>JADMIO011435006.1_pt1 | contig 28162 bp, 27 predicted proteins | sample 8958161 | NCBI WGS metagenome assembly JADMIO01 (sample SAMN16585339, study PRJNA669376) | soil metagenome | isolation source: Crop rotation soil | place: USA: Cullars Rotation, Alabama | collected 2011 | reverse complement strand
GCGGCGGGCGTGAGGGGTCGTGGCCGCTGACACCCGGCGGCACCAGCTGATTGGCCGCCACCGCCTGGCCCGCGTACACCACCCTGACGAGCGAATGCGCGTCGAACGCCAGCGCCATCGCGCGGCGGAGCGCAACGTGCTGGTTGGACATGCCACCCACCACGGGATCATCCATGTTGAGGTACAGCGTAAAGAGGTACGGTTCGATGAAAGACTGGCGGGTGATTCCGCGGCGCGCATACTCCGGCTTGACCTGGCCCTCGGCTAGCAGCCGGCTGGCGATTTCGCCGCGCAGCACCACGTAATCGAGCTTGCCGGCCTCGAATTCGAGCAGCCGCGTCACGTCCTCTTCGATTACGCTGATCTCGATGCGGCCGATCTGCGGCATTACCTTGCCCTGCATCTGGCGAATCAGCGCCGCGCGCGCGGGATCGTCGCTGGAAGGGAATCGCAGCGGCCGGTATTCCGGGTTTGCCTCGAGCACGATCCGCGAGCCGACTTTCCACTCCTTCAATCGGTACGGTCCGGTGCCGACCGCTCGCGTTCGCAGGTCACGCCCTGCGGCCTCGATCACCACCCGCGACCCGATACGACCCGTCAGGAACGGCTCGATGTTGGCGTAGTTCGCCTCGGTCAGCTGCAGTTGCAGCGTATGGCGATCGAGCGCTCGCAGGCCCGGCATTTCACGCTCGTAGTCGAACTTTCCACCGGTCGCCTTGGCGGCGTCGACGATCGCACGGGCGCCCGCGATAAGGTCGGTGACAAGCCGCGAGCCGCCGCGGCGCAGTGACGGGTCGAGGAAGCGCTTGAGCGAAAAGACGACGTCGTCGGCGGTCAGCTCGCGCGACTTTCCGGCGAACGCCGGATCGGGGCCGAACTGGATGCCGGGCCGGATCCGGATCGTCCACTCCTTGCCGTCCTCGGAGATCTCGGGCAAGGCCACCGCCAGCAGCGGCGAAAGTTTCGCGGTCGCCGACAGATAGTCCCATTCGTAGAGACCTTCGAAGATCGCGTCGGCGATTTCCGAGGAGGGGACATCGGTGATCTGTTGCGGGTCGAGCGTCTCGATGTCCGCGGTCGCGAGGCGCAGCACCTTGTTCGGATCGGCAGCGAGCGCGATGCCGCAGCACGCCGGGAGCCACAGCAGTAGCAGCAGGATGGCGGCATGATAACGCGCTGAAGGCATGCGGTGGTCCGAAGGTGACGGAATGTGCTGCGCTCTATTTCAGATTGCGGCCACACGAAATTAAGGAATCCGTCCGGAGGCAAATTCCGTCGCGAAACCCCGTGCACCCGGGCAACCTCAATCTTAAATCAGTCCGCCCTCCGAAACCCTTGAGATTCTGTCTGCCGCCATCTTCGCGATTGCACTGCTGCACACTTTCGCGGCCAATCAATTCGAGCGACTCGCTCACCGGATCCCACTCCACGCCGAGCTATTTCACCTCCTGGGCGAGGTCGAAGTGGTCTTCGGCTTCTGGGCTATTGTTCTCGTCGCGGTCATGGCGGCGGAAGGGGGTGTCCAGTCCGCGTTGGACTATGCCGAGTCGCGGAATTACACGGAACCCAAGTTCGTATTCGTAGTGATGGTCATCGCGGCCTCCCGGCCCGTGCTGGTCGCCGTTTCGAGCGGCATGAAGGCATTGGCGCACGTCGCTCCGATTCAAACGCCGCTCGCCTTCTGTTGGCTGGGCCTCTCGGTAGTGCCGCTGCTCGGCTCGTTGATCACGGAACCGGCCGCCATGACCATCGCGGCCCTCATGTTGGCCCCGACGGTGTTCAGCCCGGTGGTTGCCGAGCGGACCAAGTACTTCATGCTCGGTGCGCTCTTCGTCAACGTATCGATCGGCGGGACACTGACAGCTTACGCGGCTCCTCCGGTGCTGATGGCAGGTGTTGGGCTGACCGTCATCGCAAACGCTCCCAACCCTGCAGGCGTTGCATTGCTCAAACGCGGCTTCGCTGACGAGTCGATCGGTGCGGGAGGCCGCCTGCTAGGCGCACTGCTGCCAACCGCGGTCGCAGCCGCCGCATTCCTGGTCGTCTGATTCCGTGGCACGCGTTCGACCAGCGACCCGTGGCCATGCTGGATCATGAGATAGGTTCTAGACTCCAGGGCCGGTGCTTCGAGCACAGCATCGGCAAGAGGCGGTGATTCGAGTCCCTGACGCGGCACGCTGCGAACACGTCCATGCAGCTGGCTGTCCGTCAGTTGAACTTGAAGCTGGCCTTGTGCGACGTCCCGTCGGTGAGCGTGACCGTGAGCGTGCGACACGTGTTCGCCCACGCCTTCTCCGTCTTCATCACATAGGTGTACTGAGCGCTCTTCGCGTCGTAGCTCAGCTCGCTTTCCCCCGGGGTGTTGGTGGCCGTAGCACCCGGCACGGACCCTCCTCCGCTGCATGACACAGCCTGCGTCGAGGGCGATCCTGCGGCGAGGATGTTGAGCCCGCGGTTGCCGCCGAGACTGAACTTGATCGGCACCGCGCTTCCCGCCTTCGCGACGTTGAGCGTGCCGGCAGGGCCGATCGGACTGAAGAAGCCGGTGAAGGGGAACGGCGGCGGAGCGGTCGGGATCGGCTGCCAGGCCGGAAACTCCGCAAACTCATCGGCGACGAGCAGGGACTGTCCCGAACCGTCGGCGTTCATGATGTAGACGCCATCCGGCATGTCGTTCGCATATTTGAGGAACACCAGCTTGGTGCCATCGGGCGACCACGCTACCTCTCTGTCATCGCAGCCTGAAGGGAGGCAGCCGAACGTCAGTTGCGTCACGTTCGAGCCATCGGGATTTGCGGTGTAGATGACGGAATTCGGGTTATCGAAGTTGGTGTCGGACGCGGAGAAAGCGAGCCGGGTGCCATCGCGGGACCAGGCGGGGAAGAACCCTTCGTGGACCCAGGTCGCGTTCGTCCCATCGGGGTTCGCAGTAATGATGGCCCCCCAACTGTAGATGATTCTTGCTCCGTCCGGCGACCAGGACGGACGGATTCCGGTTAAGGGCAATGCGACCAGGTTCGACCCGTTGGAATTCATGACATAGAGTTGAGCCCCAGGCGAAGTCAAAGACACCCGCGAGAACAGGATCCTGCTGCCGTCGGGCGACCAGGAGGGCCACTTGTCCTGCCATGAAGTGTCGGGTGCAGACGAGACTTGGGTGAGTCCGGAGCCGTCGGCGTTCATGACATAGATGCAGCCGCAGTACGGCTGGTTGTCGAAATTGTCGACTGCGAAAGCGATCTTCTTTCCGTCGGAGGACCAGGCCGGGGTGAATCCGTAGTACGGCCCGTACGTCAACGCTGATCCATCGGGATTGACGTGCCCAAGGCCGCTGAAGGTGATGACGCCATTGGTGGCTGGCGGCAGGGGCGCCGCGAGCGCCGTGAGTGACTGGGCGCATGCGGCCAGCAGGACGAGCGCGGCAATCAGCAAGCGGCCGGGCAGCGTAGTGAGCGCACTGTGCGTACGAACATTAGAGTCGAACATGATTTCACCCTCTTTCTCGTTGTTGAGTTGGAACGACGATACTTCCTACCGCTGCGTCAGTTGAACTTGAAGCTGGCCTTATGCGACGTTCCATCAGTGAGCGTGACCGTGAGAGTGCGACACGTGTTGGCCCACCCCTTCTCCGTCTTCATCACGTAGGTGTACTGACCGCTCTTCGCGTCGTAGCTCAGCTCGCTTTTCCCCGGAGTGTTGACGACTACCGCGGCCGACACGGAGCCTCCCCCACTGCATGACACAGCCTGCGTCGAGGGCGATCCCGCAGCGAAGATATTGAGCCCGCGATTGCCGCCGAGGCTGAACTTGATCGGAATCGCACTTCCCGCCTTCGCGACGTTCAGTGTCCCGGCGGCGCCGATCGGGCTGAAGAAGCCGGTGAAGGAAAAGGGTGCCGGAGCCGTCGGAATCGGCTGCCAGGCCGGAAACTGCGGGGTGTCGCCCGCGACGATCAAGGTCTGTCCCGAGCCGTCGGCATTGATGACATAAAGACCATCCGGCGTATCGCTCGCGTCCCGGTAGAAGACCAGCCTGGTGCCGTCGGGCGACCACGCTGGCGTTCCGTCGTCGGAGCCAGCCCCGGTCCTGAAAGTCAGCTGCGTCACGTTCGAGCCATCGGGGTTGGCGGTATGGATTTCCCAATTCCCGACGTTCTCGTCGTAGAGGGAAAAAGCGATCCGATTGCCATCGCGGGACCATGCCGGTTCACGCCCGTCATGGACGCGGGTCGGGTTCGTCCCATCCGGGTTCGCAGTCCAGACTCCACCTTGCCAGTCGAAGATGATTCTTGTTCCGTCCGGCGACCAGGACGGACGAAATCCTGTCAGCGGCAACATGACCAGGTTCGAGCCGTCGGAATTCACGACGTTGAGCCAGCCCCCGCTCGAAAAGATGATCTTGCTGCCGTCCGGCGCCCAGGCGGGCATCCGACCGAAGCCCTCCGTGAGTTGGACGGCTCCCGAGCCGTCGGCATTGGCGACAACAAGGCAGTCGCATTGCGTCTGGGTCGGATCGTCCGGAAGAAAATCGGCTTGGAAAGCAATCTTCTTTCCGTCGGAGGACCAGGCCGGCTCGTATAGGGAATACGTCCAATACGTCAGCCCCGTTCCATCTGGATTGACGAATCCCGAGCCGCTGAAGGCGATGACGCCGTTCGTGGCCGGCGGCAGGGGGGCGGCAAACGAATTGATGCACGCAGCCAACACGAAGAGCGCGGCGAACAGCATACGGCCGAGCAACGAGCCGCGCGCGCGGCGTGCCCGAACATATGGGTCCAGCATGGTCTCACCCTCTTTCTTGTCTTGGAGTCGTCGCGACGAAACGTCCACGGCCTTTCGACGCGCGACACCGGACGCGCCGAGAACGACATGGGACGATGGTAGAAGGACGACCCACCCCGACCAAGTGTCCGCACTCACGAAATGACATGACTCCAGTCACTTTCGAACATGGCCCGGGTCACGCCAGGCGAATGACTGCGTCCAGATGACGCGGGGGAGTCGATCCGCGATACTGGCGGGCAATGGAACCACGTCCGCTCCAGCCGGGCCTGCTGCCGACCTTCCGACTGTTCATCGTCTTGAGCGCGGTCGCGACCGTGCTCGCGTGGAGACAGGTCGCGCCGGCGCTGGACATGCAGGTCGCGCCCGCGATCTACCATTTCAGCGCATGGTCGATGGTGCTGCTGTTGATCTACACGTTCTCATCGCGCCTCCGGCAGGCGCTGGGTGGTGCCTTCCTGCCGCTCGCGCTGATCTTCAAGGCGGTGCAGCCCGTGGTCGGCTCGTATGTGGCGGTGACCTTCTTCGTTCCCGAGGCTGCGCGCGAATACTTCGTCCTGTCAATCATGATGCGGCTGCTCGTCAACTCCGTGTGCATCGTGATCTTCACGGCCTGGCAGTATTCCCTGACGTGGCCGCTGGTCCTGGGCGTCGCCCAATGCGTGATCAGCACCGCGCTGGCCTGGCCGTACATTCAAGTCGGCGGTCCGTTGTACTCTCTCTATTTCTCCATCGTCGGGATGCAGATCGTGACGGTTCCGGCCATCGCCCTGGTCGTGGGCTGGTTGATGCGGGAGCAGCGCCGCCAGGCGCAGGATCTGGACGAGCGCAATCGCAAACTGGCGCGGTACGCATCCACCGCGGAGCAACTCGCGATCACGCAGGAGCGCAACCGGATGGCCCGCGAAATGCACGACACCCTGGCGCATACGCTCTCCGCCACGGCGATCCAGATCGAAGCGGCCCAGGCCCTGGCCGAAACGGACGCGGCCGCCGGACGGAACATGCTCGCGCGGGCGCTGCAGACGACACGCGACGGTCTCACCGAAGCGCGCCGGTCGCTGCGCGCGCTGCGCGCGAGTCCGGTCGAGGACCTGGGCTTGCCGCAGGCCGTGAAGGAGCTGGCGGAGTCGATGGCGGAGCGCGCGGGCTTCACGCTGCGCCTCTTCATCGACAAGACCCCGGAGAACCTCGGACCTGAGGCCCAACAATGCGTCTATCGCGTCGCGCAGGAAGCGTTGACCAATGCCGCGCGCCATGCCGAGGCCGGGTGCGTCGAGGTGGCCCTCGCGACAGAAAACGGACGCGTGCGGTTGAGCGTGATCGACGACGGGCGCGGCTTCGATCCGGCGGCCGTCGCCGACACCCGCTATGGCTTGCGTGGCTTGCGCGAGCGCGCCGAAATGATCGGCGGTGCGCTCGTCGTCGAAACCTCGATGGACAAGGGAACGAAGGTCGCCTTCGAAATGAGCGCCGCATGAAGATAGGCAGATGAGGGAACGCATGATTCGGGTATTGATTTGCGACGACCAGGAGGTCGTGCGCGAAGGTCTGCGCAGCATCCTCGGCACGGCTCCGGGAATCGAAGTGGTGGCCCTCGCGGAACACGGCGCCCGCGCGGTGGAACTGTACGAACGGCATCGGCCCGATGTCGTGCTGATGGACCTGAACATGCCGGTCATGAACGGCATCAAGGCGACGCGGCGCCTGCGCGAGAAGTATCCGGACGCGCGCGTCCTCGCCTTGACCACCTACGATGCGGACGAATGGGTGATCGACGTCATTCGCGCCGGCGCGGCAGGTTACCTGCTGAAGGACACGCCGCGCAACGAATTGATCAAGGCGATCGAGGGGACCGCGAACGGACTGACGTTCGTCGATCCGCAGGTGGCAGGCAAGCTGTTCGCGCGAGTTTCCGGCGGAGACATCGGAAGGGATGCCGCGCTGGCCGCGGAACTGACCGCAGAACTGTCCGTGCGAGAACGCGATGTCGTCAGGCTGCTGGCGCGCGGATTGAACAACGCCGACATCGCGCTTCGGCTGCATCTGTCGGAGGGCACCGTGCGCAACTACATCAGAGCGATTTTCGACAAGCTCGGTGTCGCCGACCGCACCCAGGCAGCGCTCATCGCGTTGCGGCACGGGCTGGGTGAGTAGCGCGGGCGACACACGCGCGGCGCGGGCTGGAGATCGCCGCAGCCGGCCGCCATTGGCTCCTGATCTTTTGTCCCTCGGAACGCTCGCGCCGATATTCCCGTTCATCGGCCTGCGACAGTAGCGGCGGAGAACCTCGACCTTCCCATTCCGTTGGTGCGAAGTCTCACGCCTTTCGCTTGGCGTGCGCGGAATGGACGTGATCGAAGATGCGCATCGCTTCCGCCAGCATGGTATCGTCGCTTGACGCTCTTTCCTTCACGCCCTTGAGCACCGTCTCGAGGCCTTGGGCATCGCCAACCGCAGCACCACCAACATCGAGGAAATGGACACTCGCCCCGATAGTGACGAGGGCCGCGTCCTTGTCCAGGCCGAAACGCTCCATGAGTACCTCGAAGGTCACCTTGTTTCCGACGTGCGTGAACTCGGCACCGTCGAAGTCATAGCCGACGGCCTTGCGCGGCAGGTTGCTCGGGCGATCGAGCCAGACGAATCTCGCCCCGGAATCAATGAAGCGGCGTATCAGCCAGGCGCTCGCCAGCCGGTCCACCCAGGGATCCTTGCGAGTTGCCCAGACTCGGGCCTGGTACTGGGCTCGATCGGCGGCACGCAGCCTTCGACGTGACCCGCGGGGCTCGCCTCGGGCAAAGGTATCGCGATACTCGCGCACAAGCGTAGAGAGGGCGTCGGTAGCCTGGGTCTTGGGGGCTCCCGGGAAGAAGTCGATTGCGGCCAGCTTTTCGAGCTGGTGCTGCAGGCGGTCGAGCATGGTCTTCGCTTTGCGCGGACCCAGACCGCGAAGTTGTGCGCGCGCCGATTTGATCCTGGCGAGGAGCTTTTCGTATTCGGGCCCCCGGTCGAACAGACCGGGCAAGCGGGAGCGCTGCTCGTCGCTCTTGAGGTTCAGTTCGGCACGCATGGCCGTGCCGCCGCTGCGTCTGATATCGTTCTCGATCTCCGCCAAAGCGCTGCTTGTAGCCGCGCCGGCCGGCACGACATAGACGCCATCCCGAAGTACGCCGCAGCCGGCCTCCCGCAAGGCGCGCCACGCCCGCATGCGCGCGGTGGAGTTGCGGGCGGGAAGGCTCAGTATCAGGGCATCGAGGGCCGTCATGCTGTTATAGATATCACGAATTAGTGATAAAGAATACGCCCCCGACTGGACGCGCGACCGGCAGCGGACTACGCTTGGCCCCGTAGATCGCATCCCCTAGCCGGGTCAAGGCAGACACCCGGTCCGCAAAGACGCTTCCGTCTCAAGCGCTGCTCCGATTCCCCAGGGGGAAGGAGCGCCTATGCGAAGCAGAAGAATCCCCAATCCAGTGACGCGCGTCGGACGACGAGATCGTCGTCTTCGATTCGACCGGCACCGGCCTGCAGGGCGTCGCTGCGGCCATCTCAACGTATCGGCTGGCGCTCGACGCGCGCGCCGCCGGTGCCCCATTCACGTTTTCCTGGAGGATTGAATCATGAAATACGAACTCAAGCAGATCTTCTGCCGTCCCTGGACACTGAGCCAGCTTTCGTTGCCGCTGATCGAGAGCCACTACGAGAACAACTACGGGGGCGCGATGCGTCGCCTGAACAGCATTACGGCGCAGCTCGAGGCGCTCGACTGGGCCAGTGCGCCCCCGCACGTCATCAATGGCCTCAAGCGGGAGGAGCTGATCGCGCTGAACTCGACGCTGCTGCACGAGCTCTACTTCGCCAGCATGGGTGGCGACGGACGGGTGACGCCCAGGATGTCGGAGGCCCTCGCAAGGGACTTCGGTTCCTACCAGAACTGGCGCACCCAGTTCACCTCGATGGGCTACGCACTCGGCGGCGGATCGGGCTGGGTGCTCCTCACCTGGATGCCGCGCGACCAGCGGTTCATCAACCAGTACGCCTCCGACCACAGCCAGTCGGTCGCCGGCGGCGTGCCGATCCTCGCGCTCGACATGTATGAGCATGCCTACCACATCGACTTCGGCGCCAACGTCAGGGCCTACGTCGACACCTTCATGCGCAACATCGATTGGCCGGAAGTCGAGGGACGTTACGACGATGCGCTGAACGTGAAGCCGCCCCGGCCGCTCGTGCAGAAAGAGTTCGGCAACGTGCCCGGCGTCGGCATCGAAGAAGTGCAGGCGATGCTGAAAGAGGGCAACGTGCAGCTGATCGACACGCGGCCCAAGCATTTCGTCTCGAGGCAGAAGGAGATCGCGGACGGCGTCACCTGGCGGGACCCCGAGCGCGTGAGCGAGTGGATGGGTGAGCTCGACAAGGAGAAGCCCGTAGTCGTGTACTGCGCGTATGGTTTCCACGTCGGCTGCAAGACGGCGATTACGCTGTGCGACGCCGGTTTCGACGCCAGGTACATGAAAGTGGGTCATTCGGGATGGAAAGCCGCGGGCGGTTCCATCAAGATGCAGGCCCTGTGAGCGAGGGCGCCCGCAGCTACGCTGGAACCGACGCTTGAGACATTGAATGCGCTGATTTTCGCTCATGCGCACGCGCTCGCGTACGAGACACTGGACATCATGCTCGGTCGCACGCCTCGGTTGGATCTGGCGACCCTGCAGGCCAAGATGATCGCCGGCGGTCGCGGCGGTTATTGCTTCGAGCACAACATGCTCTTCCGGGCCGGGTTGCGTTCGCTCGGTTATCGGATCACCAGTTTGCAGGGACGCGTGGTCCGTGGCCTGGCCATAGACGCTCCCCGTCCTGCCATTCACATGCTGTTGCAGGTCGAGTTGCCCGAGGGGCCTCATCTCGCCGATGTCGGTTTCGGCAATCTTGCTCCGACGCGTGCGCTGGCGCTGCGCCCGCTGGTCGAGCAGGAAACTCCACACGAGGTCATGCGTTTCATCGACGTCGGGGGAGAGCTGACACTTCAGGCACGACTCAACCGCGGCTGGGAACATATCTATCGCGTCATTCCATATGCGCGCCACGACGCCGAGTACGACATCACCAACTGGTACACGGGAACACATCCGGAAACGCCATACCAGGGCAACATCATCGTTGCGAGACCCAAGCCGGACCGCAGCCGGATCACGATGTACAACTCGCGTGTCACGGTACGCGACGCGGAAGGGCGCGCCGAAAAGCGTTGGCTGAAGACCGACAGCGAGTATGGCGACGTACTTCGAGGGGAGTTCGGGCTGAATCTGTCCGACAGCGAGATCGACCAATGTATTGTCACCATGAGAGCGAAGGGAACGGGCGACGCCCCACATCCGTTCTTCGCCTGAATGCACGCGGCGCTCTCGCGATGACGCTGAAGGCGCATCGCGATGGCCGCGCAATCCATCGTGCCCAAGGCGAGCGCCGCGGAAGCAGCGCCAGCGCGAGGCGCCCGAGCATCCGTTAGGCACGACCCCCGAAGTTTGCGGGCACCTTCGGGCCGGGATCCTTCTTACGGAAACGAGTCCGGCAACCCGGAGTCCCGTAGACCCCGTTTCAAGTCCTCGACGTAGGAGCTGCCTCCTGCCTGCAACGCGATTTGGGCGCTTACGCTTGACACCGACGCCATCGGGCTCAAGACAAGAAGCCGCCGTCCGCAATCGCGGGCTCTGTCTTCGCGGCCGCATAACGCGTTTGCCGCTGCGCTCAAGCTCAAGGCGAGCGGCGAATGCGCCCAGGCGCCCACGGCCTCGTCCGCGGCACTCCTCGCCGCTTCGAAGTCACCGACGAAGAAGTGCGCGATGCAAACAGCCGTCCAGTGCGCGTGCCGGGCGATGTCCAGTGGGTTGAGGCGTTGCGACCGCTCCAGGTGATCCAGCGCAGAATCGCGCTGACCAAGATAAGCACGCGCGATGCCGCTCGCCCACCACGCGCGCGCGCCGCTCGGGTTGAGCGAGATCGAGCGGCCGATGAGCGCGAGACCCTCGTCCTTTCTATCGGAGAGCGCCGCGATCGTGCGCCCGGCCATCCACAGCGCTTCCGGATCGCCTTCGCCGAGTTCGGCTGCGAGGGAAGCGAGCCGCAGCGCCTCGTCGATCAGCGAGGAAGACGGCGGCTCCCAGAACACCGTCTGCACCTGAAGGCACCACGCAGCCAGGCCGTAGGCCGCCGCGAAGCCCGGATCCAGATCGATCGCCTGGTACAGCAACGCGAGTGATTGCTGATTCTGAGCGAGGCTGTCCCGGTGGGGCGGATGCGCCCGCAGGTAGAGGTCGTACGCACTCAGGTTTTCAGTGGGCTTGCGTCGCGCCCGTTCCACTTCCTTCGAGCGCAGCGTCGGGGCAATCATCGCACTGACTTGAATCGCGACCCGGTCCTGCATGGCGAAGATGTCGTCGAGCATGCACTCGAACCGTTCGGTCCAGATCTGCCGGCCGTGATTCGCATCGGCGAGTTCTATCGTGGCGCGAATGCGCTCGCGGTCCTTTCGGATGCTGCCGCGAAGCACGTATTGCACCCCCAGTTCGGCCCCGACTTGTCTCACATCCACCGCGCGCCCCTTGTACGTGAACGCGGACGCGCTCGCGATGACGAACAACCACGGCAGACGACCGAGCGCTATGGTCATGTCTTCCACCATTCCGTCGGCGAAATAATCGTGCACTTCGTCGCCCGTCAAATTGGTCAGCGGCAGCACGACAATCGAGGGTTTGTCGGGAAGGGCAAGCGTGGGCTGGATGCTGATCGCCGCTTCGGAGGTCGCTGCGGAGGGTTCCGCCGGCAACTTCAATCCGAGCGCCCCGACGCGGATTACGACCTCGGTCCGGGTCGCTACGCCCAGCGTCTTCAGGATCGCGCTGACATGATTCTTGACCGTGGATTCGGCGAGATTCAGCGCGCGGCAGATCATCTTGTTGCTATGCCCGCGCATCAAGAGCCCCAGAACGTCGATCTGGCGTCCGGTCAATCCAGGGTCGGTGGGAGAGTCGGGTGCGGTGAGTTCGGTGCGCTGCGGCAAAAGTCTTCCAACCACGTTGTCAGGATTTCCATCAGGAGGCCAGTACTATAGTACCGGTGCCGAAGAAGGATTGGCAGCGGGGTCGACAGAGCGGAGAGTGTGTCCAATCCGATGATGGAAACGAAAATCATGAACCTGACCCGTCGCCAGATCCTCCAGCTTGCTTCCACCGTGGCCTTCTCCGGCGCCGCGCGATTCGCCTGGGGACGGGAGTACCCGTCCCGGCCTGTCCGGTTGATCGTGCCCTTCGCGCCGGGCGGACCAACCGACGTGTTCGCACGGCTGGTCGCGCAAAAGCTGACCGATCGTCTCGGCAAGACCTTCTTCGTCGAGAACCTGCCAGGTGCGGGCGGCAACATCGGCACCGCGCAGGCAGCGCGAGCCGCGGCGGACGGTCACACGATCCTGGTCGCGGTGAACAGCCTCGTGATCAATCCCGCCTTGTACTCCTCGGTGCCGTACGATCCCTATCGGGATTTCGACCCCGTCACGCTGGCCGTCGCATTCGGCACCGGGCTCTCGGTCAATCCATCCGTCCCGGCAAGGACGATCAGGGAGCTCGAGGGCTTGATTCGCGACAACCCGGGCAAGTTCAGCTACACGTCGGGCGGCATCGGGACACCATCGCACCTGTTGGGCGAAGCATTTCGCCTGTCCGCGAACCTCGATCTTCCGCACATTCCGTTCAACGGCTCGAATCCCGCGGTAGCGGCCGTGGTTGCGGGCCACGTTCCTATCGCGTTCACCGCGTTGACGGCGGCCGTGCCGCACATAAGGAGCGAACGGTTGCGGGCGATTGCGGTGTTGAGCCCGCGCAGGTCCCAGTCGTTTCCGGATGTCCCGACTGCCATCGAAGCCGGCTATCCGGAGCTCGATGGCGACGGCTGGATCGGATTTCTCCTTCCTGCGGGAAGCCCGAAGCCCGTCGTTGATCTTCTCAACCAGGAAGTACAGCGAATCCTTGCCGAGAACGAGACGAAACAGCAGATCGCACCGCTCGGATTCGACGCTGTGGGCAGCACCCCGGAGTCGTTTTCCATGCAACTGAAAGCTGAAGCGGGCAAATGGAGCAAGGTCATTCGTGCCGCACGCATCGTGGCCACGTGAGGCTCCCACGACGCAGGTGTGCCCGCCCGCCAACGCAATCGACGCTCACTTCATGACCTTCGAGACACTCACTTCGACCATCTTTCGCCTTCAGACTGCGCTGGATGCGCTCGCGGCTCTGGGGGCCGAGCTGCGGATGCGGCGGGAAGGCCTGCCGGTCGATCGCCGTCTGGCATCGGCTCTCCGGGAAGTCATCACTGCGCTCGAACCCACGTTGCTCGACGGGATGACGGCAGAGCAGGAGAGTGCCGCGCTGGTGATCGTGCAGGCGGCTCTCGGCCAGGCGAACGAGTTGATGACGGACCCCGCGCGACCACCCGGTTGGAGCTACGACGACCCGGCGGTGCTGCAAGGACAGGGACAGGCGTCGCGGCGTTTCGTGCACGCCATCGAAGCGTACGCCGAGCGCTGCCCGGACCTGCGGCGTACGTTGCGAGAGCCGGGTGCCTTTCTCGACGTCGGCACCGGTGTTGGCTGGCTGGCGATCGAAGCGGCACGCACATGGCCCGCGCTACGGTGCGTCGGCATCGATATCTGGGAGCCGGCGCTGCGGCTCGCTCGCGCCAATCTGGCTGGCGCCGGAATGGACGAATGGGTCGAGTTGCGAACGCAGAGCGTCGAAGACCTCGCGGAGCGCGATGCCTTTACCCTTGCGTGGTTGCCGCCATTCATTCCGCTAGACATGACGCCCGTCGCTCTGCGCAATCTGCGGAGGGCGCTGGTGCCGGGCGGCTGGCTCGTGGTTGCCGTGCTCGGCGCTAATCCGGATCCGCTGAGCGGCGCGCTGTCCCGCCTGAAGCTCGCGCGCTACGGTACCTACTCGTGGACGACGGCTGAGGCGGAAGCGCAACTGGGCGAACACGGATTCGAACAGGTCGCAACATTTTCCCCGAATTCGCGGACCGTGATCATCGTCGGCAGGAAGCCGGCACCTGGTTGAGCCAGGCGAAGCCCGAAGTCGTCGACCCCTGACTTCGCGGCTGAGGCTTCCAGCAACCGGTACACCGCGTCGACGGAAACCTTGAGGTCCGGATTGAACAGACATTCCCGGGGGATGCCGACACCCGCCAGCATGCGCACCGGGTCCAGCCCGACGGAACGCGCGACCTCATCGTAGTGGGTCAAGGCTGCGCTGCGAACAAGATGTAGCCGAGGCATGTCCCAAAATGATAAACCGCTGTCGCGATCTGTCAAATGTGGCTGAAAGCCCTTGCCTACACTGTGCCTGTACTTTCAACAACCAAGGGTTCGACCATGCTGAACATCACTGCACTGACCAGAGTCGTCTTTCAATGCTTGCTGATCGTGGGCCTTGGTTCGGCCGCGCATGCGCAGGACCGCTGGCCGAACAAGCCGGTACGCCTGGTCTTTCCTTTCGGGGCTGGAAGTGGCCCTGACACCCTCGCTCGCGTATTGGCCGAGCAGCTCAAGCAATCTCATCAGCAGGCTTTCTATGTCGACAACAAGCCCGGCGCAAACGGCGTGATAGCGGCTACCACAGTGATGCATTCCCCGGCTGATGGCTATACGTTGTTATTCAGCGCCGCGTCGGGAACTGTGATCAATCAAGCGGTCCAGGCGAAAGTTCCCTTCGACTCTGTCAATGACTTCGAGGCCGTCGTGCAGATCGCCGCAGGAGGCGTCTACCTGGTGTCGCACCCGAGCCTTCCGGTCCGCAACCTTCGCGATGTGATCGACATGGCCAAGGCCAATCCCGGGGGCCTTGACTACGCCACGTGGGGGGTGGGATCAAGTGGCCATCTGATCATGTCCGCGCTGCAGGACAGGATGGGGATCTCGATGAATCACATCGCCTACAAGGACATCAACCAGATATTGCTCGACCTGCAAACCGGACTGATCAAGCTTGCCATCGTCGATCCGATTTCGCCCGTCCCGCTGATCAAAGCCGGCAAGATCCGGGGTCTCGCCGTCAGCGGCTCGCATCGTGGTGTCGCGCTCCCCGATGTCCAGACCATGTACGAACAAGGCTTCAAGTTCGACACGGACGGCTGGTTTGCGATCTTCGCCCCGAAAGGCACGCCCGCGGCCATCGTGGACGCAGTGAACCGCAGCATCAACAAGGCCATTTCCAGCAAGGACGTGAAGGCACGGATGGAGAGCCTGAACTTGTCCGAGCTACCCATCAAGAGCCCGGCAGAGTTTTCACAAACCGTACGAAGCGATCTGGAAACATGGCGAAGCATCGCGGCCAAAGGCAACATCCAGCTCGACTAAGCCTTGCGGTCCAACTGCAGAAAGGAAGAGCATGAGCATCACACCTGTATGCGATGGGCTTCGGGCCCGCGGTGAATGGAATCCGGCATGGGACGCCTGGGCGGATCTCGATCCGGCATGGGCGGAGAAGTTCCTCGACATGGCCAGCGGCCCGATGTGTTCCGGCGTACTCGATCCGAAGACCGTCGAATTCCTCGCCATCGCCATCGATGCCTCCTGCACGCACATGTATGGCCCCGGGGTGCGCCGCCACATCCGAAAGGCCCTGGAGCTGGGTGCGACCAGGCAGGAAATCCTGGCCGTTTTGCAATTCGTGAGCGTGCTTGGCATCCATTCGATGAGCCTTGGCGCGCCCATGCTTCTGGAAGAAATATCGACTTCAACTGGAGAAACGAAATGAGATTCCTCGACGATTCCTTGCTCCCCGAGAATCAGGAGAAGCTTGTCATACAAGTCGCGCCCTACGGACCGCAGTGGCTGCCCGGTGACTCCGACGACATCCCGGTGACGCTCGACGAGCAGGTCCAGAAGGCTGTCGATTGCTACAACGCCGGTGCGGCCGTGCTCCATGTCCATGTGCGTGAGAAAGACGGCAAGGGAAGCAAGCGTCTGTCCATGTTCAACGAGATGCTGGCGCGCCTGCGTCGGGCCGTTCCGCAGATGGTGCTGCAGGTCGGGGGCTCGATCTCGTTTGCGCCCGAAGGCGAAGGCGCGAACGCGAAATGGCTGGCAGACGACACGCGGCACATGCTGGCCGAGCTCCAGCCGGCGCCCGACCAGGTGACCGTGGCGATCAACACAAACCAGATGAATGTCATGGAGTTGATGACTCCATCCGACTATGCGGGCACGTCGCTCTCCGATCCCGCCATGCAGGAAGCCTATCGGAACATGGTGGTGCCCGCTACGCCCGCCTGGCACGTCGAGCATCTGAAACGCTTGACCGCGGCGGGCATCCAGCCACATTTCATGCTGGCGCACGTGGCCCAGCTGGAGACGGTGGAACGGCTGATCAGGAAAGGCGATTACAAGGGCCCGCTGATCCTGAACTACGTTGCGTTGGGCGGAGGTTTCGCCGGCGTACACCCGGCCGATATGCTCGAATTCATCAGGCGCACGCCCGATGGCGCCGTCTTGACCATCGAGACGGTATTCAGGCATGTCTTTCCGTTCAGCGCCATGGCCATCGCAATGGGGATGCATGTGAGAGTGGGGATCGAAGACACCCTCCTCGGACCGACCGGCCAACGCATGTCTTCCGTCAAGCAAGTCGAGTGGATGGTCGACCAGTCGCGTGCGTTGGGACGTGATGTTGCGACGGGACCGGAAGCTCGGCGCATCTACAAGATCGGCGAAAGCTGTTCGACGACTGACGAAACCCTGGCAAGGCTGGGAATGGCGCCAAACCGCCTGGCCGGTCAGCGAGGCGTCGCGATGGCTTGATCCCGCGGCCGCCACTCGGGCGGCGCGGGCGGCCATCGACCAGATCCGCCTTCGATATGCGACCGTCACCTATCGAACGCCGGCGGTCGCGTCGGCAACATGGGAGATGAGGATGCAGCACTGAAGTTGCGCGAATCCTTCTTCATCGCCCGCACAACAAGGAGTTCAAATGAACACGCGGGACCAAGATTTCGTACTGGCCGCGCCGGCACCCGAGCGCTTCCAGCCGAAGCTCTACCATGATCTGCTGACTCCCGACGAGAGTATCGCGTTGCGCGACGAAGTCCGCCGCTTCGCGGACGAGCACGTCGCACCCGTGGCATGGGAGATCGGGCACCGGGAGGAGTCAGTCGAGCACTTCCCGCGCGACCTGTTCCGCAAGATGGGGGATGCCGGGCTTTTTCGCATCCCGTTCGGCGCGGAAGCCGGCGGCCGTGGTCTCAATTATCCCGCGACCGCCACAGCCATCCTGATCGAGGAGTTGGCATACCACTCGAACTCGGTCGCAGCAATTGTCGACGTGCATTGCATCCTCGCAGGGCATGCGCTGGAGTACGCGTCGCCGGAGTTGCAGAAGCGTTACCTTGCTCCATTGCTCGCCGGCGAGAAGATCGGCAGCTTTGCCACGACCGAGCCGGAAGCCAGCACGGACCTCAGCGTCAAGGGCATGCAGACGGTTGCGTCCCCCAGCACGACCGGCTACGTGATTTCCGGCCGCAAACGCTTCATCACCAACGCGCCAGTGGCGGACTTTGTCGTGTTGCTCTCTGTAGACGAGGGACGGATGACCGAGTTCGTGGTAGACCTGAACTCGCCCGGCGTGCGCGTCGGCGCTCCTGACCGCAAGCTTGGCAATCATGGGCAGCTTACGGCGGACATCTATTTCGACAGCGTGCAGGTTCCTGCCGAGAATGTCGTCGGCGCGCGGGGTGGTGGGCTGAAGATCGCGCTGCAGACACTGACCTATGGACGTGTGGGCATCGCGGCCAGCGGTGTCGGAATGGCGCAGGCACTGTTTGATCACAGCACAGCCCGCCTGAAGACCCGGCGCGCGTTTGGCAAGGCCCTTGCACAATTTCAGCATTGGCAATTCAAGCTGGCCGAGCGTGCCACTGAAATCGAAAACGCGCGCAACCTCTACCTGAAAGCCGCTCTTCGGATGGATGCAGGCGAAGTCTTCCCGGAACCGGAGGCGGCCATGGCCAAATGGTATGCGACGAATCTCGCGGGGGAGTTTGCGCGCGACGGCGTCCAGATTTTCGGCGGGTACGGGTTCATGAAGGAACTCGCCGCGGACCATTCGCATTACAGAGTGGAGGAAATCTACCGAGACAGCAAGATTTCGGAGATCTACGAGGGAACGAACGAGATCCAGAAGCTTGTCATCGCGCGTGCCATCTTCGGAAGGGATTTCACCGGCTGATGAAGACGCCAAGGAGACAAACATGCACGGCCTCATGATGCAGCAGTCGCTACTGATTTCCTCTCTCATTCGCCATGTCGATCGGCACCATGGTCAACAGCTGGTGGTGTCGCGCAGGGCGGAGGGCGATATCCACCGCTGTACATATGCGCAGCTAGCCAGCCGCTCGCGGCGAATGGCCAAAGCGCTCGCCACGCTGGGCGTGGAACACGGCACGCGTGTGGGCACCCTCGCCTGGAATGGCTACCGGCACCTGGAGCTTTACTACGCGGTCTCAGGCACCGGTGCCGTGCTGCACACGCTGAATCCGCGGCTGCACGCCGACCAGCTGGTGTGGATCGCCAACCACGCTGCGGACCACGTGCTTTGCTTCGACAAGACGTTCCTGCCGCTGGTTGAAGCGGTGGCGCGGCGGTTGGCGACCGTAAAGCACTTCGTGCTGATGGCAGACCGTGACCATATGCCCGCCGAGAGCAGCGTGCCGGGTGTGGTCTGCTATGAAGACCTGGTCGAGACGCAGGACGATTGTTTCGAATGGCCCGATTTCGACGAGAACACCGCGTCGAGTCTTTGCTACACCAGCGGCACGACAGGCAACCCGAAGGGTGTGCTTTACAGCCACCGCTCCACAGTGCTGCACACGTACGCTTCGGCATTGCCGGATGCATTGAACATATCCGCTCGCGATACCGTCCTGCCGGTGGTGCCGATGTTCCATGTAAATGCGTGGGGCCTGCCGTATTCTGCCTGCATGGTCGGCGCGAAGCTGGTGCTGCCCGGGCCGGGGCTGGATGGCGCCTCGCTGCATGAACTGTTCGAGACCGAGGGCGTCACGCTCTCGGCCGGTGTCCCCACGGTCTGGCAGGGACTGCTGGCCCATGTGCGGGCCAACAAACTGCGCTTTGCCACCATGAAGCGCACAATCATCGGCGGGTCCGCATGCCCGCCGGCGATGATGGCGACGCTCGAAGACGATTACGGGGTACAGGTCATCCACGTCTGGGGCATGACGGAGCTGAGCCCGATCGGCACCGTGGGCATCCTCAAGGGCGACCAGGACAAACAGCCGGCGCCGCGGCGCCGCGCGATTCAGTCCATGCAAGGCCGCGGTGTGTACGGCATTGACATGAAGATCGTCGCCGGAAACGGCGATGAATTGCCCTGGGACGGCAAGGCGTCCGGCGAGTTGATGGTGCGCGGGCCGTGGGTGGTGCACCGTTACTTCAAGGACGACCAGAGCCCGTTGGTCGCAAGCGCAGGCCAGGGCTGGTTTCCAACCGGCGACGTGGCCACCATCGACATTGAAGGCTTCATGCAGATCACCGATCGCAGCAAGGACGTGATCAAGTCCGGCGGCGAATGGATCGGCTCGATCGACCTGGAGAACATCGCGGTGGCTCACCCCGCGGTCGCCATGGCGGCCTGCATCGCAGCCCGGCATTCGAAATGGGACGAACGGCCGCTGCTGATCGTGGTGAAGAAGGAGGGGGCTGAAGTGACTACCCCCGAGCTACTCGCATTCTATGAAGGCAAGATCGCCAAATGGTGGACCCCTGACGACGTGGTGTTCGCCGACGCCATTCCTCTCGGGGCGACGGGCAAGATGCAGAAGAATCGGCTGCGCGAGCAGTACCAGGACCACTTGCTGCAGAAATCCGCCAGGGCGTGAAACCGGCTCGGGCCTGAGAGGTCGGTCCGAGGCACCCGCTCAGTCGATCGTCATCCCCGAATCGCGAATCACCGGCGCCCACGCGGAGGAGGGGACAGGCAGCGAGAGCGCACAAACGCGGTGGGGGGCGGGGCGCTCTTGAAACGCTTGTCACTGGCTGCGAAACCATTCTTGAGAAATCGCAAGAAAAGGCGGCCACCTGAAGTGCCGAAGACACCGCCTATCAAGAATGTACGGAGCGACCCGCTGGAATGCGGGCTCACGACGACCAGGCAATTCAGGCCTACCTAATGTCTCTGCGCCACAGCGTTATGCTCGCAAACGCGACTGCGTGTCGCAGACAGTAACTGTCCTCGCGTCTACGGAACAATTCGCGCTAGTAATTCCATACCCTACCAATGTGGGTAAGGGACGGTGGCCGACTATTGGCCGATGTCCGTTGCGATCGTTTCCTCCCGTGCGCTGTCTGGCGTGCATGCCCCGCTCGTTAGCATCGAGGTGCACTCGGCCGGAGGACTTCCCGCATTCAACCTCGTCGGGTTACCCGAGACCGAGGTCAAGGAAAGCAGTGATCGCGTGCGCGCGGAATTGCAGAACGCTCTGTTCGAATTCCCGCACGACGGATTACTGTCAATCTCGCGCCGGCGGAATTACCGAAGGAATCGGGCCGCTTCGACCTCCCTTTCGCGGTCGGCATCCTGGTCGCGACCGGGCAATTGAAAGCCCATCGGCTGCGCGAATTCGAGTTCGCCGGCGAGCTCGCGCAGCGGCGACCTGCGTCCGATCCGCGGGGCACTGGCGATGACGTTGAAGGCGCATGGCGATGGCCGGGCATTCATCCTGCCGCGTCAAAGCGCAGCGGAGGCGGCGCTCGTGCGGGAGGCCCTCGTAGATCCGGCGGACACGCTGCTGCAGGTGTGCGGCCATCTCGCGGGCAAGGAACCGTTGGCGCAACAGGCGCGCTCCGAGAGGGCAACGGCTTCGCAATCGCATCCCGATCTGGCCGAAGTAAAAGGCCAGCCCCACGCGCGACGTGTGCTGGAGATCGCGGCCGCCGGCCGCACTCACTGTTGATATTGTGTCCCTTTATACCCCCCCCCCGTCTTCATGGAGTCGGCGGTCGTGGCCCCCGAACCGCACGATTGGGCTCCCATGATCTTGCAGGCGATGCCTCCCTCGTGGTTGCTGGCCTCTCAAGCCGTTCATAGCGTCTTATACGTGACGGCTGACAGGTTGATGCGGGAAACGGACATTGCGCTCTATCGCGAAGGCCGAGGTCGCCACCGACATATACGCGGTCTCGTGCGACGGCATGCGCGCCACGCAGCCGATGAACCCCGTCGCGGCGCCTCCACTTCTTTGGTGTGACCAGCACGCGCCGGAAGAGCAAGCCGACTGATACTCGCGGACCTTACCTGTGCAAGGGGGGCGCGGTAACGGATCATCAGAGGGTGACTGTCTCGATCGCCTTCTCTCGTGCCCTGTGCGGCGTGCATGCGCCTCTGGTCACGGTCGAAGTGCATCTTGCCGGCGGCCTGCCCGCATTCAACCTCGTCGGGTTGCCCGAGACTGAGGTGAAGGAAAGCCGCGATCGTGTCCGCGCTGCGTTGCAGAACGCTTTGTTCGAATTTCCGCAGCGTCGCATCACCGTCAATCTCGCTCCTGCAGAATTGCCGAAAGAGTCGGGTCGTTTCGACTTGCCGATTGCGATCGGCATTCTGGTTGCGACCGGACAACTGCCCGGGAAGCGATTACGCGAATTCGAGTTCGCCGGAGAGCTTGCGCTGACTGGCGATCTGCGTCCGATTCGTGGCGCGTTGGCCATGACGTTGAAAGCCCATGGCGACGGCCGTGCGTTCATTCTGCCCCGGCAAAGCGCAGCGGAAGCGGCGCTGGTGCGGGAGGCAGTCGTGTTTCCAGCAGACACGCTACTACAAGTGTGTGGACATCTCGCAGGCAAGGAACCGTTGGTGCCGCAAGCACGCGCCGAAAGCGCAGCGGTCTCGCAAGCGCATCCCGATCTCTCCGAAGTGAAAGGCCAGCCTCATGCAAGGCGCGTGCTCGAGATCGCCGCCGCCGGCCGCCATTCACTCCTTATGATCGGCGCCCCCGGCACCGGCAAATCGATGCTTGCCCAGCGCCTGCCCGGAATCCTTCCTCCGATGCATGAGCGCGAAGCCCTCGAAACCGCGGCCGTCCAATCGCTCGCCGGACCCTTCCGGATCGAGCACTGGGCAGAGCGCCCGTTCCGCTCGCCGCACCACACCGCTTCGGCTGTGGCGTTGGTCGGCGGTGGCGGCAATCCGAAGCCGGGCGAGATTTCGCTGGCGCATCACGGCGTGCTCTTCCTCGACGAGTTGCCGGAGTTCGATCGCCGCGTGCTTGAAGTGCTGCGCGAGCCGATGGAGTCGGGACGCATCCACATCTCGCGCGCGGCGAGGCAGGCCGAATTTCCGGCGCAGTTCCAGCTGGTCGCCGCGATGAATCCCTGCCCCTGCGGATATCTCGGGCATCCGTCCAACAAGTGCCGTTGCACGCCGGACCAGATCATCCGCTATCGCGCCCGGATTTCCGGACCGCTGCTCGACCGGATCGACCTGCAGATCGAAGTGCCGCCAGTGCCAGCCGACGCCCTGCGCGACGCCGCTGAGGGCGAATCCAGCGCAGTCGTGCGCTCAAGGGTCGAGTCGGCCCGCAACCTCCAGCTCGAGCGCCAGGGCAAGCCGAACGCGATGCTGACGCCGAAGGAGATCGACCGGCATTGCGGCGCCGACAGCGAAGGCGACGCGCTGCTGCGGCGGGCGATCGGGCGCCTAAATCTGTCGGCCCGGGCCTATCACCGTGTGCTCAAGGTGGCGCGGACGATCGCCGACCTGACGGAAGTGGATACGCTTGCGGCGAGCCACATCTCGGAGGCGATCGGTTACAGGCGTGGCATGGATGCGATCCCGTGACAATTACTCATCAGCCAGTGCCAAACTGTACCGCCGTGAAATAATGGCTGACCCGCGACTTTCACCCGAGTCGCCACACCAGGATTCGCGATGCCTTTGCTTGGAAACGCAGCGTTGGCCATGTGGTGGGACATGGCGCCGGACATGAAATCGAGGTTCGAGGACTGGCATTCCCACGAGCACTTCCCCGAGCGCCTCGGAATCCCCGGGTTCCTGCGGGCGGCGCGCTGGGTCAGCGCCACCGGCGGCGAGGGCATCTTCGTCATGTACGAGCTGGAGGACTATGCTGTTCTCTCCTCCGCCGACTACCTCGCGCGGCTGAACAGCCCGACGCCCTGGTCCACTTCGATGATGCCGCATCACCGCAACATGGTGCGGAGCCAGTCGCACGTTCTGGAGTCGGGGGGCGGAGCCATCGCGGGATTCGCGCTCACCATTCGGCTCGCGCCCATCGCGGGTCGCGATGCGGACCTCCGGGCCGCGCTGCGGTCGCTCATCGCCGGGCTGCCGATGCGTCCCGGCCTGACCGGCGCGCACTTGCTGAAGCACGAGACGCCTGCGATTGCGCAGACAGCCGAACAGAAGATGCGGGGCGCAGCCGACCGCAACGCGGATTGGGTGTTCGTGGCGTGCGGTTACGAACGCGCCGCGCTGGAGGCGCTCGCCGCGGGGGAATTGAGCGCGGCGGCGCTGGAGCGACTGGGTGCAACGGGCGAGCAGATTTCCGGCCTGTACTCGCTGTCATTTTCGGCGCTGCCGAGGGACGTTGGCCATTCGGCGTAATCAATGACGATCAATGACGAGAGCGCCGCGCTGCGATCGGCGGGCCGCGCAGTCGGGCATACTCGGGGAATGAACGCCGGCCTGGAAAATCCGCCACCGATCATTTCCGCCAGGGGCGTGTCGAAATCGTTCGGCGGCAACCGCGTGCTGCGCGACATCGACCTCGACGTGGCCGAAGGCGAGGTGGTCGTGATCTGCGGCCCGAGCGGATCCGGCAAGAGCACGTTTCTGCGCTGCTGCAACCGGCTCGAGCAGATCGAGCGCGGCCAGTTGTTCGTGAACGGGGTCGCGCTGCATGCCGGACGCGTCGACGTCAATGCGCTGCGCCGCGATATCGGCTTCGTGTTCCAGCAGTTCCATCTGTTCGCGCACCTCACGGTTCGCCAGAACATCACGCTGGCGCCGGTGAAATTGCGGAAGGTCACGCAGGATCAGGCCAGGCAGCTCGCCGACGAGCTGCTCGCGCGAGTCGACATTCCGGAGAAGGCCGACGCCTATCCCGCTCACCTCTCGGGCGGCCAGCAGCAGCGCGTCGCGATTGCGCGCGCGCTCGCGATGCACCCCCGCGTGATGCTCTTCGACGAGCCCACCTCCGCACTCGATCCGGAAATGATCAACGAGGTGCTGGATGTGATGCGCAAGCTCGCCCGCGAGGGGATGACGATGGTCGTCGTCACCCATGAGATGGGCTTCGCGCGGGAAGTGGCCGACCGGATCGTGTTCATGGATGGCGGGGCCATCGTCGAGGAGGCGCCGCCGGAAAACTTCTTCACCGCCCCTCGCGAGGAGCGGACGCGCCAGTTCCTGGGCAAGATCCTGAAGCACTGAGTGAGTTCGACATCGAGACATCAACCACGAAGGACCATGCAATGCGCATCAAGATTCCGGCACTGTTCGCCGCCGCGCTCGCACTGTTCGCGGCCGGCGCCATCGCGCAGACGAAGCCCAGCTTCCCCGCGGGCTCGCTCGGCGAGAAAATCCTCCAGCGCGGCACCGTCATCGTCGGCGTCCGCTACGACATCCCGCTCTATGGCTTCCAGAACCCGAAGTCCGGCCAGGTCGAGGGCTTCGAGGTCGACATGGCGAAGGAGCTTGCGCGTTCGCTCTTCGGCTCGCCCGACAAGGTCGAGCTGCGGCAGGTGGTGTCGCGCACGCGCATCCCGATGCTGCAGGAAGGCGTCGTCGACGTCGTCATCGCCAACCTCACGCAGACGAAGGCGCGGATGCAGGAGATCGACTTCACCGACATGTACAACCTGGCAGGGATGCAGGCGATGGTGCCCGAAGCGAGCCCGATCAAGTCGCTGGCCGACCTCAAGACGGCGACGATCGCGGTGGCCAAGGGCGGGACCGGCGAGCAGGCGATGCGCGAGCTGTACCCGGAGGCGAAGCTGCTGCAGCTCGATTCGCACGGCGATTCGTTCCAGGCGCTGGTCAGCCGACGCGCAACCGTCTTCGTCGCCGACGACACGACGCTGCAGGGGATGCAGGAGAAGCTGAAGGGCTTCCGCGTAATTCCCGAGCGGCTGACGTTCGAGCCGCACGCGATGGGTGTCGCGAAGGGGCATCCGGAGTGGCTGGCGTACCTGAACAACTTCGTCCGCGAGCTGAAGGCGAGCGGCAAGTGGAAAGAGCTCTATCGCAAGAACGTCGGCGAATCCACCCGCGAGCCGCCGCCGGGAACGCCCGATCCGAAGTGGCTGCGCTAAAGCCCGCCGAACGCCGCCGGTGATCGGCGGCGCGCATCTGGGTGCGTACGCGGCGAACCTTTCGCTGTTGCTCGAAGGGTTCCGGGTCACGATCGAGCTCACTGCGCTCTGCACGCTGCTCTGCGTTCCCCTGGGCGCGCTGGTCGGCCTTTCACGCACGGCGCCGATCGCCGCGATGCGCGCCGCGGGAACGATCTACGTCGAGTTCCTGCGCAACATTCCGCCGCTGATCCTGCTCTTTTTCTTTTTCTTCGGGCTGCCGGGCGCGGGGATCACGATCGACGGATTCACGTGTGGCGCGCTCGCGATCACGCTCTACACCAGCGCGTTCGTGGCCGAGGCCGTTCGCGCCGGGATCAACGCGGTCGATCGCGGCCAGGTGGACGCCGTCCGCTCGCTGGGGTTCGGATACTTCGGCGCGCTGCGTTACGTGATCTTTCCCCAGGCCGTGGCGATCGCCCTGCCTGCGCTCGGCAATATCCTGATCGGCATCGTCAAGAACACGGCCCTGGTCGCCTCGATCGGCGTCGCCGATGTGATGCACCAGGGCGAGGTCGTCGAATCGCACACGTTCAAGACTTTCTCGACGTTCGCCACGGTCGCCGTGCTGTACCTGATGCTGATCGTCCCGATCAGCCTCGGTTTCGCCGCGCTCGACCGGCGCCGGATGCGCAAGGTGCGCTAGGCAACAGGCCCCATGGATTTCGCCGCGCGCATCGCCGCGCTTTTCGATCCCGACATCCTCCGCTTCCTGGCCGGCGGCCTCGGACTGACGCTCGTCGTGGCCGTCGGCACCATCGCGCTCAGCGTCGTCGGCGGAACGCTGCTCGCGCTCTGCCGGCTGTCGCCGTGGCGGCCCGCGTCGCTCGCGGCCGGCGCGTACGTCGAGACGATTCGCAGCCTGCCGTCGTTCCTGGTCCTCACCTGCGTGTATTTCGCCGTGTATCGCGCGAAGCTCGATGTCGGCACGATCGCCGCGGTCATGCTCGGGCTCACCGTCTATCACAGCGCGAAAATGGCGGAAGTCGTCCGCGCCGGCATCCAGTCGGTCGACAAGGGCCAGGTGGAGGCCGCGCGCTCGCTGGGCCTCTCGTTCATCCAGGCGACGTCGAGCATCGTCCTCCCGCAGGCGTTCCGGCGCATGCTGCCGCCACTGGTGAGCGAGCTGGTGCTGTGCATCAAGAACACGTCGATCGGCTCGATCGTCGGCCTCAACGAGCTGCTGCGCCGGGGGACGATCGTCTACCAGCAGTACTTCAACCCGATCGAGACCCTGCTGCTGGTGGCGTTGTTGTACTGGGCGATGTGCTTCGGCCTGTCGCGGATCGGCCGCCGCCTCGAGCTGAGCGGGGCCGAGCGTTCGGAGCGCGGCCGGTTGCGCGCGCCGGTGGCGGAGATTTAGAGCCCACCCCCGCGCATCGACGGGCACGGACAAGCCACGGCTATGTGCCGTCGGCCTTTCCCGAGTGCTCGCGCGCCAGCCGCTGGACCCCTTCCAGATCGAGGATCCGGTTGCGCTCGTCGAATCCGGCGATGCGGTCGAGCAAGCCATTGGTCGTGCCCTCGGCACGGGCCCGGGCATAGAACGCCTGCAGCGTATGCATCACCGCGCGAATCGCCGACGCGCTGAACAGCACGAGCTGGAAGCCGAGGGCGTAGTACTCGTCCGCGGAAAGCGCGGGACTCTTGCCGCCTTCGGTCACGTCGGCGACGAGAATGGTATCGGGAAGCGCCCGGCGGATCTCCGCGTACTCTTCACGCGAGCGCGGCGTCTCGACGAAGATGGCGTCCGCGCCGCTGGCGGCATAGAGCTGCGCACGGGCGATCGCTTCGGGCAGGCCGCTGACCGTGCGCGCATCGGTGCGCGCGATGATCAGGAAATCCGGATCGTCGCGCGCGGCGAGCGCTGCACGGATCTTTCCCGTCATCTCGGCTGCCGGGATCAGCTCCTTGCCCTCGAAGTGCCCGCACTTCTTCGGCATCACCTGATCCTCCAGATGCATGCCCGCGATGCCGGCGCGCTGGTACTCGCGCACCGTGCGCATCACGTTGACCGCGTTGCCGTAGCCGGTGTCGGCGTCGGCAATCAGCGGGACACCGCCCATCAGGTCGGCGATCGCGACCATCCGCCGGATCTGGTCCACCATCTCGGTGAACGTCGCGAGCCCAACGTCGGGCTGGCCGAGCAGGCTGGCCGAGATGCTGGAGCCGCTCGCATACAGGCATTCGAAACCGGCCTGCGCGGCCATCCGCGCGGACAGCCCGTCGTAGGCGCCGGCGGCCACCAGCGGCTGCCGGCGCGACAGCAGCGCGCGCAGTTTTCGCGCCGCCGTCATCCGCTGCTCCCGGCTGTCTCCGGCAGCACGAGGTCGCCGTGGCGCCTGACGTACGCGACGAGGCCCCCCTCGCGCAGGATCGCCGCCATGATCGAAGGCATCGGCAGGCCGCGGACCTGACGCGCCTGCGTGAGGTCGTCGACGCTGCCGGTACCGATATCGACGACCAGCTCGTCCGCGTTGCGGATCGCGGACGTGTCGCATTCGAGCACCGGCAGTCCGATGTTGATCGCATTGCGAAAGAAGATCCGCGCGAACGACGTCGCGATCACGCACGAGATTCCCGCCGCCTTGAGCACGCGCGGCGCGGCCTCGCGCGCGGAGCCGCAGCCGAAGTTGCGCCCGGCGACCAGCACATCGCCGGGGCGCACCTCGTCCCTGAACTCCGGCCGGTAGTCGGCGAACACGTACTTCGCGACTTCGTTCACGTCCGCCGACGCCATCTTGTAGTGATCCGCGATGATGTAGTCGGTGTTGATATCGTCGCCGAATGAGATCGCGCGTCCGCGAAAAATCATGGGTACCGTCACAGGTAGCTTCGCGGATCGGCGATCGCGCCCTCGATGGCCGAAGCCATAACCGTGGCGGGCGACGCCAGGTAGATGAATGCGCTGTTGTTGCCGGTGCGTCCGCGGAAGTTGCGGTTCGCCGTCGAG
>JADMIO011014753.1_pt1 | contig 28168 bp, 26 predicted proteins | sample 8958161 | NCBI WGS metagenome assembly JADMIO01 (sample SAMN16585339, study PRJNA669376) | soil metagenome | isolation source: Crop rotation soil | place: USA: Cullars Rotation, Alabama | collected 2011 | reverse complement strand
CCGCCTCTAAGTGCGATGGGTTCGGGGCCAGTTTCAGATTAACTTTATAGCCTCTTGCAGTTTCAATTTCGCTGGAATAGCCCATGTGGTATTTCACGTCGCCGTCACCCATGGTCAGGTCCGGAACGGCCGTGCCTTCGAATTCGGAGAAGATCTGCTCGTAGGTTTTGCCCATGGTGTTGGCCAGCACGTTCAGACGGCCGCGATGCGCCATACCGATCACCACTTCCTCTACGCCCAGTTCAGCACCTTTATCGATAATGGCATCCAGGGCCGGAATGGTGGTTTCGCCGCCTTCCAGGGAGAAGCGTTTCTGGCCCAGGAATTTGGTGTGCAGGAAGTTCTCGAAAACTACCGCTTCGTTCAGCTTGGAAAGGATGCGTTTCTTGTATTCGATGCCCGGGTTGAAGCTCAGGGAATCTTTCTCGATCTTTTCCTGGATCCAGCTCAGCACTTTCGGGTCGCGGATGTACATGTACTCGAAACCGATGGTGCGTTCGTAGATCTTCTGCAGGGCCGCTACGATGTCTTTTAAAGGCGCAGCACCGATCCCGATCAGGCTGCCGGCCTGGAACGTGGTGTTCAGATCCGCATCGGAAAGGCCGAAATCCTGCAGGTCGAGCATGGCGTGGCGGTCTTTGCGCGGACGAACCGGGTTGGTTCTGGAACGCAGGTGGCCACGGGAACGGTACGCCTGAATAAGCTGGAATACCTTTACTTCCTTATCGGAAACCGTTGGGGCGCCGGCAGCCGGTTTGGCAGCTACGGCAGTTTCGTGCCCGTTTTCGGTGGGATAGGTCTGGGAAAATTCGAAACCTTCGAAGAATTTGCGCCAGCCGAAATCCACGGCTTCCGGGTCCTGCTGATAAGATTTGTATAACTCATCGATGTAGGCACCGTGCGCATTGGCGATATACGAATATTGATCCATGCGGAATTGAATATGTAAGTGATTGAAGGCAAAGATACTAATTACCTATATTTTATCTAAATACATATTCGCATTCACAAATAAACCTGATTAACAGACACATAAATATAAAATCAGGCACCTACAAGTTAGACTTTTCCGGACTGAGGCATGTTAGCCGGCGCAAAAACGCTACCTTTTTCCGGAAAAAAGGTAGCGTTTGGAAAACACAAAGCTTTAAACTTCTTTCGCACAAAAAAAGCGGTCCGTGTTGCCACGGGCCGCTAATAGATATTTTGTAAAGCCAGGCTTACCCCTGCTGCGGCGGGTGCAGGCCGATAGCGCGGCGTTTCAGGTGCTGGAATTCCTCTTCGCTCAAGACGCCTTTTTCACGCATCTGCACCAGCCGGTCAACGGTATCAAGGTCGTGGTGAACAGGATTGAGGTTGGTTTTAACCTTGCCGTCGGCGTCGGGCTTATCGTAGAACCGGCGTTCGTCGAAGTATTCGTGCTTGTAAAAATCGGCGGGGATCGGCAGGTTGCTTTGCTCGGTCTTTACCGGTTCCTTGGTAGGATTGGTCATGGTTTCGCGCAGCAGTCTTTCGTATTCCGGCACCACGGCGCCACCGGCATACAACGGGAACCGGGGCAGGGTAATCAGGTCGAGGTGGTTTACATACACGCGGTTGCCGTCTTCCTGCAGCCGCGCCGAACCGATGGGCACCAGCAAGTGGTGGTTATCGTTGCCGCTGATGAGGCTGCCGTCTATATCCACGTCCAGGTAGCGCACTTTCATCAGGGCTTCGTCCACGATCAGGTCGTCTACCACGCCCAGTCGCCGGCCGTCGGCGCCGTAAACATCCCAGCCGCGCACGTCGGTGTTATCTTTGGCTACTTTAAAATCACTCAGTTCTTTCAGCGGGGAAAGCGTGGAAGCCGGATCGCCGGTAAAATTGGTTTCGTCGGAGTAATGCGTGGTCATGCTTATCTGGATTTAGAAAAATTCGGTCGTTAATTATCGGGCCTGCCGGTCAGGGGCAGAAAAAGACAAAAAGCTGCGGAAATAGCTTCCCGGATCAGGTGCGGTAAATAGGTTCAGCCTCCACGAAAAGCATGCCCACCGGGCTTGGCTCCGGCGCTTTTTCCTTTTCGTAGAACGAGGCGTCCTTGTAGAAGAATTTGTACACCGCCCAGCCGATCAGGGCCAGCAGGACCAGCAACAGTATCCAGCCCCAGCCGGAGCGTTTTTTGCGTTCGATGTTGATCTCAGCCATAGTTTTATTTTTTGGTAAAGAAGCAGCGCCGCGTACCGAAATTCTCAGTCAGAAAGTTTCCGCGGTTTTAAAAAGTATTGTTTCTACGCGGCCCGGCCAAAGTTGTTTTTCAAGGGCAATTGTTGAATGTGAGAATGTGGAAATGTGAAAATGAGGAAGTGTGGAAAGTGAAAATTGAAAGTTGAAAGTTGAAAATTGAAAATTGAAAACTTTGGAATGAGGAAGGTGAAATTGGGTGAATTTGGGAAAGCGAGATCAGGACATTGCGGCAAGCACCGGACAGGTTGGTTTAAAAGCAAAAGCTTCCTTACTTTTAAGCCGGTTTTGATACCGTTTCGGAAAGCCTCCACTTTTTTGACCTTAGGGGATAGCGTTTCGTAAACCAACTCCCGGCATTCAGAAATTAAAAAATCCGGAATTCCGCCATTCGATCCTTCACCAATTCAATAATTTATAAAATATGCGCCGCCAGCCCCTCCGATTCGGACTTTATCCCTGGTTTCCGGAAAACGGGTACACCTATATTCACCCGGCCAACCGCCGCGATTTCGAAGACATTCAGCCGGCCGGAAAAGTATTTGAGCTGTTGGAAACCGCCAACGGCTGGCTTTTGCTGCGCTACCAGGACCGGCAGTATAAAGTAAGGCCGGAACTTTTCACGGAGATCGATCAGCCGCCCTTGCGTTACGGCGACTGGGTGCGCGTGCAGAACATGCCCGATCTGCCGGATCTGCCCGCCGAAATAAACGACGTATTCTGGAACGAACGCGAAGGCCGCGCGTATTTCGCGCTGGTGCAGCGCAAACGAAAAATTCCGGGCATTTTCAGTTCCGCGCAATTGGTAAAGGTGTAGGAACAGGTCTTGTACCTGTTCGCACGTTATCCGATTACGCATTGCCGGACCTGATTTCAATTTCGGGAATTCGCAATATGCCGTCGCAATATGCGTGCGGACAGGCACAAGACCTGTCCCTACCAAACCGAACCAAAACAAACCGATTCAACCATTCCGGTTATTCCCGTATAAAACCGAAATACCGCACAACAACAATCTGTTTTTTTACACAACTATGAATAAAGCAGCTACGCTGGTTTTTGCCATTTTCCTTTCCTTTACCGGTATTTCCTGCAACAGCGGCCCGGAAAAACTGAATTCTGCCGACTATGAGATACTGGCCGTTAAGCACAGCAAAGCGGCCGAAAATTATTTTCTGTTTTACAAGGGAGACAGAGCCGAAGACAAGCTGAATGCGTTTGCCCAAAGCTTTAAGGCTAAAAATTGCAAGGGCAACTGCAACATATACATCTTCGATACCGACGAAGTAATGCCCTACCTTACTAAAGGGAATTACGACCTGCAGGGCAAAGACCGCGTTAAGTATGCCGACCACCTGATCGGGCAACTGAGCTTCGATTCCAAGACGGTCAGGATGTACCCGCAGAAGGATGCCAAATAAAAAGTAGCCGAAAGACAAATAAGCGGCAGTTAAGACGATCAGGAAGTCCGGGCAAAATTTAGGTTACACAAGCCCGGTTCTTATAACTGATGATCTGACTAATTACCTGAGGCAAGGCCAATTCAAAAAGCAAAGCTGACCCCGGCAGGAACCCATATTTACCCCAAACTTTAGGACCACTTGTAACTATGGAGTATAAAGATTATTACCAGACCTTGGAAGTACCCAAAACGGCTACGAAGGAGGAGATCAAAAAATCCTATAAAAAGCTGGCGCGCAAGTACCACCCCGACGTGAACCCCGGCAACCAGGAAGCGGAGGAGAAATTCAAGTCCATCAGCGAAGCCTACGAGGTACTGGGCGACGAAGAAAAACGCAAAAAATACGACCAGCTTGGCGCCGACTGGAAACGCTACGAACAGGCCGGCGGCGGCCCCGGCGGTTTCGACTGGAGCCAGTATGCCGGCGGCGGCGGTCCGGGCGGCGGGCGTTACACCCATTTTGAAGGCGACTTCGGCGGCGGCGATTTTTCCGATTTCTTCAGCTCGATCTTCGGCGATATGAGCGGCGGCGGACGCGCGCGCGGCGGCCGCAGGAGTTCGATGGCCTATAAAGGGCAGGATTATACCGCCGAGCTGAACCTGACATTGGAAGAAGCCTACCACGGCGTGCAGAAAACCATCACCGTAAACCACAACAACCTCCGCATCAGCATTAAACCGGGCGCGACCGACGGGCAAAACATCCGCCTGAAAGGCCAGGGCGGTCCGGGCATGAACGGCGCGGAGAACGGCGACCTCTACATTACCCTGCGCATCCAGCCCGACCACCGCTACACCCGCACCGGCAACGACCTGTTCGTAGATGCCCCGGTCAGCGTGTACAAAGCGGCTTTGGGCGGCGAGGAAATCGTGGATACCCTGAGCGGGAGGATCAAAATAAAGATCCAGCCGGGAACGCAGAACGGCAAAATACTGCGCCTGAAAGGCAAGGGTTTCCCGGTTTACAACCAGCCCGGCCAGCACGGCGACCTCTACATCAAAACGGTATTGCATCTGCCCGAAAACCTCAGCGAAAAGGAAAAAGACCTCTTCCGGCAACTGGCCGAACTCCGGCCGGCTTAGTTGTTGAATTCCTGAATGGTTGAATGGCTGAATAGTTAAATTATTGATTGACTTTTCAATCAATAAACGTAGCGTTTTGAATTTCCCGCATCCAGTATCTAGCGTCTGGAAATCCAGCGTCTAATATCTCAAACCCAAATCTGAAAAAGTGCTATCTCCCGAGCTGAAAAAAGCCATTAAAAACCTGAAGCCCGACGAAAAGGACAAGCTGCTTTTCCGGCTGCTGCCCAAAAACCCCGACCTGCTCAGGCGTCTGGAATACGAATTGCTGGAACAGGGCGAAACCATGGAATTGCGGCGCGAGGAACTGGCAGAAGCGATCAGGAAAATGGTTGACCAAAAAATGTATACCCCTGGTCACCTGATGATGGAAATGCGCAGCGTAAGCGGCGATATTACGCGGCACGTAAAAACCACTAAAGACAAATACGGCGAAGTTTACCTCAACCTTTTGCTGATGTTGGAAACCCTGGAAAAGCATCAGGATTTTATCCGGAAGAACCTGCGGAAGGCCGGAACGTTCCTGGAATACGTGCTGAAAAGAACGGCAACGGTATTGGAAAAGGCGCAAAAACTCCACCCCGACCTGCACGTAGAATTCGAAGATGACCTGAACCGGTTGCTGAACCTGCTGCACCATGAAGTAACGCCCGGCCTGGCCGATGATTATAAAATACCCCGGCGGTTTGAAAGTTAAATGGTTGAATGGCTGAATGGCTGAATGGTTGATTGACTTTTTTACCCGGAAGACATAGCGTTTTCAGGTCTAAAATCTGGTTTCTAATGTCTAGCGTCTATTATCTAACTTCTGAGAAATGAACTACATCGAAATAGAGGAATTTTGTACGCACCACGGCGTGCAGGTTACCCTGATCCGCGAATTTGCAGATTTCGGGCTGGTGCACCTGCAGGAACAGGAACAGAAAGCCTTTGTGCCCGCCGACGAGATCGAGAAACTGGAACGCCTGATCCGGCTGCATTCCGAGCTCGGCATCAACAAGGAAGGCCTGGAAATTATCCTGAACATGCGCGACCAGCTGGTTTCCCTGAACACCGAACTGAAAGCCATGCGTTACCGCCTGCGGCAACTGCAACAAGAACAGCAGTTCTTGCTTTTCGGCTTGCAAAATAACGTGGACGAACCGGAAGAGGAAGCTTAACCCCAAAACGGCAGCCATCCGCATGAAAAAACGGCCGGGCGACGGATACTTCCACTCCTTCCAAGCCACGTTTTGCGGCTTTTCTGCGTCCTGTAAGGAAACGCTAAAACGCTATCTTCCGGAATGAAAAACCTGCTGGCTCTTTTCCTGGTATTTTTCGGTTTGCAAAAGGTTTCCGGGCAGAACACCTTTCTGAAGACCATCGCCACGCCGCATGCCGGCCGGAACGTGCGCACTTTCCAGACCAGCGACCAGGGCATTGCCGTTTTTTCTTTAGACAGCCTGAAGCTTTACAAATTCAACCGTTGCGGTAACGCGGAATGGGCCAGGCAGTACAACATTCCCATCGGCAATTATCCCGGCAGCATCATCCAGGCCCGTAACGGCAACTTCGCACTCCTGAACCGCATTCCGGACGGCAGCACCCTGTTCCACACGGCAATTACGCTGCTGAACCCTGCCGGCAACATTATCTGGAGCAAATCGCTGGAAGACCCGAACCAGATCCAATTCCCTTACACCATCAGCGAAGACAACAGCGGCAATTTTATCGTGATGGGCAACGCGTCGCCTTTGGTTCAGCAAGGGTATTTTAATTTCATTTCGAAGCTCGACGCGAACGGTAATCTGCTCTGGACGAAATTCTACACCTTCGGACCGATCTGGGGCGGCGCCCTGGTTACTTCCGACAACGGCATCCTGTTCCGCATCAGTGGCCTGATCGTTAAAACCGACAACGTGGGCAACCTGGAATGGACCAGCGACTTCCGGAACACCACGCATTACCTGGCTCCGATCGAGGTCAGCGACGGTTTTATCTTTACCGGCCTGGAGCCCCCTGCAAACCAGATCTGCTTTTACAAGATCAACAAGGCCGGTTATGTGCTTTTAGGCGGCCGCCGGATCATGGATTATACCGGCAACCCGCCCCTGCTGTACCTGAAAAGCAATGGCAACTTCACGGGTATTTTCAACAAGACGGTTGGCGGCCGGAATTACGCTTCCATTTACGAATTCGACAAGGACCTGAGCATTGTGCGGCAGAGTACGCTGAACTTCCAGCAGAACGGTTTTTCCCTGCAGGGCCTGCACGTGGGTTTTTCCGACGAAAAAACTACCGTTCTGGCCGGCTCCGCTATTTCCGCTACCAAACCGCCGGTACTGTTCTTCGGCCGCACCGACGACCGCCTGCAAATTGGCTGCGACACCCTGGTAACTGCCGGCTATACGTTCCAACCAACCACGCAGACCTTTTTCCGGACCTCCTCGGTAATTGCCCAAACCTTCCAGGTGGTAAACCGGCCTTACATCGTAAAAACCATTCCGGCGCCGCAAACCATGCTTTGCGGCCGGTCGGCTACGGCCAGCCTCAACATCCACGCCGACAGCCTGCTGTGCATGGGTTCCCAATTAACGCTGCAGGACCGTTCGGCCACCGCTTTCGATGCTTACCTCTGGTCGACCGGCGATACTGCGGCCAGCATTTCAGTAACCAAACCCGGCAAATACTGGCTGCGCGCTACCTATAACTGCGGTTCCCAAACCGTTTCCGACACCGTTTCCGTAACCGAATTCAGTTTCCCGCCCCATGCCCTAACCGCCGATTCGGCGATCTGCGGCGGCAAACCGGCAAAAATAAACGCGGAGCTTCCAGGCGCCACGTACAAATGGGCTGACGGTTCTACTGATCCGGTCTTCCTCGCCACCAGGCCCGGCACGTACGAAGTGGAAATAACGCTGGGCAATTGCAGCAAAAAATTCAGCACGCGGATCGGGGATTTCGAGAAAGTGACTTTGCCCAACGTCTTCACGCCCAACCACGACGGCCACAACGATGCCTTCACCCCCATGGAAATGTGCGGACTTGCTTCCGCCACGCTGAAAATTTACAACCGCTGGGGCCAGCTGCTTTACACTACTTCCGACCTGGCCCAGGGCTGGAACGGTATGGTAAACGGCCAGAAAGTTGGCGATGGGGTTTACTATTACCTGCTGGAATATACCAACTTCCGGAACGAGCTAAAAAAGAAAAAAGGCTGGGTGGAATTGGTGGGGAATTGAGAGTCGAAAACGGTAGGGATTGGAAGGAAAAAAGTACATTCCCCACTCTGTCATTCTGGAAGAATCTCGTGATTTCAGAGCTGCTAAGCCACAAGATTCTTCCAGAATGACAAGGAGGGAAATAATTCAATTCTTTGAAAATGGGGTTGGAAACGGTAGGGTTTTGACGAGTAATTGTAAGTTATATATCACTAACATGAAACTCAATAAGTTCCTTAGTTTCCTTGTTAAAAATTGCGTAATCGCCCATATAGCAGCAATTCAACTGCACAATAATATAATTACCACTTTCTTCGATTTTGCTAATCTTATAATTGCAGGGATTTTCAGGACCAAATTCTTCATTCTTTAAATACATACAGATCTTGTACAAATAGTCATCAGGATCTTCCCCCTTTTCACAACTACAATTCTTCCCTAATTTTTCTCTTCTCCCTGCAGTTTCCAGATTACAATGCTCTTTTAAGTACTGTCTGAACTGTTGAATATTTTCTTTCTCAAAAAAATATTTTTCATTTGACATTCTATTCTTCAGAAATGGAGTTTGGATATCGACAAACCATAAGCGAAGAAAGGAATATTTTTGAATCATTTCGCCTTCACATACTTTTGAGGCATACTCAAAGTGTGTAGGAGAACCATTAATTTTCATGCATTCACAAAATTCCTTACCTTCTCTTTCTGCTTCCGAAAGAGGCCTTATTGACTCGTTGTGTTTGGCCGAAAGAATGCCTCTATCTTGTAATAAATCAGTGTGTTTTACTAAATAAAAAACACCGCCGAAAAGCGCGAAGATTAAACCAAAACCAATCCAGGCTATTAATTTCTTTCCCATTTAATAAAAAAGCAAGCTGCATTTTATTATAAAATACAGCTTACAATGTTCTATTTAAAATTAAAACCTTTAAAGAACATCCTACTTCCCATCCACATAATCCTGCAGGTACGCATACTTCGCGGTCAGTTTCCCGCCTTTCGCGATGGTAGCGCGTTCGATGGTGCCGTCGTCTTCGCCTAAGAGGTACGGGAACACGTTGCCGATCAGCTGGCGGCCGAAATCGCGGGAAGCATTGCGCGGCAGTTCGCAGGGTAGGTTGTCCACGGCCATCACGGTAATGTTGCCCTGTTTGTTGTAAGGCGGTTCCAGGTGCGTGGTCCAGGGGTTGTAGTCGAAGGCCGGGTCCGGAATGGTGCTGGATCGCTTGGTGCAGGGAATGGACCCATCGATGTCGCAGGTTACGTCGGCAATGGTGTTTATCTTGAAATCCGGCTCCTTCATATCTTCCTCGGTAAAGAGTTTCGGCGCGTTCGGGTCCCAGTAGGCGCAGGCGATCAGCAGGTCAGTTACCTGGGCGAATTTATCGAAGGTACCTTTGTAGGCCTCGGGATGCGCGTAAAAATCCGGGCTGTCCCAGACCTTGCCGTCGGTGCGGGCGTTGTAATCGGAGGAGTGCAGCTGCGCGTACACCGGTTCGTTGAAGTTGTTGTAGAGGTAGTTGAAGACGCTTACCTTTTTAATGCCCATCCTATCCAGCACTTCCATGGCGCCTTTGGACACGCGGCCGCCGCCGGTAACCGCAATTTTAATGGGCGGCAACAGCTTCACCTTGAAGAATTCTTCCTCCATGTCTTCCATATCCACGCACTGGTAGGCCGGCTTCAGATCGAAAAGGCTCCACTTTTTGCCGTAGGTCAAAATGCCGTTATACGCGCCCACAATGCCCGCCCAGTGCCCAAACGCCACAATGCGGTTGCCGTTCTTGTCGGTCAGGGTTTCGTAATCTACCATCGTAATGTTCTTTTCCAGGATGGCCTGAAGCAGCTTGCGGTTGTAAGGCTGCTTTTTGATAGTATGCGAAAAGAAGAAATAGGTCTTGTTCGGGATCAGGTCCTCGATGCGCACTTCCTTTACACCCAGCAGAATATCGCAGTCCGAAAGGTCTTCCTGCAGCGGAATGCCCAGCTGGGTGTATTCCTCGTCTTTAAAACAACGGATCGGGCTGGGTTGCACCACAATTTCCACGTCGGGATAGGCCTGCAGCGTTTCCTGGCATTTCTTGGGGGTTAAAGGCACGCGTTTGTCCACGGGCACTTTGCCTTCTTTTACGATACCGATCTTGTGTTTTGTCATTAGTGAAAAGCGGGTTAGGTTGCGGGGTAAATTTAAGAAATTACCATTGTCCGGAACGCTGAATTATCAGATAAAATGATTTCGCAGATCGGTAGGGACAGGGCTTGACCTGTCCGCACGTTATTGCGACAAATTATTACGCCCAACAAATTAAAAAATCGGGAATGCGGGATCGGGAATGCGTGCGGACAGGTCAAGCTCTGTCCCTACGAAACATGAAACCTGACCGGAAAATCCCGGCAGAATCCAACCGGGCAAATTTCCCGCGGTGTGCCCTATTAAATAAAAATAATTAAACTTACTTTTGCACCAGAAAACAGTACCGTTCCGGAAGGATAAGTAACTGAATTCTAAATCATAAAACCGTTCCCCTAAATATTATTTTTATGATATTCAAAACCAAACCGGCAGACGTGTTCAAAGAACGCCACAATGGCCCTACCAAAGCACAGATGCAGGACATGCTGAAAACCATCGGCACCGGATCGCTGGATTCTTTGATCAAGGAGACCATTCCCGCCGCCATCCGCCTGAAAAACCCGCTGGACATCCCGGCTGGTTTAACCGAGCGCGACTTTTTGCGGAAATTCGATAGCATTGTAAAGCAGAACAAGATCTATAAATCCTACATCGGCTTAGGCTACCACGATACCATCACCCCGCCGGTAATTCTGCGCAACATCCTGGAAAACCCGGGTTGGTACACCGCCTACACTCCGTACCAGGCTGAAATTGCCCAGGGTCGTTTAGAGGCGCTGATCAACTACCAGACCATGGTAATGGAACTGACCGGCATGGAGATCGCCAACGCTTCCCTGCTGGATGAAGCCACTGCCGCTGCCGAAGCCATGAACCTGTTCCATGCGCAACGCAAAGGTACCAGCAAAACGTCCGAGCGTTTCTTCGTTTCAGACCAGATGCTGCCGCAAACCATCGACGTGCTGAAAACCCGCGCCACCCCGCTGGGCATCGAGCTCGTGATCGGCGACCACCGCGACGTGAATTTAGCGGAAGCCAACTTCTTCGGCGCTATTCTGCAATACCCGGCTGCCGACGGCGAACTTTTCGACTACACCGATTTCATTGCCGAAGCGCACAAGAACGATATGTACGTGGCCGTAGCTGCGGATATTTTAAGCTTAACCCTGCTGACCTCTCCGGGCGAAATGGGCGCCGACGTAGCCGTGGGTACTACCCAGCGTTTCGGTGTGCCGATGGGCTTCGGTGGTCCGCACGCTGCTTACTTCGCTACCAAAGATGCTTTCAAACGCGTAATCCCGGGCCGTATCATCGGTCAGTCGGTAGATGCGCAGGGCAAAAAAGCGTACCGCATGGCGCTGCAGACCCGCGAGCAGCACATCCGTCGCGAGAAAGCTACTTCCAACATCTGTACCGCGCAGGTGCTGCTGGCCGTAATTGCCGGTATGTACGCCGTTTACCATGGTCCGCGCCGCCTGAAATACATCGGTCTGAATACTCACGCCCTGGCGCAAATGCTGGAAGAGCAGCTGAAAGGCCTGGGCTTCGAACAGCTGAACGAAAATTACTTCGATACCCTGAACATCAAGGCGGAAAGCGCCGAGATGGTGAACGCGATCCGCAAGGAAGCTGAAGCTGCCGAGATGAACTTCCGTTATTTCGGTGAAAACCAGATCGGTATTGCCCTGCACCAGAATATGGACGTGGCTGAGGTGAAAGAGATCGTGGAAGTATTCGCGAAAGTGGCCGGCAAAACCGCCAGCACCGGTAACCTGGCCGTTTCTGACGAAACCAACGTTACCTGGCCGGAAAGCCTGATCCGCCAATCGGCGTACCTGGAGCACGACGTGTTCAACATGCACCACTCCGAGCACCAGATCCTGCGTTACATGAAGCACCTGGAGAACAAAGACTTCTCCCTGACGCACGGCATGATCCCGCTGGGCTCCTGCACCATGAAACTGAACGCTACCGCCGAAATGATCCCGGTTACCTGGGCAGGTATTGGTCAGTTGCACCCGTTCGCGCCAGCCGACCAGACTTTGGGCTACAAGCAGATCTTCACCGACCTGGAAGCCTGGTTATGCGCCGCCACCGGTTTTGATTCCGTTTCGCTGCAGCCGAACTCCGGCGCGCAGGGCGAATACGCCGGCTTAATGGTGATCCGTGCCTACCACGAATCCCGCGGCGATTTCCACCGCAACGTTTCCCTGATCCCCTCTTCCGCGCACGGTACTAACCCGGCTTCTGCCGTAATGGCCGGCATGAAAGTGGTGATCGTGAAATGCGACGAGAAAGGTAACATCGACGTAGCCGACCTGAAAGCCAAAGCCGAAGAACATAAGAACGACCTGAGCTGCTTAATGGTAACCTACCCGTCAACGCACGGCGTGTACGAGGAAAGCATCATCGAGATCTGCCAGATCATTCACGATAACGGCGGCCGCGTGTACATGGACGGCGCCAACATGAACGCCCAGGTAGGCTTAACTTCCCCGGCCAATATCGGCGCGGACGTTTGCCACCTGAACCTGCACAAGACCTTCTGCATCCCTCACGGTGGCGGCGGTCCTGGCGTTGGCCCGATCGGCGTAGTGAAAGACCTTGCTCCTTATTTACCAGGCCACGCATTAGTTGACCTGGGGCATGAGAAAGCGATCCCGGCGGTTTCGGCTGCTCCCTGGGGTTCTGCTTCTATCCTGCCTATTTCCTACGCGTACATCGCGATGATGGGCGGCGAAGGCTTAACTGAAGCTACCAAAATTGCCATCCTGAACGCGAACTACATCAAAGCGCGTCTGGAGCCTTATTACCCGGTACTGTACGTTGGCAAGAACGGCCGTTGCGCCCACGAAATGATCCTGGATTGCCGTTCTTTCAAGAAATTCGGCATCGAGGTGGAAGACATCGCCAAGCGTTTAATGGACTATTGCTTCCACGCGCCAACCGTTTCGTTCCCGGTAGCGGGCACGTTAATGGTGGAGCCAACCGAATCGGAAGCCAAAGAAGAACTGGACCGTTTCTGCGACGCCATGATCGCGATCCGCAAGGAGATCGAAGAAGTGGAGAACGGCACCGCCGACCCGAAGAACAACGTACTGAAACATGCGCCGCACACCGCGGAACTTGCTTTAGCCGAAAACTGGGATCGCCCTTACAGCCGCGAGAAAGCCGTATATCCGTACGAGTTCAGCCGCACGCACAAGTTCTGGCCAACCGTTTCCCGTATCGATTCCGCTTACGGCGACCGCAACCTGATCTGCAGCTGCACGCCGCTGGAAGCTTACGCCAACCCGGAAATTGCGCACACGGCTACCGGCATCGAATAGTTTTTACGCTGAACAGCCTACCGTTTTAAACCGAAAAGCCCCGGAAATTTCCGGGGCTTTTTTTATGCCGGGGATCAGAAATTTTAACGGTTATATTTACGCCGTAAGCAAAGCAGGCATTTTTTAGACCAGCGATTTAATAAAATGAAAATATTTGCAGAAACCGAACGGCTGCTCTTCCGGGAAATCCTTCCCGCAGACGAGCACCACTTTTTCGAGCTTGATTCCGACCTCGAGGTCCAGAAATATGTTGGCAAAAAGCCGGTAACCGACCTGGCGCAATGCCGCGCCGTTATCCTGTCTGTCCGGGACCAGTATCAGAAGAACGGGATTGGCCGCTGGGCCGTGGTTTTAAAAAGCACCGGGGAATTTATTGGCTGGGCCGGCCTGAAACTGGTAACCGAACCGGTAAATAACCATAGCCACTTTTACGACCTGGGGTACCGGTTTATCCGGAAGCACTGGGGCAAAGGTTATGGACAGGAAGCTGCCCGCGCTTCGGTAAAATTTGGTTTTGAAGCAATGGGACTGAAAAAGATAAATGCCTATGCGCACGCGGAAAATGCCGGCTCACGAAAGATCCTCGAAAAAACGGGACTGCGTTGCCTGGAAATGTTCCGGGAAGCCGGCGAATCCCATGCCTGGTATGAAATAATAAATCCCGCCGCGGAAAACGGTACCATTTAAAATAAAAAACCCGGGGCAAAGCTCCGGGTCTTTATGATAGTTACAAATTTTATTCTTATTCTCTTTAAATCTGACCGGCAGCGAAAACAGCTGGTAAAGGGTAAAGGGTTAACTGTTTCCGGACCGGACCTGCTTCAGGCAAGCACCCGGATCGCTGTATTTCCGGTTTGCTATTCCCGGCTCAAGGCTTTCGCTTACTCCTCTTGCAGCAGCAATAATGCTGGGGTTGCAAAGGAGATATTGGTGGCGGCCGTTTTTTGAGTGGTTAACTGGTTCAAAAATACAGTAACGGAAGGGATTGATGGGAACTTTTCGACGAAGCCGGGAGGAACCCCGTTAAAACGGGTGAAATACCGGATAAAAATCTGAACCCGCGATCCAACGCCAAACCCCTGCATAAAATCATATCCATTTCTGCTTAAATTCAGAAAAACGCACGCAAGCTGAAAATCTGCCGGGATCTTCCTGCACTTCCGCAGCACTACTTTTTACCGGCCGCCGGGTACCGTTTTCGTTTTTCCGGAATTACAAACAGAAAAAGGTGCAAAAAATGGCAGCAGCTTTCAGGTGCGTATTGCAAAACCCTTCCGGTCTGGACATGAATTTACCTGAAGCTTAGAAAAGACCGGAAGCGGCAAATATTGCTAATCGGGACCTAACGGAAGCAAACTTCTGGAACCGCAGGCGCACCGGAAAATGGCAAGGGAAAAAGGCTTTCCTGAAAACACAAAGCAGAACGGCTGCCGTATAACCCAAACATCTGGTTTTCAACCGGAAGCTGCAAAAATCTAACCCTGAAACTATGAAAAAATCAGTTCATTTGCTTCTTTTACTCTTTTTCCTGGCTGGCTGCACCACCAAAGCCCCGGTAGACGTCAGCACCGATTTCGACCGCGCCACCAATTTCGGGGGCCTTTCCACCTTTAAATGGTACCAGGACCAGCCGAAAGCCGAACGCGACCCCGCCTACCAGTACGATTCCTTTATTGACCAGCGCATGAAACGGGCGGTAGAAAGTGAATTAAGCCGCAAAGGCCTGCGCCTGGTAGAATCCAACCCTGATATCCTGATCGCCTACGACATGAAAGTGGAAATGAAACAGGAACTGCGGCCCGATTACACGTACGCTCCGGGCTTCGGTTACGGCTACGGCTACTGGTACGGTTACCGCTACGATTACGGGTATTCGCGTTTCGGCACCCGCCCCATGCTGATCAGCGAATACCAGAACGGCGCCGTGATCATCGACTTCGTGGACCCCAAGGATAACCAGCTGGTGTGGCGCGGCTGGGGACAAATGGAAGTGAACAGTCCTAACGTGTCGGAAACCGAGGTAAACCGGATCGTAGCCAAGATCCTTTCCAAGTACCCGCCGGGGAACGATAATTAACGTGAACACGGGATTTAATTATCGTATTGAATTGCCACTGGCTTCAGCCAGTGGATAAAATCAGCTATGAAGATGGCTTTAGCCAAACGCCCAATTTCACCTGATATTTAAAACCGTTTCCTCAAAAATAAAAAAGGTCATTCCTTTACCAGGAACGACCTTTTTCTATTAAAACAATAGCCTTTTTAAACGTGCACGTGGCGTTCGGCATGATACGAAGAACGTACCAGCGGACCGGATTCCACGTATTTCAGGCCGCGGCGCAGGCCTTCTTCCTTGTAGTGCGCGAACAGGTCCGGGTGGATGAATTCGGCAACTTCGATGTGGCGTTTGGTTGGCTGCAGGTACTGCCCAAGCGTTAAGATATCCAGGCCATTGGCGGCAAGGTCATCCATGGCCTGGTACATTTCTTCCTTGGTTTCGCCCAGGCCCAGCATAATACCGGATTTAGTACGCTTGCCGAATTCCTTTGTGCGGCGGATCTGCTCCAGGCTGCGGTCGTATTTGGCCTGCGGGCGCACCATGCGGTACAGGCTGCCCACGGTTTCCATGTTGTGCGAAACCACTTCCTGCCCGGCCGAGATCATTACTTCCAGGGCATCCCAGTTGGCTTTCACGTCCGGAATAAGGGTTTCGATGGTGGTTTGCGGCGAAAGGGTTTTAATCTGTACAACCGTTTCGTGCCAGATGGCGGCGCCGCGGTCTTTCAGCTCGTCGCGGTTAACCGAGGTGATCACGGCATGCTTCACGCCCATTTTCAGAATGGCATCGGCTACGCGGCGCGGTTCGTCGGTATCGTATTCGTTCGGACGGCCGGTGGCTACGGCGCAGAACGAGCAGCTGCGGGTACAAACATTGCCCAGGATCATGAAAGTGGCCGTACCGGCGCCCCAGCATTCACCCATGTTCGGGCAGTTGCCGCTTTCGCAGATGGTGTGCAGTTTATTCTCGTCTACAATGCTGCGGACTTTAGCGTATTCCTTCCCTACAGGCAGCTTCACGCGCAGCCAGTCGGGCTTGCGGTTCTTAGGCTGTTCCACTACCGGCTGAATAACCGGCAACATTACAAATTCATCCATGCGGCAAAGGTACGAAGGATGCAGCGGATAGGCAAAAAGCTAAGCCACAGATTATTTGCTGAACGGGAAAGTATAAAACTGATAAATGCACGGGCAGGAATTGCCGCGGGAAAAATTCTGAAAAGAAGGTTCTGAAAAGGTGGGGATGAAAGCCTGAAGAAGGGAGGATTATTTGCGGCGTCCGTAATAAATGGTGAGGTAAACGGAGTTGAAGACGCTGTAATTCTGGGCTTCTGGGAGCATGATAAGTTTATGAGGGTATGCTTCCACCATAAAACCCGTTTCCACGCCGGAAATGCTTTCGTGGTAGCGGCCGTAATCGAAGCTTAAAGCAGCGCGCAGGTGAGCGCCGAATTTCACGCTGGTTTCGTCTAAACCGGCCAGCACGCCGGCGCCGCCGATAATGTAATCGTATTCGGCATGCGCCCCGATCGGGTCGTAGCGCACGCGCTGGATATTCGGCATCTGGCCGGGAGCGCCGCCCTGCCGCGTCTTGTTCACGTCGTAATCGATGTAGTACGGCACCATAAAGCCCAGCGAAGGACCGATGCCGATAATGCCGTTCACTTCCACGCCTTCTTCCGCGGCTTTGCGGAAAAAGATGAATTCGCGCCCGTACTCCGGCCGCATCACGAAAAGGTAGTTGGTTTTGCCGCGGACAAAAACATCGCCGCGCTGGCCCAGGTAACGGGTTTCTTTGGGATGTTTTACTTCCACTATTTCCACGCCCCAGAAATCGAGGCGGTTTTCGGTTTTCACGTGGGCCGACCGGAAAGAAAGGCCGCCGATGATGCCGGCATTGGTGTTGAAATTGACGCCGTAGGTTAATTCCCGTTCGTAGGTTTCCTCGTTTTGCTGCGCGTACGCGCTACCGAGCAAGCCCAGGCTGATACTAAGGCCGATGATGAAGGATTTAACCACGGGAGAAAGGGCTTATTCGGTTAAAAGTAATAAATTTACGGTCAAACTAAAAATAAGTTAACCCCGCATGAGCACCATATCTTCCGTTTATTCCGGCAATTTACGCACCCAGGCAACTCATAACGCTTCGGGCAATACGATTATTACCGATGCCCCCCTCGATAATAACGGCCGCGGCGAAGCGTTCTCCCCTTCCGACCTGGTTTGCGCTGCCCTGGGCAGCTGCATGATGACCATTATGGGCATTGTGGCGGAACGGAACCAGCTAAAACTGGAAGAAGCAAAAATGGATATCACCAAAATTATGGTAGCGGACCCGCGCCGCATTGCCGAAGTAGTGATCGATTTCCACTTCCCGGCCGGCACCAGCTATTCCGATAAAGAAAAAGCCCTGCTGGAAAACGCCGCCCGCACCTGCCCGGTAGCCCTCAGCCTGCACCCGGACATCAAGCAAACCGTGAATTTCAACTGGTAAATAAGCCAGCAATAAAAAACGGTAGGATCTTCAGCGAAAAAGTCGTGAACGCACTTTTTCTGCTGAAGATCCTACCGTTTTTTTTATATCCGTCAGCTGAAGCAGACGGCAATGAAGATTCAAATTATAAAAAGCTGGCTTAAGTTTGTAACTTAAGCCTTTCAGTAAATAGGAAGTCTGCGACTTCCGTATTTCCAAATCTCTTCCCGGCACGATCTGATTCCTTGCAGCCGTCTCCAGCTGCCGATAAACAAAAACGGTAGGTTTTAAAGGCGAAAGCTGCTCATGCACTTTTCTGCTCTAAAACCTACCGTTTTTGTTTTGCCTGTCCGTCTGCTAAAGCAGACGGCAATGAATTTGGATTGCGGAAGTCACAGACTTCCTTTTACTGAAAGGCTTATGTTGAAAACTTAAGCCAGCTTTTTATATTTTTATTATCAATTGCCGTCTGCTTCAGCTGACGGTCACGCGGTAACCCGTTTCTTTATTTCATCTATCTTAATGTTCAGGTGCGAACCGTTGTACGTGCAAACACCGTCCTGAATGAGGAGGAGTTGCGGGGATTCGTGGCGCACCCGGAAAACATCGGCTATCAGGTTTGAGACCGGCCGGTATCTGAGCAGATCGAGGTAATAGGGCTTTACAGAATCGAAGCCGGCTTCTGCCCACTGGCGCTCCAGGCGGCTTTTGGCCGTAGAACTGATGGAGCAGATGGTGCTGTGCTTGAAAATAACCACCGGCTGGTTTTTAGACTCTTCCGCCAGGGTTGCCAGCTGTTCTTCGGAAGTCAGGGTATGCCACTGCATCATAGTGTTCTGGGAAAAATAATGAAACCGGCAAAAAAATACTTATTCTACCGGAAAATGGTTGACCATTCCGGAAGTACCGGTTTGAAAAAAAGCTGAATACGGGTTCAGGAACACTATCTTCTTTTCCAGAAAGGTTTTCGCGTTACCGTTACGGGGCTGGGTGCCTGGTAAATTTCGTCGTAAGCCAGTTCGCCCTCGTCGCGCTTGCCGGGTTCGCCTTTTTTATAGGAGAACTTCTTCATATCCAGGTGCGATTCCTTTACGCCGTCGGCCTTGTAGCGGGCAGCTTCGCGGCGCACTTTCCGGGTATCGGGGTTGCTGCCGTCGTGGTTAAAGGAGATCTGGGCTGTTGCCGGGACCGCGCCGGTAAACAGCAAGGTTAACAAAGTAGCCTGCGCCAGCCGGCGAAGGCAGGAAGTAGAATTTTCCATCATCATTCTGCTATAGGTCCAACATTATTCTGCTTTATCTTTGTTTTACTTTTCCCGCTGCCGCCGCGTTTCGAACGCATCACTTTTTTGTTCGGATTGCTGCGCAGGCGTTTGTATTTGTTTTTCCGCAGCAGCCCGTTCTTGGAATAACGGTTCTTTGCGCCGGAAACCGGGGCTTTCCGCACCGCCCCGTCAGCGCTTTCATCTTCCACTGACGCACTTGCCGTTTCCGTATCCTCGGCAGCCGTTTCGGTAGCATCTCCTTCGGCCGTGGCGGCCAGGGCCCCGGCGGTAAGTTTCACCTCTTTTGCCTTCTTTTTCTTTTTCGACTTTTTGGTTTCGGAGGCTACTTCCGGGCAGGGAATTTTCTTGCTGCAGCCTTCCGCGACCAGCAGGGCGCAGGCCAGCAAAAGCAACACCGCACTTTTCCGGGCCAGAAACCTACCATTCAATACGAAAGACTGCAACAAAGTAAACATAATATGCAAATTATTAAAAACCAGCTTAATACGCAAGCATTTTCTCCACGGCCTCTTCCAGGCGGCGGGTTGGCAGGAATTGCTGCTCCAGCGGCGGCGCAAACGGAATAGCCGTATCGAGGCCACCTACGCGCAGCACCGGCGCATCCAGTTTCTCGAAGCAGTTCTCCCCGATCCAGGCCGCAATTTCGCCGCCGATGCCCCCGGTCAGGGTATCTTCGTGCAGCACAATTACGCGGCCGGTCTTCTCGGCAGTGCGTTTAACCGCTTCTTTATCCCACGGCAATAAGGTCCGCAGGTCCAGCACGTCGGCGCTGATATTCAGCTTATCGAGCAATTGCGTTGCCCAATGCACGCCCATGCCGTAAGTGATGATGGAGAAATCGTCGCCCTCGCGGGCCAAAGCTGCTTTGCCGATCTCGGTGGTATAGTAATCGTCGGGTACGTTACCGGAAATGGAACGGTACAGCATTTTGTGCTCGAAGTACATAATTGGGTTCGGGTCCTCGATGGCCGCGTTCAGCAAACCTTTCGCATCTACCGGGTTACTTGGATACACAATTTTCAGGCCCGGGGTGTGGAAGAACCAGGCCTCGTTGCTTTGCGAGTGGAACGGACCAGCCGCGGCACCAGCGCCCGTAGGCATGCGCACTACTACGTCGGCGTTCTGCCCCCAGCGGTAGTGGCTTTTTGCCAGGTTATTCACGATCTGGTTGAAACCGCAGGTCACGAAATCGGCGAACTGCATTTCCACCATGGCTTTCTTCTTTTTAATGGACATACCCAGACCGATACCCACAATGGCGCTTTCGCAAAGCGGCGTGTTGCGTACGCGTTCCTTGCCGAATTTCTCCACGAAGCCTTCGGTAATTTTGAAAACCCCGCCGTACTCGGCAATGTCCTGGCCCATCAGAACCAGTTCCGGGAAACGTTCCATGCTCTGGCGCAGACCATCGGAAATGGCATCTACAAAACGTTTTTCGGTGGTTTTGTCGGTAGCCGGCGCCACTACTTGCTGCTCGAACGGCAGGAACATGTCGGCCATTTCCTCTTCCACGTTTGGCGTCGGCATCGGCGTGTTAAAGGCAGTGTCCAGGCCTTTATCGATCTCGGCTTTGAATTCCTCGCGGATAGCGGCCAGGGATTTCGGGGTCAGCACTTTTTCGTCGAGCAGGAATTTCTCGAAGTTCTCCACCGGGTCTTTCTTGGCCCATTTCTCGAACAGCTCCTGCGGCACGTATTTGGTACCGGAAGCTTCCTCGTGGCCGCGCATCCGGAAGGTCATGGCTTCGATCAGCATCGGGCGCGGGTTCTTGCGCATGCTGTTGGCCGCCTGGCGCACGGTGTCGTACACTTCCAGCACGTTGTTGCCGTCTATCTGCAGCGCATCCATGCCGTAAGCCGGGCCTTTATCGATGAAGTAGTTGAATTTGAATTGTTCGTTGCTTGGCGTGGAAAGGCCGTAACCGTTATTCTCGATCATGAAAATTACCGGCAGGTTCCACACGGCTGCCACGTTCAGGGCCTCGTGGAAATCGCCTTCGGAAGCGCCGCCGTCGCCGCTGTACACCAGCGTAACTTTCTCGCGGTTTTCCAGCAGGTCAGCCAGGGCAATGCCGCCGGCAACCGATAACTGCGGGCCTAAATGCGAGATCATGCCCACGATGTGGTGTTCATTGGAACCGAAGTGGAAGGAACGGTCGCGGCCTTTGGTGAAGCCAGTAGTTTTTCCCTGGAACTGGGCAAAAAGCTGGTCCAGCGCCATGTCGCGGCAGGTGAACACGCCCAGGTTGCGGTGCATCGGCAAGATATATTCGTCTGCATCCAGCGCGAGCGTGGAACCTACGGAAATGGCTTCCTGGCCGATACCGGAAAACCATTTGCTCACTTTGCCCTGGCGCAGCAGGATCAGCATTTTTTCCTCGATCATACGGGGTTTCAGGATGCCGCGGTACAGGCGGATCAGGTCGTCGTCGGAATATTCTTTGCGGTTGAAATTCATAGTTGTTAAGGGCTAAAAAAACCGGGGCAAAATTAACCGAATTCTAAGGAGCCGGAAAGAAATAGTATTTTTTTTTCAGAATTCAGGAAAAAGCCATAGCAGCCAGGCTCTTTTTGGGGCAAAAAGCCTGGCGTTTTGCCGTCCACGCCTTGAAAGGCGTAGCAATCAGGCTGCGGACCGTAAAATTCGGAATATGTGTAGAAACGTAAAATGTGTAGAGACGCCCAAATTGGGCGTCTCTACGGCGCACCTGAATAAAAAAGGCATTGCGCTGTGCGATATCGTAAAATTGGCTACGCCGAATCTTCGATTTCTGATTCAGACAAATCCATTCCAATCACAAAAATCACAGTTCAGACAGATTCATTGCCGTCTGCGTTAGCTGACGGACCGCCGCAGCGCAATATTTTCCGGCATACAGCGTAATAATTTCCTTAAAAAAGCTGAACTTCGGCACCAACTGCCGTAAAACGATAGCTTTCCGGGGCAAAAAGTATACCCGGCACCGTTTGCAGACTCCAGACTATGATCCACTTCCAAGAATTCACTTTAGATAACGGCCTGCGCGTAATCGTGCACGAAGACCTCACCACGCCCATGGCGGTTTTGAACGTGCTTTACAACGTAGGCTCCCGCGACGAAGCCGAAACCCACACCGGCTTTGCGCATTTGTTCGAGCATTTAATGTTCAGCGGTTCGGTAAACATCCCAAGCTACGACGAACCGTTGCAGTCCGTAGGCGGCGAAAACAACGCTTTCACCAGCCCCGACATTACAAACTATTACCTGACCGTGCCGGCGCAGAACATCGAAACTGGTTTCTGGCTCGAGTCGGACCGCATGCTGGGCCTGGCTTTCAGCGAGAACGGGCTGGAAGTGCAGCGCAAAGTAGTGATCGAGGAATTCAAGCAGAACTACCTGAACCAGCCTTACGGCGACGTGTGGCTGAAGCTGCGCCCGCTGGCCTATAAAAATCACCCGTACAAATGGGCCACCATCGGTAAGGAAATTTCCCACATCGAGAACGCCGTAATGGATGACGTGCGGGCCTTTTTCAACAAGCATTATTCGCCTTCCAACGCCATTCTGGTGGTTGCCGGCAACATTACCGTAGAAAAAGCGCGGGAGCTGACCGAGAAATGGTTTGGCCCGATCCCGTCCGGCGTGAAATACGAACGCAACATTCCCGCCGAACCGAAACAGACCGAAGCCCGCCGCGAAGACGCTTCCGCCGATGTGCCGCTGAACGCGCTGTACAAAGCCTACCACATGCCGGGCCGCGACGATGAGAATTACCACGCCGCCGACCTGGTAAGCGACATCCTGGGCCGCGGCAAATCTTCGCGCCTCTACGACCAGCTGGTAAAGGAAAAGAAACTGTTCAACTCCATCAGCGCCTCGGTAACCGGCACCATGGAACCCGGCCTGCTGATCATCCAGGGTAAACTGAACGAAGGCGTGGACCTGGAAACCGCCAACAAAGCCATCGAAGAAATAAACGCGGCATTCATGGCCAGCGGCATTTCGGAAGAGGAACTAACCAAGGTGAAGAACCAGGCCGAAACCTCACTGGTATTCTCGGAGATCGACCTGCTGAACCGCGCCATGATGCTGGCCTTCTGCAAACTGATAGGCGACGCCAACCTCGTAAACCAGGAAAGCGCCAAAGTGCAGGCCGTAACCCGCGAAAGTTTGTTGGAACAAGCCCGCACCGTCCTGGACCCGAACAACTGCTCTACCCTCTTCTACCACGCCCAGCCGAAAACCGAAACGGTAGCGGAAACGACAGAAAAAGCCGAAGAAGCTTAAAATCGGGAGAGGCGCTTTCCCATGAAAAATTGCTTGTTGTGGACCTTTGCAATATTGCTGTCCGGCTATATTACACTGCCGTTACCAACATTCGCGCAACAACCTGTTCCGGAAAATCAGGAAGTTATTTATACCCTGAGAGAAACGGATCCGCCGAACATGGCCGGCACCGTGGTAAAATTGAGGACCATTTCGAGTACGAATCTGAAAGAACCAGCAGTAATGCCGAAAGATAAAAGAAAAGGCACGGTTTCGGTGGCCTTTATTATCAATAAAAAAGGACAACTGGTAAAACCGCTAATCCAGGAAAGCTTAGGGAGAGCGTATGATGCGGAAGCCCTGCGGATCGTAAAACTGATGCAAAACCAGAAATTCGAACCCGGAACGGTTAACGGTGAACCGGCAAGTGTTTTGATTACGATACCTTTTGCTTTTCCGGTAAAACATTAATTGCATTTACCACGCCTTCATAATCTTCCGAACGCATGAACACCAAAATCCTTATGACTGTAAGCAGTTTTTTCATGTTTGCAGCCGGCGTAATTTTTTCCTTTTTTCCGCAGGAAGTGCTGAAATGGGCTGGCGAGAACGCAAACCCGCTTATCGTTTTGATCTTACAATTGGTTGGCGCTTTATACCTTGGCTTTTCCATGCTGAACCGGATGGCGAAAGGAAACCTGCTGGGCGGCATTTATAACCGGCCCATTGCTATCGGGAATTTTACGCATTTTCTGGTGGCCGGCATCGCTTTGCTGAAAGGCGCTTCCAGTTTTCAGCATCCTTACATCTGGGCTTTAGCGGCAGTTTATGCGGGATTTACCCTAGCGTTTGGCTTGGTTATCTTTACAAATCCGGTGGCGGTAAAAAACACCAGTTTAGGCTGAAAGCCACCTTATCCCCGGTGCCAAAAACAAAAAGGAACGAACTACAAGCTCGCACCAGCAAACGGGATTCACGCGAACGCGCGGCGGAGTACGAGCAGAAAACGCTATGAAATACACGTAAAAACTGCGCTTACGGCAGCAGTTTTTACGGCCTGCGCAGCTACCGCGGGTTGCTATCGCTAATTGGCCGCAGACTATGAAAAGCTGCAGGTTGCACGGTGGGCTTTTTGTCTGCGCGCTGTTCGAGCGGTCAGCGAGTTTGCGCAGACTTGATTTTTTTGGTTCTTTTTGTATCAAGACAAAAAGAACGCAGAAGGAAGTTAGAGGCAATACAGCACCTAATTAAAGACGGAAAGCAAGCGATGTAAAACAGTAGCCTTTCCGGCAGAAAAATAAAAAATTAAAACGACCTTAAATTAAAATGAAAATAAGAACCGGCTTCGGCTACGACGTACACCAGTTAAAAGAAGGCCTGGATTTCTGGCTCGGCGGCATAAAAATCCCACACACCCACGGCGCCCTGGGCCATTCCGACGCCGACGTCCTCATCCACGTGATCTGCGATGCCCTGCTGGGCGCCGCCAACCTGCGTGACATCGGTTTCCACTTCCCCGATACCGACCCGAAATACAAAGGCGTGGACAGCAAGATCCTGCTGAAAGAAGTAATGCAGCTGCTGCGCGACCGCAACTACGAAGTCAGCAACATCGACTCTACCATTTGCCTGGAAACGCCCAAAGTAAACCCGCACATCCCGGCCATGAAAACCTGCCTTTCCGAAGTGATGGGCATCCCCGAGGACGATATTTCCATTAAAGCCACCACCACCGAAAAACTGGGTTTTGTGGGCAAAAAAGAAGGCATTGCGGCTTACGCTTCCGTGCTCATTTACAAAGCTTCTTAAGAAAAACGGTAGCCTTTTCCGCTAAAAAAGTACAGGCATTTAATTGCTTCCCATGAAAAAGAACATCCTGCTGTTCGCGCTGGCCGCCGGTTTTGTGTTGCCGGTTGCCGAAGCCCAGAAAATAAAGACCAAAGCCAAAAGCAAACCGGAAACCTTAATGGTAACCCCGGTTATGGCCGATGCGCCGCGGAAAACTTCCGTAGATTTTGCCCGCACCATCACGGCTGCCGGCCTTTCCGAACATTTGCACATCCTGGCATCCGATGCGTTCGAAGGCCGCGAAACCGGTCAGAAAGGGCAGAAAATGGCCGCCGAATACATTTCGGCCTATTTTAAAAAGCTTGGCCTGGCAGGTCCGAATGCCGGTCCCAACCCGTACTTCCAGCAATTTGACCTGGAGGAATCGCGCTGGAAAACGGCAGCCTTGCAGGTGGGCAAGAAAAACTTTGTCTTCCTGCAGGATTTCTACCTCTACGGCGACGAACCCACGGAAAAAACGCAGCCGCTCAACCTGGTATTTGCGGGCTACGGCATCGAAACCCCGGCTTATTCCGACTACGCCAACCTCGACGTAAAAAATAAAACGGTGGTGATCCTGGCCGGCGAACCGGTCAACGCGCAGGGAAATTACCTGGTAACCAGTTCCAAAGAGCCTTCGCCGTGGAGCACCGATTTCCGCACCAAATCCCGGATGGCGACACAGAAAGGCGCTAAAAACGTGATCATCGTTTCGGACGGTCCGCAGGGGCAGTTCCAGGCCCAGCTGAAAAAGCTGCGCCACCGCCTCGAAAGCCCTACCCTCAACTTTTCCGGCAAGCCCGGCCGCACGCCCGTGGTTTTCGTAACCCAGGAAGCCGGCGCCGCGCTGCTGAACACCACCCCAAAAAAACTGCTAACCTACCGCAGCCAGGTCGATAAAGCCGGCAAACCCGTAGCTTCCCGGTTCAAACCGGCGGCCGCCGCCACACTCACCGCCGAAAAATTCAGCCGGCCCCTGAGTACCGAAAACGTGCTGGGCTACCTGGAAGGCACCGATAAAAAAGACGAACTGCTGGTAATTACCGCGCATTACGACCACATCGGCAAAGACACCACCAAAACCGGCGACCAGATCTACAACGGCGCCGACGACGACGGTTCGGGCACTTCGGCCGTGCTGGAGCTGGCCCACGCCTTTGCCGAAGCGAAAAAAGCCGGTTACGCTCCCCGCCGCAGCATCCTGTTCATGACGGTTACGGCCGAAGAAAAAGGGCTGCTGGGTTCGGATTATTACACCACTAACCCGGTTTTCCCGCTGCAGAACACCATCGCCAACCTGAACATCGACATGATCGGCCGCCTGGATAAAGCGCACGCCAACGACAAGAATTACGTGTACGTGATCGGGTCGGACAAGCTTTCTTCCGAACTGCACCAGATCAGCGAAGACGCCAACCGCAAATATTCCAACCTGAAACTGGATTACACTTACAACGACGAGAACGACCCGAACCGCTTCTATTACCGGTCCGACCATTACAATTTCGCCAAAAACAACATCCCGGTGGCGTTCTACTTTAACGGCGTGCACGAAGATTACCACCAGGAAAGTGACGAGGTAGAAAAGATCCTTTTCGATAAAATGGAGAACATCACGCGCCTGGTATTTTACACCGCCTGGGAACTGGCCAACCGCGACGAACGCATCAAAGTGGATAGCAACAAGAAGTAATTTAAATTGTTGAATGGCTGGATGGCTGAATTGTTTTCGTGGAAATGCTATCCTTTCTGATCGAAAAAGTACGCTTGCTGGCGCGAGCTTGTAGCCTTATCCTGTCCCATAACTTATCTGGAAACCGGGATTTTCAAATGGTTTAAAACGCTTAAGAAAGTGATTTAAAAGCGTGTCCCCCTTCGGAGGGGGCAGGGGGAGGATTTTTAGGTTTGCTGATCTTCTTATCCGATAGTTTAGGAATGCGTGTGGTCCTCCCCCTACCCCCTCCGAAGGGGGACTTTTCAAAATGCGGAATAAAAGGCCATTCCAGAAAAGATATGGGACAGGATAAGGCTTGTAGCTCGTGCCTTCAGCAGTCCAGGGCAAAAAAGCACGAACTGCAACCTCGCTCCAGCAAACCAAAGGCAGGATATTTCGTTGTAGCGACCTGGCCTGCGGCAATAAACGCTATCCTTTACGTCCGAAAAAGTGACCTAAAAACGGTATTGCTTTCGGCTGAAAAACCCCGAACTTTGCAAACCCGGATTTGAAAAAGCATTTCCACATTTTCCAACTTTCACATTTTCAAATTTAACAGGTGACCAGGTTAGAACAGTTTTTAAAAGATTCCGAAGCAAAGGCGTTCGATCTGGAGCACCGGCGCAAGATCCGGTTCAACATCGGCAAGTACGACGCGGCCGTGGAAAAAGGGATGCACCAGTACACCAACCACGAACTGGCGCGCGAACGGGCATCTTTCATCAAAACCACCGTTATCAACAACCTCGACAAGTACCTGATCGAGTTCGAGAATAATTTTACCCAGCGCGGCGGCAAGGTGATCTGGGCGCAGAATGCCGAAGAAGCCCTGAAGGAGATCGGGCTGATCATGAAGCGGAAAAAGGCCCGCACCGTGGTGAAGTCCAAATCCATGATCACGGAGGAAATTCACCTGAACACTTTCCTGGAAAAGAACGGCATCGACATCGTGGAGACCGACCTGGGCGAGTACATCGTGCAGCTGGCCGAACAGCGGCCTTACCACATCGTAACGCCGGCCATGCACATGTCCAAGAAAGACATTGCCGAACTGTTCGTCAAAAAACTCCGCATTCAGCCCACCGACGATGCCCAGCAGCTGGTTTTAACCGCCCGCCGTTTACTGCGCGAAAAATATACC
>JADMIO011701131.1_pt1 | contig 28185 bp, 20 predicted proteins | sample 8958161 | NCBI WGS metagenome assembly JADMIO01 (sample SAMN16585339, study PRJNA669376) | soil metagenome | isolation source: Crop rotation soil | place: USA: Cullars Rotation, Alabama | collected 2011 | reverse complement strand
TATGGTGAAAGTTGGAACCTCTTACGTGCCGATCAGATTAAAACGAAAGGCCCAGTCTTTCGACTGAGCCTTTCGTTTTATTTGACCATGTTGGTATGATTTAAATTAATACGACTCACTATAGGGTCAGTGCGGCCGCGACTTCAAGTCACGTGAATTCCAAGCTTCGGATCCCACTGTGCTGGAAAGTTTTCGTGCAAACCTGCAGCGTGAAGATTCTCGATTGCTGCCTTCAAGTGATGCAATCGTTGTTCGACCTCTTCGGCTCCCGGGACACGGCCTCGAGACTTGTCAGTCGGTGTCTTGCCCGGGGCCGGACGGCGTTTGATTTGGTCTGCGAACTTTTCGATTTGCTCCTTTTTAGCAAAAAGCTGGCGATGCTGTTCCGAAGCCTTAAGCGCCTCCATCATGGCACGGCCTTTCTGTTCCGCGCGTTCGGCTTCCTCATGTCGTCCCTGTTTATGCAGTTCAGCAATTTCCCGCTTCATAGCCTGGAGGCGCTCGATTACTTCGCCTTGTTTTGGTGGTCGGGAATCTTTTGGCTTTTCGAAAGCAGCGATTTGCTGCTTCAATTTCGCGGCTTCTTCCGTTTTGCCAGCGGCTGCGAGGTCTTGGAGTTTGGCGCGTATCTGGTCAAGGTTGTGTTCCTTTTCCGGTATGTTCGCACGCTCTTGTCGCTCGCCCTTGTCGTTCTTGGTTCGATTTGCGGCCTGCTCGAGTTTGTCGGCTTCTAATGCCAATTTGTGGGCTTCGTCTCCGGCTCCCGCAGCCTTGAGTTCTTTCGCTTTGCTGAGGAGTTTCTGAGCTTTCGCGTGCAGTTCGTCGGCTTTGTCGGCGGCGGCGGAAATGAGTGTCGCCGAAATCAAAAAAACTCCTGAGGCCATTGTTATGACTGCAAGACGCCGGGCCACTTTGCTGATATTATGCATCGGTTTCATGTTATCCTTTCGTTTGAATGATTTGATTTTATCAGGTGAGTTCGCGGATGGTTCAGTATTACTTTGCCACGCTCCGGGCGGCAGCTGGAACTCTAATCCCGCTGCAAGCGCGCTTGAAACTGCTGTTTGGGCCAGCCGAGCGCCGCTCTCATCGCGCTGGGATATTTCCAATCGGCGGCCTCGGCCTGGTAAAGATTGACGCGAGTATGTTCAGCGGCCATGGCCACGACTTGGGGAATATCGAGAACACGCAAGACATTCAAATAATCCGGCCCCAGTCGGTGTGACTGCGGAATTTCGGATAGTTCCAGCGCATAGACGTCCTTTTCGAACAAAGCCGCGTAAAGAACATCGACACCCAATTCCTTTCGTCCGGTTAAAGTCAGCGGCTTTTTGCCGAGATCATCCACCATTCGAACGGCCTGGATGGCGCGACGTATGTCCCAGACGCGCATTCCATCAAGGGTTTGACCCAACAGCATGAACCTTCTGCGAATCTGGATGCGTTTGCGTTCATTTTGATCCCAAGCGGTAAGCCCTATGCCTCGCGGGGCAAAGCTGACTTGGATGGAATGGCTCTGCCGCAGTTTCTGGGCGAATTGCCGGAAGCGTTCCATTTGGCTTTCACGGTCGGTCGCTCCGACGGCGGAGTTTGCTTCGGCAAACTCCAGAGGGATTGCGGCGAGCGTGAGGACCGGCCGCATTAAGGCCAGCCAATTCACCCATTCCTGGCCATCAAGCACCTGAAAGTTGATGATGGAATTGGGCGGGACCGGGTCGGACGGCTGCATGACATAGAACCGCAGTCGAACATCGTGCTCGCTGGTGAAATCATAAGCGCGCAATTGGACACCTTCGCCTGAGATGCTGAAGGCAACCGTTGAAACAGGCTCGAGTTGAAGCGAGCCGGGTTCGGCTGGCCATCCGGCAAATACTTTCTCTCGCAGCGCGGATTCCCAAACATTCCGTTGTTGAGCCCACTCCTCACTCGTTCGCGGCAGGCCGGCGGGGGAGGCCATCGGAACAAAAGTTTCGTGTATCTTGCTCGTGCGTTCGTCGGGTGGGATTCTCTCGAAAGTTTTCAGGTGTTCCGGTTGGAAGAACTTCGTCGCGGCCATTTCAATGATTGGATCCTCGCCTTTGAGATGGCGGTTGAACCAACGAAACACCGGCAATTGCAAATCCTGTGTGTCCTTATGCGGCCCTTCGGTGATCAACAGGCCCAACTTGTCGCCGGCTTTATGCAGATCATAGATCCGTCGCACTTTTTCGTGAACGCGGTTCACTCCGTCGAGGGGAAAGATCGAGTCCTTGTCGCTATTGCAAATGAGCAACGGTCGTGGAGCGACGAGCGCGGCAACCTGGGCATAGTCCCAACGATAAGTATTGACGGTGAACATGCAGTCACAGTGCCCTTCGACCGCGCCGTCCACGACATGGTTTTTCAGGTCGGTGATGCCGGCCACGGGCGCGGCGGCCTTGATGCGGTCATCCAAGGCGGCGACCCACCAGGTATAAGCGCCGCCACCGGAGCGCCCGGTCATACCAAGCCGATTCCGATCAACCTCGGGGCGTGATTGCAGGTAATCGAGCGCCCGGATTCCATTCCAGGCTTCCACACCCGCCGGCGTGTAGCCGCGAGCGTTCCACCACCACATTCCTTCGCGATAAGTTCCATGATGAGTGCCCTCGATTTCTCCGAGTTCGATCGTGTCGATCACCAGACAAACATAGCCATTGCGCGCGAACCACGCGCCGTGGTGCTGGTAAAAAGTCTTGTTGCCATAGCTCACTCCGTTCGTGGCGACTTTGGCATGACCGCACACGTAGAGGATGGCCGGCGCGGGCTTCGCCAGTTTCTTTGGGAGGTAAAGATTGGCGGCGACGTACAATCCCGGCATGGATTGGAAATGGAGCTTTTCGACGGTGAAGAACTCGTGTTCGATCCTGCCAGTGATGACGGGCTTTAAGTCCGTTCGGTCGGGCAGGGGAGATAAGCTTAGCATCTCAAACAACTGCTGCCGGTAATCCGTTTTTTTTGCATTCCAATCGTCCAAGGTTTTGATGTCCGTGAGGCAGCGGTCGGCCAAAGCAGACGTTTCCGCTCGAAAATAATCCGCCAACATAAGGTCGCCGCGGGTCGGCTTCGAGGGAGGCGCCGCGGCCCTCGAAGGGAGGGGCAGCGTGATGATGGTTGTCAACAGCAGCCCGAGCCTTAGGGAATCTTTCGCATTCATGGGATTCAGCAAAGCATGCGATCTGGCTCAGCCATGCGCAAGACTTTTGGGAGCAGCGCCCCTCGCGGATCTTAAGGGCATCGATTCAGTTGGTGGAACCCCTCATCCCGGCCTTCTCCCCTTCCGAAGGGGCGAAGGAGAAGATTCCGACACTTCGTTCCAGACCACCTTTTAGCGACTTGCCCCAGCGCGACGATTCATGTTCCCTCGCCCCATCGGATGGAGAGAGGGTTAGGGTGAGGGGCGCATCCCATTGCATCCTCACGGCTAAGACACCGCCCGCTTTTGATCAGGTGAAAAACGCCGCCAAGTCTGCTTCAGTACTCTTGATCTCAGCGTTGATATCCAGATCAAGCTGATGAGGAAGATAAAGCCTTTGAAGAAAAATCCATTCCTGCGATTCTTCGACAGGTATATTGACGCTGCTCGATTGCTTGACATAGGCGGCATCGCGGTTGGCCAGCCGGTCGGCGATTGCGACGCAAACGGCCAAAAAACCGCCGTCTCCGAGCGGATCGGAGGTGTGCTGGAGATTGAGCGGATCATGGTGAAACCGAACGGCGCGCAGGATGTGATTGTGAGCGCGCATGCAATCGCACATGGCCGCTCCGATCTGGGTATGGTCCAGTCCGAGCAGGGTTTTTTCCATGATCGCGTGGCTGCATTGCCTTTCAACCGAGCCGGTGATTATTTGCTCGAATTCCTGCGCAAAATAACGCTCGATCAGCAACTTCCCGACGTCATGCAGCAGACCCGCCAGGTACTCCATGCCATTGGTCTGGCGAAAAGTGGCCGCCACCCGATCGGTCAGACGGGCGACCAGGACGTTGTGAAGCCAGAATCGCCGCCAATCCATCTTGGTCTTAAATTCTGAAAAAACGCCGATCGTGGCCACGGCCAGCGCGACCCGACGAATTTGCTGAACGCCCATTAACATCACCGCCTGTTGGATGCTATCGATGGGCCGGGCCGCATAGCCAATGGAGGACGCGATCGCGAGGCACCGTGAAGCCATCCCGGTGTCCAACGATATCAATTCGGAGAATTTTTCGATCGGGGTGGATTCATTCTGCACCATGGCGCAAAGCTTGATCGCCACGTCCGGAAATGAGGGGACCACGGAATCGCCCACGAGTAATTTCGTCACGCGATCCGCCACCCATTGCTTGGAGGGGTCATCCACCTGCAAATAGTTCGTGACTGCCTTGCTCATCGTTTTATTTTTTTCAAGATAACATTGTTCAGCGACCGTTTCTTAGCCCCAAATAACGTCCAACGAGTCTCTCGGGCTAACGCATACCGCATTTGATTCGGTCGTAGCGCAGACCGGCAGTCTGCCGTGTCGCAGGATGGCATCCTGCAATGCGACCGCAAAGTCGTGCGCGTTGGGAATTGCCGATGCTCTGCCGATTGCCAATCGGCGATACGGCAGACTGCCAGTCTGCGTTAGCTAGCCCTTACTCGCTGTGGACCACAGTGTCGCGGGCGCAAAGGCTAGGAATAAAAATTGCGAATGTCACGCAATGTTTTGCTTTGCAAGCGCCTGTCTGGCTAAACTAGGAAGAACGTATGAATCACTTCTTTTTGAAACTCTGCTGGGCGATCTGGGCCGCGGGCTGCCTCGGGAGGCTCCAGCTTCTTGCCGCCGAAACGAGCTCATCCGACGAGAGGCGTTTCCTGGCCAATCCGCATCAATTGACTTACGAAGGCCGGCGCAGTGGCGAAGGCTATTTTTCACCGGATGGCAAACAGTTGATCTTCCAGAGCGAGCGTGAGGCGGATAATCCGTTTTACCAGATTTACCTGCTTGACCTCGAATTGGGCGACAGCCATCGGGTTTCTCCGGGGATCGGCAAAACCACCTGTTCTTTTTTCCGGCCTGGCGCCGATGAGGTTCTTTTCGCGTCCACGCATCTTGACCGCCAGGCCAAAGCCAAACAGAAAGAGGAACTCGATTTGCGGGCTTCGGGCAAAGAGCGCCGTTATTCGTGGGATTACGATGAACAAATGGACATTTTTGCAGCCCGCCGGGATGGAACTCAAGTGCGGCGGTTGACCGAGGCGCTCGGCTACGACGCGGAAGCGTCCTATTCGCCGGACGGGCAAAAGATCGTCTTCACTTCATTGCGCGATGCTTATCCCGTGGAAAAACTCTCGGCCGAGGACCGCCAACGGCTGGCCCTGGATCCCGCTTATTTCGCCGAGATCTATCTGATGAACGCGGACGGCTCCGAGCAAAAGCGGCTGACGTTCACGCCCGGTTACGACGGCGGCCCGTTCTTTTCCCCCGATGGCCAGCGTATCCTCTGGCGCCGCTTCGATGAAAAGGGGACCACAGCGGATGTCTATACGATGAAGTTGGACGGATCGGATGCGCGGCGTTTAACCGATTTTGGCTGCATGTCCTGGGCGCCTTATTTTCACCCGACCGGGCAGTACATCATTTTCACGGCCAACAAGCTTGGTTTTGCGAACTTCGAACTGTTTCTGGTCGATGCGGCCGGCGAACGCGAACCGGCGCGTGTCACGTTCACCGACGGTTTTGATGGTTTGCCGGTATTTTCCCCCGATGGCAAACGGCTTTGTTGGACTTCCAACCGAACCCAGGACGGCAAATCCCAGCTTTTCCTGGCTGATTGGAATCACACGGCCGCGTTGGCGGCGCTTCAAGCCGCCCCGCCACGGAGCGCGAGCACGCCCGCGACAACTCCCCAGAGCGGCGCGCCTTCCGCCATTCGCGCCGAAGACCTCCGGAGGCATGTCGATTACCTTGCGTCGGACGCGCTCGAAGGCCGGCTCACGGGCACGAAAGGAAATCAACAAGCGGCGGACTATATCGCGGCACACTTGAAGAATGCCGGGTTGATACCGATGGGCGACGGCAAAAGCGCTGGTTTGTTGGAGGCGCAGATTCAGATCGAGAATGAAAAGAAAGGTGTCCAACGGCTGGTCAGTCCTGTGGACTTTTTTCAACAGTTCGAATTTAACGCGGGAGCCGAAGTGGTCGCCGCGGAAAACCGTTTGACCATCCAACGCACGAACGACACCGGCGCGCAAACGATTTCATTCGAAGTGGAAAAAGATTTCCGGCCTCTTTCCTTTACCGTGAACGAGGAGGATGAAGGCGACGTGGTTTTTGCCGGCTACGGTTTGTCCATGCCCGGAAAACCAGGAGAAGGTTACGATTCCTACTCCGGGCTGGATGTGTCCAACAAGGTCGTGCTGGTGCTCCGTTATGTTCCGGAAGGGGTCGAGTCGAAGCGCCGGCAGGAACTGAACCGTTACGCCGGTCTTCGCTACAAGGCCATGATCGCTCGCACGCATGGAGCGAAGGCGTTGCTGGTTGTGTCCGGTCCGAATTCTCCGAACGCGGGCGCGCTTGCGGGGCTTTCATTGGACACCAGCCTGGCGGGGTCGGGGATTGTAGCGGCTTCGATTTCCACGAACGTGGCCGGAGCGATCCTGGCCGCCGCCGGAAAGGATTTGCAAGCGCTGCAGACGGGTCTCGATACCGAAAACCCCCATGCGGAAGGCGGCTTCCTGATTCCGAAGGTCAGGCTGATAATTGCCGCCAACGTGCGGCGCCTCAAGAAAACGGATCGCAATGTTCTGGCTCTGCTGGCTTCCGACAAAAAGGCAGGAGAGTCGGAGTACGTGCTGGTCGGCGCTCATTACGATCATCTCGGCCACGGCGAAATGAATTCTTCGGCCCGCAAGGAGGAAGAAGGGCAAATTCACAATGGGGCCGACGACAACGCGTCCGGCGTGGCGGTCGTTTTGGAATTGGCCGCGGCCCTCGCGGAAGAGCGGAAGCAGAATCCCGCGGCTTTCCATCGCGGGGTCATCTTCGCGTTGTGGTCGGGGGAAGAGCTGGGATTGATTGGTTCGTCGCACTTCGCGGAACATCCCGCTGTCTCTTTGTCAAATATCGTGGCCTACGTGAATTTTGATATGGTGGGACGGCTGAGGGAAAACAAATTGAGTCTGCAAGGCGTTGGTTCCTCGCCCCTCTGGCGGCGACTGATCGAAAAGCGCAATGTCGCGGCGGGCTTCAACATCGTTCTGCAAGAGGATCCGTATTTGCCGACTGATGTAACCTCCCTTTATCCCAAAGGGGTGCCTGTCTTGAATTTTTTCACGGGAAGTCACGAAGATTATCACCGGCCGACCGATGATACAGACACATTGGATTACTTGGGAATGGAGCGGATTGGCCGGATGGCGCGCGGCCTTCTGTTGGATTTGTTGAAAAGTCCGGAACGGCCGGATTACGTGAAGGTCGCGCAGAGCAGTTCCGAAGGCGGCAGCCGCGAGAATCTACGCGCGTATCTGGGGACGATTCCAGACTACGCGACGGAAGTGGCGGGGGTAAAATTGTCGGGAGTACGCGGGGGCAGTCCGGCGGACAAGGCTGGCCTGACGGGGGGCGACATCATCGTTGAGTTTGGTGGACAGAAAATCGCGAATATTTACGATTACACCTATGCCTTGGATGCCGTGAAAATTGGCCAGCCGGTGGAAATCGCGGTGTTGCGCGCGGGGAAGCGCATTTCCCTCAAAGTGACTCCCGAAGCGCGCAAGTAGCCTGATCAATGCTTTTTTGAAATACATTCTTGTTTTTATGCCCTCCGATCAGTAAACAACGTAAAACTTCCTATGAACAATTTGAAAATATTTTCGAGATTATCTCTGCTTGCTTTGTTTGCGTGCTTTACCTCCCTGGCGCAGACCGCGCCAGCGGATGCGCCGCTCATCAAGGATAAGAATTTAGAAGCAGCTATTCGGAAGTTCGTTCTTGAAAAGAGGGATACCGACAAACCTTTGACGGAAACCGACCTGGCGAACCTCTCCACAATCCAGGCCAATGGCCGGAGCATTACCGATCTGTCTGGCCTCGAGAAATGCCAGAACCTGGCTTCGCTCGATTTGGCCGACAACAACATTGCCGACCTGCGCCCGCTCAAAACGTTGATGAAACTCCAGTATTTAAACCTGGCGAACAATCAAGTGAAGGACGTTGCGCCTTTAGGTGAAATCAAGGCTTTGCAGTACATTGAACTTTCGCATAACCGGGTCAAAAATCTAAAACCTTTCGGTGGATTGACCAACCTTGCTTCGCTCTACCTTTTTCATAACCGGATTACCGACATCTCCCCGATCCTCAAGTTGCGTAAACTCTCTTCGCTCTATTTGGACAATAATCGGATCAAAGATATCGATGGTGTCAATGCGCTCGGCGGACTCTCCACGCTGTCGCTCAAGAACAATCTTATTTCGGATATTTCGCCGCTCGACGGGTTGACCGGGCTTTATTACCTCTTTCTCGAAAACAACGAAATCCGCGACCTCGGACCGCTGGTCAAAATGGCCAAAAAAGACAATGAAGGGGAAAAACGCTTTGCGCCGTTTCTCAAAGTTTACCTCGACGGAAACGCTTTAAGTCCGGGAACCAAGCAGGGCCAGATCACGGCGCTGCAAGAGGCTGGAGTAAAAGTTTTTTGAACAACCGTTCCGCGCCTGCACGGCGCGGTGACACCGCAGCGCGGCGTCCCTAATTCCGAGAAGGCGTTAGAAGGTGTTAATAATATTCGGACTAGGAATAGACCAGCACAAGTGGATTAAGAGGCGCGCTGCTATTGATGGCCAGCACTTTGTTGATCCAGGCGGTCGTTAATTCCCGTCCCTTCGCCAGAATCACCATGCCGCCCATGCTGCAAATATCCTTGGCCAGCAGCATGCCGGGTTGCAATTCGGTCAGAGCGATTTCACGCTGCCCTCGCGGCATTTCGGTCAGAGGCGCCGCTTTGACGACGGTTTCGACAGCCTGCGCATTGAACATTTTGTCCGATTGGGCCTGAATTTCGGCGAGGACTTGGGCCATGGGTTGATGCCGGCTGGCGAAATAAATGGCCGGAGGCAGTAATCGCGCCAGCGGAGGTATGGTTTCGCCTTTCAGACGATCAGGGTAACCGGACCCGTCCCATCCTTCATGGTGGAAACGAATAATCTCTCCCGCTTCCTTGAAAATCGGATAGGGAAGCAACATCTCTTCCGCTTCCTTCGGATGCCGTTTGACCAGGGCCAATTCTTCTTCCTTGCAACTGTCGGGTGACCGGAGCCATTTTCTGACGATCGCCCGGTCCACTCCCACCAGCGCGATGTCGTGCAAGGCGCCTGCCCAGATGAGGCTCTGCGCGTGATCGGCGGGCAAGCCCAGGACTTCGCCAATGGTTTTGCAGAGGGCCCGGGCCCGGAGCGCGGTGTTGCCAAGGTTGGGATGATAAGCTGAGAGCATTTGGACAAACGCTTCGACCGCGGCATCACCATTTTCAGCCGTTGTCAATGGGCCAACGACGGATGCTTCGTCCGTGGCGGCGGGAGCCGCACCGGATTCGGCCTCCGCAGGCGCATCGGAAGGACCGCCCGCGAGTTCGAAAGGGGGAAGATTGCGAGACACTGAGTTTCTCAGGATCGCCAACAATTCATCGCGAAACCATGGTTTATTCACGAAACGATGAATCACATCCTCTTTGACGGCGTCGAGAAGCTCGTTCAAGCTCAAACTCCCGGTGACGAGCACCCGGGTCGTATCGGGATGAGAGGTTTTGACCTTCGCCAGCATCTCCAGACCGGTCATTCCCGGCATTACCTGATCGGCCAGAATGATCGAATAGTATTCCTTTTCAAGCGCTTCCAAAGCCTTTGCGGGACTATTCACGGTCGTGATCCGAAAGCCTTCGGGTTGCAGTTGTTCTGTCAGGACAGCAAGGACCATTGGATCGTCGTCAACGATCAAAACGCTGATCGAACTGGGGTCGTGTGATTGGCTGGACATAAGGTTTCGTTTGCGGACGACACATTTTCGCCGGACTTTCCGAAAGTCAAGCAAGACCGCGAGGGTTTGCGGTTCGAATTACAATTCGCGAAGATGCTACAAGCAGGTCCTGGTCCGAACAGGATGAGATTTATTTGGGTTTTGCCGGAGAATTTTGAAAATGATTCACTTTAACCGTGCCGAGCAGGCGTTCAATGACTTTTTCGACCGTGATCCCTTCGGCCTCGGCGCGATAATTGATCAGGATCCGGTGGCGCAGCGCGGAGTAAGCCAGCGCTTGAATGTCTTCGACCTTCGCATGTGTTTGACCATGCAACAGGGCACGGGCTTTGGCTCCGAGCACCAAATATTGGGCGGCCCTCAATCCCGCGCCCCAGCTCACCCATTCATTGATATAGTCCGGGGTTTCTTTCTGATGGGGGCGGGAAGCCGCGGCCAATCGGACGGCATAACGGACCACTTCCTCGGCGATGGGCACGCGCCGGACCGTATCATGAAAACGCAGCACATCCTCAGCGCTAAAAAAAGGCTGGATCGGCGTCGGGCGCCCGGCGGTGGTTTGAACGACAACAGCCACCTCATCCTCTTCCGGCAAGTAATCAATCACGACGTTGAACATGAAGCGGTCCAGTTGCGCTTCGGGCAATGGATAAGTCCCTTCCATTTCAATCGGATTCTGCGTGGCCAGGACGAAAAACGGTTCGGGTAGCACGTGCCGGACGCCCGACGCCGTCACCTGGTGTTCCTGCATCGCTTCGAGCAAGGCGGCCTGAGTTTTGGGTGGAGTCCGATTGATTTCATCCGCCAAAATCATATTGGCGAAGATCGGGCCTTTCACGAACACCAGCTTTCGTCCGTGGCCTGTTTCCTCAAGGATTTCGGTCCCGGTAATGTCGGCTGGCATCAGGTCGGGAGTGAATTGGATGCGCTGGAATTGCAGATGGAAAATCTGGGCGATGGATTTGATCAAAAGAGTTTTGGCCAGGCCCGGGGCGCCGGTGATCAAACAATGCCCGCCCGCGAAGAGGGCGATGAGCAGTTCCTCGATCACTTCCTTCTGGCCGACGATCACTTTGGAAAGTTCCGTGTCGATCTTCGACCTTCCGGCCAGGATTTGTTCCACCGTCTGTTTTTCGATTTCGTATGACTCTGTCACCTGTTGCACATTGATCCTTATAGTTGCTTGGTCTGTCACGTCGGCGGATTAACGCGAGTCGAATTTGGTCCGTTCCGTGATCGCTTTCGGTTGAATGATGGTTGAGAAAGTTCGGAAAGGCAACGGTTCAATGCGTCATCGCGTAATAGACGATGTTGATGCCCAGGGGATAGGCTTTCTTTTCTGAGAATTCGCGAAAGTAATAGGCGCTCTCGCCCTCGCGTTCCCACCCATCGCCGTTGTCCGTGTTGTGGCAAATCATGACCATGATCCGTCCTTTGTCATCGAAGATCGCCCTCAAATGCACATCATGGGCGTCTGGACGTTCCCAGGTAATCCCATCAAATTCGCTTCGGATCCCCAGATTGATGTTCGGACACTGCAGCTTGTTCTTCGGCACGTTTCTGAGCGGAAAGACGCCGTTGAAGATGGGATGATCCATGGGCAGTTCGATCGGCTCGCGTTCAGGAAACACCCGTTTTATCTGGCTGTAGAAAACGTCCCACTCCCGTTCACCCCAGAAATCGTCCACCATAAGAAATCCGCCATTTAACAGATAGCGGCGCAATGCGGCGACTTCTTCCTCGCGCAATTCCATATCGCCGGGTTCGACGATATAAATGAAGGGATAATCGAAGAGTTCCTTGTCCGTCAGTTCGAGAATCTTTCCGTTCGGCTCCACTCTGAGCGAAGTCATCTGCTGCAGACGAAACGAAAAATTGACATCGCTATCCGGAAAATCAGTCCTCCATTTGTCTCTCCAGTTGGATGGATATTTAACCCGGACGAAAGTAAAAACGTCTGTGGAAAACCCGGGATCGTACTTCCAATCGGGAGTGCCGTTGCGCTCCGGAATTGTTCCCGGCTCGGCCCTCGGGCCCCGGCCTCCCCGCCGCCCACCAAAGCGTTGGCCATACAGTGCCCATCCGAAGTTGACAGCGAGACACAGGAGTGACGTCGCAAGAAAAGCGAAGCGTCTTTTTCTCATGGTTTCGCGGCGTCGGGCGCCGGAGGGTTGTTGGTGGACGGGCGTTGCGCCTGGCCTTTTTCCATGATGGCCAGGAGCAATTGATGCGCTTCACGAAAGCGCGGAGCTTCTTCCAAAGCCTGCAGAACGTGGCGTTTGGCCGAGAGATCGCCGGTTTGATGCAGCAATTTGGCCAGTCGGAAATGAACATCCGCCAGGTCTTGCGGATCCAGCTTCAACAGAATTTGATAAGACTTGATGGCTTGTTTTGGTTGGTCCAATGCTTCACAGGCCCGGGCCAAATAACGGTGGGGCGCTGGCACCAGCGGGTTCACAGCCAGCAGCCGTTCGGCGTTGGTGGCGACCATGGACCAATCGCGCGCCGTGCTGGCCAGCTCCATCAATCGGAGGAAGGCATCCACGGAATCGGCGTCGATTTCGGCCAGTTTGGACAAAGCCTGGCGCTCCAGATCGGGTTCGTTCAAACCGCGATGCGCCGCGGCCAGAAGGAGATGGGCATTGTCCGGTCCGGTCTGATCGGGATAATGTTCGAGCAAGGTCTGGATCGGTCCTTTGGCTTCCTGCCATTTCTTTTCGGCCAGCAATTGTTTGGCATATTGGGTCAGAACCCAGAAGTTTTTCGGATGTTTATCGAGCGCGGTCTTATCGTCCGTGGCCAGTTCTTCCGCAGCCGGTTTTTTCCACTCCAACCCTTGGCCCAGTTGTTCAGCGCGCCGCCGGGCAAATGCGTCAAAATCCGCCTCCAGCTTTTTCAGCGCGACGGTGTGGGTTTCGATGGTTTGGTTAACCGGCTTGCCCTGGCCAAGATCCTGTAAAATCCGCTTCAACGAATCCAGGCCGAACTGTTTGACCAGGAATTCGACGACGAGCGAGGACTGGTAGTAAGCAAACTGCAAATGAAAACTGCTCTTGGGAGTGAGGAATGCCCCGCTGAGTTCGCCGATGGGAGTCAGTTCTCCTTTCAAGATCATTTCCCGGTAGCGGGGGTTCATCTGCTGGCCCCAGGATCGATTGGCCTCTTGTTCTTCAAACACGGAAATGCCTTCGCTCAACCACCGGGGCATCTTGTTCTTCGTGAGGCTCAACGTGACAACGTGACAAAACTCGTGCCAGAGCACCGCTTCCCAGCTCGATGGATTGCCCTTTTGGGAGGCCGGACTATTCGCCGTGATGACGCGGCCGAAACAGACTCCGAGGTAGCCTTCGCCCCCCGGCATGCCGAACGTCCGGACGGCGAAGTCCTTTTGCTCGGGAAAAATTTCCACAATGGTGGGACGCTCCAGTTCCATCCCGTACTTCTGGCAGAGCGCCGCCTTCGCGCGCCCAAGGAGTTCCAAGGCCCGCTGGCCGTAGATGGCCGCCTCATGCGGGTGCATCCGCACGATAAAATCCTGGTTGGTGATGAGCTGAAATTTGGCTAAATTCTCATGCAGTGTGACGAGGTTAAACGCGGCCACATCATAGGCGTCTTTGTTATACACTTCGTCGGCCAGTTTCCAGCCCTCGGTATCTTCGCCCAACCGCAGGAGATCCTGGGCAAGCTGGATTTTGGCTGGCAAATAATCAGCATCCCAGCGGACGGCTTGTCGCTGGTAGGCGGAACCTTCGGCAAACCGATATTTCTGCGAAAGTTTTCGGCCGATCAAATGGGCCACGCGTGGATTGGTTTTCCAATGCTGCAGGGCTCGCTCGCGCGATTGCGTTTCCTGGTCCTGATCGCTGTTGAAATGGGCCAGCACCGCGCGATAGGCCCAAGCTTCGGGATGGGACGGATTGATCTTCAAAACTTTTTCCAGAGTCGTGTTCGCGTCTTCGTACTCCTCGGCATCGATCTGATGATCCGCCATCAGCAAAAGGCTCGGGGTATGGTTTTCATTTTGTTTCAGCGCGGATTCCAAATACTCGATCATTTTGGCGCGGTCACTTGAGGAAAACGCCTTGGCCAATCCGTAAAGCATCTCGGGATCCGATGAAAAGCGATCCAGGCCTTCCTGAAAACTTTTGGCGGCGAGGCCGGAATCATTTTTGTCCAAGGCGAGCTGGCCGATGGCCAGGTAAGTCTCCCGGTAGGCCGGGTCCTTCTTTTTTATCTGGTTGAAAAAGTTCTCCAAAACCAATCGCGGTTCCGCGCCGAGGAGCAGCGCTGCTCTCCCCAACGCAATCACGGTGGCTGAAGTGTCGTCCAGAAAGCCTCGCATGCCGGCAATCTGGCTGATCTCGACCAGGAGTTCCTTGGCGGCCTCCGTCCGTCCGTTCTGGAGAAACACCTCGTGGGCTAATATTCGCGTTCTGAGGTTGCGGCTGCTTCGGGCGAGGGCGTTCGTGATCGCTGTTTGGGCTTCGCCGTATCGGCCCAATTCCATCAAAGATTTGGTTAACCAAACAGACCATTCTTCGTTGGGAAACCGCTCCGTCAAAGCGTCCTTCGCCAGGCGCGCGGACTCCGCATATTGTCCCTTCAGATACAGTTTTTGGGCATCTTCCCAGTCAGCGCTTTGGAGAGAGCAGAGGGTCAGATGCGCGCAAAGAATCCAGCCGAACAAGAGCAGGCCGATTCCGATTCGGCGATGCTCAACCCGTGGCGGGTGCTGGTGACAAACAGTTCTCACGCAAAAAGCATGGACACGTTTAACTGAATCGCCAGATTCGCGCAACCATTCAATCACGTTCGACAGCAATTCGCTTTGTACGGAGCGCGGCTCTGCGAGCCGCAGCACGGCGGCAACTAATGACGCGCAGAGTTTGTCGAAGGCTCGGTTGCAGGCCAAGCTGCTGCGGGTCACAGACCCGCGCTCCTGGTCAAAATGAGGATTGCTGCTTCCGGGTGGACAGCGGAAGGATAAAGCGGTACTGTCCGAGCGTCGTTTGTCCTGAAACCGGTGGTATGCTAACCGAATCCATCAGTTTGCCTTTCACGCTCCGCGAAGTTTATAAAGGCTTTGCCGAAGGAAGGGGCGTTCTTCGCGCCAACCCGGACGGATTGATTTTGGAATTTCAGGTCAAAGATGCGCTCTTCGGGTTGCTCAGCTCAGGTGTCAAAGAGGTGGGCATTCGAATCGATGAAATTGCTTCGATTGATTTGCGGAAAGGCTGGATTCGGACAACCGTCATTATTCGGGCCGTGAGCTTGAAGACCCTTTGCGATGTGTTCGGAAATGAAGGCGCGGAAATTGCGTTGCGTGTCTCCCGGAAAGACAGGGCGCTGGCCGAAGAATTGGTTTCAATGCTGAACCTGCGCATCTGCGCGCAAGACCTCAAGAAAATGGAAGATAGTCTGAATCGCGGCCGCGATGCTGGACAGACAACTGCCTAACTTGGATCAAATCGTTCGCGGTTCATCCAATTCCGCGCGCCAAGAATCCAGCGCATTCACCCGGCCGATCTTCGCCAGATAAAGCAGATCGACTTGGGGCGGAACAATCCCGCCATACGACGGCCGTTGGGTTTGGATGAGGACATTTGCCGCGTGAACGGCCGTCAAAGCGCTAAAGCTTGTCCCTTCGCTCTTGGTGGGAAAATGATGGAAAGCCACGGCTTCGACGACCGCAGTCGGCAAGCCCCAGAGTCCAAGGAGATAACCGCCAACTTCAGCGTGATCGAAACCGAAGGCTTCCCGTTCTTCAACGAGCCACTCCACGCGTTTTTCCAGCGCATTCCGGCCCACCTCCTCGTAACGTTTCACGTAGTTGCTGGCCATGACCAGTTTTCCCAAATCGTGCAGCAGACCTGCGGCCATGGCGTCCTCGCCCATTTGACAGCCACCGGATTCGCGCTTGGCGATCAACTTGGCGGCATGGGCGGTCCGCACGCTGTGCTGCCAAAGCGTCCCGAGGGAGATGCCACCCAGTTTGCGCGATTCAAACTGCCGGAAAATCCCCACGGCGAGCACCAGGTACTTCACCGTTTCAACCCCCATAAAACTGATGGCCTCGGCGACGTTGGAAGTTTGTTGCGCCAGACCAAAAAAAGCCGAGTTGACGATCTTCAATATCTGCGCGGTCATCCCGATGTCCTGGGACACGGTCCTCGCGATGTCTTCGATCGAGGTGTCCAATGACTGCAGTTGGCGGACCAGTTCCAAATAGAGCGGCGGCATGCTCAGAATGCGCTCCATCTGGGAAACTTTTTCACGCATCGCTGTGTTCGGAAGCAGCGAGTGGATCATCGCGGCGCGCTCGACGGCCGCTTTGAGCCATTCCAAAGGACAGGGTTTGGGCAGGAATTGATGAATGATGCCGACGCACTCGAGAATGGACTGCTGATCGGAATAACTTGAATAAATAATTCGCGCGCTGAGAGGGTGGCGTTCGCGCACTTCCTTGAGAAACTCGATCCCGTTCATCTCCGGCATCCTCAGGTCGGACACCACGACGTCAAATGGGTCGCGCGCCATCAATTCGAGGCCCTGCGCGGCGCTCTCCGCAAAATTCATCCGCCAGTTTCCACGCATGTCCGCAAGCACCCTGGGAAGGAGCCGAAGTATGGCGGGTTCGTCATCGACAAACAAAACGGAAAGTTGACGCGATTTCTCCATAATCAGCCGACGAACTCATGATGCAAAAGCCTTCTCACGCCTAGAATCAATTCAATACAGTTCCAGAGCCTGGACACAACAAAAAAGAGCGGATTTCAAGTTTGTGAAAAATTTCACAAAGTGCTTGCCGTGGGTCCGGCCCGATACTAATTTCGCCGCCATGGGTTCAACCGATGTGATTGTCATCCGCGAACTTTCCAAAGTGTATCGGCAGGGCGAGATCAACGTCACGGCGTTGAATCGCATTTCCCTGGACGTTCATGAGGGCGAGTTTCTTTCGCTGATGGGACCTTCCGGCTCGGGCAAGTCCACGCTGCTGCATATCATCGCCGGAGTGGACCGGCCGACCAGCGGCGAGTGCCGGGTCCAAGGCATCGATCTGACCCGTTTGAACGAGTCGGAGTTGGCGGATTGGCGCAATCAAAATGTCGGCTTCGTTTTTCAGACGTTCAATCTGATCCCGGTGCTGACGGCTTTCGAGAACGTCGAACTTCCGCTGCTGCTCACACGATTGAAAGGAAAACAACGCCGCCACCAGGTAAACACGGCGCTCGAATTGGTCGGATTGGCCGATCGCCGAAACCATTTGCCGCGCCAGCTTTCGGGCGGCCAGGAGCAGCGCACCGCCATTGCCCGGGCCCTGGTGACCGACCCGAGTTTGATTGTGGCGGATGAACCGACCGGCAATCTGGATGCACACTCCGCCCAGGAAGTGCTCGAAATCCTGCAATCCCTTCGGCGGATGGCCGGTAAAACGGTCATCATGGTGACGCACGATCCCAAAGCCGCGGCCTACGGCTCAAGGTCGATTCATTTGGAAAAAGGCGAACTGGCCAGCGCCTGCGCGGACGCGAACGAATCCGATGGAACAATGGATCGCGCGCCTCGTTTGTGTCATGCCGAGGAGTCGAACGAGATGCGCCCTGCGTGAAGCGCAACTCGGCCTGGTATGACCGTTGGCACCTTCATCCTCAAAAATGCGTTGCGCAACAAGCGGCGCGCGCTGCTTTCCATCTTAAGCGTGGCGGTGAGTCTATTCCTGTTTGTGACATTATTGGTCACCTTGCGGGAGTTGACCCTCCCGCCCGAAGATGTGGGCGCTTCCCTGCGCATCGCCGTTCGAAACAAAGTCTCCCTGACCACGCAGCTGCCTGCGCGCCAACGCCCCGTGCTCGAAAAAATCCCCGGGGTGGCGGCGGTGACTCCCTTCACTTTTTTTGGAGGAAGATACCGGGATGAACAGATGACCACGTTTGCCCAGTTTGCCGTGGATCCGCGCAGCTTTACCAACGTGTTTGTGGAAGCGAAAATGCCCTTGAGCCAAATCAATGCGTGGATCCAGGACCGGGGCTCCTGCATCGTTGGCAAAGACACGGTCGAGCGGTACCAATTGAAAATTGGGGGCCGGATGAAACTGAATGGAACGTTTTGGCCCTGCGATCTGGATTTGAAAATCGTGGGTGTCTTTCAGGGTACGCTCGATGATCGTTCGGTCTTTTTTCATCATCAGCAGATCGACGAAGCCCTCGGGAGCAGCGTGGTGAGCGCCTGGTGGGCGCGCGCCAGTTCCGCGGAAGAATCGCCCCGGGTGATCGAACGCATCAATCGGGCCTTCGCCAACACCTCGGCCGAGGTCCGCGCCGAAACCGAGCGCGCCTTTCAAATGAGCTTCGTGTCGATGTGGGGCAACATCAAAATCCTCATCGGCTCTCTCTGCACGGTGGTGGTCTTCACGCTCCTGCTCGTCGCCGTCAGCACAATGAGCATGGCGATCCGGGAACGGTTCCGCGAACTGGCCGTGCTCAAGGCTCTCGGATTCAAGCGGCGTGAGTTGTTTTCGTTCATCCTCGCCGAGAGTTTTGGGCTGGCCATGCTGGGCGCGCTGCTCGGAGCGGGGGGCGCCTGGCTTCTCTTTCACAACCTGGACATCGGCAAACTATCCAACGGTTTTCTCATCTACTTCGAGGTCACGCCAAAAATCATGGGACAAGCCTTCACGGTGGCTTCGGCCTTGGGCATTGTGTCGGCCATCGCCCCGGCCCTCGCGATGGCCAGGATGAGCGTCGTGCAGGGTCTCAAAACTTTGGACTAATGGCTCTGCCGCTTCGCTATAATGTGCGCAACGTGCTGGTCCGCTGGCGGGCGACCCTGGCGACCGTTCTAGGGATAGCGCTCCTCGTCGCGGTCTATGTGCTCGTGCATGCTTTGGCCGTGGGGCTCGAGCAAAGCAGCGCCAACACCGGCGACCCGCGCAATCTGTTGGTGGTGCGGAAAGGCTCGCCTTCTGAATCCGCCAGCCTGATCACCCGCGCCCATTTGAAATCCATTGAATATGCGGACGACATCGCCCGGGACGAATCCGGTCGGCCGCTGATCTCCGCGGATGTCCTGACGCTGGTGACCTTGCCGCGGCGCAATAATGGCGGGGAAGCCAACGTCATTCTGCGCGGCGTTTCCCCCCGGGGCTTGAGCTTGCGGACCCAGGTCACCCTGGTTGCTGGCCGCTGGTTTGTGCCGGGAAAAAGGGAAGTCGTGGTCAGTCAGCGGCTGGCCAGGCGGTTCGCCAACTTCAATATTGGCGACACGTTCAAAACCGGTCCGACCCGCTTCACGGTCGTCGGCTGGTTCGATGCCCGGCAAAGCGCTTTCGATTCGGAAGCCTGGCTCGATGCAGATGAAACGCGCTCGGTTTTTGACCGGGAGATGTATTCGAGCCTTTTGATCCGGCCGGTAAACGCGATGGCGCGCGACCGGCTGGCCAAGCGCATCGAAGAAGACAAGCGTCTCCCGTTGCGGGCGGGACTCGAAGTGGATTATTACAAGGCCCAAACCATGACGGCCATGCCCATCAAATGGCTGGGTAATTTTCTTGCCACGGCCATGTCCATTGGCGCGATCTTCGCCGCGATGAACACCATGTACTCCACGGTGGGCGCGCGCACACGGGAGGTCGGGACGCTGCGCGTGCTGGGCTACCGGCGCCGGGCCATTGTGGCCGGTTTTCTGATCGAAGGCGCGTTTCTCGCGTTGATCGGTGGTTTGCTGGGTTGCCTGCTGGCCCTGCCGATGAACGGTTACGCGACGGCGACGATCAGCTTCGAAACCTTTGGCGAAACTGTGTTCGCCTTTCGCATCACACCTGGATTGACAGCCCGAGGCTTGGTCTTCGCGGTCCTCGTGGGAATTCTGGGAAGTTTTCTGCCGGCTCTGCGCGCGGCGCGTCTGCCGGTCATCACCGCATTAAAGGCCGTATGAATTCCGATAAATTGCAGCAACTCCAGATTCGGTCCGACGACAAGGAACGGCCCCGAAATGCTTTGCGGGTGATCATTCTCGGTGTGATCGGAGTAAGTGTGGCCGCCGCGTATTTCGCCTGGCCGCGGGCGGGGGACAGCCGGCGGATCTTGGCCGGCGCTCATGGAAAAACCGAGACGCTTTCCACAAATGCGCCGGTGCCGGCGAACGCAGCGCCGCCCAAAATCGGCGGCTCTGTCCTGACCACCAGCGGGTACATCGTCAATCGTGAACGGATCGAATTGAGTCCCCGTTTCATGGGCGTTGTGAAATGGATCGGCGTGCGCAAAGGCGATGCGGTCACGAACGGGCAGGTGGTGGTTTTGCTGGACGACGCGGAATACAATGCCCGGGTCAAGGAGAGCGCCGGACGGCTGGCCAATGCCCAGGCCGGGGTTTCCAAGGCGGAGCTGGATTATGACCGCATTCTGAGGCTCGCCACCAACCGAGTTGAATCCAAACAAACCGAGGACGATTCCCGATTGCGGCTGGAGTCTGCCCGCGCCAGCTTGATGGAGATCGAGGGTCAGTACGAACTGGCCAAAACCTATCTGAGTTGGACAATCATTCGATCTCCGATCAATGGTGTGGTGTTGGAAAAACTGGTTGACCCGAATGAATTGGTCGTTCCCCAAAGCTTTGGCGGAACTCGCGGTCCCAGCACCGCCCTGATTTCGCTGGCGGATCCAAAGGACTTGCAGGTCGAGATTGATTTGAACGAGGCCGACCTCTCGAAGATCTTTCTGAACCAGAAATGCCAGGTCAGTCCCGAAGCTTATCCCGAGAAAGTTTATGAAGGTTACCTGGCGGAGATTGCGCCGGAAGCCAACCGCCAGAAAGGGACCTTGCAATTGAAGGTGCAAATCCGTAATCCGGACCAGTTTTTGACCCCCGAGTTAAGCGCCAAAGTAGATTTTATCGGGCGCTAACCTGGTGATCTTACCACCTTCCGGGGAGCGCACGCGCCTCGCGTGCTGGTTGTGGCGCCCCCCGCCACAACCTTGCACCTTTGTCTGGCAACGCGGTGTTCGTTGCACCGTCGTCGAACCCATCGGCGAGGCGCCGATGGGAACACGCGAGGGCGCGTGTGCTCCCCAACGATCGGAAAACACGTTGCACGGCCTCGCACCGCTCGACTTCGCTCGCACGGGGACGGCGCAAGCGCGCCTTCCCTACCATCAAATCAAGCCAGTTCGAGTCCGCGCATCGTTCCGGTGGCGGAGGCGAATTTGTCCGTTTCCAGTCCCATCCGCTGCAGCATGGAGACGAAAAGATTCGGAAGCGGATAGTTGCGGTCTTTGTCGAACGCAAGATGCTGGCCGTGTTTGAAGCCGCCCCCGGCAAAAACGGTCGGCAGATTGGTGGTCACGTGAGTGTTGGCGTTGCCGAGATTGGTGCCGTAGAGAATCATGGTTCGGTCGAGCAATGTCTCGCCATTTTCGCGCGTTTCTTTGAGCTGAGTAAAAAGATTGGCCAGGAGCTTCATGTGCCATTCATCGATGGCCTTGAGTTGCGACAGCTTCGACTCGGATTTGCCATGGTGAGAAAGATTGTGATAGCCATCCGTAATCTTTACGCCCTCGAGATCGAGGGCAGGGGAGTTCACACTATCGAGCAAGAGCGCCACCACACGGGTTGAATCCGTTTCGAACGCCAGACGGGCCATGTCATACATCAACCGCACTTTTTCCATGTACTCACGCGGACTGGCGGGATCCAACGGCACAGGCGAAGTGACCGCTGGCTTCGGTTTCCGCTCCCATTCGCGCGACATGGTCATTCGTTGTTCCAGGTCGCGCACACTCGTGAAATATTGGTCCAGTCGATCGCGGTCGCGCGGGCCGACGTTTCGCTGGAGGTCTTTGGCTTGATCGGCCACGGTATCGAGGATGCTTTCACCCAACTCCAGCCGGCGCACTTGTGTCTCCATCTCGGCTTCCGTGCCCTGAACAAACATCCGTTTGAAGACTTCGGAAGGCCTCTCGTCGCACGGAATCATCACTCCGGAACTCGTCCACGACAAACTGCGCAATCCGCGCTGGACATTGACTCCGAGATTCAGCGATGGAAAGCGGGTGAGATGCCCGATCCGCTCGGCCATGAACTGATCGAGCGAAATCGTATTGCGAAAGTTACTCCGTCCAGGATGCGGCGCGGCGGACAGGAAACAAATATCCGCCGGATGCCCGCCATCCACGTCCGGATGAGAGACGCCGCTGAAGACGGTGAGATCATTGCGATGTTCTTTGAGAATTTCGAGGTACGGCGACGGCGCGTAATCGCGGCCGGCTTGTTTCGGGAAAAACTGGTCCGGCAGCAGGCCCAAATTGTTGCAGATGGCCAGCATTCTGCGCGGCTTCGCGCCGGGCGCCGTCGCGGACAGAGCGCTCGCCCCTCGGACAAATACCGGAGCCATGGCCTCCAGCAAAGGCAACGACAAAGCGATCCCCGCGCCCCGCAAAAAGCTGCGCCGCGAGATGTTCTTTTGCGTTGAGATGAAAGATCCGAGCTTGGGTTCAGTGGCGAACGGTTTCTTCATAAACGAATCGCTCCGGTTATTTTTTTAGGAATAAGTCGCTTTGCACGATTTCATGGATCAACGTCCGCAGACCATAACCCTTCGGCTGGCTGCGGGCCAGAATTTTCGCAATCTGCGGACGGTCGGAAAATTGGATGGGCGCGCCGGTGGCATAAATGGTCAACTGTTGCGCGAGGTTGCGGGCCAGTTGTTCTTTATCCCGCAGCAGGTGCTGCTTGAGTTCGCGGACATTCCGGAACGCTCGGCCGTCCGGCAATTCTCCACTCGAATCCACGCCGAGTCCCAGGCAAAAATGGAAGTTTAAGCCGTTGTGACCGATTCCCTTCACGGGCTCTCCCTCGCCAACCGCGCGGTAGCGCTCACGCCATGCGCCCATCACATCGAAGTTCTCCAGTGCAAATCCGGCTGGGTCGATGTTCTTGTGGCAAGCGGCGCAGGATTCTTGTGTGCGATGTTTGGCCAACTGTTCACGGATCGTGGTCGCTCCGCGAATGTCCGGTTCCACGGCGGGCACACTGGCCGGCGGCGGCGGCGGCGGTTTTCCCAGGAGCCGCGCCATGATCCAGGCTCCCCGTTTCACGGGCGAAGTTGTCGTCCCGTTGGCTGTGACTTTGAGCACGCTGGCCTGGGTGAGCAAGCCGCCCCGCACGCTCTCCTCCGGCAGTTGCACGGGTCGAATGGCCACCCCTTCCACGCCAGGGATGCCATAGTGCGTGGCCAGACGGTCATTGAGCATGGCAAAATCAGAAGCCACAAGATGAGTGATGGCCAGGTTCCGCTTGAGCATATCCGCGAAAAACAATTGAGTCTCCGCGATCATCGATTCCACCAACAGATCATCCAACTGGTAATCGGGATAAAGCTGCTCGTCCGGCGCGGTCCCCGCAATAAGCCTCAAATCCAGCCAATAATCCAGGAATGCATCCACAAATCGGCGGGATTTCGGATCATTCAACAGCCGCTCGGTTTGTTTCCTTAAGATGTCCGGCTGGTGCAGTTCCCGTTGTTCCGCCAACCGACTCAATTCTTCGTCCGGACGCGAATTCCATAAGAAATACGAAAGACGTTCGGCCAAAGCATGGTCCTCCAAGCGGCCCGGTTTTTCGTTGAAATAAAGAAAGGCTGGCGAACTTAACACGCCTGTGTATCCCGCAATTATCGCATCGGTGAAACTATAGCCGGTTTTCAAAGCGCCTCGAATGAGCGTCAGGAAACGCTGGACCTCCGCGTCCCGCACCGGGCCGCGATAGGCCCGCTGCATAAATCCCCGCAGCAACATCTCCGCATCCCGTTCGGGATTCTCAGAGACGGCTTCGACCCCGGAAGGAGCCGTGCGCCGGCCTTCCACCGCACTTGCAGGACGATCCATCAGGGGCAAATCTCCGAAAAGCAACCGATGCCCTGCCGGCGGCCATTGGTCGATCAAAGGGCCCTCCACCTCCATCCAGCGAAAGGCCAGGGCAGGCATTCCGTCCGGGCCGGCCAAAGGATTCTTGTGGTCGGGCGGACGGGAGCGGAAAAACCTGGCTGCGTCCGGACGGATCGTTTCCCCCGCCAGCAACCACACTTCGATTTCCCGGACGGTGGGTTCAGGCTCCGCGTCAAAACTGCCCAGATTCCGCAGGCTCCGCGGCGGCACTTCCGCATAAATGGTCACTGGCTCCGACCGGCGCCCGGCCGAAACTTCGCTGAATTTCGGCCCCATCCAAACGCTGTAAGCGGAGAACCTCAATCGGTACCTCCCGGAAACAGGCGCTCGGAAACCGCCAAATCGAATCTCGGTTGGCTCGTAGGTGCTGACCACAACGGCCATGGCTTGCAATTCCCGCCGCTCCGCGTTCGTGGTGATGCCGATCCTTCTTGGCGCGTTTGCCGCCATCAAATCGCGCTGCAATTCCAAACCGACCAGAGGAAATGTCCTCCGGACCAGCGGCCCATCCAGCTTGATCTTGCCAAAAAACTCCCGCTGTTCCCAGGCGTAATAGCGGGTGGTCGTTTTCTCCGGCCGCGCGATTTGGGGCGCCAGCGCCTGCCGCAGCGCAAACTCCGCGGCGTTGAGATAGCGCGCCATTTGCACATGCGAAACGTCCAGCGCATCGCCGATTTTGTTGAAGCCGTGCGCCTCGCTATCCTCGGGCAGAAAAGCCTTTACTTCCAAACAGGGCAGCGAAAACAAATCGCGCAACGTATCCTCGTACTCGTAGCGGTTCAGCCGGCGTTGCGTGGCGCGGCCCTCGGACGCCATGCGTGTTTGTTCCGAAAGAATGAGCGATGAAGCCAACGCGTTGGTAAACGCCGCCAATTCCGCCGACTCCGGGCGCGCCTTCTTTTTCGGCGGCATCTCACCGGCGTTCACTCGGTCGTGGACGGTCACCCAGGTCGCAAAATTTTGCGGGTTCGCCAGATCGAAGGGCAGCGCCGTCAGGTCCAGTCCGCCTTTTTTCGTCTCCGGATCATGGCATTCGACACAATGCTTTTGCAGGAACGCGGTCATTTCCCTGGCGGCGGCGGCGCTTTGCCACGGAGCCGCCGCCAAGGTGGTGAAGAGGCTGGCCAGCCAAACTGTTTTCAGCTTCATCATCACAAGGGACATGCGTAACTACAGATAGAAGAGTATCCTGCTGTTCGTTTCAAGCGAGTTAAGCGCGATTGGAGATTGTGAGCGCGAGTTTGTTGAGTATGCCCCCCGGCGGTGTCATCTGACCTTTGCGAGGTCGAGGAACACGATGACCGATGGATTGCCCACTGGAGTGTAATGACCGGTAAAGTCCAGGCGTCCTGTCTTTCGATCCACGCGAAACACCGCGACGTTATCGCCTCGTTGGTTGCAGCAATAAAGGAACCGGCCGGTGGGATCGAAATTGAAGCTCCGGGGATAGTTTCCGCGTGTCCATTCTTCTCCGACGAACCTCAGCTCACCGTTCCTGCCGACCGAAAATATCCCGATGCTGTCATGCAGACGGTTGCCGGCATAGACAAACCGGCCGTCGCCAGAAACCATGATCTCGGAGCAAAAGTTACTGCCGGCAAACCCGGGCGGCAGGCTGGAAATGGTCTGCCTCGAGGCCAACCGCCCATTCGTGGCATCGTAATCGAACAGGACGATGTTGGAGCCTTCCTCCTGAAGAGAGTAGCACCATCGTCCGTTGGGGTGGAAAAAGAAATGCCGGGGACCATCCCCGGGCGGCAGCGAGACGGCGGGCGGGTCATTCGGCGTCAAAATTCCCGTGCGTTCATCGAACCTCCAGACGAAAATCCGATCCAATCCCAAATCGGCGTGCAGGACGAAACGCCCCGAAGAATCAGCCTGAATCATGTGCGCGTGCGTTCGGTCGTGTCCGCTGAAAGCGAAACTCCCGGGCGGCGCATTGGTGGCCTTTTTCGGTCCAATCATGCCGCCATCCTGTTTGATATCCACGGCGGCTCCGAGACGTCCGTCAGGCAGGGTCGGCAGCACCGCCACCGAGCCGCCAAAGTAGTTTGCCACCAGCACGAACTTTTCGGACGGATGAATGCTCAAATAAGTGGGCCCAGCTCCACCGGAACGGATCGTGTTGAGCAAGGTCAACTGCCCGTCCGCCCGGTTAATCGCGAAGGCGCTGACCGTTCCTTCGTTGGCTTCGCCCACGCGGTCCGTTTCATTGGTGGAATACAAGCGGGTGCCGGCGGCATTTAAAGCCAGGCAATTCGGGCTGGTTCCCAGTTCATACACACCGTTTGGCGTCATGGCGCCAATGGTGCGATCCACTTGATACAAGTGAATGCCGCGGCCGTTTCCGGGCGGCAAATCCACCTGGGTCGGCAGCATATCGCGCAGCGGAGAGCTGAAAGTGCCCACGTAGGCGATGAGCGGCGCTTTCCCCACGGCCGATAGCGCCTTAATAACTCCCGTTAGGAACGAGGCACTCCCAGCAAGCACGGCGGAGGTTTTCAGGAATGAGCGACGGGAAATTTCCGACGAAATAGGATGGATAGGAGATTGCATGGTGGGGTGGATGCTAGGAGCAAGCGGCATCAACGGTCGAGACAAACAATGAGTGGAATTCGCTCCCGACCATTCATTAAGGATCAGAGCAGCGCTTCCAGAAGATCGCGCATTTCCGACTCAATATCAGCGCCGTCCTTCACCGTCTGGCTGATTTCACTTTTGATGAGGTCACGAAACCGGCGCCGAAGGCGGTGAATGGCCACTTTGACAGCGCCCTCGTTCATGGCAAGCTGCCGGGCTGCTTCCGCCTGCGACATCTTCTCGCCTTCGCCGGTCAACCACGGTTTGAGTGCCTCGAATTGCCCGGATTTCCCGGCCTCTTTGTATTCCTGGGCCATGGCCGAGAAAGCCCGGTCCAATAACGTCAATGCCCATTTGTGGTCAAACTCACGATCGGGCGACGCCGTTTTCGAATCAGGCGCTTCCAGGCCGGATGGAGTTTCGGTGGTCGCATCGAGGGACTCGTTGGCCTGGCCCGCCCCACGCTTGAGGCGGTGATCATGATCGCGCATGTCGGCCAGGAAATGCTTGACCGCGCCGAGCAGAAAAGAGCGGAAGCGGCCTCGTTGCGGGTCCACGTTGCCGATGCCCCCGCGCGCGAGCAGGCGGGCGAAGAATTCCTGGGCCAAATCACGCGCCGCATCTTCGTCGGGCGCGCTCCGTCGAATGAAAGCAAACACCGGCGCATAGTAGGCCCCACACAAATCGCTTAGCGCCGCCTTCGCCTCCGTTGAGTTTCCTCGCGCCTCGAGCACACGCGTCCAGTGCGTGGTGACGAATGCTGCAGGCGTGGCCGGGCGCGGAGTTGAACTGTGGGTTGTCAAATTATACCAATTGCCAATGATTTCGGTGCATTGGGCGCTGCGGCAGCAGCGCCCTACCCCGGTAGGACTGCGCTGCCGCGCAGCCTGTGCGTTCTCGTTTACCGGATTTCATCACAAAAGAGTATTACTTGTTCTCCAATGCTTTGATGATCGAATCTTCCGATCTCCGACCCAGGCCCCAGCCGGCCACATAATTAGTGCGGTCGAACTCGTTGGGATCGGTCAGCACGGCGGGCGACAAGAGGGGTTGGAGAAACAAGCGTATCTCCGCGCCCGACCAGCCATTGCTTGCGGAACCTGCGGGCTGAATAAACTCGGCCAGCCGAATCGAAAGCTGGTCCCCGGAATCAAGGACGGATCGCGGCGCGGTTTCCAACTTGTGGCAGGGAGGTTGATTGGTGATTGAGTGGCCACGAGTGTAACCAAAACCCAGACTGACGCTCCACTTCGCTACGCTCGTTTCTCCGAGAGTCCCGGACATGTGTGGGTCGCAGTTGATGGCCATCCTTTCCACACTGACCGGCTTCGGGCCAACTTTAAAATAGCCACTCCAGCGGGGCTTGATGGTCGGCACACCGTTGGACCATGACACAAACACAACTTGCGCCAGATGGTTGGCGGGAATCAGATACTTGAACTCCCAAAACAGAATGTCGCGATACTTTAGATCCCGCGGTGCTCGCGCGCTGTCCGGCACCGTATCGATCACCAGAGTTCCGGACTCCTTTTCGGTCCGACTGGCTGGAGCCAAAGCCGATTGCGAGTTTGGCTCAACCTTTCGCGTGTCCAGAATCAACCTTTCCAGCACATTGGGATCCTAAGCTTAGAATTCCACGTGGACAAGTTGTCGCG
>JADMIO011070313.1_pt1 | contig 28185 bp, 27 predicted proteins | sample 8958161 | NCBI WGS metagenome assembly JADMIO01 (sample SAMN16585339, study PRJNA669376) | soil metagenome | isolation source: Crop rotation soil | place: USA: Cullars Rotation, Alabama | collected 2011 | reverse complement strand
CGCGACAACTTGTCCACGTGGAATTCTAAGCTTAGGATCCCAATGTGCTGGAAAGCAGCGTGCGGTCGAGAATGTTGCCTGGCGGATACGCGATCGGAAACATCACGGCCTCGGCCGAGAGCACGCGGCGGCCGCCGTCGGACCGAAGCTCGGTCTCGCCGAGAGCGGAGTGGGCCAGCCCGCTCATGTGGCCGATCTCGTGCAGCGCGACCGACTCGAGATCGTAGCGGTTCGTTTCCCCGGCTGCCGCCACCGACCACGGCATGGCCGAGTTGAAGAAGATGTCGGCCTCGACGATCTGACCGGTCGTCTCGTCGATGAGGATGTCGGTGGACGCGAGCACCCGATCGAGATCCGGCCGCGCGGCGAACCCGAGCGTCGATTGGCCGTCTTCCTGCAGCGGGCTCGCGTTCGTGAACCCGACGAACTGATAGGAGACAGACGCCGTCGGCACCGCCTGCCAGGTCGAGAATGCCCGGCCGACTGCCGCCTGAAGATCAGGCGCGGCGACACCGGTGGTCGCGGTGTTGGCCACGAAGTAGCGCACCGGACCCGTCCACTTCACCGGCACAGCCTGGCCGCCGATCGTGACGCCGAATTTCAGATACGCGAACGCCGGCGTCGCGGGTGCGAGGATCAGCGCGACGGCGCAGAGAATAACGAGCCCACCCCTGCCAACGGCACGACCACACGTCCGGCTGAAGCCGGACGCTACCGATGACAAGAACGCGCCGGTGGTGCCACGCCGCGCGACCGATGACAACAACGCGCCGGTGGTGCCACGCCGCGCGACCGATGACACGAACGTGCCAATGGTGCCACGGCGCGCGATCGTCGGCAGGTACCGGTAGCGTCCGGCATCCGCCTTCGCCACGGCTTCGGCGGACTGCCGTAGCTTTAGCGGAGGCTGGTTAGCCGGACGACTCGTGAGTCTCATCGCGCGGCCCCTGCCAGCTGCCGCACGCGCTGTTCGAACTCCGCGAGCGGGACAGGCGTGCGCGCCGGATCGCCGCGGACGATCGGCACGGCGCCGGCCGGAGGTGGCACGAGCGGCGGCGGCGATACCAGCCACGCGCCGTCAGCGCTGGCGGTCACGCGATACACGCCCTGCCCCATGCCGAGCAGATGCGGGTAGCTCGGCCCTTCCCAGCCGAGAAAAACGACGACGTGCTGGCCCACGGCGAACTGCGGCGCGCCGACGAAGATGCGGCGGTAACGACCCATCGACCCGCCGGGCACGACGAAACGAACATTCGCGCCGAGCGACCCTTTCAAAGTCGATTCGGCCTCGAGCGTCACGACGGTGTCGATCGCGCGCCGATCGGGCGTCCACTGCGCGCTCGTGTCCACCACCCGGCCACGAACGATCGCGCCCGCATCCCTGGCGAGCTCGGCGAGGTCAGCGGACACAAGCGTGGTCGCCGTCGGGCTGGCGCCGGCCGCCGCCAGCGCTGATACGACGACGATCAGTGGCCACGAAGACACGAAGGCGCGAAGCAGAATCTCAACCGCCAAGCTCCCAGAGCCGCGGCGTTGTCGGCGTTCTCGAGGGACTCTGCGCTGATCATCGCGAGGAGCAACCGAGATTCGCTCGAGCACCCTCATGAGGCGGTCCCTCGCTGGCGAACGAGCTGAAGAACCGCTTCGGCGGCGCGCCGGCTGGCGCCCGAGCCGCCCAGCCGCTGCCGCACGAGCGCCAGCCCTTCGCGCACGCGCGCGCGGCGGGCCGGATCGGTCAGCAGCGACACCGCCTCGTCCGCGACCGCCTTCGGCGTGAACGCGTCCTGAATCAGCTCCGGCACGATTTTCTCCCCCGCGATCAGATTCACCATTCCGAACGTATCGACCGTGACGAGACGGCGGCCGAGCCAGTAGGTCAGCGGCGACACGCGGTAGACGATCACCATCGGCGCGTCGTGGATGGCCGTCTGCACCGTCGCCGTGCCGCTCGCCGTCAGCACGACATCCGCCGCCGACAGCACGGCATCGGTTTGCCGCTCGACGATGATCAATCGGCCGACAGCCGCCGTCCGCGCAACCGCAAACAACGCGTCGTCCAGATCCGGTGCACGCGCCACCAGGAACTGCGCGTGCTCGACGACGGCGCCGATGCGCTCGGCGGCGGTGATCAGATCCGGCAGGATGCGGCCGACTTCGTTCGGCCGGCTGCCGGGCAGGATGGCCACGGTGGGCGCGGTCGCCGAGAGGCCGTGGGCGCGCGCGAAAGCGGTCCGATCGCCGGGCGGCGCGAGGTCCACCAGCGGATGACCGACGAACCTCACCGGAATGCCGGCGTCGCGATAGATGGCTTCTTCAAAGGGAAAGATGACGATCACGAGATCCGCGATCTCGCGCATCGTCTTCAGCCGGCCGCCGCGCCAGGCCCAGATCTGCGGGCTGATGTAATAGACGACCGGGATGCCAAGGCGCTTGATGCCGCGCGCGAGGCGGAAATTGAAATCGGGAAAATCGATGGCGACGAGCGCCGCCGGCGGATGGCGACGGGCGGCGTCGAGGAGCGACCGCAGCGTCGCGAACGATTTCGGCAATTTGCCGATGGCTTCGGTCAGGCCCGTGACCGAGAGGCCGCGATAGTCGGCGATGAGCTCGCCGCCGGCGGCGGCGAACTGCGGCCCGCCGAGGCCGCGGATGCCGATCGAGGGGTCAAGGGCGCGCAGCTCGCGGGTCAGCGCGCCGGCGTACAGATCGCCGGACGGCTCGCCGCACGACAGCATCAGCCCGGCGCTCAAGGAGCCGGGCGTGTCGCGGCGGCGCCAGACCGGCCGGTCGGGCGTTTGAAATCAGCAGCCGTCAGATCGAGGTTGCCGAGATCAACCGTCTCGTAACTGGCGAATCCGACACCGCGCAGCGACGGGCCGAACGCCGCGACGTTGCCGACGAGGACGACCGAGAGGCGGTCGGGACGCAGGTAGGCCTTCGCGACGCGCTGGATATCGTCCACCGTGACGGCGTTGACGCGCTCGCGGAAGTTCTGCAGATCCTCGATCGGCAGGCCGTAGAACACGACGTTCAGCACCTGGATCGCGATCGCGTCGGGCGTTTCGATCGTCAGCGGGAAGCTGCCGGTCATGTAGGCCTTGGCGTCGGCGAGCTCGCGCTCGCTGACCAGATCGCGCTGCAGCCGCCAGAACTCGTCGAACGTCAGCCGCACCACTTCCGCCGTCGCCTCGGATCGGGTATTGGTCTGAGCGACGAAATCGCCGCTCTCCTTCAGCGCGTCCATGTTGGCCTGCGCGCCATAGGTCAGCGCGCGCTGCGTCCGCAGCACGTTGTGCAGGCGGTTGCTCCCTTCGCCGCCGAGAATCCGGATGGCGAGGTTGACGGCCATGTAGTCGGGGTGCTTGCGCGGGATGCCGACGTGGCCCACCCGGACTTCGGTCTGCACGGCGTCCGGCTTGTTGATCACCACCAGGCGGCGCGTCGGCGTCGGCGGCTCGATAAACTTCTCGACCGGCACGTCCTTGCGCGCCCAGTCGCCGAACACCTTGCGGACGCCGTCGAACGCCTCGGTCGCGGTCACGTCGCCGACGACGGCGAGGATGGCGTTGTTCGGCACGAAATACTTCGCGTGGAACGCGAGGAGATCGTCGCGGGTGATGCCGGCGATCGACTCCTTCGTGCCGGTATGCGGCATGCCGTAAGGATGGAAGCCATAGACGAGCCGGTTGAAGACCGCGTCGGCGACATAGTCCGGATCGTCGAGGCTGACCGTCAGACCCGACAGCGTCTGCTGCCGCTGGCGGTTGATCTCGTCCGGCGCGAAGGCCGGGCGGCGCGCCATGTCGGACAGCATCTTCAAGCCCTGCTCGTAGCTGTCCTTCATCACCACCATGTTCAGGAACGTGAGGTCGGCGGCGGCGCCGGCGCCGACCAGCCCGCCCATCGAGTCGATCGCGTCGTTGAAGTCGTTCGCCGACATCGTCTGCGTCCCCTGATCGAGGAGGGACGCGAGCTCGTGCACGAGGCCGAGCTTGTTCTTCGGATCGGACGCGCTGCCGACGCGCACCAGCAGGCGCATGCTGATGGCCGGCTGCTCGTGGTGGAGAACGGCGACGACCTGCAGCCCGTTGGGCAGCGTCTGGATCGAATACGGCGGGAACGATGCCTCGCGCGCCGGGAGCGGCCGCGGCGGCCGCTCGCTCGGCCACGGCCGGTTCTGCGCCGCCACGGATACCGTGCCGGCCAGCGCCGCAAGCGCCAGGAGCGTGCAGGCGCCGGCCACACGTGCCCGGCCGGCGGCGCAGGCGAGTCTCAACGCGACGTCTACAGGGCCCATGACTGCTCTCGCCTCGTCAGCGGCCGGCGCCCGCACCGGGCGTCAGCGTGATCACCACCCGATTCTCGGCAGTGAAGTAGGTGCGCGCGACGCGCTGCACGTCGGCGGTGGTCAGCTGCTGGAAAATCTCGAACTCGCCGTCCGCCGTCTTCGGATCGTGATGAATCACGATCGCGTGGGCGAGCTGCAGCGCTTTCTGCTGGTTCGATTCGCGGCCGAGAATGTAGTCGCGCGCGAACTGGTTCTTGGCCCGCTGCAGCTCGTGCTCGCTGATCGGCTCGGCCTTCAGCTTGTCGAACTCGGCGATCAGGCCGTCGATCGCTTCGTCGGTCTTGTGGCCGGGCTGCACGAACGCCACCGCGTAGAAGAGATTCGGGTCTTCGATGATGTTCGCTTCACCCGAGGCGGCAAGCGCGATCCCGTCCTCGTAGACGAGCTTCTTGTAGATGCGCGAGCTCTGGCCGTCGGACAGCACCTTCGAGGCGATGTGCAGCGGATACGAGTCGGGGTGGCCGTCGAACGTGATGTGATAGGCGACGACGACGGCTGGGAGCGGCCACGGCTCGGTCAGGGTCACGCGCTTCTCGCGCGTCGACGGCGGCTCCTTCGGGATGTCCCGCGGCACCGGACGCTCCGCCTTCGGCACGCGTCCGAGATACTGCGTCACGAGCTGCAGCGCCTGCGCCGTGTCGAAGTCGCCGACGAGGGCGAGCGTCGCGTTTTCCGGCACGTAATACGTGTTGTAGAACTCACGCACGTCGTCGACCGACGCCGCCTCGAGATCGGTCATGCTGCCGATCGTCGGGTGCTTGTAGGGATGCGTCGTGAACGCCTGATCGAAGATGATTTCAGACAGGCGGCCGAATGGCTGGTTGTCGACGCGCATCCGCCGCTCTTCCTTCACGACGTCGCGTTCGTTGGCGAACGTGTTGCGGTCGATCCGCAGCGTCGCCATCCGGTCGGCCTCGAGCCACAGCGCCAGCGGCAGATACTGCGCCGGCAGCGTTTCCCAGAACACCGTCACGTCGTCCTGCGTATAGGCGTTGCTCTGGCCGCCGACCGACGCAATCATCGAGGTGTGGCCTTCCGGCTCGACGTTCTTCGATCCCTTGAACATCAGGTGCTCGAAGAGGTGGGCGAAGCCGGTGCGCCCCGGCTTCTCGTTGCGCGAGCCGACGTGATACCAGAGCTGCACGTGGACGATCGGCGTCGAGTGGTCTTCCTCCATGACGACGGTCAGCCCGTTGGGCAGCGTCGCCATCTGGTACTCGAGCTTCGGCGGCCGGACGGCCGCTGACAGCGCGGCGCCGGCCGCATACAACACGCCCGCGACGAACACAAGACACAGGCCGGCGCGAAGAGTGCGGCTCACCATCGATTGATTATCCCCCACACTGCATTGCTTGAATTGCAGAATTGAGGGATTGCAGGATTGCAGCAAGGGAAGGTCTGAAGGTCGTTCACGGCTTTATTCACCGGCTGAGGAGGCGAAACCCGGCGATTCCGAAGCGGTGGCGCTGGCGATCGAGCGGGTCGGCGTCCAGCCGCTGCTCGAGCCCCGCAAACAGCTCGAGCGCGCCGCCGCGGCCGTTGATGCGGACGCCCGCCTCGAAGCGGCCGCCGGTCTGTGTGCCACGGTCCGGCACGGTGCCGTCAACCGTGAACAGCTCGCCGCTGCCGTGAACGAAGACGCCCGCGCGCGAATTGATGGCGCGGCGGATCATGACGTCGGCATTGGCGGTCCAGCTGTAATCCACATAGGAGTGCTGCACGATCGCGCCGCCGTCGGCGCGCAGATCGAAGGTGAACCCGTTCGTCTCGATCCGCCGCAGAACCCGGACACCGGCGACGTTCCAGGCGATCCCGAACTGCTTCGGCCGATCGCTGAGGTGCCGTGACACGTGGTGGAAGACGAACGCAACTTCCGCTTCAGGCAGGCGGTACGACGTCGAGACCTCGAGCACGTAGTAGGCCTGGTTCGGGTCGAACGGACGGTATTCCTCGCCCATCACCGGGTGGTAGTCGGCGAGAATCTGCGTCCGGCCCTTGATGTAATCGAACATATCCACGTCGCCGCCGTAATACGCGTCCCACGAGAAGCGCGGATCGTTCTCGATGGCCAGCACGTTCGAGCCCAGGTGGTATTCGGCGCGCGAGAGAAAATCGGCTTTGTCCGGCGTGGGGGCGGGCGACTGCGCCGCCGCGCCGCCCGCGGCGATGATCAGCAAGCACGCGGCGGCTGCCGCGCGCCGAATCAGGGATCCTGGCGTGTCCGACATTCGCTGAGTTTCTCCTCGAGTTCGGCAAGACGCGCTTCGAGCTGCGCGATGCGTTTTCTGAGCGCCGGCAATTGCCGGACGACGGCCGATGATTTCAACCATTCACGATTGGGCACGGCCGGGTAGCCGGAGATGAACGACCCGGCGGGCACCGAGTTGGGGATGCCGGTCTGCGCGGTGGCGACCACGCCCTTGCCGAGCTTCAGGTGGCCGGAGACGCCCACCTGCCCCGCCAGAACCACGTCGTCCTCGATCGTGACGCTGCCGGCGATGCCCACCTGCGCCGCGAGCAGCACGTTGCGGCCAATCGAGACGCCGTGCGCGACCTGGACCAGGTTGTCGATTTTCGTGCCGGCGCGGATGCGCGTTTCGCCGATCGCCGGACGATCGATGGTCGTGTTGGCGCCAATCTCCACGTCGTCTTCGATGACGACGTCGGCGTACTGCGGAATTTTCAGGTGCGATCCGTCCGGCTGGCGCACGAATCCGAAGCCGTCGCTGCCGATGACGGCGCCGTTCTGGATGATCACCCGATTGCCGAGCACGACGCCGTCGCGAAGCGACGCGTGCGCGTGCAGGATGCAGTCCTCGCCGACGCGGGCGCCGGCGCCGATCACGACGTTCGGATAGATCACCGATCGCGCGCCGATGACCGCGCCGGCGCCGATGACCACGAACGGCCCGACGGAGACATCCGCGCCGAGCGAGGCGTCGGCGGCGATCGAGCTCAGCCGATCGACGCCGCGGGCGGGCGGGACCGGCTGGTGGAACAGCGCGACGGCCTGCGCGAAGCTGCGATACGGGTTGTCGCTGCGCAGGATGGCGCAGGGGGCGGCACTGGCGTCGCCGTTGCTGAGGATCACCGCCGAAGCGCGGGTGCCGACGAGCTGCGAATGGTAGCGCGGGTTCGCGAGAAACGTGAGGTCGCCGGGCTGCGCCTGCTCGAGGCTGGCGACGCGGACGATCTCGACATCCCCGGCGCTGGCTTCCAGGCGGCAGTCCAGCCGTTGGGCAAGGTCACGCAGGTTCAAAACGGGTCAACAAATCTTATACGAGAGAACTTGAGATTGCAGAATTGCAGGATTGCAGGATTGCAGGAAGGGAAGGTCGGAAGGACACTTCCCTTCTATCCTTTCCTTTCCGCAATCCTGCAATTCTGCAATCCTGCAATGCTGCAATGCAGCCCTGCCATTCACTGTTCACGCGCTGATCGGACGCGCTGCGCCGGCCGCGCGTCCGTTGTCTTCAGCACCGGCTGGCCCGCCTGTTCCCAGGCGCCAATGAGCATGCCGGCGGTGGCCGTGATCGATGCCGCGAGCTGCCGTTCGAGCATCGGTTTGACGGCGGTAAAGAATTTCTCGAAGTAGTCGTCGTCGTACGTCGTCTTGCCGGCGGCCGCGTCCTTGTCCGCCTTCAGCATCGCCTCCACCAGCGCGTGGCTGGCGATCAGGATGTCGAACGACGCGTCGCGCACGTTCGTGATCGCCGCCGGCGCCGCCGGGTTGACCGTGAGCCGCGACTGGAATCGCTCGAAGAGATCGCGCTCGAACCGGGCGTGGACGCCGTCGTTGCCGGTCAGCTGGCCGTTGTAGTTGTTCGTCGCGTGCAGCGGCTGGTGCGCGTCCTGAATGTAATGCGACGCGACCGCGGCAAAGAGCACGACGTCGGTCGTCGCATACTGCCCGCTCTTTGTAAAGCTCTCGTAAGCGCGCCGCAGGTTCCCGGCCTCTTCCGCCTCGCGCCACGGCAGCGTGCCGAGCCGCTTCATCGCCGCCTCGCCGAACTTTTCGAGCGCCGCGCCGTAGTCGCGCGGCAGGCCGCTGAACGGCGGCGGCCCGATCAGCGGATCGCCGAAATCGACGAAGTGATTGGGATCGTCTTCCCAGCCGATGTTGCGCCAGAGGTCGGGATCGATGACGCGGATGACGATCTCCGTGCGGAAGTGGTCGAAGAACGGCTTCATCGCCGGCGGCAGCAGGTCGATCGCGCGGCCCATGATGTAGCGGTGCGCCGCGAACCCCCACGCGGCGGCGGGCGCCGGAAGCGCCGCCACCAGCAGCAGCGCGCACCCGACCACGGCGGCTTTTCGCATCCGCCTATATTAAGCTGCAACCGAATGGATAACGTGACCCACACGTTGTTCGCGCTGACGCTGGCGCGCACGCCGCTCGGGCGCGCCGGCCGCGGCACGACGGCCGCGCTCGTGCTCGCGTCGAACGTCCCGGACATCGACATCGTGACGGCGCTCGGCGGCACGGACGCCTACCTCAAATGGCACCGCGGCCCGACGCACGGCCCGCTCGGCGTGCTTGGCCTCGGCTTGCTCGTCGCTGGTGTCGTCCACCTGGCGATGAACCGGCAGCGCCGTGGGCCGGCGGAGACGCCCGCGGCCCCGTTCCGGATGCTGTGCGCCGTTGCCATCATCGGCGTGTTCGGACACGTGCTGATGGACCTGCCGACGTCGTACGGGACGCGTGTCCTGGCGCCGTTCGACTGGCACTGGTTCGCCGTCGACTGGATGCCGATCATCGACGTCTACCTGCTGTTCGCGCTCACGGCCGGTCTGCTGTTCGGCCAGCTGTCGGCTGAGTCGCGGCGCAGGAACGCCGCAATCGTCCTCGCGTTGATGGCCGCCAACTACGGGATCCGCAGCGTCGCGCACCATGAGGCGCTGGCGTTGACGCCGAGGCTGTTCGGCCCCGCCCTGCCGCAGCCGTGCGAGCCGCGCCCGAATCGGGGCGGCGTCCTCGACTACTGGCCGCGCCTGATGGCGGCCACGCCGCGCGAGCCGGGGCGGCGGTGCCTCGTGGACGTGTCGGCCATGCCGATGTTCTTCTCGCCGTTCGGCTGGCGGGTCATCGCCCGCCTGTCGAACGCCTACGAGGTGCACGACGTCAATCTTCTCGACGCACGCTGGTCGCGCTCGCCCGACTCGTCCGAGGCGGCGTGGCGGACGACGCAGCGGATCCCGAATGTGTGGACGCCGCCGGTGTGGGCGGCTGCGTCGACCGAACTCGCGCAGAACTTCCTCGGCTTCGCCCGCCTGCCGGCGGCGCGATCGCTCGTCGACGCCTCAGGCGTCGCCACGGTGCGGCTCAACGACATGCGCTTTGTCGGCACCCGGTTCGCCGGCGGGCAGACGCGCACGGATCCGTTCACAGTCATCGTGCGCGTCACGCCCGACGGGCGCGTGATCGACGAGCAGCTCGGGCCGTAGAGAACTTGATCACCGAGTCGTCACGAAGGATGTTCACCCCGTCGCATGAAAACGACGATCAACGCAGCGTCCGCTGAGTTCGCAGAGCTCTCCGCGGTCTCTGCGAGCTCTGCGTTTGACGTCGGGACAGGCATTTTCTGAGCAGTGATCATGAACGGATCGTGAACGAGGTTCACCCCGTGGCATGAAAACAATGCCCTTCTCGGTGTGCTCGGTGGTTGTTTTCTGGGCAGCATACCGAGCACACCGAAACTGTTTTTCATGGTCATGGGGTGAACGCCGTTCGTGACGACTCGGTGGCTGACGTGACGGGGTGCAAGCGTCAAGGTGTCGGTAGGGTCCGGCTTCAGCCGGACCACCACAGTCGTCCGTGGCAGCCGTGCTAGCATTTCGCATGCCCGTCCAGTTCACCGCCGCCGACGTCCAGGCGGTCGCCGCGCTCGCGCGGCTCGAGCTGAGCGCCGAGGAGATCGAGCTTTTCGCGCGCCAGCTCGGCGAGTTTCTCGGCTACGCCACCGACGTGCTGGCGATTGACACCGCCGGCGTCGCGCCGACCGCGTCGGTGCTCACGCACCAGATCGGCGATCGCGCCGACGAGGTGCGGCCGTCGCTCGATCGCGAGGCGGCGCTCGAGAACGCGCCGGATCCGTCGTTCGACGCCGGCTTCTTCCGCGTGCCGCGGGTCATCGGATGACGGCGACGGTTCGCGAGATCCGCGAGCAGATTCGCTCGGGCGCCCGCTCTGCCGCTGACGTCGCGCGCGCGGCGCTGGCACGCATCGAGCGGCTCGAGCCGGCGCTGCACGCCTTCATCACCGTCACCGCCGACGAGGCGCTGGCCCGTGCCAACGAGCTCGATCGCGATCGCGATCGATGGCGCGATGCGCCCCTGCTCGGGATTCCGATCGCGCTGAAGGACAACTTCTCGACGCGCGGCGTGCGCACGACGGCGGGGTCGCGCATCCTGCAGAACTACGTCCCGCCGTACGACGCCACCGTCGTCGCGCGGCTGGCGCGCGCCGGCGCCGTGGTCGTCGGCAAGACCAACTGCGACGAGTTCGCGATGGGATCGTCGACGGAGAATTCCGCCTACGGACCGACGCGGAACCCGTGGGCGCTCGACTCGATTCCCGGCGGCTCGAGCGGCGGATCGGCCGTGGCCGTGGCGGCGCGGCTGGCGGTCGTCGGCTTCGGATCGGACACCGGCGGCTCGATCCGCCAGCCCGCGTCCCTCTGCGGCATCGTCGGGCTGAAGCCGACCTACGGCCGCGTCTCGCGCTTCGGGCTCCTCGCTTATGCCTCGTCGCTCGATCAGATCGGGCCGATGACGTGTACCGCCTACGACGCCGCTCTCGCGCTGAACGCAATCGCCGGCCCCGATCCGTTCGACGCCACCAGCTCGGCAGAGCCGGTGCCCGACTACACCCAGGCGTTGACCGGCGACGTGCGCGGCCTGCGGATCGGCGTGCCCGCGGCGATGCTCGCTGAAGGCGTCGACGCGGCGGTGCTGCGCGCCTTCCGCGCCTCCCTCGAAGCGCTCACCGCACGCGGCGCGACGCTCGTAGACATCGACCTGCCGCACGCCAGGCACGCGATCGGCGTCTACTATCTCATCGCCATGGCCGAGGCGAGCTCGAACCTGGCGCGCTATGACGGCGTCAAGTACGGCGTCCGGGCGCCGGAGTACGACGGCCTGATCGGCATGTATGCGCGCTCGCGCGAGGGCGGCTTCGGCCTCGAGGTGAAGCGCCGCATCATGCTCGGCACCTATGCCCTGAGCGCCGGCTACTACGATGCCTATTACCTGAAGGCGCAGCAGGTGCGCACGCTGGTTGTGCAGGACTACGACCGCGCCTTCGACCGCGTCGACGTCGTCGCCACGCCGACGAGCCCGACACCCGCCTTCAAGATCGGCGAGCGCGTCGCCGATCCGCTCGAGATGTACCTCGCCGACGTCTTCACCGTCAGCGTGAACCTCGCCGGGCTGCCGGGCATCAGCATCCCGTGCGGGTTCACCGCCGACCACCTGCCGATCGGTCTGCAGCTCATCGGCCGCCGGTTCGACGAAGGCACGCTATTGCGCGCGGCAGATGCGTATGAGCGGGACACGGGGTGGAATCTTGAGGAGCCTGCCGATGCGGCGTGAATTGCAGGATGGACGGATTGCAGGATTGCAGGAAGGGAAGGTCGGAACGTCCTTCCTACCTTCTTACCTTTCCTTTCTGCAATCCTGCAATCCTGCAATCCTGCCATTGTTCGTATGACCGACCCGGAGTGGGCGTCGTGGCCCGACGACAAGCTGCTCGCCTTGCGGATGTGCGATCTCGGCGTCGCCATTCCCGGGACGGAGATCGAGCCGTATCTCGCCACGATTGCGGAGGAGCTCGACGCGCGCGGGCTGCGGTTCCGGCCGCACTACTGGCTCTCCGACGAATGGTTCACGCCCGACGATGTGCCGGGCATTGCGATTCCTTTTTACCTGGCGCATCCGCGGCTGGCCCGTCTCGAGCTGGCGCAGATGCTGGAAGTCGAGGGCGGCGACCGCGAATCGGCGCTGCGGATCCTGCGTCACGAGGCCGGACACGCCATCGATAACGCCTATCAGCTGCGGCGCCGGCCGACACGCCGGCGGCTGTTCGGCCTGCCGAGCGTTCCGTATCCCGAGTACTACACGCCCAAGCCGCACAGCAAGAGCTTCGTGCAGCACCTCGATCACTGGTACGCGCAAAGCCATCCGGACGAGGACTTCGCCGAGACCTTCGCGGTGTGGCTCGATCCCGGCTCGATGTGGGCGACGCGATACGCCGGCTGGCCGGCGCAGCGCAAGCTCGATTACATGGACCGCCTGATGCGCGAGCTGGCGCACCGCAAGCCCGCCGTCAAATCCTCGCGCGTCGTCGATCCGCTGCCAAAGCTCAAGAGGACGCTGGCGGAGCACTACCGCAAGAAGCGCGAGCACTACGGTCTCGACCACCCTGATTTCTACGAGAACGACCTGCGCAACCTGTTCTCCGACGCGCCGGAGTATGCGCGGCAGAAATCGGCGGCGCGCTTCCTGCGGCAGATTCGCAAGGAGGCGCGCGCCACCGTCGCCAGCTTCACCGACAGTTACCAGTACACGATTGACCAGCTGCTCGAGAAGATCATCGATCGCTGCCGCGAATGGAACCTGCGGCTGACCGAGCCGGAGGAATCGACGAAGGTCGACTTCATGGTCTTCCTCACCGTTCAGACGATGAACTACCTGCACAGCGGCCGCCACCGGGTGGCGTTATGACGGTCAGCCGCCTGCGCGTGCTCGCGCTCGTGCACCGCCACCTCATGCCGCCCGACACGATCGAGGAGGGCACCGACATCGTCTCGGCGCCCTGGCGCACCGAATACGACGTCGTCTCGACGCTGAAGGCGATGGGGCACGAGGTGCAGACGCTTGGCGTGCACGACGATCTCGGCGACATCCGCCGCGCCTCGAGCGAGTGGAAGCCGCACATCGCCTTCAACCTGCTCGAGGGCTTCGACGACATCTCGATCTTCGACCAGAACGTCGTCAGCCACCTCGAGCTGCTGAAGCTGTCCTACACCGGCTGCAACCCGCGCGGCCTGCTGCTGTCGCGCGACAAGTCGCTGTCGAAAAAGCTGCTCGCCTACCATCGCATCCCGGTGCCCGAGTTCGAAGTGTTCCGCATCGGCCGGCCGGTGCGCCGGCCCAAGCGGCTCGACTTTCCGCTCATCGTCAAGTCGCTGACGCAGGAAGCGTCGATCGGGATCTCGCAGGCGTCGGTCGTCGAGTCGGACGAGAAGCTGAAAGAGCGCGTCGCGTTCATCCACGACAGCATCGGGACGGCGGCCATCGTCGAGCGCTACATCGACGGGCGCGAGTTATACGTCGGGATCCTCGGCAATCAGCAGCTGCAGGCGCTGCCGGTGTGGGAGCTGTTCTTCACCAACATGCCGCCGGAGGCGAAGCGGATCGCGACCGACCGGGTGAAGTGGAGCGTGAAATACCAGAAGAAATACGGGATTGCGAGCGGCGTCGCCGTCGGCCTCGGCGACTCGGTGCTGCACCAGATCCAGCACATCTGCAAGCGCGCCTACCGGGCGCTCGAGTTGAGCGGCTACGCGCGCATCGATCTGCGGCTCGACGAGGCCGGCCACGTCTGGGTGCTCGAAGCGAATCCGAATCCGCAGATCGCGCGAGGAGAGGACTTCGCCGCGTCCGGCGAAAAGATCGGGCTGACTTACGAGGGCGTGCTGCAGCGCATCATGAACCTCGGGCTGCGGTGGCAGCCCGAATCGGTGGCGTGACGCGCCGCTCTATTTCCGGGACGCGGCTTCGAGCAGTTCCGGCGAGTGCAGCTGGTCGGCCGGTCCGCGCGGCGCGGTCGGCGCCAGATAGGCCATCGGCTGCTGCGAGATGGTCTCGTCGAGGCTCTTGATCACCATCGCGCCCTGGCCGGCGGTCTTCTTCGTCTTGGTGAAGCCGAACACGACGCAGAAGCCGATGAACAGCACGAGCACGAAGACGGTGCTCGCGCCGAGGCCCTGCAGCGCGCCAATCACCAGCGCCTGGATGTCCGCCGCGCTCATGCGGTCTCGTCGGCGCGCCGCGCCGTCGGATCGGGCACGTCGTAGTACACCAGGCCGCGGCGCACTTCTTCCATCGCCAGCCGTTCGGCCTTGTGGTGGGCTGGGACTTCCTCGCCGCTGAAGCGGAGCCGGGCGCCGCGGCGCAGCTGCTTGGCGCGCAGCGCGGCGACGTCCACGAACAGAAAGCGGCTCTCGATTGGAGGCGCAGGCTCCGGCGGCGGGGCCGGTTCTTCCTGAATCTCGGGGACGGCCTCGTTCAGTTCATCCATATCGGAGCAAATAGCCTAACAACTTCCGGTAAGACGGGGCAAGCGGCGCCCTCAACCACCGAGCAGACCGGGGCAAAACGTTACAGATTTTCTCAGGATTCGGTTTGGTTGCCCGGTCGCGGCCGATGATCTCGAGAAGCGAACCGGGGACGGGTATACCCCGTCCCCGCGCCTGGTCGCGGGCCGTCTTAGGCGGCGACGTCGACCTTGATCTGCCGCGGCTTGGCTTCCTCGCGCAGCGGGAGCCGCACGGTCAGGACGCCGTTGTGGTAGTCCGCGGTGACCTTGCTGCCGTCGACCGTGTGCGGCAGCGAGAACGAGCGGGTGAACTTGCCGTAGCGCCGCTCGGAGTGGTGGAAGTGCTCTTCCTTCACGTTGGTGTCGAACTTCTTCTCGCCGGTGATGGTCAGCACGTAGTTCTCGACAGTGATGCCGATGTCCTCACGCTTGATGTCGGGCAGTTCCGCCTTCAGCACGAGCTCGTGATCGCTCGTCTGGAAGATGTCGACCGGCGGCATCCACGTGTTCGCCTGCGCAAAACCGAAATCACGGAACGGATCCCAACGCACAATAGTCATGGCTTGCTCCTTGTTGCTTGAAGCCTGGTGGGCGCTCCTGCTCCAACCCACTGGCCTTGGTTAACTCTTCGTCTTACCCACCTGACCACCCGACCTACCAGACCTACCCGACCTGGCCGTTAGGCCGTCTCTGCGTATTCGGCGTCAACGACCTCTGCATCCTTGACGTCCGAAGAGCCGGCGCCGGAGGACGGCGATCCAGGACCTTGCGGACGCTGCGGGCCTTTGTAGAGCTGCTCTGCCAACGCATGGGACGCGCGCTGCAGCGCCTCGACCGCGCGGTTGATCGCGGCGACATCGTCGCCCTCCGCCGCCTTGCGCACATCCGCAATCGCCGCCTCGACGCGCGACAGCTCGCCGACCGGCACCTTCTCGCGGTTCTCCTTCACCGTCTTCTCGACCTGATACGCCAGCGTGTCCGCCTGGTTGCGGGCGTCGATGAGCTCGCGGCGCGCGCGATCCTCGGAGGCGTGGCTCTCGGCCTCCTTGACCATCCGCGCCACGTCGTCTTTCGACAGGCCGCTCGATCCGGTGATAGTGATCGTCTGCTCTTTCCCGGTCGCCTTGTCCTTCGCCGCGACGCTGACGATGCCGTTGGCGTCGATGTCGAACGTGACCTCGACCTGCGGCACGCCGCGCGGCGCCGGCGGCAGACCCGAGAGGTGGAACCGGCCGAGCGTGCGGTTGTCGCGCGCCAGCGGCCGTTCGCCCTGCAGCACGTGCACCTCGACGGTCGTCTGCCCGTCGGCCGCCGTCGAGAAGATCTCGGTCTTGCGCGTCGGAATCGTGGTGTTGCGCGCGATGAGCGTCGTCATCACCCCGCCGAGCGTTTCGATGCCGAGCGACAGCGGCGTCACGTCGAGCAGCAGCACGTCCTTCACGTCGCCGGTGAGCACGCCGCCCTGCACGGCCGCGCCAATCGCGACCACCTCGTCAGGGTTGACGCCCTTGTGCGGATCCTTGCCGAAGTAGTCGCGCACCAGCTGCTGCACCTTCGGCATGCGCGTCGAACCGCCGACCAGCACGACTTCGGCAATCGCCTTCGGCTCGACGCCCGCGTCGGCCAGCGCCTGCTTCACGGGCGCCATCGTCTTCTGCAGCAGATCGTCCACGAGCTGCTCGAGCTTCGCCCGCGTCAGCTTGATCTGCATGTGCTTCGGGCCGTTGGCGTCTGCCGTGACGAACGGCAGATTGATGTCGGTCTCGGCGACCGTGGAGAGCTCGATCTTGGCCTTCTCCGCGCCTTCCTTCAGCCGCTGCAAAGCCATCCGGTCCTTGCCGAGATCGATGCCTTCCGTCTTCCTGAACTCGGCAACCAGCCACTCGATGATGCGGTCGTCGATATCGTCGCCGCCGAGGTGCGTGTCGCCGTTGGTGGCCTTGACCTCGACGACGCCTTCGCCCACCTCGAGGACCGAGATGTCGAACGTGCCGCCGCCGAAATCGTAGACGGCGATGATCTCGTCCTTCTTCTTGTCGAGGCCGTAGGCAAGCGCGGCCGCCGTCGGCTCGTTGATGATCCGCAGGACGTTCAGGCCGGCGATCTTGCCCGCGTCCTTGGTCGCCTGCCGCTGCGCGTCGTTGAAATATGCCGGCACGGTGATCACTGCGTCGGTCACCGTTTCACCGAGATACGCCTCGGCCGCCTGCTTGAGCTTCTGCAGCACCATCGCCGAGATTTCCGGCGGCGAGTACTTGCGGCCGCGCGCTTCGACCCACGCATCGCCGTTCGACGCACGGACGAGCTTGTACGGCACGCGGGCGCTCTCGTGGGACACCTCGTCGTACTTGCGTCCCATGAAGCGCTTGATTGAGAAGATTGTGTTTTCCGGGTTGGTGACGGCCTGCCGCTTCGCGACCTGGCCGACGAGCCGTTCATCGTCTTTCGCGATCCCGACCACCGAGGGGGTGACGCGAGCGCCTTCCTGGTTGACGATGACGGTGGGCTGGCCACCTTCCATGACGGCGACGACCGAGTTGGTCGTGCCCAAATCGATTCCGATCACTTTTCCGGGCATCTGTTTAATCCCCCAGCCTTGAAAGTCGCTGGTTTCCTACCAGCCGCTCTCAGTGTAGAACCACTATTAGTGTGTGTCAAGCATAAAATATGATTTGTTAACACTCATATAAGAACGATTGTATAGACGCGCGCCCCATCCGTTTGGTTCCGGACTATGCGATCATCGAGCGCATGCGACCGCGGTTCCCGGGCGTACTGCCCTCGGAAGTGGCTGAGTTCGGCGAGGAAATCCGTCAGATTTTTCTGGCTATCGGCCGGACGTTCGGGCCCGACTCGCTCACCGGCCAGTGCTCCCCGGCGCTCGACGTCTATGAGCGGGACGATGCGATCGAGATCGTGGCGGACCTGCCTGGCGTGGACCCTTCGTTCGTTCGGGTGGTCGCCAAAGGGCCGACGATCCTCATCGTTGGCGAGAAGACGGCCCGCCGGCCGCGGCCCGAGTCGTCCTTCCATCTCGTGGAGCGGGAGTTCGGACGCTTTGCGCGGGCGGTGCGGCTCAGCTATCCATGCGACACGTCGGCGGCGCGCGCGCGCTTCGCCAACGGCGAGCTGCACGTCACCGTTCCGAAGATTCCCGAACGGCGCGGCCGGACGATCCCGATCGCCGTCGAACAGAAAGCAAGCTGACGTAAACCATCGAGCGCGTCGGTCCCTAACCACCGCCGCGTGTGACGCGGCTGGCGATATGCCGGCGACCGGTCAGGCGATGTCGGCTGACATCGCCGATCGGTTCATCACTATTTCGCCCGATGGCACTCGTGTGGCTTGCCTTCAGAACTGGATCGAAGATCTGAACACGCTCGTCGCGAAAAATTGATCGGATGCGGCGTCACGATCCCTGACTCGTCGCCGCACCGGCATCGCTTTCCTTGCCGATTGCGACCATGTAGATCGTCGAGTGCGTCAGTCCATCCAGATCGAGAAAGTCATCGACGCGCCGATCGTGGAATCCGCCGACATTGATGCTGCCCAGATCGAGGCCGGCAGCGGCGAGATTGATGTTCTGCGCGACGTGCCCCGCTTCAAGCAGGACGAACCGGTAGCCCCGGTTGCCATACTTGAACGTGGACCGCGCAAACAGCGCGGTGACGAACACGATCAATGACGCCTCCCGGACGACGGCCGGCTGCACCAGCATCGCGGCAAGAGCGTCCGAGAGATCGCCGCCGCGAAGGCGCCGCAAATGCTCGTGAATCGGGTTGTAGTGGTAGAGCCCGGCCTCGAGTTCCATCCGCGGAGCGACGTAGAGATACAACTCGAGCGGATAAAGCGCTCCTCCCGACGGCACCGAGCGGAACGCGCGTGGGTACCCGAGCGCGCGCTGGTCGTGTGAGATTCCGTAGGCGGCATGGAGAAGAGTCGCAACCACCGGCAGGCCGAGGCGGACCGGCGCCATATGCCTGGCGGTGGTCCGGCGCCGAATCGCCTCGCCGAGCGGCATCGCCAGCGGCGCTCGGGCATTCGGAAGTTCCACGAGCGGATAGCCGTGGTACTCCAGGGATTCGGCGAGCACCTGCATGTGCGCCAGCACCTCCTCGTCAGCTGGCGGCATGTCGAACATCGACGTCTTGGAGTTCTCGTGGAACGTTTCCCAGATGAGGTCTGCGTCGCGTTCAGAGCCCAGCGGATCCATCGAAGCTTTGGCGTTCATGGTGGCGGCAGTCCTCGCGGCACGACGGCAGCATCCGATCGCAAGTGGTGGCTACGGATACGGATGCGGCGCCGGATTGTCAGCGTGTGGCGGCGCCGCGCCCGCGACGCCGAGGCGCGCCGGAACGGTGCGCAAGCGGGCGCCGCCCAGCGATCGAATGGCGTGCCCGACCACGAGCGGATGGAAGCCGGGGATGATCGCTCGCACGACCGCCAGTCCGATATGCGCAATATCGGGCGTGGTCAGGTCGCACAGCAGCGCCCGATGTCCGACGGCGTTTACCCGCTGCAAGAGCACCCGCAGGTCGCTTTCGATATCGCCCGTCGCCAGATTCGCCATCTCGCCGACGGAACGCCGCGCTGTCGAGTGAAACAGAAAATCCGCCTGCGGCGCGTGCACCGGATCGCACCAGTAATTCAGGTGCCCGATTTGATCTGTCACATTCCTGCCGCTCGGATCGTCGGCGAGACGCGGCTGATGGCGCAGGATCTGCTGCGAGTACTCGCGCGTGTGTTCCAGTTCTTCGAGACTCTTGCGCACCGCCTCCTCCGGATCGAGCGAAGCCGCGGCGGCGGGAACGAAAGGCGGCGCGTCAGCGGCATGGCTTCGTGAAACGGCCAGGACGGTGGCGACGCCGGTGTCCATCGTCATATCGAGTAGCGTCACTTCATAACCGCTTCTCCCGAAGCGCGCCACCAGATCGCGGCTTCGATCGCTGAGCGACTCGATCTCAATCTGCGGATGGGCGAGCATCGCTTGCCACGTGATCGTGAACGCGTCCCGCTCGATGACTTCGCAGACAGCGTTCGTGGCGGCTTCCGCGGCGCTGCAATGACAGGCCAGACCGGTGGAGATCGGCTGCGCGACCGGGCTGTCGCCGTTGGCGCGATCGTAGATGTACGGGATGTAGATCATCGCTGCCGGCACGTACCAGATTCGACCGTCGAGTGGATCGACCGCTGGCCCCCAGCGAACCGAGGTCTGTTCGGTGAACGGCACCAGGAACACGCCGGGATCCTGGTATTGCTCCGCACTCAACAGCGCGAACTGCGACGGGTGCACGCACTGGAACGGCGCCGCCGCATACGTGTGGAGCGGCAGCTCGGACGCGTCGTAGATGGCGCCGCAATATCGTTCGACCGCTTCACCCACCGCTTTCGCGATCGCCACGTCGCGGTCCGCCGACGCGCCGCCAGTACGGTTGAAATTCGCCTGACCGCAGAACGCGCTCGTATTCGCCGCTTGAGCAAAGCTATGAAAGAAGTTGGGGCCTCCAGGCTCGCGCGGCGTTTCCACGACAAACTGGATAATCCCGACGCGCTCGTCCACGAGGTACTCGAGCGTATCGAGCAGGCGGCGCGGTGACGTCTCTGTCGCGGTCACGGTCCTGGGCGCTCGCCCACGCCCGAGTCCCTCAGCAACGATGTCGACGAGCGGCGTGTGAACGCGCCGCAGGCGCGGCATCGCGGCACGCGCAAGATTTTCCGTGACTCGAGGCGCATGGCCAGCAGGTTCACCTCCGTGAGCGAGCCCACATGCCAGAGCGGAAGGGCGCGGCTATAGAATTTGGTGAGCTCGATCACGCCGATGTCGCCGAGCACCGACGCCATGGAAGGATGGAGGCCTGCGAAGCGCTGGCCGTCGAACGCCGTCTGCTCGTCGGGCAGCTCGACGTCGCCGCCGTAACGATGAGAGGCGACGCGGGCCGCATAGCACTCGAAGCACGCGGTCTCGCCCGGAACGACCAGCGGCCCCACGTATCCGATCAGGTCCTGCAACGTGATGGGCAGAAATATCCGGCCGAACTCGAGGCACAGCCCGTTCCAGCGGGCCATCGAGCGAAACCCGCCGAAATCGGATGTCGCCACCAGACAGTCGAAGGAATCGGCGCGCACTCTCGCCTGCCAGTCGTGAAACGGCACCGGCGCCACATCGAGACTCCAGCGCGACCCGTGAAGCCGGTCGTGCTCGTCGAACAGGGAGAGGTTGCGGAGAAAAGGATAGTCGATGACCTCGAAGTTGGTCGTGCCAGCCGCTGCCAGCGATCTGCCGAGCTGGTGAGAAATATGATTGACGCCGACGACCGCGAGGCGCACCTGGTTCAGCCGCCGGGTGACCTCTGCCGTCGAGACGCCGACGTGCCAGTAGAACAGGTCGAGAGGGCCTTCGCGATCGACGGGAATCAGATCCGAGCCCGCCGGCACGACAAACTTCCTCAGCGATAGTTGATCGATGAGCTCGACCACGGCTGGACGATCCGGCGCGGCAAACCGGCCGCAGACGTCAGCGATGGTGGCGCCGTCCCCGGCCAGCGCCTCGGCCAGCGTCTGAACGGTTTCAAGCGCGCGATCGCCGCTGACGAGGAGCTGTACGCGTCCGCGACGAAGGACGACGGCGTTCTCTCGCTCGATCAGTTGAAAAGGAAGCGCGACGAACCGCTTCGGTCCGTCGGCGCCCGCTGCTTTCTGATTCGGATCGCCCGGCACGTCGCCCTCGGGATCCTCGTGTACGCCGGCCGAGGCGAAGCGGGCGCTACGCCGACGCGGCGATAGCGACGGAGCAGCAGCAACAGCAGCCGCTCGACCCGCAGCAGCAGCAACAGCAGCCCGGAGTCGGGCGCGGGCCGATTGCCAGATGCGCCGCCGCCAGCGACTGCAGGCTCTGCAAGTCGGCCACCGTCAACTTCAACGCGGCCGGCGCCTTGGCAGGGTTCTCGACCAGCGCATGAAGATCCTGGGCGGTGAGTTTTCTGGCTCGATCGGTCAGCTTTGCCAGATCGGATTTTGTGAATGGCGTAGTCACGATAAAGCCTTTCGTCGGATCACGCTCGGCAGACTCTGGCATAGTCCATCGGCCGCATCAAGTCATTTCCGGCTGGCCTCACCACCTGTCCCGCTGTGGCCTTTTCTGATCGTTGTGCGCCATAGTTAACGGGTGCGCATCCTTTTCATCGGCGACATCGTCGGCAAGCCCGGGCGCGACCTGGTGCGGCGCGGACTGGCGATGCTCATCGATCACCACCAGATCGACTTCGTCATCGCCAACGCCGAGAACGCCGCCGCCGGCTTCGGCATCACTCGAGAGATCGGCGAGCAGCTGCTCGACTGGGGCGTCGAGGTGATGACGTCGGGCAACCACATCTGGGACAAGAAGGAAGCGCTCGACTACATCGGGATCGAACCGCGGCTGCTGCGGCCGGCCAATTACCCCGCCGGCGTGCCCGGTAACGGCAGCTACCTTGCGCGCACGCGCGGCGGCGAGACGGTCGGCGTCATCAACGTCATGGGCCGCGTCTTCATGCTCAGCATCGACGATCCATTTGCCGTCGTCGTGCGCGAGGTCGAGAAGATGCGCGAGCGCACCCGGACGATCTTCGTTGACTTCCACGCCGAGGCGACGTCGGAGAAGATCGCGATGGGCTGGCACCTCGACGGCCGCGTCTCGGCCGTGGTCGGCACGCACACGCACGTCCAGACGGCGGACGAGCGGGTCCTGCCGAAAGGCACCGCCTATCTCACCGACGTCGGCATGACCGGGCCGCACGATTCCATCATCGGCGTCGAGGTCGAGCCGGCGCTCAGCCGCTTCCTCACCGGCCTGCCGTCGAAGTTCGAGACCGCGACCGCCAACCCGCGCCTGAACGCCGTCATCGTCGAGACCGATTCACAGACCGGCCGTGCCGTGGACGTCGAGCGGCTCAGCGTCGGCATCGACGATCTCGAGCGCGAGCTGTCGCATGTCTGACCTCTTCGACCTGCCGTTCGAGGAAGACGAAACCGAGATCGTCGAGCTGACGGTCGAGGCCGCCAACAGGATTGTGACCGGCCCGCCGCCCGCGAAGGCTCCCACGCTGCGGCGCGTTTACTCCGTGACGGAACTGACGGTCGGCATCCGCGATCTGCTCGAAGGTCAGTTCTACGAGGTGTGGGTCGAGGGCGAGCTCTCCAACTGCCGCGTCTGGAACACCGGCCACCTTTACTTCACGCTGAAAGATTCGGGCGCACAGGTCCGGGGCGTCATCTTCCGCTCGGCGCTCCGTTACCTGAAATTCAAGCCGGCCGACGGCCAGCGCGTGATCGCGCGCGGGCGGGTGTCGGTCTACGAGCCGAAAGGCGAATACCAGCTCGTCTGCGAGCACATGGAGCCGCACGGCCTCGGCGCCCTGCAGCTCGCGTTCGATCAGCTCAAGCAGCGGCTGCAGCGCGAAGGGCTCTTCGAGGCGGCGCGCAAGCGGCCGCTCCCGGCGCTGCCGCGCAAGATTGGCATCGTCACGTCGCTCGAGGGTGCGGCCATCCGCGACATCGTCAAGGTGCTCGGCCGGCGGCACGCCGGCGTGCACCTCATCATCCGCCCGGCGCGGGTGCAGGGCGACGGCGCGGCGGCCGAGATCGCGCGGGCGCTGCGCGCCATCGGCCGCCTGGCGGGCGTTGACGTCATCATCGTCGGGCGCGGCGGCGGATCGATTGAAGACTTATGGGCCTTCAACGAGGAGATCGTCGCGCGCGCGATTGCGGCAGCGCCGGTCCCCGTGATCTCGGCGGTCGGCCACGAGACCGACGTCACGATTGCCGATTTCGTGGCCGACCTGCGTGCGCCGACGCCGTCGGCGGCGGCCGAGATGGTCGTCCTCCGCAGCGACGAATTCCGCGCCCGCATCGATCGCCTGGCGGGCCGTCTCACGGGCACCATGAAGAACCGCGTCCAGGGGCTGAGCCGCACCGTCCACATGCTCGACGCCCGGCCGTCGTTTGCCGGCGTGCCGGGACGCGTGGCCATGCGCAGCCGCCACGCCGGCGAGCTGGCGCACGCGCTCGCGCGCCGGATGCGCTCGCTCCTCACGGCCCGGCAGCGGCGCGTCCAGCAGCTGCGGCGCGATCTCGACGCCTTCGATTTCGGACGGCGGCTGGGCGGAATTCGCGCCCGCCTGGCGGCGGCGGACGGCCGGTTGACGGCCGCGGCGTCGGTCGCGCATCATCGCGCCGCCGCGCGCTTCCGCGACTCGGCCGGCCGGCTCGATACGCTGAGCCCGCTCGCCGTGCTCGGCCGCGGCTACGCGGTCTGCTGGACCGCCGACGGCTCGCGCATCATCCGCGCGGCTGGCGACGTCGCGGTCGGTGACGGGGTCCGGGTGAAACTCGCCGCAGGCGAGCTCGAGTGCGACGTCACGAAGACAACGACGTCCGCCTGAAGCCGGACGCTACCGATGGAAGAGACGGCAGAGCGGGTCGATGAAGCGTGTCTCGTTTCCGTACCGTCCGGCTGTAGCCGGACCTCAGATCTCAGAGTGAGTCCGTGGACACATCGATCAAGGACTTTGAAGCCGCGATCGCCGAGCTCGAGTCGATCGTGAAGAAGCTCGAGGAAGGCGACATGCCGCTCGAACAGTCGCTGGCGCTGTACGAACGCGGCGTCCAGCTCTCGCGCTTCTGCCACGGCCGGCTCGAAGAGGCAGAGCGCCGCATCGACATCCTGTCGGATCGCGGCGAGCTCAAGCCGGCGCCGGCGTCGCTGTCGGCGGACGCGATCGATCGCGATCGGCCGTGAGCGCTGCGGGCGGCCTGCAGTCTTTCCTCGACGAGGCGCGCACCCGTGTGGACGAGGCGCTGAACCGGCACCTCCCGTCGCCGCCCGCGTGCCCGGCCATCATCGCCGACGCCATGCGTTACAGCGTGCTCGCCGGCGGCAAGCGGCTGCGGCCGTGCCTGACGCTCGCCGCCGCCGACGCCGTGGCGAGAGCCGGCGGCTTCGCGCAGGTGCCGGAGCAGATGGCGTTCAACCCGGTGCTCGAGCTGGCGCTCCCGGCCGCATGCGCGATCGAGTTCCTGCACACGTACTCGTTGATCCACGACGATCTGCCGGCCATGGACAACGACACGCTGCGCCGCGGCCGGCCGACGCTGCACGTCGTCTACGGCGACGGCATCGCGATCCTCGCCGGCGACGGGCTTCAGGCCGAGGCATTTGCGCTGCTCGCGCGCGAGCCGGCGGCCGACGACCCCGGTCTCGCGGCGAGAAAGCTGCGGGCGCTGCGAACGATCGCCGATGCCTCGCGCTCGACCGGTCTCGTCGGCGGCCAGGCGATCGATCTGCAGGCTGCGGGCCTCGCGCCGGGGCGCCGCGTCGCGCTCGACGCCGACAGCCTGCGCGCCATGCACGCGATGAAGACCGGGGCGCTGATTCGCGCCTCCGCTGTCAGCGGCGCCATCATGGCCGGCGCCGACGATGACAGCGTCCGCGCGATCGATCAGTACGCGGCCGACCTCGGCCTCGCCTTTCAGATCGTCGATGACATCCTCGATGTGGAAGGGAGCGCCGCCGAGCTTGGGAAGACGTCGGGCAAGGACGCGTCGGCCGACAAGCCGACCTACCCGTCTTTGTATGGCCTCGAACAATCGCGCGCGCTCGCGGCCGAGTGCGCCGCCCGCGCGAAGCAGGCGCTGACATCCGCCGGCCTCGGCGGCGGGTGGCTGAGTCCCATCGCCGATTGGGTCGTGTCGCGGAAAAACTAGTGTCCAAGACCCGCCTCGATCTGGCGCTGGTGGAGCGCGGCCTTGCGCCCTCGCGCGAACGGGCGCGGGCGTTGATCATGGCGCGGCAGGTCACCATCAACGGTGCCGTCGTCTCGAAAGCCGGCGCCCCGGTCGTCGATGGCGCGGAGGTCGCGCTCGTCACGCCCGATCATCCGTATGTCGGACGCGGCGGCGTGAAGCTGGCGCACGCCCTCGACGTCTTCCGGGTGCCGGTCGCGGGGCGCCGCGCGCTCGACATCGGCGCCTCGACCGGGGGGTTTACCGACGTGCTGCTGCAGCGCGGCGCCACGAGCGTCGTCGCGCTCGACGTCGGCCGCGGCCAGCTCGACTGGCGGCTGCGCAACGATGCGCGTGTGATCGTCGCCGAAGGCATCAACGCGCGTGCGCTCACGCCCGCCGACCTGCCGCACGCGGTCGACCTCGTCACGATCGACGTGTCGTTCATCTCGCTGCGGCATATCTTCCCGCCGCTGCGCGGCCTCCTCACCGGCGGCGGCGACGTTGTCGCGCTGGTCAAGCCGCAGTTCGAAGCGGGGCGCGACGAAGTCGGCAAACATGGGCTCGTCACCGATCCCGCGGTGCACGAGGCGGTGCTCGAACGCGTCACGGCCGAGGCGGCGGCAAGCGGCCTGGCGCGCATCGCCATGACCGCGTCGCCGATTACGGGCGCCACCGGAAATCGGGAGTTCTTCATGCATCTCAGGGTCGGGTAGGTCGGGTAGGTCGGGTGGGTCTGGTGGGTCTGGTGCGCACAGGGTGGGTCAGGTAGGTCGGGTGGGTCTGGTGGGCCTGGTGGGTCGCGTAGGTCCAGACCGACCTGCCCTAGAATTGCGACGATGAGTGGAAGCGCAGCCGTCAGGTGTGTGGGCATCGTCGCGAAGCACCATTTGCGGGCCGCCGCGCCGCATCTGGCCGATATCACTGCCTGGCTCGCGGATCGCGGCCTCGCCGCCATCTTCGAGACCGCGACGGCGGCGCTCATTCCCACCAGCGCCTGGCCGGTGCAGGAGCGCGACGATCTGGTCCGCAACGTCGACATGGTGCTGGTTCTCGGCGGCGACGGCACGCTGCTCAGCATGGCGGATCGCATCGGCGAGGCGGGCCTTGCGATTCCGATTCTCGGCGTCAACTTCGGCAGCCTCGGCTTCCTGACCGAGGTCACGCTGCCCGAGCTTTACCCGTCGCTCGAAGCGGCGGTCGCCGGCCGCGCTCCGATCGAAGAGCGGCTCATGCTCCGGGCGACGACAACGAGGGGACGGGAGGCGTTTGCGTCGCACGTCGCGCTGAACGACGTGGTGGTCACGAGGGCGGCGCGATCGCGGCTCGTGAACCTTTCGATCTCGGTCGGCGGCGAATTCCTGACGCGCGTCAAAGGCGACGGCGTGATCGTGGCGACGCCCACCGGCTCGACCGCCTACAACCTCGCGGCGGGCGGTCCGATCATGCATCCGGCGGTCGAGGGCCTCGTCGTCACGCCCATCGCAGCGCACACGCTGACGAACCGGCCGATCGTCATTCCCTCTGGGTCGCCGGTGCGCGTGCAACCGGAAATGCAGGAGCGCGACGAAGTCTCGGTGACCTTCGACGGCCAGGCGGGTTACGAGCTGCAGCCGGGCGACGAAGTGACCGTATGCCGCGCGAGTCAGCCGCTGCGGCTGATCCGGCCGTCGACGCGCAGCTACTTCGAGGTGCTGCGCGAAAAGCTGAAGTGGGGCGATCGCTGATCGCGGCTTACCGCTCGCCGGCCATCCGGTAGGCGTCGAAGACGAGCGAGACGGCGCGGGCGCAGTCGCGCGCCGTCGCCGGCGGCGGATCGCCGCGGCCGATCCGATCGAGGCATTCGTTGACGACGCGAGGCCAGCCGGAGAGATAGCCGTCCGGCGCCTTGATGGTCTCGTCGCGGCCGGGGGCGCTGATCTGCACGCCCTCGCCCGCCGGCGTCGCCCGGAGGAACGCCTTCTCCGCCGAGATCTTCCGCTCCTGATCGGAGCCGCTCCCCGGATACGTGTAGCTGGCTTCGTTGAGGAAGATGAATCCACTCGGCGTCCGGAGCGTGACGTGCGCGTAGTCTTCGATGTCGAGCTTGTGGACGGCGTGGCTCGTCACCGCCGCCACCACCCGCGGCTCTTCACCGGTCAGGTGGCGGCACAAATCGAAGCCGTGAATGCCGAGATTGATGAGGGCGCCGCCGCCGGTTTCGGCTTTCGACAGCATCCAGGGACTGCCCAGATCGCGGTAGCGCTGCACGCCCGGCTGATTGAACCGCATCAAGCCGTGCGACAAGGCGCCGAGCTCACCGCGGTCGCGCATCGCGACGGCGGTCTCGGCGAGGACGCTGTAGCGGAACGGCATCGGCACGGCCGCCCACGCTTGGCGCGATTCGGCGAGATCCGCCAGTTCGTTGACTGTCTTCGCGTCGATGCCCCACGGCTTCTCCATGAGGAACGGCACGCCCGCGCTGACCAGGAACCGGAATTCGGCGGGCATCGCCGCGTGATGACCGAGCGCGATCACGAACTCCGGCTTGGTCTTTTCGATCATCACGCGATAGTCGGTGTAAGGCGTGCTGCCGTACTCGGCCGCCCACTTCGACGCGATCGCCGCCTCCGGCGCGTGAACGCCGACGATCTCAACCTTCTGTCCCTTCAGGATGCGGAGGTAATTCGGGGTGGAGGTGGCGTGATAGTGATCGGCGCCGACCACCGCGACACGCTGCGGCCGCCGTCTCGTCGCCTGCGCCGCCGCCGCGGCGGGGCCC
>JADMIO011054782.1_pt1 | contig 28187 bp, 23 predicted proteins | sample 8958161 | NCBI WGS metagenome assembly JADMIO01 (sample SAMN16585339, study PRJNA669376) | soil metagenome | isolation source: Crop rotation soil | place: USA: Cullars Rotation, Alabama | collected 2011 | reverse complement strand
GCCAATGTTGGCCGGCCCACTTACCTCTGGAGTGTCGCTCAATGAATTGGAGGAGTCCTCCGCTAATGGAGCAGCCTTCAGCCTGAGCGCGACTTCAGTCCCGCTGCTGCTCATCTGGGCCTCCACGGCCCCGCACACTTCATTAAAAACTCCAGGCAAGCTTGGCCGGCCAGGGGGCCGGCCGCGGACCAGGGGGTCCGCCCTAGGGGGGCCTTCCACGCCGTTATAGATCACCTCAACCGGAAAGCCGTCCCATTGCCCGGCCACATACCAGCAGTTGGCAATTACGCGCGCACGCGATGCCCGAAGCGCGAGCACCGCCACACTGCGCATCACGCCCTCCGGCACGAGACTGTGCGAGTGGAATACCACGGGCACTCCCGTGCCAGCCGCCGCGACTCCCGGCAGCACGCGCGGGCCATTCGCGTAAATCAAGTCCGGCCGAAACTCACGTACAGCCCGACGAATCTGCAGAGCCAGCTGCGGCATCCCTGTGGCGAAACGAAGCCAATCTCCGGCCGACTTTTTCCCCGAACGGTACTGGCCGCACTCAATCGGAAAACAATCGCAGCCGAGCGCGCGGACCGATTCCACTACCGGACCGTCGCCCGGCAAGCCCACGCGCGCCGTCCACCCGGCCCGCTGGAAAGCGACCAATGCGTCTAACAGGCCGCGCTGCGCCCCGCCGGGTTCGCTGAATTGATCGAGCGCCAGGATCTTCATTCGCGCACCGCCAGCGCGAGCACGAAGAAGTAGACGGGCAGCACGCGCCAATACGTGAGCAGGTCGCCGGAGAGCATCTGCACACTCTCCGCGCTCCAGAAGCAGAACATCCAGCAGCCGATAAACGCGCGGCGGCCATCAGCCGACCGCGCGGCGCGCCACGACGCCTTCAGAATCGACGCGTTCAGCCAAACCAGCGCCGCCAGTCCGGCAATACCCGTTTCCACCAGTAGAGACAGATACATGTTGTCGGCCACCACCGGCTGACCGAGATGCGACGTATACGGCAGCGTCTTGTACCCGATGCCGGTGAGCAGTTGAAGCGGGTGATCGCTCATCCACGCCAGAATCGTGCGCCAACTGGAGACGCGTCCGGAGAGCACGCCCTCTGTCGAAGAGAACATATACTCGGCGGAAAGCGAAAGTCGTGTCCAGTAGTGTTCGACTGCGGCCGGCAGCATTTTCCAGAGCAGCCACGCGGCCGCGGGAGCTCCGACGGCCAGCACGACAAAGAGCCTGCCCGCAGCGATCTTGCGCCGGTGCATCCACGCGAGCACGCCGAGCGACACAGTCAGAGCCACCAGCGATCCGCGCGAGTAGGAGAGCACCAGCGCGCCGGCGAGCAGCGGCACGCCCACTGCCAGCAGCGTGCGCGGAATCGCGGCGCCCTTGACGATCGCGACCGCCGCCATGGTGAGGAAGAAGACGCAGAAATTACCCAATGTGCTGGCTTCGTAAAACAAACCCTGTGCGCGGCGATAAATGGCGCCGGATTCCAGCCAAACGTACTGCGGTCCGAAACCCGCCGGGGCAGGGAACTGGAAGTAGAAGTCCACGCAGGCGAATGCCGCCGCGAGCGCTGCCATGGCAAAGAGCGTACGCGCCGTGCGAAACTCGTCGAACCGCTCCGACGGTCCCTGCGAAACGTAGAGGAACACAAATGGCGCAATCGCGAAGAGTCCCACACGCGCAGTTGCGGCCAGCGCTGCCTGCGGTCCCGCGGTAAAGGCGGCGGGTCCGAGACTCGCTGCCAGTGCGAACACCAACGCCACCAGTGCGGCGCCGGGTCCATGGAGCGAAGCCCGCCAGTGCGGCAGCCAGATGGCGCCGGCGAGCAGGCCGAACGCGGCCACCGCCAACGCGGGGTGCGGGCCGGAATCGCCGAACGCGATGGGCAAAGGAGGCAAGAGAATCGCCGACGCGAGGAACAGGACGACCCAGCGCGAGCGACGCTGCAGCATCCACCACGCCGCCGGAATCGCGATCGCCGGCGCTACGAGCGCTGCCTTCATGGACCATTGCGGCGTAATCGCAATCGCCGCGGCCCACAGCCCGAAAGCGACGGCCGCGCCCAAGCCGGCGCGCCGCGGCAAGGGGAGCGAGCTAGTCATGGGGCATGCGGGCGAAGTCCCGCCAAGGTAGCGGCTCCGCCGCACGTTCGCTCCGGAAATGCATCTCCAGAGTGAAGTAGCCGGCCGGCAGCAGCAATCCCAACAGCAGCGCCACGGCCACGTTCAGCGGTACGTTGGGCGAGGAAGGCTTTTCCGGCACCACGCCGGGATCGATGATCTTCAAGCGCTCGCCTCGGTACCCCTGGTCGCCGCGCGCTTCGCGCAAGCGCGCTTCGATCGCCGCCAGCGCGGTTTGCGCGGCCTGACGTTCTGTGGCGAGGCGCTCGAGATGCGCCTGACGCGCCGCCAACTCCTTCTCGCGCGCAGCGCTGCTGCGCCTGAGTTCGTCAATCTGCTTTTGCAGACGCGCGGCGGCAGCACCGTCCGGCGTCACCAGCGATGCCGGCACGCTCGCGCCGTCGGCCGCGATGCGCTGCTCTTCCAACTCGCGCAGCAGGCTCTCGTCCGAATCCAGCGCTGCGCGTAGATTGTGAACCGGCTTATCCACCGCTTCGCGCGCCCAATCGGCGTCCAGCTTATCGAGTTGCGCGCGCACTTCGCGCTCCTGCGATTCGAATCCGGCGATCAGATCGCGATCCCCTTCCGTCACGGTCGAGCGATTCAGAGCCACGGTGGATTCCGCCAGATATTGCGCCAGTCTTTGCGCCTGCGCCGGGTCCGGCAAGGTGGTGGAAAGTTCGAGAATGCGCGTATTCCGCAAAATCTGCACCTTCAACACGCGCTTCTTCAGCGACTCCATCGGCTTGCCCGGATAAGAAGCGCGCAAATGAAACTGATCGACGGCGCTCGCGAAGAGGCGGTCGCTTTCGGCGAACTGCTCATAGGTACGCAGCGATTCCAGGTAAATCGGACTCACCGCCATGGCGGACCGCAGATCCGTCCCCGCCGGAGGCTCAATTACCACGCGTACGCTGGCCGTGTACTCGCGGCGCATCAGCATACTTGCACCGGCGGCCAATACCACAGCGATGCCCGCGCTGAGCGCAATCCAGGCGCGGCGCGACCACAAGTAACGAATGTAACGATATGCGTCGAGGTTGTCTCGCATCGCTTTCCTTGAGGTAGTGTAGCCGATGTGGGGATTCTGCAAGCCGCGATTCTGGCGATATCCGCGTTAATTCTTGCACCGGGTTACTGGTTCGGTTTCGACGTCACGCCAAAGACAGTGATTCTGCTAACAGGAGTTGCCTTAGCGCTCGCGGTGGAGTTCGCGAGAGAAAACGCCGAACGGGGAAGGGCGCGCGCATACGGCATGCTCCTCGCCCTGACCGCGCTATCCCTCGCGACTTCGACCGCGCTGTCCGCCCGCCCGTTGCTCTCATTTTTGGGGAGCAGTTGGCGGCAGTTCGGCGCGGTGGCGCAATTTGCCGCGCTCGTCTTCGGATGGCTGGTGGCGCGCCGCATCGCCGGACGCCCGGAGCGCGCCTTGCCTTTGTTACGCGGAATCAGCGCCACGGCGATCGTAGCCGCCGCATACGGAATCGCGCAGTATTTCGGAGTCGACCCCCTGCTCGATCGCGCGCGCTATCACATCGGCGAGGGCATGTGGACTATCGTCCGGCCTCCGGGCAGCTTCGGCTATGTCAGCTACTACGCCACATGGCTCGTAATCGCGGCCTTTTGCGCGGTGCTGCATCTCCAATTGGAGCGCTCGCCCGCGTGGCGTTGGGCCGCTCGGACGGCGTTCGCCATGGCGGCCATCGGTTCGGTGCTGAGTGGTTCGCGCGCGGCGCTTCTTGGTCTGGTAACCGGGGCCGTGATCCTCGTGCTGGCGCGCGGCTGGCGTCCGCGCCGGAAACACTGGGTGGCTGCGATGGCGCTGGCGTGCGCCTGCGTGGCGTTCTACTATTCGCCCGCGGGCTGGAATCTCCGCAGCCGGACCCGCTGGTTCATCGAAGATCCCTGGGGAGGCGCGCGGCCGCGCCTGTGGCGCGACAGCATCCGCATGGCGATGGATCGTCCGCTGGCCGGATACGGCCCGGAGGTGTATCTGGGCGCGTTCCCGAAATACGAATCGTACGAACTCGCGTCCGCGTATCCCGATTTCGCGCACGAATCGCCGCACAACATTCTGCTGGATGCGCTGGTAGCGCAGGGCGTCCCGGGACTGCTGCTGGCATTGGGCTGGTGCTGGCTGGGCGTGGCCGGGGTGCGCAGATATGCGGTGGTAGATCGTCGTGCGGCGGCGGCACTAGCCGCCGCGCTCGCAGCGGGTTTCATGTGCCAGCAGTTCACGGTATTCACCGTGCCCACCGCGCTGCTGCTGATCGCCACCTTGGGGATGGCGGCGGGCATGACTTCCACAGCGATCGCGGAGCCGCGCCGCTGGGCCGCGCTCCCCGCCTTCGCGGCTGCGGCGCTTATGGTGTTCACCGCCTTCCATGTGGCCGCGGCCGACCGCGCGCTCGCCCTCGCCCGCGACGCCATCGACGGCAAACGCCTGCCCGACGCGTCGGCGGCATTGTCGCGTTATCGCGCCTTTGGAACGGACGCCGGTGAACTCTGGTATTCACGCGCGCTACTCGCCGTAGCCAATGCGCAGACAGACCCGGTGCAGCGCTTGCGATGGTTTCAAACCGGCCGGGAGGCGGCCGAGCGCGCCCCGTTCGTTGCCGAAGATCCCTTCAACGCCTGGTACAGTGCGGCCATGTATGCCGCCGCGGCGAACGACCCTTCGGCCGTAGAGCAGCGCCTGCGCATGGCGATTCGCGCGCGCCCCAACTGGTTCAAGCCGCATTGGACCCTGGCGCAGTTTTTGACCCTGCAGTCGAAGCCGGAAGCGGCGACCGAGGAAGCGGAATTGGCAGTGAGGTTGGACGGCGGAAAGCACCCGGAGGTCGCGCGGACGCTCTCGGATCTGCGCTCCGGGCAGTCATTTGTGTTGCAGAAGTAAAAGTCCGGTAAATAACACGGCGAATGCTTTCTTTTAGGGGAACAGGACGTTTAGAATCATGGTGAAATCAGGAGGGACTTTGAGGCGTATAGTCAGTATCTTCGCGATCACGGCGGCAGCGGCCTGGGTAGCGGCGGCGCAGCCCAGCATGCCTGCGGGAAGCGTGCTCAACGCAGCCAGTTTCAACCGGGGACAGGCCGTTGCGCCCGGTTCTCTGGTTTCCATCTTCGGCACCAACCTCGGTACCGGACTCTCGCTGGCGGACAGCGTGCCGCTTTCCACCGCGCTTGGCGGAACTTCGGTGACGTTCAATAACATCCCCGCGCCGATGCTCTTCGTCAGCCACGCCGAAACAGGCGACCAGATCAATGCCCAGATCCCGTGGGAAGTCCAGGGCAACAGCGCGCAGGTTGTGGTGACGCAGGGCAACCGGTCGTCCAGCCCGCAGACGGTGCAACTCACGTCGGCGGCGCCCGGCATCTTCTCGGTGAACTTCGGAACAGGACAGGCGATTGCGTACGGTAATCTGAACGGCCTCATCGCTGCCGCTCCCGGAGCGATTCCCGGACTGAACACCGCGCCGGCCAAGATCAACGATCAGGGTACGCTCGTGATTCTGGCGACCGGTCTCGGTCCGGTGGATCCTCCTGTGCAAACCGGCGCCAACGTGACCGACGGAAAGCTGCACAGCGCGGTGACGACGCCCCAGGTTCTCGTCGGCGGAGTGCCGGCGCAGGTGGTTTTCGCGGGCATGACGCCGCAGTTCGTCGGGGTCTACCAATTGAACATCATCGTCGCGCCGGGAACTCCTACCGGCAATGCAGTCCCGCTGCAGATTCGCACCAACGGCATCACCACTACGGATCAGGTGACCATCGCGGTTTCAAACTGATTCGCGAGGCAACGGCAAATGACGGAGACACTCGTACCAACGGGGATGCATGTGCCAACGGCGATGCATGTGCCAAATGCGATGCATGTGCCAACGGAGACGCGACCGTTAGGGAGCGTTACTAATCCGGAAATGCAACGCTCCCTCACGGTCGCGTCTCCGTTGGAGGCTTTCCCCCGAGGCGGCGAAACGCTGGAACGTGCTTTCGCCGGCGTGCTGCTCCTCTCTCTGCTGCCCGTGATGAGCGTCCTGGCAATAGCGACATTTGTGCTCTCCGGGCGCGCGCCCCTGATCGCTCATCGGAGAGTGGGCCGCTACGGGCGCGATCTTTGGGTGTGGAAGTTCCGCACGATGTGGGCGGACCGCGGGCCGTATCGCGCGCTCTTCACCGAGTACATCGCGGATGAAGAGGGCCCGTCGCGCAAGTGTCCCGCCGACACGCGGGTGCGCAGCGCGTTCGCGGCCTTCTGCCGCCGCCATTCCCTCGACGAGTTACCGCAGTTGTGGAACGTGCTCGCCGGCGAGATGTCGCTGGTAGGGCCGCGGCCCGTCACTCGGACCGAGGTGCACGAAGTCTTCGGCGAAGCAGCCGCCGAGATCCAGCGGGTGAAGCCCGGATTGACGGGCTTATGGCAAGTCTCAGGCCGCAACCGTTTGACTCCGGCGGAACGCCGCGCGCTGGATTTGCAGATGGCGCAGATGCGATCGCCCAAACTGTACATGGCGATTCTCCTGCGCACTGTGCCGGAGCTGGTGGGCGGTAACAATAGCTGGTGAACGCACGGGTGGTCCCCAAAATGGTAAGCAAGAAAATCGTCTTCTTTTTCCCCGCGTTTTCCAGCACCGAAGCCACCGCTCCACTCGGCATCCTAGCGGTCAGCACACCGCTGTTGCGCGCCGGCTATCAGGTCCGCATCATCGATTCCACCATCACCCCGCGCTTTCAGGAGACCGTACTCGATGAGATGCAGGACGCGCTCTGCCTGTGCGTCTCGCTGGTCACCGGCCCCATGATTCGGGAGACGGTGCAGATTGCCCGCGCGGTGAAGGCCATGTATCCCGAGAAGCCGGTGGTGCTGGGCGGCTGGCACCCTTCGCTGCTGCCCGACCAAACCCTGGCCGCGGAGTGCGTCGACATCGTGGTCAAGGGACAGGGCGAGGATGCACTGCTCGAAATCGTGCAGCGCATCGAGCAGCGCGAGTCCATGAAAGGGCTCGCCGGCGTCGGCTACAAGGAAGACGGCCGCCTGCGCTTCAATCCGCCGCGCGCGCTGCGCCCCATCGCGGACCTTCCACCCAAAGCGTACGAACTGGCAGATTTCGACGCCTACGAGCGTGTCTGCGGACGGCGCTGGGCCATGTACACGTCCAGCCTCGCGTGCCCCTTCAACTGCGCCTACTGCACCAACGAGGGCGTCTACGGCCGCAAGTGGAACGCGCTCGAACCGGAGCAGGTCGCGGCCGAGACCACGGAACTGGTCGCCCGCAACGGGTTGTCCCTCCTATGGATGGTGGACGATAATTTCCTGGTGGACCGCGAGCGCGCATTGGGCATCGCCGAAGGCATCATCCGCACCGGCGTGAAGTTCGATTGGAGCATTCAGGCTTCCACCAACCTGGTCGTACGTCTCAGCGGCGCCGAGTGGAAGATCATGCGTCGCGCCGGGCTCTCGCAGGTCTCGCAGGGCGCGGATTCCGGTTCGCCGAAAGTGCTCCACCTGATGAATAAGGATTTTCAGGAACTGGACACGATTTACGGCGCCGCGGAGCGGCTCTCTTCGGCGGGCATACGGCCCTCGTTCAATATGATCTTCGGCTTCCCCGGTGAAGGCGAAAAAGAGCGCCGCGAATCGATTCAATTGATCCTCAATGTCTGTCGCCGGTATCCCGGCGCGGAATTCTGGACCAACATCTTCACCCCGTATCCAGGCTCGCCCATCATGCAGCGCGCTTTCGAACTCGGTATCGACGTGCCGAAATCTCTCGAAGGCTGGGTCGACTTTTTCCCGCGATACACCACGCTGCCCTGGCTCAAGGGCGCGCAGCACCGCAAGGTGCAGACTATGCGCGACTATCTGCGAGTGGCGTTCCATCGCATCCCCATCGGCGCGCAGAAGAAGCACCCGCTGAACCGTCTGGTGCACGAGCTCATCGCTCTGCCCGCGCGCATTCGCCTGCAATTCGATTTTTACGATGCGCCCCTGGAGCTGTGGTTGAAGAACGCGGCCAACAAGCATTTCCCGGCGGCCAAACCCAAGGTGGACGCGCATCAGTTGTCGGCCGAGGCGGTGACATGCTGATCGACGTCCTGCTCACGCACAGCAACCACCTCTTTCAGGACCCGAAGCAGGTGCAGAAGATGCAGCCGTATCCGCCGCTGCAAACGATGATCGCGGCCGCGGTCCTGCGCCAGGCCAAGTTGCGCGTTGCCATCTGCGACACCACTTTCGAAGAGCCGCGCAGCGCCTTCCTGCGCGCGCTCGATGAACACAAGCCCCGTCTTGTCGTGGTCTGCGAGGACAGCTTCAATTTCCTGACCAAGATGTGTCTCACGCGCAATCGCGAGCTGGCCTTCTGGATGGCACAGGCGGCGCGCGAGCGCGGCATCCCCATCGCGGTGCACGGGTCCGATTCTTCCGATCATTCACTGGAGTATTGCGCCGCGGGTTTCGATCGCGTGCTGCGCGGCGCCGCCGAGCCCGCCGTGTTGGAGTTTGCGCGTGGACGCGCCGCCGCCGGCTGTATGGAGTCGCTGCCCGATGCGGCGCGCGACCTTGTCGACCTGGAACCGTATCGCGCGGCGTGGCAGGCCGCGCACGGGTACTTCTCCTTGAACATGGCGTCGAGCCGCGGATGCCCCTACCGGTGCAACTGGTGCGCCAAGCCCATCTGGGGCGACTCGTACCAATCGCGTACCGCCTACGGCGTGGCGCTGGAGATGCTGCACCTGAAGCGCGATTTAGGCGCGGAGCATATCTGGTTCGCCGACGATATTTTTGCGCTCTCCCGGCAATGGACTCTGGAATTCGCCGATGCGGTGGAGTCGCTCGACGCGGTCATTCCCTTCAAAATGCAATCCCGCTGCGACCTGATGACGCGCGATAGTGTAGGCGCGCTCGCCCGCGCAGGCTGCGTGGAAGTGTGGATGGGCGCGGAGTCGGGGTCGCAGGAGATTCTGGATGCGATGGATAAGGGGCTGAGCCTCGACTCCATCTACGAGGCGCGCGAGAATCTGCGCCGCTATGGCATCCGCGCCTGCTTCTTTATTCAATTCGGCTATCCCGGCGAAGGCTGGGACGAAATCCAGCAGACCATCCGCATGGTGCGCGAAACCATGCCGGACGATATCGGCGTTTCCGTGTCGTACCCGCTGCCCGGCACGCGCTTCCACCAGTTAGTCGCGGGCCAACTCGGCAGCAAGGCGAACTGGCGGGATAGTGGCGATCTTTCGATGATGTTCCGCGGCGAGTACTCGAGCGAGTTCTACCGCGCGCTGGCCGACGCGCTGCACATCGAGGTGCGTCGTCCCGAAGCGGCGGCGGACCTGTGCGAGGCATGGAGCCGCGTCAGCGAATTGCGCACCGCCGGGAGGGCGGTCGAGGTTGCGCTGTGAGACTGCTGCTCACGCACGGATACTTCCTGGCCGACGACCCCAAGGAGCGGGACATCATGAAGCCCTACGCGCCGCTGGGGCTTCTGTCTCTTTCCGCTTATCTTAAGCAGCGCGACCACCGCGTGGATGTTTACGATTCCACGTTCGGTACGCGCGAAGAGCTGTTTGCCATGCTGCGCGACGGCACGCCGGGCGTGCTCGGAATTTATGGGACGCTGATGACGCGCGCCGGCGTGCTGGCGATCGCGCGTGCGGGGAGCGCGGCCGGATGGCGTGTGGTGCTCGGAGGGCCGGAGCCCTCGAACTACGCGGAAGAGTACTTGCGCTGCGGCGCCGAGGCGATCGTCGCAGGCGAAGGGGAGCGCGCGCTGGATGCTCTGCTTTCCGGTGCGCCGCTGCCTTCCATCGCCGGCCTGATCTACCGTGATTCAGGCGGTACGGTGCGGCGCACCGGTCCCGCCGACCTGATCGAAAATCTCGATTCGCTGCCCTGGCCGGACCGCGACGCTATCGATATCGACCGGTATCTCGCGGCGTGGCGCGGGCGGCACGGCATGGGCTCTGTGTCGCTGATTACGGCGCGCGGCTGCCCGTATCACTGCAACTGGTGCAGTCATTCGGTATACGGCAAGAGTCACCGGCGGCGATCGCCCGCGCGCGTCGCGGAGGAAGTGGAGTTTCTTCTCGGGCGCTATTCGCCGGAGATGCTGTGGATCGCCGACGATGTGTTCACGATTCATCATGGGTGGCTGTTCGACTACGCCGCCGAGATGCGTCGTCGCGGCTTGCGGCCGCCGTTTGAATGCATCACGCGTGCCGACCGTATCAATGAGCGCGTCGCGGCCACGCTGGCGGAGTTGGGCTGCTTCCGCGTGTGGATCGGGTCGGAGAGCGGGTCACAGCGCATTCTCGATCGCATGGAGCGCGGGGTTACGCTGGACCAAGTGCGCAACGCGGTGCGCTGGTGCAAACAGGTGGGAATCGCGACGGGCATGTTCCTCATGTGGGGCTATGAGGGCGAGCAGCTCGAAGACGTGCTCGCGACTGCGAACCACGTGCGCGAATGCGCGCCGGATGTCTGCCTCACGACTGTCTCCTACCCCATCAAGGGCACGCCCTATTACGAACGCACGTCGGACCGCCTGGTGCGTATTGGAGCTTGGGCGGATACCACGGATCGCGAAATCCGCATTCGCGGCCGCCACTCGCGCGCCTTCTATCGCAAGGCGGACGAACTGGTGCGCAGCACTACCGACGCCGACTGGAATCGCGCGCTCGCCGGTCTGATGGAAGCCGAAGCGGAGGTCGAAGCATGATCCCGGTAGGGCGGGCGACCGGCGGCTGGCCCGCGGCCGGCCAAACTAATCCAAATCGTTTTGACACGGTAGCGCCGCGATACGCGGAACTCTGGAGCAATACCGCGGCCGGCAAGGCGCAGCGCGAAGCGGTGTGGCGCGCCATCGATCCGCTCTTCGCGCCGGGCAGTCGTGTTCTTGACCTTGGATGCGGAATTGGCGATGATGCCGTCCATCTGTCCGATCGTGAAGTTAATGTCACCGGCATCGATGAATCTTGCGCGATGGTGCAAGTAGCGCGAGAACGTGGCGTGGACGCGCGCGTGATGCGCATCGAAGATGCCGGCCAACTGCAGGGACCCTTCGATGGCGCGATCTCCAATTTCGGAGCACTGAATTGCGTGGAACATCTAAATCCCCTCGCTGCCGATTTAGCCCGGTTGATCGTGCCCGGCGGCGCTCTCGCGATCTGCCTTCTGGGAAAGCGCTGCGTGTGGGAAGGCGCATGGTACGGTGCGCGCGGCGATTGGAATCGCGCCTTCCGGCGCTGGCAGCCTCAGAGTTGGGCGCAGTCGCTCGGAGTCCGCGTGTTCTACCCATCCACCAGAGAAGTCGTGCGCGCCTTCGCGAGTAGCTTCCGCCTGAAGCGCTGGCTGGGCATCGGCGTCGCAGTCCCGCCTTCCTATGTGAAACTGAGCGATGCCGCCATAGCCCGTCTGAGCGTGTGCGATGGCGCGCTCGCCCATTGGCCCGTAGTGCGGGCACTCGGCGATCATCGGCTGTACGTATTCGAGCGCCTATGACCACGCCCGCCGCACGCCAGCAATTCCTGCGCGACTACCGGCAGATCCGCCACGCGGAAGGGCGCGGATCCGATGACCCGGCGTACTATCGCGCGCTGCCGTTCGCCGACCTCAGCGGGCGCAATTCCGCCATGTGGGAAATGCGCGCGAAAACCTATCGCTACTTCGAGCGCCATGTGCTCGCGCCCGCGGAGCGGCGCGCCGGACGTCCTCTCGACCTCTTGGATCTGGGCGCGGGCAATGCGTGGCTCTCGTATCGCGTGGCGCTACGCGGCAACAAGCCGGTCGCGGTGGACATCTTCAGCGACGATCGTGACGGTCTGCGCGCCGCACAGCACTATCCCGCGCCAATCGGGGCAGTGGAGGCCGATTTTAGCGAACTGCCGTTCGCCGCCGCGTCCTTCGACATGGCGGTGTTCAACGCCTCGCTGCACTATTCCACGGATTACGGACAGACGATCGAGGCTGTGCGCCGCTGCCTGCGTCCGAACGGCCAGTTCGTCGTGCTGGATTCGCCGGTGTATCGCAAGCGTGAACACGGAGAACGCATGGCGGCGGAGCGCCACGCGCAATTCGAGCGGCAGTACGGAACGCGGTCGGACGCGATTCGCAGCATTGAGTTTCTGGACGAGCCGGGCCTCGCAGAACTTGCCCGTGCCCACGGGATTCGGTGGACCGTTTTCAAGCCGTGGTACGGCTGGGGCTGGCACATGCGGCCTCTGCAGGCCTGGTGGAAGCGGAAACGGCCGCCCTCGCGCTTCTGGATTCTCACGGGGAGCTTTGCGCGCCCATGATCATCCTGCTGCATCCGCGCTCCACTCGTCCGAAGAATCGCCGCTTTCCGCTGGCCATGCTTTCCATGGCGGCCGTTCTGGAAGGCCGCGAAGAGTACGTCATTGTGGACGGAAATCTCGATTCCGATCCGCAGTCCACGCTCGACCGGCTGATTCGCGAGAACGACGTTCTGCTGCTGGCCGTATCGGTCATGCCCGGCCCGCAAATGAAGGCTGCGATTCCGCTGTGCCGCTTCGTGCGCGAGCGCCATCCTCACGTGCCCATCGCGTGGGGAGGATACTTCCCGTCGCTGTACACGGCCGCGGCGTTGAATGCGAAGTACGTCGACTATGCCGTGCGCGGGCAGGGCGAAGATACCCTGCTGGAACTGATCGACTCGCTGCGCGGGCAGCGCGATCGCCGCGACATCGCGGGACTCTCGTTCAAAGATTCGTTCGGCCTGCACCAGCACAATCGGCAGCGGCCGCTCCGCTCGCCTGGCGATTTCCCAATGCTGCCGTACCACCGCTTGCCGCAGGCCGAGCGCTACATTGCGCACACCTTCCTGGGAAAGCGAACGGCGGTGCATCAGGCGAGCATTGGATGTCCGTTCCGCTGCAATTTCTGCGGCGTGGTGCCGATCTACGACGGCCGGCAGAAGACCGAGAGTCCGGAGCGCACCGGCGCGGCGCTGCGCCTCATGAAGGAGCGCTTCGGCATCGACTCGGTGCAGTTTTACGACAACAATTTCTTCGTGAATCCCGCGCATACCGCGAAGGTGGCGGAAGAGTTGGAGCCTCTGAATCTGAAATGGTGGGCGGAGGGCCGCATCGACACCGTTTTGAAATATCCGGACGACTTGATGCGCGCACTGAAGCGGGCCGGCGCCACCATGGTGTTTTTCGGCGCGGAGTCCGGCTCCGACTGGGCGCTGCGCGAGATGAACAAGCAACTCACAAGCGAGCAGACTTTGGAACTCGCGGCGCGCATTCGGAAGTTCGGCATCGTGCCGGAATTCTCGTTCGTCATCGGCAATCCGCACGCGCCGGAGCGCGACACACAGGAATCCATCCGCTTCATACGGAAGATCAAGAAGCTGAATCCGGAGGCCGAGATCATTGTGCAGCACTACATTCCGACGCCGCATCCCGACGGAATGTACGGCGAGGTGGAGGGCAAGGTCACGTTCCCCTCCACGCCGGAAGAGTGGGCCACGGATCGGTGGTATCAGTTCACCACGCGGCAGGATCCGAGCCTTTCGTGGCTGCCACGGCGCATTCAGAAGCGCATCGATAATTTCGAGCTGGTGATCAATTCGCGCTGGCCCACCATGCAGGATATTCACCTGCCCGCGTGGGGACGGCTGATGCTGCAGACCCTGAGCAGTTGGCGGTACACGCTGGGAGTGTACGGATGCCCGGTGGAATTGCGCGCTGCACAGCGGCTGGTGGCGCTGCGGCAGCCGCGCGTGGAGAGCCTGTGACTCAGCTTGCAGCGGCGGAGGCTTACCGTTTGTGGGCGCCGGAGTACGATGCGACTCCGAATCCGCTGCTTGCTCTGGAGGAGCGCTTGTTGCGGGACGAACTGCGACGCGCCGTGCGCGGACTGGTGCTCGATGTAGGTTGCGGTACGGGACGCTGGGGCAGGCTGCTCGAGGGGTGCCGGTATTTCGGAGTCGATCGCTGCGCGGAAATGCTGCGCGGAAATAGTGGGGCGGGCTTTAGCCTGCGCCGGGCTTCAGCCCGGCAGAGCGGCAGCGGGACTGAAATCCCGAGCAGGCTGAAGCCTGCCCCACTGGAGTCTTCATCAGATTTAGAGGCGTGCAGCGGCATGGGGCAAGACGCTGGTGTGGGACATGCTTTAGGTTGCCATCCGAGCGAAGCTCGGACTTCTCGCCGCGTGAAACGCGGCGGCAGGCACGAATGCCTGCCCCACTTCGCGCCTTCGCACTTCGTCGCAGGCAACGCGTTGGCGCTACCGGTGCGCGATGGCGCGGCGGCGCTGACCATCAGCTCGTTTGTCCTGGCGTACATCGATTCGCCCGAGGCGGCGCTGGCGGAGTGGGCGCGTGTCACGCGTCGGGGCGGCATGATCGTGGTGAGCGATATGCATCCCGATGCCGGCTGGTCGCGCACGTTTCGCAGCGGCGATGAGGTGCACGAGATCGAGCATCACAGGCACGCGGCCGGTGCGGTGCTGGAAGCGGCGGCGCGCGTGGGGCTTCGTTTGGAACGCGAAATTACGGCGGGCTTCGGGGAAGAAGAGCGGCCCGTCTTTCGCGCCGCAGGCCGTGAGGACCTGCTGGAGCGGGCGCGCGGCACGCCCGCGCTGTGGGCGGCGTTCTGGATTCGGCCATGATCCTGCGCGGGGCGCGAGTGGCGCTGGATGTGCTTCGTGCGGAGCGCATCGATGTCGCGATCGATCGCGGCCGCTTTCGTGTCGGCGCGGCTTGCGCCGGCGGTCCGGAATTAGATTGCGCGGGCTTGCTGCTACTCCCGGGGCTGATCAACGCGCACGACCATCTGGAATTCAGCCTTTTCCCGCGGCTCGGCAACGGGCCGTACCCGAATGCCACCGAGTGGGCGCGCGATATCTACCGGCCGAAGGATCCGCCCGTACGCGAGCTGCTTGCCGTTCCCAAGGCGGAGCGGCTGCGATGGGGCGGATTGAAGAATTTGCTGAGCGGCGCCACCACAGTGATGCACCACAATCCTTGGGACGCTGTCTTCGACGAGGACTTCCCGGTGCGCGTCGTGCGGCGGTATCGGTGGGCGCATTCGCTGGCGTACTGTTCGGATTTTGCGAAGCGATACCGCGAGACGCCGTCCAGTGCACCGTTCTTCATGCACGCATGCGAAGGCACGGACGAGTGCGCCGCGCGCGAGCTGGCGGTGATCGAAGCGGCGGGCGCGCTTGGACGGGATACGGTGATCGTCCACGGCGTGTCTGCAGATCCGGGTATGTTGCGGCGCGCTGGTGCGGCGCTCGTTTGGTGTCCCACGTCGAACCTCTTCACTTTGGGACGGACGCTCGACGCGGTCGCGCTGGAGAGCGGCGTGCCCGTCACGTTGGGTACGGATTCCCCGATGACCGCGGCGGGCGATCTGATCGATGAAATGGAGGTCGCCGCCGCTGTTGTGGGATGGAAGCGCGTATACGAGATGGTGACGGTGGATGCAGCGCGCATTCTGCGGCTCGATCAGGGCGAGGGCGAGATTCGTGACGGCGGAGTTGCCGATTTCGTGGCGGTGCGCGATCGCGGCGCCACTCCCGCTGAGGCGCTACGCGGAATGCGGCCGATCGCGGTATGGATCAGCGGCGAGGTGCGCGCGGAGTTGGACGAGAGTGGGACGCTTGCGGTGGAGGGTCGCGGTAGGTATCGCGTGGCGGGCAAGGTGCCGGAGATCGCGCCGGGGTTGAGGCTCGGCGGCAGGCAGGTGTCGCCATGACTGCTCGCGTTTCCCGCTTGCCGGTGGTCGTCGTTTATCCGCATACGCGCTGCAATTGCCGCTGCGCGATGTGCGACATCTGGAAGCGCACCGAGAACGGCTCAATCGAGCCCGAACGGTTCGCCCGCTACCTGGAAGACTTCGCGCATCTCGGCGTGGAGTGGATGGTGTTCTCGGGCGGCGAGCCACTGATGCATCCGCAACTCGATGCGCTGTGCGCCATGGTCAAGGCGCGCGGCTTGCGTGTAACGATTCTGACCAGCGGGCTGCTGCTGGAACGCAATGCCGCGTGGATTGCGCGGGAGGTGGATGACGTGATTGTGTCGCTGGACGGTCCGGCGGACACGCACGATCGCATTCGTGGTGTTCCCGGAACGTACGATGCCGGTGCGCGCGGCGTTCGCGCACTCCGCGGCCTGCGGCGGGATTTCCCCATTGCGGCGCGCTGCACGGTGCAGAAGTCGAATTGCAGGCTGCTGGGTGCGACAGTCGCGGCGGCGCAGGCGCTCGGTTGCGACTCGATTTCGTTTCTGGCTGCCGATGTATCGTCGGACGCGTTTGATCATGCTCCGGGGAGTGCGGCGGAGTTGGTGCATCGCGTGATGCTGGACGCGGACGACGTTGAAGTGCTCGCGGCAGAGGTGGAGGAGTTGATCGCGCGAGGTGTGGCGGGTGCGTTTGTGCGCGAAGGCGCGGATAAGTTGCGGAGAATCGTGCGCTACTTCCGTGCCGCGTTGGGACAGTGCGAGGCTGCGGCGCCCCGTTGCAATGCGCCGTGGGTATCGGCGGTGGTGGAGACGGACGGAACGGTGCGGCCTTGCTTCTTTCACGCGCCGGTGGGCAGGATCGGCGAGGGCGGAGTGGAGGCGGTGGTCAATGGTCCACAGGCACTCGCATTTCGCTCCACGCTTGCTGTGGATTCGAATGCCGTGTGCCGCAAATGCGTGTGCTCGCTGTATCGGGAGTAGTTCTTTTGTGGGGCGGACCCCCTGGTCCGCGCGGGCCCCCCGGCCCCGCACACTTACTTTCCGCTCGGATGAGGCGGTTGGAAAGCTGCTTCGCGAGCACGCCCCAGGAGAAGTAGAGGCGTCAGAAAAAAGAAGGCCCTGGCCACTAGGAATGCTGTGCCAGTCAGGCCAGCGAAAAGCAACGCAGAAGGAAGTGTGCGGGGCCAGGGGGCCCCGCGCGGACCTGGGGGTCCGCCCTACGAAGAAGAAGGCGCAGGCCACCAACGACGATGACCTGTGCCACTCAAATTAGCAAACACCAACACTGAAGGAAGTTTGGCCGGCTAGGGGCCCGCCCTCCAAAAAGGCACAGGCCACCAACTACGATGACCTGTGCCTCTCAAATTAGCGAAAAGCAACGGAGAAGGAAGTGTGCGGGGCCGGGGGGCCCGCGCGGACCTGGGGGTCGGCCCTACGAAGAAAAAGGCACAGGGCACCAACTACGATGACCTGTGCCTCTCAAATTAGCGAAAAGCAACGCAGAAGGAAGTGTGCGGGGCCAGGGGGCCCCGCGCGGACCGGGGGGTCCGCCCTACTTTGCAGGTAAGGCGTAGGCGACCCAGCCGAGGGGCGCATCCGCGGGCGGGGCCGCTGCTGCTGCGCCGCCGCGTCCGCGACCACCGGCCGAGCTGGCGGCGGGGACCAGCAGATACTGGCGACCGCCCATCTCGTACATCATCAGCGAACCCAGGAAACTGCCGCCGTATCTTGTCGACCAGAGTTCCTTGCCCGTCTCGCTGTCCCATGCGCGCAGCGTATTGTCGCCGCCCGCGCCGAACACGAGGCCGGATTCGGTGATCACCAGGCTATTCGTCGTGCCGGGCGTGCCGGTTCCGTGAATGCCGCGCGCGGCCAGCGCCGGATCGTCGCCGTAGCCAATGCGCCACTGGATGCCGGGCTTGTTCAGGTCGAACTTGATGATGCTGGTGAACGGCGGCTTGATCTTATTGCCGACCGTGTCGTAGTTGACGATCTGGGGCCGCTCAAATTGCGTCACGCCTTCCGGATAGGGCGGCGTCGCACCGCGGCCGCCGCGTCCGCCGCCCGCATCGGGACGGGTCCACGCGGAGCCGGAACCAACGACCAACTCAGCAGGCGCGCCGGACGGAACCGGACCACCGCGGCCGCCGCGTCCAAACCCGCCGCCGGGACCGACGCCACCGCGTCCGCCAGGAGCGGCAGTGAGGAACGTCACCAGGCTTTCGAGTTCAGCGCCGGTGATGTGCGGGAATGCGGGCATGCGTCCCTTACCGGTGCTTACCGTGCTGCGAATGGTTGCGGCATCGACTCGCGAACTGCCGGGAGCGACGTTATTGGCCGCGGAGCCGGCCGCGTTCACGAGCGGTACTCCGGCGTCGGTGCCGAGACGGTCCGCCCCGTGGCAGACCTGGCAATTCTGCTGATACACGGTTTGTCCGGGCGAGACGCCAAAATTGCCACCGCCGCCACCGCCACCGCGTCCGGTATTCTCGCCCGGTTTGACCAGGCGCATGATGCCGGGATTATCGTGCGCGATGACATAGACCCCGCCGGTAGGATCGGCAGCCGTGCCGCCGAACAACGTGCCGCCGTTGCTGGTCGGAATATGTATGGTGTCCTTGAAATCGATCGGCGTGAAGACTCCTTTATTGATCGCGGCCGCGACTTTCTTCTTGAAATTCTCCGCCTCTTCCGGCGCCATGTAAGGGCTGATATCGTCCACGGTGAAGGTGTGACGGATGTACGCTTCGGGCTTGCTGGGGACGGGCTGCGTAGGCCAGCTCTGTTCGCCGGGCACTTCGCTCTTGGGGAACGGCTTCTCGTCGATGGGCCAGATCGGGGTTCCGTTGGCGCGGTCGAGCACGTACAGCCAGCCGGTCTTGCTAGTCAGCGCGATTACATCGCGATTGCGCCCGTTGAGCTTGATTGTGGTCAAGACGGGGGCCGCGCTCGGGTCCATATCCCAGAGGTCGTGGTGGACGAACTGGAAGTGCCATTTGCGCTTGCCGGTCTTGGCATCGAGCGCCACCACCGAGGTGCCGAAAAGGTTCGCGCCGATACGGTCCAGGCCGTAAAAATCGTAAGTGGGCGAGCCCAGCGGAACGTAGACGACGCCGGCCTTTGGATCGACCGTCATTTCGCCCCAATTGTTGACGCCGCCAATGTACTTGTAGGCGTCCTTGGGCCAGGTGTCGTAGCCGAACTCGCCGGGATGCGGAACGGTGTGGAAGGTCCACATCAGCTTGCCGCTCAGTACGTCGTACGCGCGAATGTCGCCAGGGGGTGACATGTAGCCTTCGCCAGTGGCGCTGCCAACGATCACCAGGTTCTCGTACACCTCGCCGGGCGTGTTGGATTGGATGTTGCCGATGGTCGAGGGATCGCGGCCGTCGATGCCGACGCGCAGATCGACCACGCCGTTGGTGCCGAAGGTCATGATGCTCTTGCCGGTTTTGCAGTCGATTTCCTGCAGCAGGCTGTTCATGGGAAAGATGAGGCGCTGGTCTTTGCCGTCCTTGCTTTCCCAGTACATGGCGCCGCGGCTTGCCATGCCATTCATGTTCTCGTGGACCCAGATTTCCTTGCCGGTCTTGGCGTCGACGGCGACGAGGGAGCCATTGCGGCCCCGGCCATAGATGACGCCGCGCACGACCGTCGGGTAGCCGCCCTGATCGCTGTACGGGTAGGTCCACGCAACTTGAAGCTGAGTCACGTTGGATTTGTTGATTTGCTTCGATGCGAAGTAGCGCGAATTGTCCGGGCCGTTGCCGTAGTTGGGCCACCACTTATCGGTGGACGATTGGGCTTGGACAGTGGCAGCGGCTGACAACGCAGCCAGGAGCCCCAAGGCAGTATGGACATGCCTTCGCGATCTGATCTCGAACATTAAACTTCCCCCCACGTTTCGAGCCGAAGCTCTGAAATATTCGCCAGTAGACACTCACGGCTACCGCGGGCAATGAACCTGAGGCAAGCCGCCTCCGGCCGCCAATCATAGCCGATCGCGAGGCCCGGAAGGTCCAGGACGCAATCGCGCCATCTGTGATTGTGCGGCGGATCTGTGAAGAGTATCCCACAACCCGCAAACCCCCTGCTTGGGTCAGATGGAATCTGCGCGCTGGTCCCCGACCGGCGCGACGTTCCCTAAACGTTGCTGGGATCACGGAGTCTGAGGGCCGATTTGAGGCGGTGTGCTCGCTAATTGGCGGAACGGTGATAAGTTATAGACACCCAGTTGCAGATCGGTGTGGGCTTACAGGTGGACCGTGGGTGGGTCGCCACGCTCCCGCGCCGGTGGCGCCTCCAACGTGACTTTCGGTTTGAGCTATGGACGGACGCGCGGACATTCTTATCGTGGAAGACAGCAAGACGGATATCTTCCTCATTTGCGAGGCGTTGCAGACGGCTTTGCAGGACGCTGCGATCCACATCGTCTACGACGGGGAGCAGGCGACGCGTTTCATCGACGCTGCGGACTCCAGCGATAGCAATCCCCGTCCGGATATCGTGCTGCTCGACCTGAATCTGCCCCGGAGGAATGGCGGCGACGTATTAAAGCATTTGCGTGCCAGCCGGCGGTCGAAGGATGCGCGGGTGATTATCGTGTCCTCATCGGATGCGCCGAGAGATCGAGCGGCGGTGGCGGATCTCGGGATAGCGCGCTATTTCCGAAAGCCGTTCGACTATGACGAATTCATGAAATTGGGCGGCGTGGTGAAGGAAGTGCTGTCGGTTGGATAGAGAGATCGGAGAAGGCGACCGCAGGGACGCAGAGAAAGCGCAGAAAACACAAAGCGGAGAAGAGCTGAGAGCTGAGAGCTTCCGTAGAGACACTACGGGCGAGAGAAATGGTGGCGCGTGAGTACGCGAAGTTCGTTGCGGCGGCCGGGGCTTTCGGTTTATCGCCGCGCGGATTCCGGCCGCCAGTGGTTTGGAAGAGATCTACATCACGTGAACTCGCGCTTATTCGCAGGCTGACGCCTGGTGGAGCGGGGGCGAACGTGCCCTTGTTTCGATCTGTCTTCCTCTGTATCCGTATGGGCCGGCGATAGGCGCTATCCGGTCCCACCGGGTGTTTCTCCGTTCGAACGGAATGTCCTTCTGCCGACGTCCTACCGTAGCGGATCGGCCGTGAGGCTTTAAGGGCCTACAGAAGGTCAGTACCACCTCAATTTACGCAACGCTTACTGGCCAGTAAGATTTCCTGTTGCGGATCCGCGAGTGGTGGCGCAGATCCTCTCTACAATTCGAACGTAACATGCGTGGGGATGGGAACAGGCCGCGGATTTCTTGGGAGTGGTTGATTTTTAAAGGAGATAATTTTTTCGAAGTTCGTGAAACGTGGGCAATTGGAGCCACAAATCGAAAAAGCATATTCACACCAGGACAAAAAAAGAGAATTTAGCCACGAATACACACGAATACACACGAATGGCGGACGGCTGGTTCAAGAGAGGCCAAGAGGTTTGTCTTGGCCTGTCCCACTACTCGGATTAGGCCCAGAAGGGTTCTTCGGCGGCTACGAATTGGATGGGTATGCCTTTGATGAAGGTCTGCAGCCACTTGGCGTAATCGTCGTGGCCGGGCTGTTCCGAGACTACGTGGCCGAGCATCACCAGGCCCTTGTTCATGCCCAGCGAGGCAGCATCGGCGACGTATTCCACGTTGTCGAAGCCGCCGTCGGCTTCCTGACTTTCGCCGCCCACCACGACGTCGGTATCTAGCGTGAAGCGCGGTGTCGCGTAACCCGGGCCGTCGAGCACCTTGCTGACCTTGGCTTTCGGATCGCCCACGCAGCGGATGTCGCGGATGCCGCTCAGGCGCTTACATTGCGAGGCGAATTCTCCGAGGGTCATTTCCGGAATCGGCAGGATTCCCGGGCGCATGCTGGCGTTTTCGCCGCCCTTTACGCCGATCGCGCGGAGGGTGCCGGTCACGGTGATATCAACCTTCATGGCATGGGTGCTGTCGTGATTGCGGAAGATGGCGAGCTTGTTCTGGTCGATGAATGCCCGCTTCTTCTTGTAGAGCGCCGTCTCGAGCACGTCCTTGGTATCGTCGCGATCGTTCCACCAGAGGTCTTCGTGGGTGATGATCATGTTGAGTCCGGCCGCGTTGGCGCGCTTCAACATGTCGAAGGTGGCCATCATGGTGGTGGCGATGCCTTTGACTTCCATTTCGGGATCGCCGGTCTTCAGGGTGTCGCGGATGGAGCGCTCGGGAAACGGTACGCCGAGATTTTGTTTGATAGCTTCAATGACTTCCCGGACTTTCATTACGATGCCCTCCAGTAGAGATCGCCGGCGGCGATGAATTGCGACGGAACGTCCTTGATTGCGGTCTTGAGCCACGCGGCGCAGGCGCGCATACCGGGATCTTCCGAAGCCACGCGACCCAGAGTGACGAGACCGTGCTTTTCGCCGGCCGCGAAAACATCGGCGGCGAAGAAGGTGTTCTCCCACTCGCGGACTTCGCCAGCGATCATGAGGTCGGCCTCCTCGTAGCGCTTGTAGATCAGTTCCGGCGCCATAGGGCCGGGGAAGAGCATGACCTTGCGAATGCTGGCCTTGCGGTCGCCCACGGCGCGGAGGCCGCCGCGCAGGTTCAGCTTCTTTTTGATCTGAGCGACCACATCTTCGTAAGACGCGGACGGAATTTCGTAGATCACGTCGTCGGGTTTGACGCGGCCCTTGCTCCAGCCGAGCGCTTCGGCGAGGCCGGTGACCATTTCGCCTTCCTTGCGCGATTTCCAATGATCGAAGAGGCGGTACACGACGAGATTATTCTTCTCGATGAATTCCTTTTTGCCCTTGTAGACGGGGTCGTCGGGCGAGATGCCTCCAAAGCCGCCTCCGCCGCCGCGTCCTCCTCGACCGCCGCGCCCTGCTGCCGCGTCCGTGGGAGCACCCGGTGGGGGAGGGGGAGGCGGCTTCGGCGGACCATCGGCCCGGCCGAAGAAAGTGGGCTCATAAGTGATCACCAGATTGGCGTTCGCCTTGGCCGCCTGCTTCAGGACCTCCATGGTCGCCATGGCGGTCGTGGCGATCCCTTTAATGGGCGTGCCCGGGTCGCCCGCCTTGATGCCTTCGACGCCCGTGCCCGGCCACTCGCCGCCGAGCGCGGACTGCAACTTTTCAATCACCGACTGCGCCGTAGGCGCGGTGGCGGCGCGCAACGGGAGTCCGGCGGTAGCGACGGTTCCGGCGATGGCCGCAAACTCGCGCCGCGAAAGATGGGTTCGTTTCATGAGATTTCGTCCCTGCGGGAAGAAGTATATCAGGATGGGCGCTCCTGCTGCGAAGTCCCGATAACGCTAAATGTCCGTTGTCCGTCCCCGGTCGCGAGTCAATCCGGCAACTTATTCGAAGTTCGCCAGTAACACGAGCGCAGAAAATCCCAATAGTGCTGCAGGCGGCAGTCAGTGGCCGGGTTTTCGCAAAGGAGGGGCCGATCCAAGGTCATCATTCATGGACACTACGCTGCTATATACTCGAACCGAGGCGCAGAGGCTCCCGATGGAATCGGCGCGGCACTTTCCGACAACGAGTTGGACGCTCGTTTTGACGGCCGGCCAAGATGGGCAGTCTGACGGAGCCGCCGCGCTGGCCTCTCTGTGCGAGCGCTATTGGTATCCGCTCTACGCGTTCAAGCGGAGAACAAATAGACCCCGTCGTCATTCGATTCGGTCTTGGTAGCAACTCCGGTATGGGCACTTACAACGGCGATAATATACTTGGCAAATAAGTCTGATTCGACCCCCACATCTTGTGGGTTTTGCGACGTGGATATTCGGTTGCTCGTCCCTCGGTAGTGGACCACGACAGCTACATAATCTGCACTGCGAAGAGGCGACTCGTCGATGAGTTCGTGAGCGCAGTACACTATTACAACGCTCTGCACACCGCACAAATGCGAGCAGTGGTCGCGGGCAAAGGCTTCACGTATGAGCAGGAAATTGCAGACGCGCGAGAGGAACGGGATCGCGTAAAATACGCGCTCCTGGCGGACTGTGATTGTGCGGATTGCTCCCAATCTGATGCTGATGTGAGGCCAGAGTCACAGACAACGGCAAGCCGCTAGGGCATAGTTTCAAATGCGGGCGTTGGCGGCTTGCGCCAGAGGGCGGGCTGATCCTGATCGGAGGAAAGGGTCAGTTGCCCCCCGCGAAATACCCGCACTTGGGTGAACCGCCACCCACTTAATTTCCTCGCCATGGATGAATTTCGGGCGATAAAATCCGATTAGTGCTTCATTACAATTGCGAAGACAGCAGGCGTCTGCTCGATGCCTACCTGATGGCGCTCGCATGTTCTCAATGCCGCCCCGAAGACAACGCCGCCGATCTGTTGAAGGCTAAGGAGCACCTCACTCGCGCACGCAACCGCTACTGGAGACACGTAGACTTTCATGGGTGTCGGGATCGCGCGGAGACCACTGCGAATGGGAAATGAACTCCTGGAAGGGACTTGGCGTGATCGGGTTATTGAAGCGGAACTCCGTTACCGGCAAAGCCCGAACGCGGAAACCGAAGCCGAGTACTTGCGCATGCTGCAAATCTTCAGAGACTTCGTAGTGCACGGCAAGACGCCAAAGCTTAATTAGGGCAAAAACTTACCTCACAAATCACAAGTTGCTTACGGCTTGACACCGCGTGTACGAGCGAGCACAATATTCCAGCCACATGCGTCCCGAACCGCAGTTGTTTGTTGAATCGCCATGCTCAGAAAAACGCCGCCTGTTCGAAGAATTGGTGTCGTCGATAGATCAACTGCGCAAACTAACAACCTCGAACTGGACGCGGCACCGTTAGCGATCTCGCACACGTGCAATCAATTGAGGTGGAATTGCTTGCGGCGCGCGAGCGCAGAGACGCGGCATTGGCGGAATACGTAGCACACGTGCAAGACCATCACTGTTGAAACCGGCCTCAGTGCGGCTTCTTCTTCGCCGTTCTCTTCTTCTCGCGGTGTTCTTTCTCGCGCTTCTCTTCTACCATGATGGCGGATTTGGGCACGGCCAGCACTTTGCGCAATGCGAGGTCTAGGCGCTCGGCGGGCGTGCCGCCTCCGGCGAGATCCACGGACGGTGGGGTTCGCATACGCATACGCATACATCACATCGCTTCTCGCCCGGAAAGCCACTGTAAAACGGGAAAGAACGCGGAGCGTATCCATCCCGAGTTTCACGACTTTGAGCGCGACGAAACGCCGGATGGGGTGCGTCTGCTCGGCCAGATAGAAGGAGCCCATACCGCCTTCGCCGAGGGAGTGCAGGATGAGGTAAGGACCGAACGTATCGGCGGCGGTAGTTTCGGAATTGGACGCTGCAGGCAAACTGGCGCCCGCTCCAACCGTGTTCAGGCCCTCCAGGAGAAGGCAGGCCGGGCAAAGGCCGGTGGACGAGCCCGCAAGCTCCATACCGCAACTCGGGCAATTCTTCATATCCCCTCCTGCCGCGCGTTCTACGGGATTCGCGCGGAAAGGTTACACCTGGTTTCGGCTTTGGGTAATTAATGCGGCGGCGAGAAAGCGGATTTCTTCATCGATGGCATCTTCGGTGTCCACCGTTTCCGCGATTTCCAGGCGCAGCAGGTCGCGGTAACGCTTTCTCAGGCGATGGACCGCAACTTTCAAGGAGCCCTCGGTAGATCCCAACTGCTGGGCTAATGCGGCATAGGGAACTTCGTTTGAGCCCAGCAGGTATCCCTGCAAATGATCGAAATGGGACTGCCGGTCCGGTTCGGCATACTCACGGCGGAGCCGGGCCATGACGCGGTCGAGCAGGGCCAGCGCCCAACGCCGTTCGAAAATTCGCTCCGGCGTTTCGTTGTGGTGCGGCTCGCGCTGGTAAAGTTCTTCGCCCGATCGAATCTCAAACGGCAAGGGCGGACGCGCTCCTCCGCGCTTGAGCGCGCGTTGCCGGTCGGCGTCGTCATTCAGGAAATTGTTTAGCGAAGTGAGCAGGAAGGAGCGGAAACGGCCGCGATCCTGATCGGCGCGCCCGATGTGGCGCATTTCGAGCACACGGGCGAAGAAGTCCTGCGTGAGGTCCTGTGCCTGCTCGGGAGAAAATCCACGCCGCCTGACATAGGCATAGAGTGGATACCAGTAGCGCTCGCAGAGAGAGGCGAGCGCCTCCGCCGCCCTGGCGTCTGGTTTCCCTCCAGCGGTGTTCACCAGTGTCCAGGTAGTCGTGGGGAACCGGGCAGAACCTTGCATCAGCAACCCAATTCAACTTACTTTCGAGTGATCCGTATTATACATCACGCAGTTCGGTCTCGCCGGTTTTCGTATATACTGATCGCCCAGCAAGGTAGGTTGTCAATGAAACCATCGAGACGAGACTTGGCCGTCTTGCTCCCGGCGATTGCCGCCGCGCAAAGCGCCGCGAAAAAAGACGGGGTGCTGCCCGCTGCCGCGCTTCGATGGGAGGACCTTACGCCTCGCAAGAACGGCAACGCAGTCAGCCGCCAGATGATGACCGGCGATACGCACACGGGCTATCGTATCGATTTGCATGAGACGGAACTGCCCGCGGGCGAGATGCCGCACGCGCCGCATAGCCACGTGCATGAGGAACTGCTTCTGATTCGCGAGGGACAGCTCGAGGTGACGATCGCGGGCAAGGCGAGCCGTCTGGGGCCGGGCTCGGTGGCCTACTTCGCTTCGAATCAGGAACACGGCTGGAAGAATACCGGCGGCGTTCCGGCACGCTATTTCGTGCTGGCTCTGGGCGACGATAAGGTTTGAAGACATGCACGACCACGCGCATCATTACCATCCGCATACGCACTCACACGCGCATCCGCACAGGCATTCGCGGCGCAGCTTTTTATCGGCCGCGGTGGGCGCGGCATGGCTCGGATTCTCGACTCTGGAGCGGGCGTCGCTGATGGCCGGACGGGCGCGCGCGCAATCGCTGGGGCCGCAGCCGAAGCTGTTCGATCTGGAGAAGGTGGCCGACGGCGTGTACGGCGCGATTGCGCGCGGCCGCGCCATCATCAACTGCAACGCGGTGATTTTCGAGAACACAAACGACCTGGTGGTAGTGGACGCGCATGCGGCGCCGTCCGCCGTGTATGCACTGGTGGCGCAGATCCGCGCGGAGATTACGCCGAAGCCCGTGCGTTACGTAATCAGCACGCACCTGCACGGCGATCACACGCAGGGTCTGCCGGGTTACCGCAAGGCGGAGCCGAAGGCCGAGATCATCTCCAGTACGCGCACGCGAGACGCGTTGGTGGCCAGCGGGACGGCGCGCGTGAAATCGGCAGTGGATAATGTGCCGCGCTCGATCGACGGCTTCCGGCAGCGTATGGCCGCGGCGAAGACGCCGGAGGAAAAGGCGTATTACGCGGAGATGATTGCGCAGTCGCAGGCGTTCATGGAAGAGATGCGCAACGTGCCGGCTGAAATTCCGGACATCACGTTCGACGATCACATGACGCTGCATGATAAGGCCCACGATCTGCAGCTGTCTTTCCGAGGGCGCGGGCACACCGCGGGAGATATTGTGGTGTATTGTCCGCAGAAAAAGGCACTGGCGAGCGGCGATCTGCTGCACAGTTTCTTCCCGACGATGGGTGACGGCTATCCACGCGACTGGCCCGCGACGCTGCGCTCCATCGACGAGTTGGATTTCGAACACCTCGTGGGCGGGCACGGCGGCGCGCAGCAGGGCAAGCAGCGGTTGCCGCAACTGAAAGCATACATGGAAGAGTTGATCGAGGTGGTCGGCAAGGCGAAGCAGGGAGGGATGCCGCTGGATCGCGTGCAACAGACTGTGACGCCTTCGAGTTTGAAGTCGCTGGGCGGCGGATACGGCGAGTTTCTGGTGAAGGAAGTGAAGCGGCTGGATTTCCGGGCGCTCCTGAATACGCCGGAAGAGGTGGCGCAGCGTGGACTTCGGGAGAACGTCACGGCGGTGTACCGGAATCTGGATCGCGTGTGAGCGGTTATGGAAGGGCGTGGATTGCGCGGCGGGGATTTTCCGCGGAGGCGCAGACGCTGGGATAAGTGCGGAGCCGGCGAAGAAAAACGGCTTCGTGGAATCCGAGGCATCTCTTCCCGTTATCAGGTTTTGAAATTCAGAGAACACCGCCGAGTTTCGCTCGGATGAGCCGGCTCGCGGGCAGGGTTGCCCGCCCCACAGCAGCGGCTTGGCCGCGAACCAGATCAGCAGTGAAGACGCAGTTGTGGGGCAGACTTTAGTCTGCGCCGGGCTTCAGCCCGGCCACGCAGCAGCGGGACTGAAGTCCCGCGCAGGCTAAAGCCTGCCCCACTCGAGTCTTCCTCACCTTTGGTGGCCCGCAGCGCCATAGGGCACTCCGTTGAAGAACCACTGTCCG
>JADMIO010833520.1_pt1 | contig 28189 bp, 25 predicted proteins | sample 8958161 | NCBI WGS metagenome assembly JADMIO01 (sample SAMN16585339, study PRJNA669376) | soil metagenome | isolation source: Crop rotation soil | place: USA: Cullars Rotation, Alabama | collected 2011 | reverse complement strand
CTTTCCCGGCGGGGGTCGCAGCTTTCTGAGCCGCTGCAGGAGCTGCCGGAGGCTTCGCTGGAGATTTAGGGGCGGCTGGTGGCGTGGCGGCGGCTTCCTGGGCGTGCTCTGCTCCGCTGCCGTGATGGGCGTCGTGGTCGTCCGCCACATGACCACCCGCCAGCGCTGCTAATGCGTCCGCCAGATCGTCGTTGTTCTTAGCCATCTTTCCCTCGATGCCTGCGCGTCCGAAAACGCCGCTAATTTATCATACTTGTCGCGCAGCACGTCGCCGTTGCGCGCCGCTGCGACGGCCTGATTATAGTGCGCCCCCGTCGCAGGGGCCAAGCCATCGGACCTGTGGAAATTTGGGATGTTCGGGTCGTGCCGGTTTTAACGCGCCGCTTTTGCGAAACGGCTCAAAAAAGTTCTCGGACGTGGCGATTGCCCGTTGGATGTTTCGGGCCACTTTCAGACACTCGCAGGTGTGGTTGAACGGCCCCGCGTGGTCGTCCAACACCGTCGCTTGAGGCCGCAAAGCATCATCCGGCAGATGCGGAATGCCCGATCGACGGCAACGAATGTTCGAACCTCTGGAACGGGGTTTGCCAAGAGAAAAACACTGACGCAGTAAGCATCGAGGAGTAAACAATGAACGAGAATGATTTCCAAACGAAGCTGGCCGAACTCATGGGCGAGATCAGCACGCTTCCCGCAACCGAACGGGCCAAGCTCGAAAAAGTCGCCACCGAAACCCGCGCCCGCCACGAACGCCTGCGCCAGACAGTCAGCAGCCTGCAGGAGAGCCTGGATTACCTGCGCCTGAGCATCAAGTACCTGGTGTTCGATCTCGAAGCCACCCGCCGCGAGAACGGCTACCTGCGCAAGATGCTGGAAGAAACCAGCGGCAACGAATAAGTTTTCCCATCGTCTTCAACCCAACGTCACACCCCCGGGCCGTTCGCCAGAGCGGCCCGGGGGTGTTTTAGTTGGGTGCAGCGAAAAAGTTCGGTTCAAGCTTTTCCGTTTCAGTGACGTTAGATTTCCACCACGTTTCGAATGTTTCCCGATCGTGGAAGCCACCTTCGGGGAGATGAAGTAAAAGGCCGACGAAACTCATCGAACGCTTTGGATCGAGTGAGATTTTTAACCATTTACTGGCGGTCTCCTTGTCGCGATAGGTCGCCACCGCCGAGAGAATCTCCGCCCACTGGGGATTTAATGCCGCAGTGCCTATGTGCCGGCCTTGCCCGATCGCACACGTGATGCCGTTGCCGCCCCCGTGGGCGAAGATCCACCGGTGCGTATGCGGCGGACAAAGGCCTGAGTTGTTGGCGAGCGTACTCAGACAAGTGTTGGAGACGCTTTTGGTTCGCCAATATGTCAATTCGGCAAACGGCACCTGCCATTGAGTTTCACTTTGCGTGGCACCGCAGATAGAGCAAATTGACGTGCCGCTAAAGCAACCCCACATCGCGATGAATAGAATCACGATCACGACCACGGCTCTGCGGAGTGTAATGACTTTTCGCCTCATCCGGTGTTCCGAATGATTTTAGGTCTAAAAGTGGATCAAATGTTAGCCGCAGCGATCTGCTCTCGAACCTTTTCTTCCACCAGATTGATGTGTAGCCTCAGGTGGTACAACTCTTCCATGTAGGACGGCGGCACCTGCACGTTGCGGACTTCGTCTTCGATCTTTTCGATCTCTTTCAGATGTTCCGCCATCGCGGTCTGCGGTGCGTCGGCGGTGATTTGTTCGTCGATGGCGCGAATTTGGTTGTACCAGCGGTAGATCCTTGACCGCGTTCGCCACACGTACAACGGCGGGGCGAAGCGGATGATGGGGATGAGCAACGCTACCAACGGCAAAAGCATGATCAACAAGCGGTCGAGCAGCGAGGCGATCGCGAACGGAAAAATCCGCAGGAGAAATGATGGGCCTTTGTCCAAATAGTTAGCCGCCTGCTTGGCCATGGGAACTTCCATGTAGCGAGCCGTCGGGAATTGGCCCGGCTCGGACAGCAGCGTGCCGTATCTGTGCATTTCGGTGGCCGCCATGGCGCCCAGCAGGACGAGGGATTTGTGCGCTGACTCCCGCGCAACCAGCATCGCCGCGGGCGCTACGAGATGGACGTCCGTCGAAGGCAGGTTCTTCGGCAAATCGATCGAGCCGCGATACAGCGTGACGGCGGAAAGGAATTGATACGTGCGACCCAGTGCGTCGGCTTGAGAAAAGCTCATGAGTTTCACGCCGGGATTGGCCAGGAGATCGTGGACGACAACGGCCTTGGGGGAAGCAACGATCATGACCGCATCAATCTGCCCGGCGAGCAGCGCCTTGGCCGCTTCTCCACCGGCCAGCGGTTGCAGGCTGGTGTTCGGCGTGCTGGCGGACACCCCACACGCGCCGAGCAACCCCTTGGACAGTGTCTGCGTGCCGCTGCCGTCTGAACCGACCGCGATCCGTTTGCCCGCCAATTGGCTGAGCCGATCGAGCGTCGCGTCGCCGCGATAGAACACCCACAGTGGTTCAAGATACAAACTGGCGACCCCCTCGATCTTGCCACTGGTGCGATTCTGTTCCGAAAGGGTTCCGCCTTGCACAATCGCCAGGTCGGCGTCGCCATCTTCTTTCAGCAGTTGCTCATAGTTGTCGACCGAACCAGCCGACGTGCGGACCTCCAGCTCGATGCCGTTGGCCTTGAACACGCTGGCATATTTCTTGGCGATGGCAAAATACTCGCCGTCCGCTTGGCCGGTCACGATCACCGCGTGCTTCGGCGGTGCCGGCTGGATGTATTTGCTCGTCACCCAGAACGCGGCGACGACGAGCAGTAAGGTGGGTCCCCAGAAGGACAGGAATTGCACAATCAGCGAGGAACGCCCCGATTTCGCCATGACATGCTCCTGCAGGGATGGTAACGAAAAATACCCGGCCCGAAAGGCCGGGCTTGGTTGCTATACGATAGAACTTGCGGATCTCCTTATTGATGATCCGGTAAAGTAAGACGGAAATCCCCGCATCACCAAACCGCAGGATTGTCATCCCGCCCGACAGGCACCCCCCTCATACGCGCGCCAGCCGCGCCGCAAGCGAAGCACTCGCACATCAACCCTCGGCCTTGCAAGCAGTAAGGCCGATCCCCCGGCCGGACCAAAAGGACGTCAAACGACGTTAAACGACGCAAAATGACGTCAATGCGAGTCCGTTCGAACGCCAAAGGACGACAAACCACGTGCCTCCTCCCTCAGATCCAAGTCAGATTGTCAAAGAGCCAGCGCCGGCGGAACGATCACGGAAAAACCACCGTCCTCCCATCTACTGGTGCTGCTTCGCTTCCGGAGCGCCGCTGGCGAAGCAAAGGCGGATTTTTTTGAAGTTTTTCTTCGCCGGTTGCTTCAATGAACTTGAAACATGGGACCTGTCCCCCGTTTTTCAATGTGTCACGTTTAGCGCGTCAATTAATCAGTAGCGACCCGTTTTCAGTTCTCGGAAAGCGCCGATCTTTTCCGCGTCTGGTTAAAACTGCTCCCGTTTCCGTCCCATCCGTCCAGCAGGCAAAACGATTTTCGATACGCCCAGCTTTACCGCGGTACGAACGGTCCGAAGTTGGGGTGCTGACAGCTCCACGGCCTGCCTGAACTTCTTTTGAAGTTCCTCGTCCTGCGCCAGTCCCTTGTAGAGCTCGCGCAATTTCAACATCTGCTGCCGATAGGCCACGGTTTTGACCGGATCGGTGAACAGGCAGAATATGCTGCTGATGGTCTTCAGGTTCGGCGTTACGCCCGCGGATCGCTGAGCGTCGGCGACGATTTCGACCATCTTCTGTGCATCCACCTTGCCCGGATTCCTTGACGGGATCCCCGACGGCCTTTCTTTCGTTGCCATGAATGTTCCCTTTCGTGCGAGGTCAACAATCGCGAATCGGATCGCCCTTCGTCCTCAATTTTTGATGCCTTCTGCGACTTTGATCAAGGGTGTGAGCTGCCAGAGTCCGACCATCAAATAGACGACCGACACCATGACCAGTCCGTACACGAGGCCCATCGCCTGGAAGTAACGCTTTTCGACCGGGAAACGGAAGATGATCGTATCATCCGGCGGCAGCTTGCGCAGCAGGGCGGAAAGCACCCAAAATAGGCACAATGCGGCCAAGGCAACGCAGACGGCTGAGGCGAGGAGGAGGATTGGAACCTGGTCGGGCACCTTGGTCATCAGGTAGGCCAGCAGGGCGCCGATCAGGGGCAGCAACAGGGCGAGGAAGGACAGCATCCCGTTCAACTGGGATTGCAGGGCATCCGTTCGGATTTCCCGCTTGAACGTGCGGCCGTAGGTCTTGTTGCACGTGAGTATCAGTAAAATCACGAACAGTGCGCCGGCGACGATCAGCGCATTCGTCAGCGTATCCCATCGATCTGGAGGCGGAGCCGGCAACGTGGTGGGTTTCGCCGGGGAGGGATTTGAGGCCGGGGGTGCCTTGCCTGCCGGTGCAGGCTGGCTCGATGCGGGGCTGGCAAAGCACCCTACGCCGCTGAGAATGGCCATCAGCAGCAGGGCACAAAGCGAGAGAGTCACCAACGTCGCTTTCAAGATTCGGGTTGATCCTTCTTCAATTCGGCTTCTGCCTGGTGCCAGTTGTCGTCATTGCTTCGACCCGGATTCTGCTTAGCCAATTCGGCGGCCCGGGTGGAGATTTGTTCGTGCGTGGGTGCTTTTGGGTTGATCTTCGCGGCGGCCGGGGCTGCGGCTGCAGCGGCAGCCGCGGGCGGGACCTCATTCACTCCGTTTCCACCGTTACCCTTTGGACCTTTCCCCCCGTTTCCACCGTCATCGGTTGGCTTGGGGCCTTTGGTACCGTTTCCGGTGACCGTCGTTGTGTCAGCGGCCGGCGCGACGACTTTGCTGGCCCGGTTCCGTTTCCGCTTTAAGACCTTGTTGGCATTGAGCACGCTGTCCTTGCGGCGGTTGTCGGCGTGAATGCCGACGCCCAAGAGGCTAAACAGCACGGTCAGAAGCACCGGCTTGTTGGCATCGGATTCCGCTCCCACCTTGCCGGTCGAGGTGCTCGGCGCCGGCGAGAACATGCTGACCAAGGTGTTGGATCGCCCCTGCAGGTCAGCCAGGGTGGCGTTCACCTGATCGGTAACTCTCTGAGAATTCAACGGAATATCTCTGATTCGGTTGTCCACCTCCGCTTTGTACGCCGCAAAATTCGATTCGATGGTCCCAGACCAGCTCCATTCACGCGTAACGGGGTCCGTCGCACATCCCGACAGCGCGGCGGACACCATCGCGGCGAGCAAGAGTAAACAGATAGGTTGGATGAGGTATTTCATTGGGTGGCCTGTTCGGTAGCAGGATCCTTCGCGGCGACGGTCGACTTTCTGACGTTGTCCGCACCCAAACCAGCGAGAACCAGCCCCGTCGCCGTTGCCACCAGCGGGGCGAGCGGGCCGCTGGCCGGCGCCAGAGCGCTGACCGCCTGTACGGCCGTTCCGAGAGCGGCCTTTTGGGCTGCGATCGACTCCATTGCCTTGTCATACTGGATCGTCTTGAGCTGGACGTCTTCCTGCAGCGCCTTGAGGCGGGCCTGTCCGGCGTCGATGAAGCTCTTCAGTTCCGCGCTCAATTCACTGGCCGTTACTCTGCGAAGGGTGAAGTAATCGGCTGGATCGATCGGCTGCAGGTCTTCGTCCATTGCCAGTGCCTTGGCCAGCGAATCGCTGGGGGCTGGTGCGGCGGAATTCTTGTGTACGTACCCGTGCTGTTGATACAGCGGATTGTCCGTCCTGGGCTCGGTTCCGTAGAAGAAAACAAACAGGAAGGCGGCAGCGAAGAGAGCGAAGGAGAGGTACCGGTTGTGATCAAGCATCGTCTTGGTCACACCGGTCAGGCCCAGGCTTTCAACCGCGGCGTTAATGAGGCCCCCGTCGTCGTCGCCGACGGCCCCCGCGGCGTCGCCGGTTTCGGCGGCATCGATGGTCGCTTCGACGGCGCGATTCGACTTCTCGGCCGCAACCTGCCCGTGAGACACCTGCGCGGCATGGGTGGCAATCTGCTCGGGCGTTGCATTGTCCGGCAATTTCGTGGTATCGGCGTTGACCGCAATCTGACTGGCAACCTGGGCCAATTTGGCGAGGGAAATGGCCTTGCTGCTGGCGGAGATGGCCTTGTCCCGATTGGCCGGCCGAGCGGCTCCCCCTCGCGTGGCCGCCTGATGCTTGTCGGCGGCCTTGGTATTGGCCCCGGCGACCGCGAGGTGCGCCTTTGCTGCCTCGTCATCGAGGTCCGCCGCCTTGTTGTGCCTGGCTTTCCGGTTCGCATCGGCCGCCGCGCGATGCGCCGCCGCCGCCTTTTCGTGGAGTTTGGAGGCGTGATCGTGCTGGCCGACCGCATCCCGGTGTGCGTCTTTTCCCGATGCCACAATGCCTCCCTTGATCTGACGTGTGCCCGAGAATCAATAGTATTAAAAAAACTGCAAAAGCGATAAATAATCTACCGTTTGTAACATCCCCCATTTCAGGGAAATTCAAGTTAATAAAATCGGGAGAATACGCTGGGCTGGCTGGTTCGATCTCGATCCTTCACCTTTGCGCTGAAATCATGGAAACGGGCGAAGAAACGGTATCCCGGGTCAGAAAACCGGACAAATCGGCTTTGGATCGGAAAGGCGGTCCCTGCTAATTCTTTTGACCAATCTTTCCGCTCGCTTCTTACCCCCCAAGAATCAGACTCCCGCCAGCACGGGCCGGGTTTTCTCTTTGTTCACGTATGGTAATCCGCGTTGATCGTCACGTAATCCTTAGATAGATCGCACGTCCACACGGTGGCGGCGTGTTTGCCCAGCCCGCAGGTCAGGTCGATGACGACTTCTTTGGCGGCCAACGACCTGCTCACCTTTTCCGCATCAAACTTCAGCGGCGTGCCGTGGCGGAAGACGGGCGTGCCTTGCAGTTTCAGCACCGATTTGTCCGGATCGTACTTCGCCCCGCACAACCCTGCGGCTGACACGATTCGGCCCCAGTTGGGGTCGTTGCCGTGCATGGCGCATTTGACCAGCGGGCTGTTGGCGATCGCGCGGGCGATCAGCCGGGCGTCGTTCACGCTGGCGGCGGTGCTCACGATGATCTTCACCACCTTGGTCGCGCCTTCGCCGTCGGCGGCGATCTGGTACGCGAGCGACTGGCACACCTCACGAAGTGCGTCGCCGAACGCGGTGAGGCCTTTCGCGGAATCGATCGCCGCACCAAATCCACTCGCCATGATCGCGGCGGTGTCGTTGGTGCTCGTATGATCGTCGACCGTCACCGCGTTAAAACTTTCGTCGGCGATCGCGTTCATCAGCTTCTGCAGCTTGCTCGACGCGATTTTCGCGTCGGTGGTGAGGTAGGCGAGCATCGTCGCGTGCGGCGGCCCCATTCGCGGTCCGATCATGCCGCTGCCTTTGCACACGCCGGCGATCGTCACGAATTCTTTGCCGATCTTCACGCGACTAGCGGCGGCTTTTCGCACCAGATCGGTCGTCAGGATCGCGGCCGAGAATTGGTGGGCGTGTTCTTCGCTGTTGCCGAGCGCGGCCGACGCACCGGCGATGCCCGCGCGGACTTTGTCCATTGGCAACAAGTGCCCGATGATGCCCGTGGAACTTGGTAGGACCGCCGACGCATCACAGCCGACGGCCTTGGCGGCGAGGTCGCACATCGCGCGGGCATCTTTCTCACCTTGCTTGCCGGTGCATGCGTTAGCGTTGCCGGCGTTGACGACGACGGCTTGCAGCCTGCCGCCGGCGATGTTCTCGCGCCCGACTTTCACCGGGGCGGCGAAGACTTTGTTCGTCGTAAACACCGCGGCGGCGTTCGCGAGTCGATCGCACACCAGCAGGCCAACGTCCGGCGTCTGCTTGCTCTTGATCCCGGCGTACACCGCACCAGCCCGAAACCCTCGCGGCGACAACAAATGCAATTCGGCCATGAAACGAATCTCCTTGGGCGGGGATTGTAACGAAAAAGATTTAAACACGAAGCAACGAAGAACGCGAAGCGGGCCCTTTACGAATCATGCCCGAACGCAAAGTATGGCTATTAAGAAAAGATTGGCTCGGAGAGATGGCACTTAGCTTCGATAACCGCTTCGTGTGCTTCGTTGCTTCGTGTTTAACTCTCTTCAAGTCGCCGAACTAGCAAGCGGCTGAGGCGTCGCTTTCACCGTCGCCGGGACCGGCAACGCTTTGTGTCGGCGGACGATGAGCAGGGAGCTTTCGACTTCCTGGGCGATGCGTTCGGAGCGGAAGCCGAACAAATGCGACTCGAGTCCCCATTCTTCGCCGACGCCGATGATGGTGAGGTCGGCCGACTGGGCGTATTGGACGACGACGTCGACCGGGCTGTCGTCCTGAACGATCTTGAACTGCACTTGCTGCTTCATGCCCGGCTCGACGAACAGGCGGTCCATCAGGCCGGCGACCGAGCTGTCGGAATTACGCGAGCGCGGGACGACGTGCAGCACGGTCACTTCCACGCCGGGCGATGTGGCCAGGCGTCGGGCGAGTTCCATCGCGAGCACATCGTGCGTGCTGCCGAGGTAGGGGACGAGGATTTTCTTTGCGCCGCGGAATCCGCGATCGACGAAGATCGCGACATTGGCCTCAACGTTGCTCAGCACGCGGTGCACCGTGCCGCCGAGGATGTTCGCGCTGAAGACGGCGTGGTGGAAACCCATCAGCAGCAAGTCGATCTTGCGGTGCTCGGCTAAGCGCGAAATATCGCCGGGCACATCGCGGCTGATGAAGCTGATTGGCTCGACGGGGACTTTTAGCTTCGCCGCCTGAGCGAGCAGCGGCTGGAGCGGTTCCTGCTCGTCGGCCTCGGGCTCGGGATCGATGCCGGCCCGGTACGCTTCGTGATCGACGGGGCGGCGCAGGTGTAAGGCGTAAATCAGCCGAGTAGCGTCGTTGCCGGCGATGGCGCTGGCTAGATCGAGCAACGCGGCGCCGCTGCGCGGGGCGGCGATCGGGATCATCACGCTGAACGCCGGTTTGACGGCCGCGGCCGACTCGGTTTCGTCTTCGCCGAACAGCTTACGCGGGTAGACCAGATGCAGGATCGGCGTCGTCATGGCGGTGGTGGCCAGTGCCATGATCACCATCATCGCGAACACCGCGTCGGTGATCACACCGAGCTCGCGGCCGATGTTGAGGATGAGCAGCTCCATCAGGCCGCGCGTGTTCATCAGGATGCCGATGGCGCTCGACTCCCGCCACGTGAAACCCGACACCTTGGCCGCGAGAGCCGAGCCGCCGAACTTGCCGGCGCACGCGACGGCGATGATCAACGCCGTGTAAAGCCACAGCTGCGGCGAATCGATCAGGCCGATCTGCGTCTTTAGGCCGGTGAAGGCGAAGAAGATCGGCAGGAGGAATACGACGGTGAAGTCTTCGAGCTTTTCCGACAGCTCACGCACGAAGCGGCTGCCCTTGGGCATCATCGCGCCCATCAGGAACGCGCCGAACAGCGCGTGGATGCCGATCATTTCCGTCGTGAAGGCCGACACCATCACCAGCAGCAGGACGACGGCGACCAGGTTCTGATTCAGTCGGCCGGTGCGGTCGTAAAACAGCTGCAGGCGTTGCAGGAACGGGCGGACGACGAAGAACATCGCAGCGACGTAGATGGTGGACAGGCCGGCGGTGATCAAACCGGGCTTGAGGCCGTCCGATCGCGCGACGGCGACGACGAACGCCAGCATGCACCATGCGGAGACGTCATCGACCGCGGCGCAAGTGATCGCCACCGCGCCGACGCGCGTGCGGTGCAGGTTTCGCTCCGTGAGGATGCGCGCCAGGACGGGGAAGGCGGTAATGCTCATGGCCGCGCCCATGAATAGTGCGACGGCGGTGAACCGCATGTGCGGCGTATCGTTGAACAGCTGCGTGTACAGGAACAGCGTCAGAACCGATCCAAGCAGGAACGGGCCGAGGATGCTGGCGTGGCTGATCAGCACCGCCGCGTGGCCGCGGTTTTTGATCAGCTTCGGATCGAGCTCGAGGCCGATCAGGAAGAGGAAGAGGATCACGCCGAGTTGGCTGAGGACGTTAAGCAGCCCGATGCTGGAAGGCGGGAAAATCGACGCCGACGCCGCCGGCCATAGCCAGCCCAGCAGGCTCGGCCCCAGCAGAATGCCGGCGATCATCTCGCCCATCACCTGTGGTTGATGGATGCGCGCGAACAACCACCCCATGAGCCGGCTGGCGGCTAGGACAATGGCGATCTGCGTCAGCAGCAAGAGGATCGGACTACTTAGATGCATCCTTCCTTTCTCGCCTCAGGCGGTACGAATCGATGCGAAGCTCGGTGCCGCGGTCGCTCTTGGACAGGTGTTCGGTGAACTGCATGTCGTTCAGGTCAATGCGCTGGGGCTTTTCATGTTCAACGGTCAGCACGACGAATACCCCCGACTGCTGGATGACAGCCTGGCGGTCGGGTTTCCCGGTTTCCACGACGGCCCACTGTCCCGAGAGATCCGGCGGAGCCTTTAACGTCGAACCGACGTGCAGAATGCCCCACAGCGCACTGCCGCAGAGAAGGATCATCAGGATGTAGCCGCCCGTCGTTCGGTTCATCATTCAATATCCAAGCCTAACCCAAGTCATGGTACAACTGTGTTAAATCCGCAAGGCGTTATACAATTTTTAGCAAGGCCAGCATATGAGTTTCAACCTGATAGAGAAGCAAGTTCTGTACGACGGCAAAAAGGTGCGGCTCGAACTGCATCACCTGCAGGACGACGACGGTCATCGGCTGAAGAAGGAAGTGGTGGTGCATCCCGGCGCGGTGGTGATTTTGCCGTTTCTCGATGCGACAACGATTTTGCTGATCAAGAACCGGCGGTACACCGTTGGCGAGACGTTGATCGAGCTTCCCGCCGGCACGCTGGAAAAGGGCGAGCTGCCCATGAACTGTGCCGGCCGGGAGTTACAGGAGGAAACCGGCTTTCTAGCCAATCGGATCAAGCCGATCGGCAGTTTCTACGCGTCACCGGGCATTCTCACCGAGAAGATGTACATCTTCGCGGCATATGATTTGGAGAAAACGCGTGCTGCGCTAGAGGCCGACGAGGAGATCGAAGTGTTGCCCACGGAATGGGACCAAGCCATGGAAATGGTGCAATACGGGCAAATCAAGGACAGCAAGACGATCGCGACATTGTTATTGTATGATCGGTTCATGCGTATCGCAGAGAAGGTGATGTAATGGGCTGGCAGGACAGGCAATACTCCCGAGACGGCAACTACGGAACGGGCAATCCGCTGATGTGGGTGCTGTCTGGATCGGTGCCGCTGTTTACGGTGTTTGGGATTCGGGTTCGCGCGCACGCTTCGCTGGTCATCCTGGTGGTGCTGGTCCTGCTGTTCGGCTTGGGACAAGGCTTTACCTGGCAAGACCGCGTGCAGTCGATGGGCGTGTTGTTCGTCATCGTGCTCCTGCACGAGTTCGGCCATTGCTTTACGGCACGGTGGGTAGGCGGGGATGCGGACGACATCTTGATGCATCCACTGGGGGGATTAGCGTCCACTCGACCGCCGCATCGTCCACTGCCGCACTTCTTGGTGTCAGCCGGTGGGCCGGCGGTGAATGTGGTGATCTGTCTGATCTGCGGCGCGATCATCTGGGCCACGACAGGCGGACTTCCCTGGAGCCCGTTTAGCTTCCGATCCCTTGGCGCGTTCGACAGCTGGTTCGATCTTTACCGCTACGCGTTCTGGATCTACCAGATCAGCTGGATGTTGCTGTTGTTCAACCTCATGCCGATCTTCCCACTGGACGGCGGCCAGATGCTGCAGGCGATCTTGTGGCCGAAGTTCGGGTACTACAAGTCGATGTTGTTCGCGTGCGTCACCGGCATGGTCGGAGCGGTGATCGGCGGGATGATTGCTCTGGCGAGCATGCGGCTGAATCTCGCAATCCTGGCGGTATGCGGATTCATGACCTGCTATCAGATGCGCCTGCAAGTACTGGCCGCGGGGCCGTACGGGTTTCAGGACGAAGTGGACTACAGCGCCAGCCTGTTCGACAACAAATCGTCTCGACGTTCTCGCAGCGGCCGGTCGCTTCGTAAGGTTCGTAAGCAGGAACGGCTGGCTGCGATCGAGCAGAACAAGATCGACGCGATCCTGGCCAAAGTATCCGCATCGGGCATGCACACGCTGACGTGGTGGGAAAAACGCACCCTGCGAAAAGCCACCGAGCGTCAACGCCGGGCGGAGCAATCCCACTCTCGGCGGTGATCTCCGCGGCTTGTGGCTTCACTTCCCGCGCCGTGCTAAATTACCCAGCGATGACCAACGCCGCCCATCAACAATGTATCAATCCGCAATGCCGCGCCACCTACGACGTCGGTGACGTGAAAGTCGGCTGCACCAAGTGCGGGTCGCTGCTGGACATCGTCTACGACTGGTCGCGGTTGAGCGTGCCGAAATCGCTGGGGTTCTTCGAACACCGCTGGGCGACCAAGGGCACCGGCATCCAAGGGCGGCTCGATTTCTCCGGCGTCTGGCGGTTCCGCGAGCTGATGCCGTTCTACCGCACCGATTCGGACATCGTCACCATCGGCGAAGGCCGCACACAGCTGCAGCAGGCGGATCTTTTGGCCAAGCAATTGGGCATGAAGCAAGGCTGTCTGCATCTGCAATATGAAGGCCTGAACCCGTCCGGCAGCTTCAAAGACAACGGCATGACTGCGGCGTTCACACACGCCCGCATGGTGGGGGCGCACAAAGTCGCGTGCGCGTCGACCGGCAATACATCGGCGTCGCTGGCGATGTTTGCATCGCTGGCGGAGATGCAAGGCATCGTCTTCATCGGCTCGGGGAAGATCTCGTTCGGCAAGCTGTCGCAGGCGCTGGATTACGGCGCGCTGACGTTGCAGATTAAGGGCGATTTCGACGACTGCCTCCGCAGGATCCGGCAGATCGCGGTGGACGTGCCCAAGATGGGCATCTACCTGATGAACAGCGTGAACCCCTTCCGCCTGGAAGGGCAGAAGTCGATCATGTTCCGCATCCTGGAAGCGCTCAACTGGGAAAGCCCGGACTGGGTGATCGTGCCCGGCGGCAACATGGGCAACTGCAGCGCGTTCGGCAAAGCGTTCATGGAGCTCAAAGAGCTCGGCCTGATCAAGAAGATTCCGCGGCTGGCGATCATCAACGCCCACGGCGCCAACACGCTGCACCAACTCGTTAATAACGACGGCCTGACGTGGAACGATGGGAACATCAATCGCGAAAAAGTTGGCAAGCTCTATGCGGCCATGGACGAGAGCAACTACCGCGCCAACACGGTTGCCAGCGCCATCGAAATCAGCCGGCCGGTGAACCTGCCCAAGGCGCTGCGGGCGCTGCACGTGATGAATGGCGTGGTGCGCGAAGTGACGGACGAAGAAATCCTCGAACACCGCGCGATGGTCGCCCGCTGGGGCTTCGGCTGCGAACCCGCCAGCGCCGCCAGCGTCGCCGGTTTGCGAAAGCTGCTTGACGAGCAAGTCATCAGCCCGACGGACACCGTCGCCTGCATTCTGACGGGTCATGAGCTGAAAGATCCGAACGTCACGGTGAAATACCATACAGGCTTGGACATGAAGAGCGTACAGGACCTGGCCCCCAAGACCGAACCGCACGGCAAACTCTCGAATCAGCCCGTGCAGGTGGACGACGATCTTGCGTCGATCGTGATCGCCCTGGGTGGCGATCCAAAGTTGGTTGCCGGCATCGAGTTCAAAAAGGCCGGGCCAAATGTACCGGTGGGTGAATACTAGCACCGGCCGATTTCAACGATCTCACGTACAAGGGAAACGAATGATATCAGTAGCCATTACCGGCGCCGGCGGACGGATGGGCACTCGGCTGGTCGCGCTGGCCAAGCAGTCCGGCGAGTTCCAGCTCGTTGGCGCGATTGAGCGGCCGGAGTCGGACTTGCAGGCGCGCGATGCGGGCGAAGTCGCGGGCATTGGCAAGATCGGTTTGCCGATTACTTTTGACCTGAAGCCGACGCCGAATGTGCTCATCGACTTCACCGCGCCGGCGTCGATGCGCCATTGGCTGAAGGCGTGTCACGATCGCGGCATTGCGATGGTCATCGGCACGACGGGCCTATCGCAGAAAGACCACGACGCGATCGACATCGCCTCAAAGGACATCGCCATCCTGCAGGCACCGAACATGAGCCTCGGCGTGGCGGTGCTGTGCAAGGTGGCCGGCGAGGTGGCCAAGATGCTCGGCGACGACTACGACATTGAAATCGTTGAAGGGCACCACCGGTTCAAAAAAGACGCGCCCTCCGGGACGGCCATGGGTATTGCCGAGGCGATTCTGGCGACCACCGGCAAAACGAAGGACTCGCTCGTCTTCGATCGACACGGCGATGACGTCACCCGCCAGCGCGGCACCATCGGCATGCACTCGCTGCGCATCGGCGATGAAGTCGGCAAGCACACAGCGTACTTCGCCAGCCTCGGCGAGCGGTTGGAGCTCGGCCATGTCGCGACCAATCGCGATACGTTCGTCCACGGCGCACTCAAGGCTGCCAAGTGGTTGGCGGGACAAAAGCCGGGGCGGTACGTTATTGCCGATGTTCTAGGCCTGAAATAGAACGCGTTTCCCGCAATAAATCTTCAAGATCGGCAGGGACAGCCCCGCATTATCGGGCAGAGTGACGTACTGGTTCAGTCCGCCGGTCGTTCTTCCGATGACAGACAGGCCGTCCTTCATTCACGATGAATGACGGCATTGATCGAACGGTCTTTCATCGGAACACGCAGATGCTTTTCAACTCGACCGCCAGCAAAACCGCCGCGCCGCCGCCGCCGATGCCTGTTGCTGAACCCAAGCCGGCCGCCCCGGAAGTGAAGCATTCGCCGGTTCCTTCCGCAGAAGACATGGCTAAGGCCAAGGAAATGAGCCGGCTGCGGAATGAAGTCGTCCGCCAGATCTGCGGCGTGCTGCCGAACGCCGACACAGAACCCAGCGAAGCCGATCGCCCCCAAGTCATCCAGCTCGTGAACAAGATTATTGGCGAGATCGCGCCGTCGCTCGACGTCGCTCAGCGCGATGAGCTGTTCCGCAACTGCGTAGCTGAGTTTTTCGGCTTCGGGCCGATTCAGACATTTATCGACGATGCCAGCGTGACCGAAGTGATGGTGAACCGCGCTGACCGCATTTACGTCGAGCGGCACGGCAAGCCGGTATTGACGCCAATCACATTCGATGACGACGCGCACGTTCGCAAGATCATCGACCGTATCATCGTTCCGCTCGGCCGCCGGTTGGATACGAAAACGCCGCTAGTTGACGCCCGCCTGCCGGACGGCAGCCGCGTGAACGCGACGATCTCGCCGTGCACGATCGACGGCCCGACGATCACCATTCGAAAATTCGGCAAGAAGGCGATGACCGTGGATGATCTCATCCGCTTCGGCGCGATGACGGCTCCGGTCGCCGAGTTCTTTAAAGCCTGCGTACGTGCCCGGCTGAACATCATCGTGTCCGGCGGCACCGGATCGGGCAAAACCACACTGCTCAATGTACTTTCGAGTTTCATCCCCGACGACGAACGAATCGTCACCATCGAAGACGCCGCCGAATTGAAGCTCGGCCAGGATCACGTCATCCGCATGGAAAGCCGCAAGCCCGACCTCGACGGCACCGGCGAAGTGACGATCCGCGACCTCGTCCGCAACTCGCTGCGTATGCGACCGGAGCGCATCGTCGTCGGCGAATGCCGCGGCGGCGAAACGCTCGACATGCTGCAGGCGATGAACACCGGCCACGACGGCTCGCTCACCACGCTTCACGCCAACACGCCGCGCGACGCGATCAGTCGAATCGAAACCATGTCGCTCATGGGCGGCATCGATTTCCCGATCCGCGTGATCCGCGAGCAGGTGGCGTCGGCTGTGCAGTTAATCGTGCAGCAGAGCCGCTTGCGTGACGGCAGCAGAAAGATCACCCATGTGACGGAAATCGTCGGCATGGAAGGCGATAAGCTGATCCAGCAGGACCTTTTCCGCTACGAGGAACAGCTGGACGCCAACGGCAAATCCGCCGGTACGCTCCGCAGCACCGGCCAGCGCCCGCACTGCACGCCGAAGCTCGAAGCCGCAGGCTTCAAGCTGCCGACGGAACTGTTCATGAACACCGGCGGGGCGGGTCGCCGGCTGTAACGCGGGGCTTGAGGTTATTCCGCGGGGATAATCTGCGCAGCCAGCGTCAGGTGGACTTCCGGCGTCCAGCGGCTGTCGGTTTTCAACGTCACAAGCGAGTACGTGCTGCCGGCGCCAAACGCCCAATGGGCTTGCACGCGCACCTCGGCTGACGACCCGGCGGGGATCGGGGCGCTGGGCACTTCAGCGACCGTGCACGCGCAGCTGGTGGTGGACCCCGTCACGCGAATCGGGCGACTTGACGTATTCCGCATGACGAACGTGTGCTCGCACAGTTTGGCGTCCTCGGCGCGCAGCGTGCCGAAATCGTACATTCCGTGCTCGTCGGCGACCAACCCGCGCTTCGGCACTGCGGCGTAGGCGCTGATTCCCACCGCCAGAAACATGAACGCGACGACGGCCACCACCCCGGTGCGCCACAATCTTTGGTAAACAGGAACAGAAGTCGGCCGTGGTCCGGTCATCAGCAGGCCGACGACGATCAGCGCATCGATCGCGGCCATCACCCGAGGATTGACTGCAGCGGGGCCGAAGCATCCGCAAGCGGGGACGTGCGCGAGCGTATTCTTAACCGACACGCCGGTAAAAATGGTAAAGGCGACAACAGTCAGTCCCCAAGCCAACCTCGGATAGAGCTTGAGCAGCAACATGCCGCCCACAATCAACTCGAACTCGATCAGGCCGAGTTCGAAAGCGCGCGCATACATCGCCATTTCGGGTGTAGTTCGAAAGGACTGATACGTCTTCAACATCGCGGCCACGATCAACAGCAGCGCAACGCTGTTTGTAAAAATCGTTGCGGTCACGCTCGTCGCACGATGTTCTGTCGTAGTGGCCGTTGATGATGCAATTGTCATTGAGATGTGTCCTACTGTAGCGCTTGCTCGATCAAAAAAATCTCTGAAATATCAGCAAAATTTAGGTAATTCCCTTTGAGATATCTACATATTCTTATATGTTGTTCCCAACACGTCGATTGCAATGGTAAGGGGAAAAATGTTGATGGAAGGCAGGAGACATCAAGTTGTACGTCGCTCTCATCTGTCGGCCTTCACCTTAACCGAAGTGCTCATTGTAGTCGGCATCATCGGTGTGCTGATCGGATTCCTATTGCCAGTGATGAGCCGGGCACAGGAGTCAGCCAAGCTCGTGACGTGCGCGTCGAACCTTCGACAAATCGTTCTGCTGATGAATGTGTACGCGGATCAGTATCGCGATCGCTTGCCTTACCGAGCTGACCCTTTGCAGGACTGGAGCATCGCGCTCGTTGCAAGAAGTTCCGACGGACAGGTCTTCCGCTGTCCGGCCGACGATACGTCGCGTCGCGACACGGGAAGCCCTGAAGTCGTTCGAAGTTACGGCGTGAATTGCGGGCCTTACGGCGTAACGAGCGGGGCGTCGTATCGCGCACCTTGGCCGGCGTTGTCTGTTGGTGTTCCGGCGAAGATTCGGCAAGTGCCGCTTCATGTCATTCTGGTTGGCGACAATCATGGTCAGTTTCAACAAAGCGCTGCGTACGTCGGCATCGCCGAGGCTGAGGGACTCGACGGCGTCGCGTGGGGGACGCATCGTCAGAAGCGGGGTCGTGGGGACAACTACGCCTTCGTGGACGGTCATGTAGAATACAGGCTCAAGGCCGATATGGACGCCTTGGCGCTCGATTTCGCACTCGACCCAGCGAACGGTGGGGAAGGGGGTCCGAATGATCCCTGGAAATGGAGGTAACGGACAAAATTCAAGCCACGTCTGATTCGGGAGAGTGAAGAAACGTCATGTCATCACCCCGGGCATCGGGGAGAGTTAGCAATCGAATAAGGAGGTTTCATGTCGAAGACTAAATTAGTCGTCGGGGGCGTCGTCTTGATATTTTCTGCCACGGTCGCGCTGGCGGCCGCACATTTCCTGCAATGCAGCAAGTCGCAGAACGGGAACAATCTGGTCGTCAGTTTCCGTGAAGCCGGATTGGGGAACGGCGACGTGAACATCACCGTCAGCGGGACGGCGGAAGCACATTACGCTTGTTACAACCACGGCGGGAAGAATCCTGCGGCGGCAAACAAGCGGACGATCAGTGCGCAGGTCACCTCGTCCAGCACCTTTGAACCGAAAAACGGATCGGTCCGTGGCTCGTTAACTCTTACGCCGCCGGGTCCCGGCAGCTTCTCTTGCCCGAACGGGCAGGTACTGCGACTTGACTCGGTTACCTATTCCGGCGTTACCGTCACCGATACCACCAACGACGTGTTGTGCTCGCCGTGAGTAATGGGCGACAATGTCACTAAAAGTTTATCTCACTACGCGATCCCCTCGTCCGGGTAACGAGGGGATTTTGTTGTGCCATCGCTACTGGTGGACCGTGTCGTGCGATTCCGGCTCGTGATGGCTGTCGCCGTCTTGGCCGCCGTGATTATCTCCCTTGTCGCGCATCTTGGTCATGCCGATCAGCACCGCCGAGACGGCCGTGTGGTTTTCGGGTCCGACAGCGGTGATGCGGTAATAATACTTCGTGCCGAGCGTTAGGCCGGTGTCGGTGAAGCTCTTTGTGCCGGCTGGCTTCGTGCCGACTTGGGTGAAAGTCGTGCCGTCGGTGCTGCGCTCGATGATGTAGCCGTTAGTGGCACCGTAGTCTTTGTCCCAGCTCACCAGGATAGACGTCGTGCTCAGCGCCTTGGATTTCAGCTGCCGGGGTGCGATCACCTGTACCAGCGATGGGATCTGCACGTTCACCAGGTTCGACGGCCTGCTGTTCCCACCCTGGTTGTACCCCATCACGATGTATTGTTCGGCCGACTCAGGGGCGGTCGTGTCAGTGTAAGTAGTCACGTTCGGATCGACCCGGCCAATCAGGGTCATCTTGCCCTTGGCGCCTTTGCGAAACACGATGAACCCCAGTTCGTTGTCCGACGTGTCCGTCCAGTTCAGCGTGACGGCGGTCCCGTTCACGGTGCCCGCCAGGTCCGTCGGGGCGGCCGGCTTGATTACGCCGGTGGTGTTTTCCCGCTCGTGCGATTCGCCCAAGCCGGGGTAATGGCTCACCGACATCAGCGTGCGGGTTTCAAGCGTCTCGACGATAGGGGTCGTGTGTTTCATGTTCGCCTCTGAGCCGGTTAGTGGATGGCTCGTGCTCCGAAGGTGATCTCCGATTGATTCGATGGAGAGGCAAGCCGGTGCTGCGGAAAAATGATTCGGGGACGTTCGGGTTATCGGGCGTGCAGGATTCGATGCCCATTCCCCCCCGGTTTGACGCTCGAACGCCTCCCCCTTACGATCACCCGACTGCAATATGTTCGCAATTGTCTCAGACATTCACGGCAACTTAGAGGCGTTCTCCACCGTCCTGGCGGAGATCGACCGGCGTGGGATTCAGCACATCGTCTGCCTCGGCGACATCGTCGGGTACGGGCCGAACCCCATGGAATGCCTGGACTTAGTCGCCAGCCGCTGTCGCGCCGCCATCATGGGCAACCATGACTTTGCGGTGCTTTACGAGCCTTACAACTTCAACAGCGGTGCGGAGTCGGCCTGCTTCTGGACGCGCCAGCAGTTTGAGAACGACCCCGACCTGGCAAGACGCGCGGCCCGCTGGAAATTCATCGGCAACCTGCCCGTGCGCGTCAAAACGCCGGAATTCATCGGCGTCCACGCGTCCCCGCGACGGCCGATCAACGAATACATCTTCCCCGACGACATCTACACCAACCCGGGCAAATTCGTCAGCATTTTCGAGCGGTTCGAGCGGCTCTGCTTCGTCGGCCACACGCATGTGCCGGGGGTCTTTCTAGAAGGGCCTGATTTTTATAGTCCCGACGAGCTGGACTATCGCTTCGAATTAACGGATGAAAAGGCCATCATCAACGTCGGCAGCGTCGGCCAGCCGCGCGATCGCGATCCGCGGAGCAGCTTTGTGGTCGTAACCGATACGGCCATCGAGTTCGTCCGCCTCGCGTACGACGTCGACAAGACGGTGAAGAAAGTTGAACAGATTGAAGCCCTCGATGATTTCCTCGGAACCCGCCTGCTCGACGGGCGATAAACCACCGGCCCTACCTCAACCACAAAGAACGGACGCATAAAGGAATGGATACGAAACGACTCTTTACCGGCATGGCCGTGGCGATGTTGCTCGTCATCGGTTGGAGCCAGCTGGTGCAGTACCTCGCCCGCACGCACCCCGAGTGGGGCTGGCTCAAGAAGGACGAGCCGACGACGCAGCAGGTTGTTGCTTCTACGACACAAAACGTAGAAGCCGTCGCCCCGATGACCCGGCCTGTGGTCGCAGCGGCGACGCAGAGCACTGTGGCTGTCGCATCGACGCAGACGGTTCCCGCAACCGCGACGTCGGCCGGTCGATATTCGGTGGTGCCGGCCACACAGCCTACGGGGGTGAAGCTCGGTTCCGGCGTCGCCAGTGATCCGAATCTGACGATGCAGGTGGAAGTCGTGCCGCGCGGCGCCGGATTTAACAGCGTCACGCTGAACGAATTCAAAAAGAGTGTCGAAACGCCGGACTTGTTCGTGTTCCAGGAACCGTACCGCGGCCAGGAAGACGATGAAACGCGTCCGCTGTCGACTCGCTCAATCACCATCGACGGGGCCGTCGTTGATTTGCTCACCGTGCCTTGGGAAAAGGTCAGCAGCACGGTGGAGGAGGCGACTTACCGCGTCGTCGTCGCTCGCGACAGCGCACCAGCGGTGCAGATCGACAAGACGTTTAAACTGTCTCCCCGCAGCACTGACGAAAACACGCCGCAGGGCAGCGAAGTGACCGTGGCGTACTCGCTAAAGAACCTGACCGGCGCGCCGATCAACGCTAAGCTCGCGTTCAACGGCCCGACCGCTCCGCCGCGCGAAATCGACCGCGGCGACGACCGCAACTTCATCGGCGGGTACAACCACGAAGGGTTTGCCGATCTCACGCACTCGAGCCTGAGTGGCCTGACGAAAGACAAGCCCACTACCGATTTGGCCAAGGATTCCGACGGCAAGCCGGTCGTCTGGATCGGGATGAGCAGCAACTACTTTAATGCCATCGTCCGACCGGACCCGAAAGAGCCCATCCATCTCGCGGCCGCGACGGGCATTGGTTTTAACTTTGAAGATCCCGCTAATCAGCACGCGCTGCTGAAGCTGGAGACGAGCAGTTTCGTCATTCCCGCCGGCGGGACGACGACGCAGACCAGCTACGTCTTCCTGGGACCTAAAAAGCGTGAACTGTTGAACAGCGCTTACTACTCCGCAGCGTTGCTGCGATACGAAGAGACGCTGGTGATGTCGAGCGGGCCGTGCTTCTACATCACGTCGACGAAGATCATCAACGGGCTGTACTTCCTGCTGTCGATCTTCCATGCCGTCTTCCGCGACTGGGGCCTGGCCATCATCTGCCTGGTGTTTTTGGTGCGTACGTGTCTGCACCCGATCACCAAGAAGTCGCAAGTCAACATGGCCAAGATGAGCAAGATGTCGCCGGAGATCGAACGACTCAAGAAAAAGCACGGCGACAACAAGGACGAGCTGAACAAGGCCATGATGCAGTTCTACAAGACGCAGGGTGCGACGCCCATCCTGGGCTGCCTGCCGATGTTCCTGCAGATGCCGATCTGGATCGCGCTGTATAGCTCGTTGCAGAACACGTTTGAGCTACGCCAGTCGCCGTTCCTGTGGGGCTTTACGTGGATCAAGGATCTGGCGCACCCGGATCGGCTGTTCTACTTCCCGCACACGCCGTTGAATTTCCTTTTTCTGCACATCGACGCGATCAACGTTCTGCCCGTGCTGCTGGGCATCGTCTCGTGGATTCAAGCCAAGGTGATGCGTCAGCAGCAACCGCCGCCGAGCACGCCGGAACAGGCGCAGCAGCAGAAGATGATGCAGTGGATGACACTGATGCTACCGGTCATCCTCTACAACGGCCCGAGCGGGTTGAACTTGTACATCATGACGAGCACGACGTTCGGCATCATCGAGAGCAAAATCATCCGCAAGCACATCAAGGAAAAAGAAGCCGCCGAGAAGGCCGGCGTGGTGATCGTGGATAATCCGCCGAACGACGAACCGCTGACGACAGGCAAGGTGCGTCGCAAGTCGCAAGAACCCGAGCCGCAGAAGCCACAAGGCGGACTGTCGGGTTGGATCACCAAGCTGCAGCAAAAGGCGGAAGAGATGCAGAAAGAGCAGATGAAGAAGAACCGGCGGAAATGACAGCGGCCCCTCCGCTCATGACGTCACACGAGGTAGACGAAAGCCGCTGAAATAGCATCCTCTCCCGGTACCCCGGGAGAGGGTAGGGTGAGGGTTCTGTTGATTCTCGCGATTATGCATCGACGGCAGAACCCTCATCCCAGCCTTCTCCCGGCGTACCGGGAGAAGGAGCAAGTTGCCTTACATGTCCACCGACGACACCATCGTCGCCATCAGTTCCGCGACCGGTCGCGCGGCACGGATGATCGTGCGGCTCAGCGGGCCCGACGCGCTCGCCATTGCCAACCAACTCACGCTGCGGCGTGGTCGCTTTAGCGACCTAGCGCCGATCGAACACCTCTCTCTCCACGTCAACGGTCTGACGTTCAACGCGTTCGTCTACACCTTCATCGCCCCCCGAAGCTATACCGGCCAGCACCTGATTGAGCTCCATCTTCCCGGCAACCCGCTTCTCGCGCGGATGACGCTCGACGCGTGTCAGCAACTCGGCGCTCGCTTAGCGGAGCCGGGCGAATTTACCGCGCGTGCGTATTTCAACGGCCGGCTCGATCTCACCGAAGCCGAAGGGGTGATGGCAACCATCGCTGCGCATGGCGAGGCGGAACTGTCCGCTGCCCGGCAGTTGCTGGCGGGGGAGTTGGCCCGTCGCCTGAAGCAGCCGATGGAGCTGCTGGCCGACACGCTGGCGCTGGTCGAAGTGGGGATTGATTTCGTCGACGAGGACGTGACGTTCCTATCGCAAGAGCAAATTGCCGATCGGCTGACGCAAATTGACCAACAGTTAGCCGACATCCAAGCCAGCAGCGGCCGGCTGGAAAAGCTCAGCCACGAGCCGCGCGTCGTGCTCGTCGGCCGGCCGAACGCGGGGAAGAGCACGTTGCTGAACGCGCTGGTGGGGCACGATCGTGCCGTCGTCTCGCCGATCGCCGGTACCACGCGCGACGCTCTAACAGCCACCGTCTTTCTTCGTCGCGGCTCGATCCAATTGACCGACGTCGCCGGGTTGGACGCATCGCCGACCGGCGAGTCTCCTGCGCAGCACGTTGAGCGGCAGATGCAATCGCAGGCGATGCGTGCGATCGACGCCGCCGACGTGGTGGTGTGGGTGCAGGAGTGCGGCGACGAATCGCCGAAAACCGTCAATCGATCGCCGGACCTCGTCGTGCGCACCAAAGCGGATCTACAAATCGCTGAGCCGAGAGACGGACTGCAGGTGTCTGCACAAACCGGGCAAGGCATGCAATCGCTGCGTGAAACGCTCGATCGCATCGCCTTTGGCGCCCAGACGCCCGGTGCGACCTTGTCACTCACCAGTCGGCATCTGCTGGCGATCGAGTCGGCCCGTGATGCGATCGCCCGCGCCAGGGGCTTGCGCGAGGCAGAGACGATCGCCACCGAGCTGCGCGACGCCCTGGATTCGCTGGGCCAGATCCTGGGCGTCATCGCGCCCGACGAACTGCTCGGCCGTATCTTCTCTGCGTTCTGCATCGGCAAGTAGCCGCCGCAGCTGATTCCAAATCTCGAGATTTACTCTACTTGTATTTGCCGCAACGGCGAGACATGATCGGTCGTTCAATTCGTGGGAGGTCTATGCGTCTGAAACAACTGGGCTGTGGGGCAATCCTGTTAAGCATGCTGGTCACCGGGGTGGCGCGTTCATTCGCGCAGGTGCTGATCGATCGCGTGCCCGAAAACGCAATGATCTACGTCGGCTGGAAGGGCACCGATGACCTCGGCCCCGCGTACGAGAAATCGAAGCTCAAGCAGTTCGTCGAGCACTCGGCCATTCCCGAATTGTTCGACAAAACACTGCCCGATCTCATCCAGAAGCAATCGACCAACGAACCCGGCAAGGTTGAAGATTTCAAAGTCGGCGCGGCGTTTTTCAAGATGATCGCCCGCCACCCCACGGCGTTTTACGCCGGCGGCATGGAGACTCAAACCGCCGACGACGAGCCGCGGCCCGAGTTCGGGCTGATCTGCCAGGCCGGTGCGGATAAGGATATGGTCCTCGCGGTCTTCTCGCGGATGGTCGCGGACAACAAGGACCAGACCATGCCGCTACGAGCCTTATCCGATGGCGACGTGGTCGCACTCGTCGGAGGGTACGACAAAGACGTCAATCCGCTCGTCCACGGAACGAAGTCGCTCGGTGCGACCGCAGATTTCGCGACTGTCAAATCGCGTCTCACCAAAGACGCGGCCGTCGTTGGCTTTGCGGACGTCGCCAAGATGCTCGCGCGGGTCGACATGGCCATGAAGGTTCACAACGAGCAGGGCTTCACCGCGTGGAATCGCGCGAAAGAAGCGTCCGGCTTGGCGGGGCTTAAGCGGCTTGTCTATTCCGCCGGTTTCGCCGGTGAGGATTGGACGTCGCAATCGTTTATTGAAGCACCGTTGCCGCGCAAGGGGCTGGTCAAACTGCTCGAGCCCGCGCCGATCGACCCGGCCCTCGTTGCCCGCGTGCCGGCCGACGCTACCAGCGCCAGCATCCGCCAGTTCGATTTCGCGCAGCTGATCGACACCGCCAAAGCCATCACCACCGCCGCCAACCCCGAGGCCGGGCAGAAGTTCCAGCAGCTGCTCGGCTTCGTCGCCTTATCGCTCGGCCGAAAGCTGGATAGCGAACTGCTCGCGCCGCTGGGCGCGCAGTGGGCCGTTTATGGCTCGCCGGCGCTGGGCAACGGCGACATCACCAGCATGGTGATCGCGAACAAGCTCGACGACGCCAAGCTCGCCAAGGCCGCGTGGGGCGATCTGGCATTTGCGATCAGCAATACCGTGCCGAATCTCGCCCGCAAGAACATGAACGTGATCGTCACGCCCAAAATGGACGAGAAATCCATCGCCGGCTCCACGGTATACTCCTGGCAGATCGCCAACACGCCGTGGGCGCCGGGGTTCGTGGTGAAGGATGATTTCATCTACTTCAGCGGCAGTCCCGAAGCGTTGGTGAAGGCCGCCAACCTGTCGGACGCGAAGTTCGAATCGAACGCGAAATTCGCCAAGCTGATCGACACGCTCGGAGCTCCGGCGTACAGCGGCATGAGTTTTGACGACCTCCCCGCGTCGGCCGCAAGCAAGACCAAGGCGATGGACGCCACCTGGGCGATGGTGATCGATCGCGCCCGCGCCCAAGGCGTGGAATTGCCGCCCAACCTTCTGCCGTCGCTGGTAGAGGTGACGCCGTTGCTGTCCCCATCGGGCTCGGCCAGTTGGGCAGACGACAAAGGCTTTTACTCGGTCGAACGTTCGCCGTTCCCCGGCTCGACGCTGGTGTACGGTTATTCCGGCGCCGATCAAATGACGACCGTCGGCGCAACGGCCATGGGTGTTGCGATCCTGCTGCCCGCCCTGAACAAGTCCCGCGAGATGGCCAACCGAGTGCAGGGCGCCAGCAACCTCCGGCAGATCGGAATGGCGTCCATCCTTTACGCCAACGACAACAACGGCGCCGCTCCGCCGGATCTGGGGGCGCTGCTCCCACAAGGGCTGACGGTGAACGTTTTCGTCTCCGCCTCCAGCGGCACGGCCATCCCCGATGCGATCCGCGACGGCACGCTCGAGCAACAGTCCGCCTGGGTGAAGGAACACAGCGACTACGTTTACGTAAAACCCGCCGGCAAGATCACCGAAGCCACACCCGACACGCCGCTGGCGTACGAAAAAGTCGGCATCCACGGCAACGACGGCGTTAATATCCTGTACGCCGACGGGCACGTGGAATTCCAAAATATGAAAAACGCCGTAGACGTGATCACACAGGCGACCGGCAAGAAGCCGGTGGAATACACGAAGCCGCTCAAGACGGCTAAGTAGCAGGGCGACATGACGATCGTTGGGTGGGCCCCGCCCACCATCGCATGTAAGAAACGGTGGGCAGTGCCCCTCCCTACAAATGCTGAAGTGGCTTTCCGTCTTCCAATCCGCTCTCGCTCGCGAATTCGGCGATCGCGCGACGATTGGCGTGCTGGCCACTGTCTCGCCCGACAACGCCGCGGCGGGGCGGTGCGTCGTCCTCCGCGAACTGACCGCCGACGGCCGACTCATTTTCACCACCGATGTTCGTAGCGAGAAGGTTCACCACCTCGAGACGAATCCCTCGGCGGAGTGCGTCTTCTGGCTGCCAACGCTGCGGCTGCAGTTTCGCATCGCCGGCGACGCAACCATCGATGCCACCACCGCGACTCGTTCGCATCAATGGAGCAAACTCTCACCCGCGACGCGCTTCACCTTCTACGGCCCGCCTCCGGGTACGAAGAGAGAATCCTCCACCGATCGCACCAATGACACAAATTCCAAAAACCAATCTGTGCAATCTGTGAAATCTGTGGATGATTCTCCTCCCCCAAGTTTCGCAGTGCTGGTGCTGTCGCCGATTCGCGTCGAATCGCTCGATCTCACCACCGATCCCCACACGCGAACGCAATTCGCTCGCCAAGACGGCTGGCGGCCGGTCGCGATCCACCCGTAACGCCGCTGTTTGCCCCTCATCGCCCGGCCCGCTACCATCTGCGGCCCATGCGATGGCTTTTACACGGAAATCTCACGCCCGCGGTCGCCGAAGCGCTGCGTCGCCACGAACACACGCCGGTGCTTCCCGCGGAGATCGACTTGCCCGCCGACGCGTCGCCGCAGCTGGTGGTGGAAACCGCTAAGGCCAAGCAACTCGACATCCTCACCGCCGATGCCGCGATTCCGCAGGCAGTGTTCGATCTCGATTTGTACCTGTTCCGCAGCATCGTCTACCTCCAACTGCCCGGCGGCGACGTAGAGCAGGACGATGCGATCGACCGGCTATTTAAACGCTACAAACGCCTGACGCCCGATCGGCTGTACACGGTGACAGAATCGCGCGTGAAAGTGCGGCAGCTGCCGTCTAAGAAATGAGTTGCCAGTTTTTAGTTGCCAGTTGCCAGTGAAGACCTGGCTTTCTGCACCTGGCAACTAACAACTGGCAACTTATTCAGGAGAAAAGAATGTCCCTGCTAGTGACCGGCTCGATCGGTATCGACACTGTTGAAACCCCCTTCGGAAAGCGCGACGACGTGCTCGGCGGGTCGGCGATTTACTTCTCGTACGCCGCCAGCTTCTTTACGCCGGTGCGGTTGGTCGGAGTGGTCGGTGAGGATTGCCCGTCGGAGATGCTGAACGTCTTCGCCGGTCGCGATGTCGACACGGCCGGGCTCGAAACCCGCAAGGGCAGCAAAACCTTCCGCTGGCACGGCAGTTACGTCAAAGACATGAACGAGGCCCAGACTGTCGAAGTCGATCTCAACGTGCTGGCCGAGCGGGCGCCGAAGATCCCGGAGAAATTCCTCGACAGCAAGTACATCTTCCTCGCCAACACGCATCCCGTGCTGCAGCAGGAGATGGCCGGGAACCTCAAGCACGCCAAGCTGATCGTGGCCGACACGATGAACCTGTGGATCGCGACGGAGCGAAAAGAGCTGGTCAAGCTCCTCGGCAAAATCCACGGCCTGGTGCTGAACGACGGCGAAGCCCGCCTGCTGACTGAAAAGAAAAACCTCATCGCCGCCGCCAAGGACGTGCTGAAGTTCGGCCCCAAGTTCGTCGTCATCAAAAAGGGCGAGCACGGCGCGATGCTGGTCACCGAAAAAGAGACCTTCGTCCTTCCCGCATTCCCGGCTGAGCAAGTCATCGACCCAACAGGCGCCGGCGACAGCTTCGCCGGCGGCATGATGGGCTACCTCGCTACTCAGGGCGTGATTTCGTCGGCCCTTTCCAGCACAGTGGGATCCGAAGCTTGGAATTCACGTGACTTGAAGTCGCGGC
>JADMIO011814731.1_pt1 | contig 28198 bp, 28 predicted proteins | sample 8958161 | NCBI WGS metagenome assembly JADMIO01 (sample SAMN16585339, study PRJNA669376) | soil metagenome | isolation source: Crop rotation soil | place: USA: Cullars Rotation, Alabama | collected 2011 | reverse complement strand
GCCGCGACTTCAAGTCACGTGAATTCCAAGCTTCGGATCCCACTGTGCTGGAAAGAAGGAATTTTCCGCGACCGCGGCGCCTGCGTTGAAAGCCATCGCGGACGTGGCCGACGACGACATGATCCTCGACATCGGCCCGCAGACGGTGGCGATGCTGAAGCCGATCATCGCCCAGGCCGGCACGATCGTGTGGAATGGCCCGGTCGGCGTGTTCGAGTTCGACGCTTTCGGCGAAGGCACGCGCGAGCTCGCACACGCGATCGCCGATTCGAAGGCGTTTTCGATCGCCGGCGGGGGCGACACGCTGGCCGCGATCGCGAAGTACGGCGTCGCCGACCGCATCGGCTACATCTCGACCGGCGGCGGTGCGTTTCTCGAGTTTCTCGAAGGCAAGACGCTTCCTGCCGTCGCGATCCTCGAGCAGCGCGCCGCACGCTGATCGCAGCGGCGACGGCGACCTTTCCAAGCGAGACCCTCGATGCAACGCTCGACCAAAATAGTCGCTACGCTCGGTCCGGCCAGCAGCTCCGCCGACGTGCTGACGAGAATGCTCGCTGCCGGCGTCGATGTCATGAGGCTGAATTTTTCGCACGGCACCGCGGCGGACCACGAGGAGCGCGCGCGGATGGTGCGCGAAGCGGCGCGATCGCTGGGGCGCGAGGTCGCGATCATGGCCGACCTGCAAGGCCCGAAGATCCGCATCGGCAAGTTTGCCAGCGGCAGGGTCGTCCTGAAGGCGGGGCAGCAATTCACGCTCGACGCCGCACGCGAGCTCGGCGACGAGGAAGGCGTCGGCCTCGACTACAAGGAGCTGACCCACGACGTCGCGCCCGGCGTCATCCTGCTGCTCAACGACGGGCTGATCCGCCTTCGCGTCGAGTCGGTGCGCGGCACCGCGATCGCCACCCGCGTCGAGGTCGGCGGCGCCCTGTCGAACAACAAGGGCATCAACCGCATGGGCGGCGGACTGACGGCGCCGGCGCTGACCCCCAAAGATATGGACGACATGAAGACCGCCGTCGCCATCGATGCGGAATACCTCGCCGTGTCCTTTCCGAAGAACAAGGAAGACATGTACATGGCGCGGCAGCTGCTGCGCGCCGCCGGCGGCAGAGCATTCCTGATCGCCAAGATCGAGCGGGCCGAGGCGATCAACGCGCTGGAGGAGATCATCGATGCGTCCGACGGCATCATGGTCGCCCGCGGCGACCTGGCGGTCGAGGTGGGCAACGCCACCGTGCCGGGCCTGCAGAAGCGGATGATCAAGCTCGCCCGCGAGCGCAACAAGCTGACGATCACCGCGACGCAGATGATGGAGTCGATGATCGAGAATCCGGTGCCCACGCGCGCCGAGGTATCCGACGTCGCCAACGCCGTTCTCGACGGGACCGACGCCGTCATGCTTTCCGCCGAGACGGCGGCGGGCCGCTACCCGGTCGAGACGATCGAGTCGATGAGCCAGATCTGCGCGGAGGCCGAGAAGACCGAGTCGAGCGAGCTCGACCGCGATTTTCTCAATCGCACGTTCACCCGCATCGACCAGTCGATCGCGATGGCGGCGCTGTTCACCGCGTACCATCTGAAAGTCAAGGCGATCGCGTCGCTGACGCAGTCCGGGTCGACGGCGCTGTGGATGTCCCGGCACAACTGCGGCTGCCCGATATTCGCGCTGACGCCGGAGGTTTCCTCGCAGCGCAGGATGGCGCTGTACCGCAACGTCCAGCCGCTGTACCTCGAGCAGGGCGAGGATCGCGACGCTGTGTTGCGCGCCGCCGAGGATCTGCTGGTCGCGCGCGGGCAGGTCCAGCGCGGTGACTTGATCGTACTGACGATCGGCGAGCCGATGGGCAAATCCGGCGGCACCAACGCGATCAAGATCGTCCGGGTCGGCGACCTTCGTTGAGCGCCGCGCTCCCCGCGCCTAATAACGATCGAACAGTGCCGGGCCGCATCGTATAGCTAGGTGCGCACGATCCGGGTAGAGTGTCAGCCGACCGGTTCGTAAGCCGGCAAATCGGAATTGCTCACGGGGAGCAAAGCAGATGGCCGTTGCCCGCTCATGGCTCCGCCGGGGCCTCGAATCCCAGATCGCGCGGCCGCTGTTGCTGATCGTTGCCCTCTTCGTGCTGTGGGAACTGGTGATTCGCGTCTTCCGGATTCCGCCCTACCTGATACCGGCGCCGCTGGCGGTGGCCAGGATGCTGGTCGCCGAGTGGCCGAGACTGTGGCAGAACGGGCTGTTCACGGCGTACGCGACGCTGGGCGGGTTCGCCTTGTCGATCATCATCGGCATACCGATCGCGATGGTCATCGCGTACTCCCGTCTGGTCGAAAGCTACGTCTACCCGCTGCTGGTCTTTTCGCAAAGCGTGCCCAAGATCGCGATCGCCCCGCTGTTCGTCGTGTGGTTCGGCTTCGGCATATTCCCGAAGGTCATCTCGGCCTTCATGCTCGGCTTTTTCCCCGTCGTCGTCGCCACCGTGATGGGATTCAAATCGATCGAGCCCGACATGATCGACCTTGCCCGCTCGATGCGGGCGTCGCGCTGGCAGATGTTCGTCAAGTTCAGCCTGCCGCAGGCGCTACCCAGTATCTTCAGCGGTCTCAAGATCTCGGCGACACTCGCCGTCGTCGGCGCCGTCGTCGGCGAATTCGTCGGATCGAATTCCGGGATCGGGTATGTGCTGCAGATCGCCAACGGCAACTTCGACCTGCCGCTGATGTTCGCGGGGCTGTTCGTGCTGTCGATGATGGGAGTGATCCTGTTCGCGCTGGTCGACCTTGCCGAGAAGCTGATGATTCCCTGGCACCAGTCGAGGCGGCCGGATGCGATGGGCGCGACCGCCTGACACCGATTTGCCGCCATTCACCGTAAGGAGGAACCGATGAAAGTGCTGCTGAAGACAGTCGCAATCGCAGGGATGGCGCTGTTGCTGGGCGCCGGCACGGCGCAGGCGCAATCCAAGGACAAGGTCGTCTTGCTGCTCAACTGGTACCTGTACAGCGAGCACGCGCCGTTCTTCCTCGGCAAGGAGCGGGGCTACTACGACCAGGAAGGCATCGACCTCGACATCCAGGAAGGACGCGGCTCGGGCGTCTCGGTTCAGGCGGTCGCCGCCAATACGGCGACCTTCGGCTATGTCGACATCGCGACGATGATCAAGGCGGCGGCCAAAGGCGCGCCCGTGAAGGCCATCGGCGTCGCGCTGCAGCTTTCGCCGATGTCGGTCATGGGCTTTGCCGACAAGAACATCCGCACGCCAAAGGACATCGTCGGCAAGACGGTCGCGGTAACGCCCGGCGACTCGATGTCGCAGATCTGGCCGCTGTTCTTGAAAAAGACCGGCCTGAACGAATCCGAATTCAAGACGGTATCGGGCGACGCGCAAACCAAGCTCAACGCGGTGATGAACGGCCAGGCGGACCTGCTGCTGGGTTATGTGATGGACCAGGCGATCAAGCTGCAGGACGCGACGCACCGGGCCGTTCATCCGATCCGCTTCGCCGACTATGGCGTCAACCTGATCAGCTCGGGCATTATCGCCAATACGGCGACGCTGAAGGACAAGCCCGACATGGTCCGCCGCTTCCTGCGCGCGACCACCAGGGCGATGGAGGAATCGGAAAAGAACCCGGAGGCGGCGGTCGATGCGATGCTCAAGGCGAATCCGAAGGCCGGCGTGCGCGAGACGCTGATCATCGGCCTCAAACAGACGACGGCGCTCTATCACACCAAGGAAACGGCCAAGCAGCGGCCGCTGCGCGTGTCGATGGCCAACGTCGCCGAGTCGCTCGACCTCCTGGCGCAGTACGGCGGCCTCGATCCGGCCACCAAGGGCAAGGCCGAGGATTGGGTGACCCTCGACTATCTTCCTTGACGCGGTGATGGCCGGCGCTGCCGTCCAGCCCGCCAAGGCGCGCGCACGGACGCTGATCCATGCGCGCGGTGTCGCCAAGTCGTACCAGACCGGCGACGGCGAAGTCGAATCGCTGCGGCCGCTCGAATTCGAGGTCGGCGAAGGTGAGTTCGTTTCGGTCGTCGGTCCCAGCGGCTGCGGCAAGAGCACGCTGCTCAAGCTGATCGGAGGTCTGCTGCCCGCGTCCCGCGGCTCGATCGAGATCGGCGGCGCGACCGTCGACGGTCCGCCGTCCGGCATCGGCATCGTGTTCCAGAGCCATGTGCTGCTGCCGTGGCGGACGGTCCTGGCCAACATCCTGCTGCAGGCGGAGGTGCGGGGACTGCCGCGCGAGCAGAGTCTCGCCCGCGCTCGCGAGCTCGTCGCGATGGTCGGCCTCGAAGGCTTCGAGAACAAGTTTCCCTGGCAGTTGTCCGGCGGCATGCAGCAGCGCGCGTCGATCTGCCGCGCGCTGGTGCACGATCCGGCGATCCTGCTGATGGACGAGCCTTTCGGCGCGCTCGATGCGATGACGCGCGAAAAGATGAATCTCGAATTACAGCGCATCTGGGCCGCGGCGAAGAAGACCGTGCTTCTGATCACGCACAGCATTCCGGAATCGATCTTTCTGTCGGACCGGGTCCTGGTGATGAGCGAGCGTCCCGGGTCGATCGCCGCCATCTACGAGGTCGCGCTGCCGCGTCCGCGCACGCTGGCGATGATGGGCAGCCCGGAGTTCGCCGTCCTCGCCCAAACGATCCGTGCCCATTTCTATTCGAAAGGGCTGCTCGACGTCTAGGCCGCTGGCCGTCGACGCGAGCCCTCGCCTTTAGTGCATCCGAGCTTCAGCATAATGGCGATCGAGCTCTACGAGCGGCCGGTTCGGCTGCGCCTGCCGTTCCGCTTCGGCGGCGCCACCGTGACGGAAGCGCAGCAGGCCTTCGTCCGCGCGGGCGTAAGATTGGCGGACGGCGCGCGCAACGCCGAGGCGACCGGCGCCGCGGCCGAGCTGATGATTCCCAAATGGTTCGACAAGTCGGCGCAGCGATCGAATGCCGACAACATCGCCGATTTGAGGGCGGCGCTGGCGGCGGCGACTGCCGCCTACACGTCGCAGCGCCGTCCGGCGACCGCATTCGGCCATGCCGCCGAGCATTACCGCGCGATCCTCGACGCTGGCGCAGCCGCGGGACTCAACCCGCTGACGGCAAGCTATGGTGCGGCGCTGATCGACCGCGCGCTCTTCGATGCGCTTTGCGGGGCGCTCGACCTGTCGTTTGCAAACGCTATCCGCGCCAATCTTGCCGGTATCGATGCCCGCCTGACGCCCGACCTCGCCGGGTTCGACCTCGACCGATATCTGGGCAGCCTGGAGCCGAGGCCGGTGATCGCGGCGCGGCACACGATCGGCATCGTCGACCCCCTGGACGATGGCGACGCTCCGCAGCGCCCGAACGACGGCCAGCCGGTGACGCTCGACGAGGTGATCGCCGCGTACGGCAATCGCTATTTCAAGATCAAGCTCGGCGGCAACGTCGAGGCCGACGTTGCGCGACTGCTGCGGATCGCCTCGATCCTCGACCGGCTGCCCTGGTACGCAGTGACGCTCGATGGCAACGAGCAATTCGAAACGGTGGCGGCCATCGACGATTTCTGGCGCCGCGTCGGTGCCGAGCGTGCGCTCGACCGCCTTGCCGCCGTCACGCTCTACCTCGAGCAGCCGCTGCCGCGCACCGCGACGCCGGACACCGACGTCTCGCTGCTCGATCCCTCGCTGCCGCTGCTGATCGACGAATCCGATGCGACACTCGAAGCGTTCCCGGCGGCGCGGCGCTGCGGCTACCGCGGCGTGTCCAGCAAGAGTTGCAAGGGATTCTACAAGTCGCTGCTCAACGCGGCACGCTGCGCGCAGGCAAACGCGGTCCCGGGGCCCAGAGTCTTCCTCTCGGGAGAGGACCTGACCGCGCAGGCCGGCCTTGCCATCCAGCAGGACCTGGCGCTCATCGGTCTGCTCGGCCTCACGCATGTCGAGCGCAACGGTCACCACTACGTCGACGGGTTCGCCGGCCAAGGCGCGGGCGCGTCCGAGCAGCGCGCCTTCCTTACGTCGCATCCGGGCCTCTACCGCGACGACGGCGGCGGCAATGTCCGCGTGGCGATACGCAATGGAACGATAGACTTGCGCTCACTCGACCAACCCGGCTTCGGCTCGGGCGCCGAGCCCGACTGGACATCGCTGGCACCGCTGTCGGTGCCGCCGCTCGCATCTTCGCTGGCGCGATGAACGGCGCGGCAGTCCCGACTGGGAGAAATTGAACATGGAAACCGTACGACTCGGCATCATCATGAACGGCGTCACCGGCCGCATGGGCACCAATCAGCATCTGGTGCGCTCGATTTGCGCCATCCGCGCGCAAGGCGGTGTCGCGCTGGCCGACGGACGCCGCGTCATGCCCGACCCGATCCTGGTCGGGCGCAATCGCGACAAGCTCGAGCAGCTGGCGCGCGCGCACGGCGTCGCGCGCTGGACGACGGACCTCACCGCGGCGCTGGCCGATCGCGCTGACACGCTGTACTTCGATTCGGCCTCGACGGGCTTGCGGCCGCAGCTGATCGAGCAGGCGATCGCCGCCGGCAAGCATATCTACACCGAAAAGCCGGTGGCGCCGACCTTGGCGCAGGCGCTCGCGCTCTGCGCGGCGGCGCGGCGCGCCGGCGTCAAGCATGGCGTCGTGCAGGACAAGCTCTGGCTGCCGGGCTTGCTCAAGCTCCGGATGCTGATCGCCTCCGGTTTTTTCGGCCGCATCCTGTCGGTGCGCGGCGAGTTCGGCTACTGGGTATTCGAAGGCGACTGGCAGCCGGCGCAGCGTCCGTCCTGGAACTATCGCAAGGAAGAGGAAGGCGGGATCATCATCGACATGCTTTGCCACTGGCGCTACGTGCTCGACAACCTGTTCGGCAGCGTCAAGAGCGTGTCGTGCCTCGGCGCAACGCATATCCCGAAGCGCTGGGACGAGCGCGGACGCCCGTACGAGGCGACGGCCGACGACGCCGCGTATGCGACGTTCGAGCTCGCCGGCAGCGACGGTCCGGTCATCGCGCAGATCAACAGCTCGTGGACGACTCGCGTGCGGCGCGACGATCTGGTCACGTTTCACGTCGATGGCACGCTCGGCTCCGCGGTCGCGGGGCTTACCGATTGCTGGACGCAGGCGCGCGCCAATACCCCGAAACCGGTGTGGAACCCGGACGTGCCGCAGCCTATCGATTTTTTCGCCGGCTGGCAGAAGGTCCCGAACAACCAGGTCTACGACAACGCGTTCAAGGTCGAATGGGAATTGTTCATCCGGCACCTGTTCGAAGACACGCCGTTCCAGTGGGACCTCACCGAAGGCGCTAAAGGCGTGCAGCTGGCCGAGCTCGGGCTCAAGAGCTGGGCCGAGCGCCGCTGGATCGACGTGCCCGACCTCGAGACGCAGCATTGAGCGCGGCCCGCCGCATCCGGCTGCCCCGGTCTGACGGCTCGCTGCACGACTACACGCTGCGCGCCGCAGCGGTGTGGACGCCGCCGCCGCCCGGCACACGGTTCAATCGCGTCGCCTACGCAGCCGCGCACATCGTCGCCGATCCGTTGTCGACCGCCGATCCCTGGCTGCAACCGGCGATCGACTGGGACGCTACGCTCGCCTACCGGGATTACCTGTGGTCGCTGGGTCTCGGCGTGGCCGAGGCGATGGACACCGCGCAGCGCGGCATGGGGCTCGACTGGCCGGCATCGCTCGAGCTGATCGACCGATCGCTGGCTGCGGCGCGGGCCACGCCGGGCGCAATGATCGCCTGCGGCGCCGGAACCGATCATCTCGAGCCGCGGCCCGCGACGACGCTCGCCGACGTGATCGCCGCATACGAATTGCAGTGCGAGGCAGTAGAGAGCCGCGGCGGCCGCGTCATTCTGATGGCCAGCCGTGCGCTGGCCGCGTGCGCACGCGCCCCCGACGATTACGCCCGGGTGTACGAGCGGGTTCTGAGCGGATTGCGCCAGCCGGCGATCCTGCATTGGCTGGGCGAGATGTTCGACCCTGCGCTCGCCGGCTACTGGGGTCACGCCGACCTGGATCGGGCCAGCGAAGTCTGTCTCGAGGTCATCCGCGCCAATGCCGCCAAGATCGACGGCATCAAGGTTTCGCTGCTCGACAAGCACCGCGAAATCGCGCTGCGGCGGCGACTGCCCGCGGGCGTGCGCATGTACACCGGCGACGATTTCAACTTCGCCGAATTGATCGCCGGCGACGCGGCCGGCTACTCCGACGCGCTGCTCGGCATCTTCGACCCGATCGCGCCTGCCGCCGCCGCGGCACTGGCCGCGCTCGCCGCGGGCAATCCCGCCGAATTCGATGCAATCCTCGCCCCGACCGTGCCCTTGTCGCGCCATGTGTTCGCCGCGCCGACGCGCTTCTACAAGACCGGCGTCGTCTTTCTGGCCTGGCTCAATGGAAGGCAATCGCATTTCGTCATGGTCGGCGGACAGCAGAGCGCGCGCAGTCTCCTGCACCTGGTCGAGCTCTTCCGTCTTGCCGACGTTGCGGGATTGCTCGCCGATCCGGCCATGGCGTGCAACCGCATGCAGACCTTGCTGGCCGTGCACGGTTGCGATGGGTGATCCGATGTCCGCATCTGAACCTGATGTCGGGCGCGACGGCCGATGAACGCGCCCGATTCGAACCTGCTCTCGATCAACACCGCGACGGTGCGCGCGCAGTGGAGCCTGTCCGAAATCGTCGCGGGTTGCGCGCGCCGCGGCATCCGCGGCATCGCTCCGTGGCGCGACCAGGTCGCCGCCACCGGCTTGAAGGAGGCGGCCCAGCGCATACGCGATGCCGGTCTTGCGCTGTCGGGCTACTGCCGCGGCGGAATGTTTCCCGCGACCGACCGCAACGGCCGGCGCGCGGCGCTCGATGACAACAAGCGCGCGGTCGACGAGGCGCTGTCCTTGAGCGCGCCATGCCTGGTGCTGGTCGTCGGCGGGCTGCCGAAGGATAGCGCCGGCCGGCCTGCCTCGAAGGATCTCGCCAGCGCGCGCGAAATGGTGCGCGACGGCATCGGCGAGCTGCTCGAGTACGCGCGCCCGGCCGGCATGCCTCTGGCGATCGAGCCGCTGCACCCGATGTACGCGGCCGACCGGGCCTGCGTCAATACGATCTCGCACGCCAACGATCTGTGCGACGAGCTGGGCGCCGGCGTCGGCATCGCCGTCGACGTCTATCACGTCTGGTGGGACCCGAAACTACGAAGCGAAATCGAGCGCGCGGGCGGGCATCCCGGGCGCCTGCTCGCGTTCCACATCTGCGACTGGCTGGTGCCGACGACCGACCTGCTGCTCGATCGCGGGATGATGGGCGACGGCGTCATCGACATTCCGCTGATCCGGTCGTGGATGGAAGCGGCCGGCTACCGCGGCGCGCACGAAGTCGAGATCTTCTCGGCCGGCAACTGGTGGAAGAAGGACCCCGACGAGGTGCTGATCACCTGCATCGAACGGCACCGGACGGTGTGCTGAACGGCCGCCCCGCGCGGGCTCCGGCACGGCGGAATCCGCGGTAAAATAATCGGTCCAAACAGACGGTCATTTCAGGAGTCCGCCATGCCACTCGTCTCCATGCGCCAGCTGCTCGACCACGCGGCCGAGCACGATTACGGACTGCCCGCCTTCAATGTCAACAATCTGGAGCAGGTCCAGGCGATCATGTCGGCCGCCGCGGAGACCGACAGCCCGGTGATCATGCAGGCCTCCGCCGGAGCGCGCAAATATGCCGGAGAGATCTTCCTGCGCCACCTGATCGAAGCCGCCGTCGAGAGCTATCCCAACATCCCCATCGTCATGCACCAGGACCATGGCCAGTCGCCGGCGGTGTGCGAATCGGCGATGCGTCTGGGGTTTTCCAGCGTGATGATGGACGGCTCGCTCAAGGAGGACGGGAAATCGATCGCCGACTACGACTACAACCTCAACGTCACGAAGAAGGTCGTCGAGGAGGCCCATGCGCTGGGCGTCACCGTCGAAGGCGAGCTCGGCTGCCTCGGATCGCTCGAGACGATGAAAGGCGACAAGGAGGACGGGCACGGCGCCGAGGGCACGATGACCCGCGAAATGCTGCTGACCGACCCCGACCAGGCGGCCGACTTCGTCAAGTCGACGCAGCTCGATGCGCTGGCGATCGCGATCGGCACCAGCCATGGCGCCTACAAGTTTTCGCGCAAGCCGACCGGCGACATCCTGGCGATCGATCGCATCAAGGAAATTCACGCCCGCATTCCCAACACGCACCTGGTGATGCACGGCTCGTCGTCGGTGCCGCAGGAGCTGTTGCAGCTGATCCGCGAAAATGGCGGGCAGATGAAGGAAACCTACGGCGTTCCGGTCGAGGAGATCCAGGAAGGCATCCGCCACGGGGTGCGCAAGGTGAACATCGACACCGACATCCGGCTGGCGATGACCGGCGCGATACGCAAGTTCTTCCGCGAGAACCCGTCGAAGTTCGATCCTCGCGAGTACCTGAAGCCGGCGATGCTGGCCGCGAAGGCGATCTGCGTCGCGCGCTATCAGCAGTTCGGCTGTGCCGGCAAGGCGTCGCTGATCAAGCCGGTGCCGCTGCAGAAAATGGCCGCCCGCTACAAGAGCGGCGAGCTGCGGCAGATAGTGAACTAGCGGCGCGAGCCACCCGGCGAGGGGCCCCATGCAAAGCATGGGGATCGACGGGGAATTGCGAGTCGACGCTGGAGGCCGACAGCTAGACGATTACGTTGCGTCGACCGTAAGTGAGGCCGAGGAGCGGCGCGCATCACCACGTCGCGATCATCGCGACAACGGCCGCGGCCATCGTTCCGGTCGCGAGCCAGCCCAGCGCTTTGAGCGCCCGCGTCACCGTGAACGCGCCCATGACCTTGGGGTCGTCGGCCAGCAGCATCATCACGACCATGATGGGCACGGCGATGATGCCGTTGATCACCGCCGCCCAGAATAGCGCCCGGATCGGATCGATCGGCGAAAAGTCCAGCGCGACGCCACCCAGCGTCGCCAGCGCGATGATCGCGTAGAACTCGCGCGCCTCGAGAAGCTTGAGGTCGAGGCCGCGCTTCCATTCGAACGTCTCGGCGACCGCGTACGCGGCCGATCCGGCGAGCACGGGCACCGCGATCATTCCGGTCCCTATGATCCCGAGCGAAAACAACGCAAAGCTGAAGTCACCGGCCAGCGGCCGCAGCGCGCTCGCGGCTTGCGCGGAGGTCTGGATGTCGGTGATGCCGGCCACGTTCAAGGTCGCCGCCGTGCCGAGGATGATGCAGAAGGCGACGATGTTGGAGAATGCCATCCCGAGATAGGTATCGATCTTGATCCGCTGCAAGTGCTCGGCCGCACCTTCGGGCGCATGCGCCAGCGCACCCGCGGCCGGGTCGGCGTTGAGCTCCTCGACCTCCTGCGAGGCCTGCCAGAAGAACAGGTACGGACTGATCGTCGTGCCGAATACGGCAACGATCACCGTCAGATATTGTCCGGTCAGCGCAAAATGAGGCCGCACCGCGTGCGCGGCGACCTCGCCCCAGGGGATTTGTATCGTGAGCACCAGGGCGACGTAGGACAGCAGCGCCAAGGTCAGCCACTTGAGATAGCGGACATAGCGCTGGTACGACAGGAAGACTTGCAGCAGCAGGCAGATGACGCCGATGAAGACCGCGTGCGCGTGCGGCGGTCCGCCGACGACCAGGTTCAGCGCCTCGCCCATCGCGGCGATGTCGGCGGCGATGTTGATCGTGTTGGCGAAGACCAGCAGTGCGACGATGCCGTACAGGATCGGCCGCGAAAAATGCCGGCCGATGTTCGATGCGAGGCCGTGTCCGGTGACGCGGCCGATCCGCGCGCTGACCAGCTGGATGCCCACCATCAGCGGATAGGTGAAGACGATCGCCCAGAGCGTCAGAAAACCGAACTGCGCGCCGGCCTGCGAATAGGTGGCGATCCCCGATGGATCGTCGTCGGCGGCGCCGGTGATCAGCCCGGGGCCGAGCTTGCCCGCCCATCCGCGAAATCTGCGCATCATCGTCGTTCCCCGCCTAAGGCCGGGCGAGTATATAGGAAGGAGCGCCGGTGGCTGTCTGCTTCCGCCGGAGGTTTCGGCAAAAAAAAGCCCCGGTCGTCGGACCGGGGCTTTTGCCAAACGTGCGCTCGGTCGAGCGCGTTTTTTTGTCGCTACTTCCAGTCCGACTCGATGTCCCGCTCCATGTTGTCGCGCAGGAATATGAACCCGATAACCACGCTCATCAGCGCGACGATGATCGGATACCACAACCCGTAGTAGATGTCGCCGCTCGCCGCGACCAGCGCGGTGGCAAGGAGCGGCAGCATGCCCCCGAACCATCCATTGCCGATGTGATACGGCAGCGACATCGACGTATAGCGGATGCGCGTCGGGAACATCTCCACCAGGAAGGCGGCGATCGGCCCGTACACCATCGTCACATAGAGCATCATGATGAACAGAATCAGCAAGGTCATCGGATAATTGATCTTGGATTTGTCCGCAGTCGCCGGATAGCCGGCGGCCTTCAGAATGTCCTTGGCCTTCGCCTCGTCCCATCCCTTGAGCTCGGCGTTGCCGATCTTGACGACCACGTTGTCCGCAGACCCGGCCGGAAGTTCGGACGTCGAGAATGACAAGCCGGACTTGGTCAGAAAGTCCTGCGCCCTGTCGCAGTCGCTGAACTTGGACCAGGGGCCGACGAAGACGTGAAGGTGGCAATCTTTGGCGGCGACCGAGATCGGGTTGGCCGTCTGGAACGTCTCCAACCCCGGGTTGACGTAATGGGTCAGCGCCTTGAACAGCGGAAAGTAAGTCACCGCCGCGATCAGGCAGCCGGCCAGGATGATCTTGAGCCGCCCGATCTTGTCGGACAGCGCGCCGAAGACGATAAAAAACGGCGTTCCGATCAGCACCGACGCCGCGATCAGCGTGTAGGTCGTGGCCCCGTCGAGCTTCAGCGTGATCAGCAGGAAGAACAGCGCGTAGAACTGGCCGGTGTACCAGACCACGCCCTGCCCTGCCGTTGCGCCCAGCAGCGCGAGCAGAACGTACTTGTTGTTCGGATACTTGAGAAAGCTGTCCCGCAGCGGCGCCTTCGACCCCTTGCCCTCTGCCTTCATGCGCTGGAACACCGGCGATTCGTTCAGCTTCAACCGGATGTACACCGAGAAGATCAGCAGGACTAACGAGACGAGGAACGGCAGGCGCCAGCCCCAGTCGGAAAAGTCGCTCGCCGACATCCATCCGGTGAAGCGGCAGAGGTAGATGACGATCAACGCCAGGAACAGGCCCAGGGTCGCCGTCGTCTGGATCCAGCTCGTGTCATAGCCGCGCTGGTTCTGCGGCGCATGCTCCGCGACGTAGGTTGCGGCCCCTCCGTATTCGCCGCCCAGCGCCAGGCCCTGCAGCAGCCGGAGCGTTACCAGAAGGATCGGAGCCAGCCACCCGATCGTCTGGAACGTCGGCAGCAGACCGACGGCAAACGTCGAAAAGCCCATGATGACGATCGTGACCAGGAACGTGTACTTGCGTCCGACCAGGTCGCCGATCCGTCCGAAGACCAGCGCGCCGAAGGGGCGGACCAGGAATCCCGCCGCATAAGCTGCGAACGCGGATAGCAGCGCTGCCGTCTCGTTCCCCTTGGGGAAGAACAGTGCTGCGAAGAACGGCGCAAGGATTGCGTACAGGTAGAAGTCGTACCACTCGAAAACCGTGCCGAGGGACGAGGCGAATATGACCCGCCGCTCTTCGCTCTTCGAGGCGAGCTGTACGTGCGCAATCGGACGACTGGCTGTACTCATCGTTTCTTCCTCCTGAGGTAAAAAGGCTTACCAAGAACGGTGGCGACCCGCCGGCGGACTCCGGGCTTCTGCGAGCCCTGGCACCGTCCGGCCGCTAGCGGCCGCGCACGATCCTGCGAAGCTTAGGGAAACCCCCGGGGAAAGGCAAGCTATAACGGCGGCGACAAGAGATCGGGGCCGAGGCGACCCCGGCAGCACAGCTATCGCTGGCCGGTAGCGCCGAGTTTGTCGTCGGTCGTCGCCTACAGGACAAGCGCCGGCCGATGATGGGCGACGCAGGTCGCCGCGATCGGCTAGCGGGCGCCGCAGAGCGGCAACTCGACTGCCTGCAACACGTCGCCGGTGCGCGCGTTCTCCGCGACGACGACGACCGATACCGGTCCTGCGTCGGCGGGTAACGCCAGGCTCAATCTGCCCGAACCCGTGCCTGATGCATCCAGCGCAACCGCCCGACGCCATTGCCTGACCACGTGATCGTGATGCAGTCGCTTGCCGGCGTTTTCGCCCGCCTTGACGTCGCTCGCGAGCCCGCTCTGCACCAGCGCCAATGCAATGAAGGCGTCGGCGCGTTCGCGAGCATCGGTCACCGTGGCGCTGACGTCGACGTCGACGATGTTCCCCTCGCGCGGATGCGCGGCCACATCGAGCACGGCGCGTGCGGGGCGGGCGTTGATCGACGCGATCGCGCGGTCGAACGCCGCGCCGGCCTGCCATTGCGGGAAGTCGCGGCCCTGCAGCATGACTTGCGGCGTGTAGACGAATTCTCCGCCGGATCGCGCCGATTCTTCGCGCTGCCGTTGACTGAATCCGGCGCTGCCGAAACGGTCCTTCCAGCCGAGGCGGTCCCAGTAATCGACATGCAGCGCCAGCGCCACGGCGCGGTCCCCGAGCTTCTGCTTCGACAACGATGACAGCCAGCGATCGGCAGGCGGGCAGCTGTCGCAGCCTTCCGACGTATAGAGCTCGATCAGTGCGGTCGAGTGGTCCGGGCTGTGCGCCCGGCAATCGGCGTACGCGATCGCGGGCCCGATCGCCGGTATCCACGCGGCAACCATCAGGGTGTGCCAGGCCAGATGCATGTCCGCCTTTCGTCAGGTGTCGGAAGCTTGGTCGCTGCCGGCAACGCGATGCTTACGACTGCGTTCGAGCGCTGCTGCCGGCGCGTTAGCCTATGCTAGCATCGCCGAACCCGTGGCGAGCGCGCACGCCGCCGCGGTTCTTACAAGACTGCATGAAAGGTTGGAGCCATGGGCTTCCTGAGCATCATCGGAACCATCATCGTCGGATTTGTCGTTGGACTGATCGCTCGCGCCATCGTGCCCGGGATCGACGCGTTGGGCTTCTGGCTGACCGCCGGCCTGGGAATCGCAGGGTCCATCGTCGGCGGCGTTGTCGCCGGCTTCATCTGGACATCTCCGGACGGAAAGTTTCATCCGGCGGGTTGGGTTCTTTCGATAATCGGAGCCGCGGTGCTGCTGTGGGCGTATAACCAGTACGCCCGCTAGCACCTGCGCTCCTGGGCCGCACTCTGTGAGATCTACGTATCGCCGGCCGATGACGCGCGTCATGTGGTCGATAATCGCACCGTATTTCGATAATCGCCCTTGACGGGGAGATCACGCTCCTTCTAGACTAGTTCGATATTCGAACAATTGTGCGTTAATCGCACAACGGAGGAACGGCTGATGCATGGCAGCGGCGCGGCGAACGACGGCGGCGGGCAGCGGCGATGAGCGCCGCAGCCGCCGCCGGGCGACCATCCCCGGTGCAAAAATTCCTGGTCGGCCTGATCGGCGAGGGTATCCAGGGATCGCGCTCGCCGGCGCTGCACGAGCAGGAAGCGCGCGATCTCGGCCTCGCACTCCATTATCAGCTGATCGACCTCGCGCGCGACGGGCGCAGCGCATCGGATCTGCCGCGCCTGCTCGACGCCGCCGAGGCGGTCGGCTTCGCCGGGGTCAACATCACGCATCCGTGCAAGCAGGCAGTACTGCCGCTGCTCGATCGGCTTTCGGCCGACGCGGAGGCGATCGGCGCGGTCAACACCGTCGTCTTTCGCGACGGCAAGCGCGTCGGACACAATACCGATTGGTCGGGCTTCGCCACGCCCTTTCGACGTGCTTTGGGTGACGTCGCCCTCGACCATGTCAGCCTGCTCGGCGCCGGTGGCGCCGGCGCGGCGGTCGCGCACGCCATCCTTACGCTGGGCGCGCGGCGACTATTCCTAATCGACCCGGACGCGGCCAAGGCCGATGCACTCGCCGCCCGGCTGCGCGCGCGCTTCGGCGGCCGCCCGGTGGAACACGCGCGCGACGCAAGGGCAGCCATCGCCGCGTCCGACGGCGTGATCAACGCAACGCCGATCGGCATGACCGGCCATCCGGGCACCCCGGTCGATCCCGCCTGGATCGAAGGCCGGCAGTGGATCGCCGAGATCGTTTATTTTCCGCTGGAGACCGAATGGTTGCGGGCGGCGAGGGCGCGCGGCTGCCGCAACCTCGACGGCGGCGGCATGGCAGTATGGCAGGCAGTCGGCGCATTCGAGCTGTTCACCGGATACGCCCCGGATGCCCAGCGCATGGAGCAGCACTTTCGCAGTATCGTTTCTTAGCGTTCCTCTGGAGGAGACAAGATCATGGTGAAGTTCAAATGGGTAGCAGCGGGCCTGATGGGCCTCAGTCTGGCCGGCACGGCGCTGGCGCAGCAGGGGCCCGTGACTATCGTCGGTCTGATGGAGCTTTCCGGCACCGGCGCCACCGCCGGGACCAATTTCGACAACGGCGTCAAGCTCGCGGTCAAGGAGATCAATGCGGCCGGCGGCATCCTGGGCCGCAAGATCGAGTACACGACGATGGACACCCAATCGGCGCCGCAAACCGCCAAGGCGCTGGCGCAAAAAGCGGTCGATCAATCCGCCTATGTCGTGATGGGCCCGGTGTTCTCGGGGTCGTTCATCGTCAGCATGGCCGAGACCAAGCGCGCGGAGATCCCCAACTTCACCGGCGGCGAGGCGGCCAACATCACCCAGCAGGGCAATCCTTACGTCTTCCGTACATCGTTCACGCAATCGACCGCGATGCCCAAGCTCGCGCGTTATATCAAGGACACGGTGAAGGCGAAGAGCGTCGCGATGATCTGGGTCAACAACGATTTCGGCAAGGGCGGCCGCGACTCGATGGCCAAGGCGCTGGAAGCGCAGGGCATCAAGGTCGCCGCTGACATCTCGACCGACCCGGGCCAGGTGGATTTCTCGGCCGCAGTGCTGAAGGCGAAGCAGTCGAACGCCGATGCGCTGTTCGTCTACACGAACGAGGAGGAGTCCGCACGCGCGCTGCGCGAACTGAAAAAACAGGGCTACGACAAGCCGATCATCGGCGAAACGACGCTGACCGGCCAGAAGGTGATCGAGCTTGCCGGCGACGCCGCCAACGGGGCGGTCGCCCACGTCGGCCTGACCGTCGACGCGCCGCAGCCGGCCATCAAGGCCTTCGATGAAAAATTCCAGAAGGAATACAAGTACAAGAGCGACCACAACGGCATGAAGGGCTACAGCGGCATGTACGTGGTCAAGGCGATCACCGAGAAGATCGGCAAGTTCGACGGCAAGGCGTTCGCCAAGGCGATGCACGGGGCGACGATCCGCGTCAAGGACGTCCCGGGCGTCCTGCTCGACGTGCACTTCGACGACAACGGCGACCTCGACCGCGAAAGCTTCCTCGTCAAGGTGGTCGGCGGGAAGCAGGTCGTGACCGCGACGTTGCCGCCGGTACAGCCTATTCCGTAAAGGCGAACGACACGCGGCCGGACGCGAAACGCTTCCGGCCGTGCGTCTGCGGTGAGCTAACGGAGGCAAGCGATGGCCGATCTTCTGCAAATCATCGTCTCGGGAACCGCCGTCGGCGCGATCTACGCGCTGTGTGCGCTCGGCTTTACGCTGTTGTGGCAGGCGTCGGGAACGATCAACTTCGCCCAGGGCGAGTTCGTCATGGTTCCGGCGTTCGTGATGCTCTTCTTCCTGCACACGGCCGGGCTGCCGCTGTGGCTCGCCTTCCTGCTCACCTGCCTGGTGGCGATGGTGCTGCTCGGCTATACGTTCAAGCGCGCGCTGGTCGATCCGCTGATCCGGCACGGCGTCATTCCGCTGGTGATCGCCACGCTGGGCCTTTCGATAGGCGTCAAGCAGCTAGTCAAGGCCGGCGTCACCGCGCAGGCGCAGCCGTTCGACAGCCCGTTCCCGGACGGCCTGCTGGCGCTGGGCGGATTGAAAGTCTCGTATGCCGACCTGGGGACGCTGCTGCTGGCCGGGCTGATCGTCGTCGGCCTGCAGCTTTTCCTCAATCGCACGGTCACCGGCCGCGCCATGCAGGCGGTCGCGCAGAACACCGACGCCGCCAAGGTGCTCGGCATCAACGTGCAAAGGATGGTGCTCTATACGTTCCTGATCAACGCGATCCTGGCCGTCGTCGCCGCGCTGCTGGTCACGCCGACCTACCTTGCGAAGTTCGACATGGGCGAATCGATCGGCCTCAAGGCTTTCTACGCGGCGATCATCGGCGGCTTCAACCAGACGCGCGGCGCGCTGCTGGGCGGCGTCCTGGTCGGCGTGCTCGAGAACCTCGTCGGCGCGTATATCTCGCCGGCGTACAAGGAAGGCGTGGCGCTGATGCTTTTCCTCGTCGTCATCGTCTTCCGGCCGGAAGGACTGCTCGGCAAGACCGAGGAGCGCAAGGTATGAACCACGCGCAAAAGCTCGGGCTCGCGGTGCTGCTGGTGCTCTATGCGTTGCTGCCGCAATTCCTCAAGAGCTACGGCATCTACCTGATGAGCCTGCTCTGCGTCTACCTGATGGCGGCATTCGGCCTCAACCTGATCGTCGGCTACGCCGGGCAGATGTCGATCGGCCAGGCCGCGTTCTACGGCATCGGCGCCTATACGGCCGCGATCCTGATGACCAAGCTCGGCATGTCGTTCTGGCTGGTGCTGCCGATCGCCGCGATCATCTGCTTCGCCATCGGCCTCGCCCTGGGCTTCCCGGCGCTGCGCGTGCAGCATCACTACCTCGCCTTCGCCACGCTGGGCTTCAACGTCCTGGTCTTCCTGGTGATGCGCAATGAAGAAAAGCTCACCGGAGGAACGTTCGGGATCGCCAATATCCCGCGACCGACGCTGTTCGGCTATTCGCTCGACGGCTCCCTCCCCTTCTTCTACTTCACCTATGCGTCGGTGATCATCCTGGCGGCGGTGCTGTGGTGGCTGTTGCGCTCGCCGTGGGGACGGGCGTTCGCGGCGCTGCGCGACAACCCGATCCGGGCCGAGAGCACCGGCGTCAACATCACGGCGTACACATTGCTCGCGTTTGCGATCGGTGCCGCCTGCGCCGGCATCGGCGGCGTCTACCTGTCGGCGCTGGTCAATTTCATCGAGCCCGGCCAATTCCACCTGTCGGTCTCGCTGATGATGCTCCTCGCCGTGATCGTCGGCGGCTCGGGCCGATTCTTCGGGCCGGTGCTGGGGTCGGTCGTCGTCATTCTGCTGCCGGAGTGGCTGCGCTTCCTGCAGGACTGGTATCTGGCGATTTTCGGTTTCGCCGTGATCGTGCTGATGGTGTTTCTCCCCGGCGGACTGCTTTCGCTGGCCGACCGCTTCAAGTTCGGCGGGAGCGCGCGATGACGCCGTTTCTCGAAGTTAAGGACATGAAAAAGTCCTACGGCGCGATCAAGGCCGTCGACGGCGTGACGCTGTCGGTCGGACCCGGCGAGATCGTCGGCGTGATCGGGCCGAACGGCTCGGGCAAGACGACGCTGTTCAACAGCATTCTCGGGCAGATCAAGCCGACCGCGGGCTCGGTCGAATTCTGCGGTGAGAACATCACCGGCATGTCGCCGCTCGAGCTGTCGCGGCGCGGCGTCGGACGCACGTTCCAGACGCTGCAGGTATTCGTCAAGCTCTCGGTGCGCGACAACCTGATCGCCGCGGCGCAGGAGTTCAAAGGGACGATGCCCGGACGGCTGTTCGCCAGTCCCGACGCGGGGCTCGGGCGCCACGCCGACCAGATGATCGAGCTGTTCCGCCTGAAGCACGTCGCGAACCTGCCGGCGGGCAGCCTTTCGTACGGACAGCAGAAGCTGATCGACATCGCGATGGCGTTCATGCCGGCACCGCGGCTGGTGCTGCTCGACGAGCCGTGCGCCGGCGTCAACCCGAGCCTGGTCGACGAATTGCGGGCCCTGCTGCTCGAGCTCAACAAGACGCAAGGCGGCAGCTTCGTCGTGATCGAGCACAACATGGATTTCATCATGAAGCTGTGTCCGCACGTCATTTGCATGGTAGAAGGGAAGGTGCTGGCCGAAGGGCCGCCCGCGGCGGTGCAGGCGAATCCGCAGGTGCTCGAGGCTTATCTAGGCAACTAGAGCAGCCAACCGGGCAGGAAACCGAAGGCAGAGCCATGGCCGAATCCATCATCGAATTCGATCGCGTCGTCGCCGGCTACTCGCCGAGCGTTACGATCCTGAACGAGCTGACGCTCGATGCGCGCAAGGCGGAGATCACGCTGCTGATCGGACCGAACGGCGCCGGCAAGTCGACGGTGCTGAAGACGCTTTTCGGCATGCTCGTCCCGCGCAGCGGCGAGGTCCGCTTCGAAGGCAAACGGGTCAACGGCAAATCGCAGCGCGAGCTCCTTGCCGAAGGCATCGCCTTCGTACCGCAGGGACGAAATCTGTTCGGCTCGCTGTCGGTCCGACACAACCTCGAGCTCGGCGGCATCACGCTGCCTCGCGGCGAGCTTGCGGCGCGCATCGACGAGGTGCTGGCGCGCTTTCCGCGCATCCGCGAACGGATCGACAACCAGGCATCGACGATGTCCGGCGGCGAGCAGAAGCAGCTCGAGGTCGGACGCGCGCTGCTGCTGCGCCCGCGCGTGCTCCTGATCGACGAGCCCTCGATCGGCCTTTCGCCGAAGCTGGTGCAGGATGTGTTCGTGCTGCTGCGCGCGCTGACCGACGCCGGCACGACGGTGCTGATGGTCGAGCAGAACGTGCGCACGGCGCTCAAATATGCCAACCGCGCGCTGGTGCTGGAAATGGGTCGCCTGGCCCTCGACCGTCCGGCGTCGGAATTGCTGGGCGATCCCAATCTCAACCGGCTGTTCCTCGGCGGCCACGCTCCGTCGGTGAGGGCTGCCGCCGCGAATGACTAGCGCTGCACGCCGCCGGTAGGGGCGGCGTTTGGCGATGAATCCGATCAGCATCGCAGTCGCCGGGGCGGGCCTCATCGGCCGGCGCCACATCGAGCTGATCCGGGAAAGCAAGTCGTGCGAGCTCGCGGCCATCGTCGATCCCGCGCCCGCGGCGGCGGTCCTGGCGCGAGAATGCGGCGTACCTATCTACCCCACGCTCGCCGAGCTGTTCGCAGCTCGCCGGCCCGACGCGGTGATTGCGGCGACGCCGAACGGGCTGCATGCGGACAACGGCATCGAATGTGCGCGCCATGGCGTCCCGGTGCTAATCGAAAAGCCGATCGCGGATTCCTTGGCCGACGCCGAGCGGCTGATCGCCGCGGCGGAGCGCGCCGGCATTGCCTTGCTGGTCGGCCACCATCGCCGCCACAGTCCGATCCTTGCGAAGGCGCGGGAAATCGTTCTGAAGGGAACGCTTGGACGTCTGGTGGCAGTCGCAGGAAGCGCTTTGTTCTACAAGCCCGACAGTTATTTCACCGAGGGCCCGTGGCGGCGCAAGCCGGGCGGCGGACCGATCCTGATCAACATGATTCACGAGGTCGACGATCTGCGCTCGATCTGCGGCGAAATCGATGCGGTGCAGGCGCTCGCATCCAGCGCGGCCCGCGGCTTTCGCGTCGAGGATACGGTGAGCTTAAGCCTGCGCTTTCGCAACGGGGCGCTGGGCAGCTTCATCCTTTCCGATACGGCCGCGGCGGCGCGAAGCTGGGAGCAGACTTCGGGCGAAAACGCGACCTACGCTCGCTATCCGGACGAGGACTGTTATTTGATCTCGGGTGTCGATGGTTCACTGGCGGTGCCGACGATGCGTCTGAAGACCGTCGTCGGCGAGCGCTCGTGGTGGCAACCGATGCGCGAACAGATCGTCGCGGTCGAGCGCGCCGATCCGCTCGCGCGCCAGCTCGAGCACTTTTGCGCGGTCGTCCGCGGCGAGGCAGGTCCGCTGGTCGAAGGCCGCGATGCCCTGCAGACGCTGCGCGTCACCTTGGCGATCGCCGAGGCGGCGCGCACCGGCCGCATCGTCGCGACGACGCCATAATCATCGGCGAGCGCTGGCGCGGACAGGGCGGTCGGGCCGTTCGCGGCGCCCGGTAACGGCGAGCGTCGCGCAGAGCCGGAAATTCGCCGCCCGAATTTCGGCGACGCATGAAGCGCGCCCTGCCTATAATTCCTGCATGCCCAAGCTGCCTCCGGCCGACACAATGTACCGCGCTCTGGCCGCGCGCGACCCTGCCTTCGACGGGATCTTCTATGTCGCAGTGAAGACCACGCGGATATTCTGCCGCTCGGTCTGCCACGCGCGCACGCCGAAGCGCGAAAACGTCGAGTTCTACGCCGACCCGCGCGAAGCGCTGTACGCGGGCTACCGTCCGTGCCTGCGCTGTCGGCCGCTCGACCAGGGCCGGCTGCCGTCACCGCTGGTCGAGAAGCTTCTCGCCGCGGTCGAAGCCGATCCGGCGGGCCGCCTGCGCGAATCGGATCTCGCCCGCATGGGCATCGAGCCGACCACCGCGCGGCGTGCGTTCCAGCGCTACTGCGGCATGACGTTTCACGCCTACCACCGGGCCCGCCGCATGGGGCTCGCCTTGACCGGAGTACGCGAGGGGAAAAGCATGCTGGACCTGCAGCTCGATCACGGTTTCGATTCGCCGAGCGGTTTTCGCGACGCCTTCGCCAGGGTATTCGGCACCCCGCCGAGCGGCGCGAGGGCCATCGACTGCCTGTACGCGAAGTGGCTGGAGACGCCGCTCGGTGCGATGCTCGCGCTCGCGAACGACGCCGGGTTGCATTTGCTCGAGTTCGTCGACCGCCGCGGCCTCGAGCGCGAGATCCGCGCGCTGCGGCGGCGGGTCAGGCACCACGTCGTTCCGGGCGAGCATCGCTATCTCCACCAGATCGGCGCGGAGCTCGACGCCTACTTCGCCGGGCGATCGCTGGTATTCGCGACGCCGTTGCGGCTCGAGGGTTCGCCGTTCCAGCTTGCGGTGTGGAACGCGCTGCTCGCGATTCCCTCCGGCTCGACCCGATCGTACGCCGACATCGCCGCGACGATCCGGCATCCTTCGGCGGTGCGCGCGGTCGGCCGCGCCAACGGCGACAACAAGCTGGCGGTGGTCGTACCGTGCCATCGCGTCGTCGGCGCCGATGGCACGTTGACCGGGTACGGCGGGGGCCTGTGGCGAAAGGCGTGGTTGCTGGAGCACGAGCGCGCGCGCGCCGGCCGCGGCCAGCCGACGCTGCCCGGCATCGAAACATACCGCGTCTCCGACCCGATCGGCGCCTGAAGCTGCGGCGCATCGGTGCGGGCCCAGGATGTCGCCCGGCTGGTTTGCGTATCTGTTGTATTTCCGCTTGATCGCCGACGTCGGTCCTGCGCGGGCGCTGACCGTCACTTTTCTGATACCGCTGTTCGGCGTGCTATGGGGAGTGCTGTTTCTGGGTGAACCCGTCGCGATCGGCATGCTGTCCGGCGGCGCGCTCATCCTCGCCGGAACGTGGCTGGCGCTGCGCACGGCGCGGCCGGCGCCGCGGACTGCTTAGACCAGCTCTGCCGCGGGGCCGAGGACCTGCTCGCGCAAATCGCGGTAGCGCGGCAAGGTCGGCGGATAGACGCACAGGTACTTGACCTGCGCCGCCTGCAGACAACGCTGCTTGATGATCTCGAGCTTCTGGTCGCGCGGATTCTGCACCTGCTGCGGTTCCTTGGCGTCGATGATCGCGACGATCGTCATGCCGCGGTCACAGACGACGAAGCCGACGTGCTGGTTGGCGATCTTGCGGAATGCCCGCAACCGCTCCATTCCCTGCGGCCCGATCTTGACCTGGAGCACATCGGCCAGCCGTACCCGCGCGAAGATGTCGTGCCGTGGAAAGGCGGCCTTGAGCAGGAGGTAGACGACGTTCTCGGCCTTCGACAGGAAGCGCGGACGAAGCAGGTAGAGGCCCGGGAGCTCGGCGCTCGATAGCAGGCGGGTGGTTTCGCCCTCGGTCCATTGCGCGACCGTGTTCGGCGAGTCGCCGCCGGCGCGCCGTCCGGTGCGCTGGCGAAACAAGCCATACAGTACGCCGACGGCGATCGCGCCGAATGCAAGGGCAACGAGAATTCCGGAGGTCATGCGGACGGGTCCCTCGTCGAAAGGCCTATCGGTCCGACGCATCGGGGTGCGGCGTGCGTACCCTATCCGCGATGCGAGCGCCCCGCCGCGCCATGCCGGTGCCTAGTCTAATCGATTTTAAGCGTCCGCGCTCCCGCGCCGCACCCGGTGCCGGCACGCAGGCGTCGGCACAAAAAAAAGGGCCCCGCAATCGCGGGGCCCTCGTCGGGAGCTTGGGATGCCGCTTGACGCGGGATCACATGTCCATGTCGCCCATACCGCCCATGCCACCCATGCCGCCGCCACCGCCCATCGGCTTTTCGTCCTTGGGCAGCTCGGCGATCATCGCCTCGGTCGTGAGCATCAGGCTCGCGACCGACGCCGCGTTCTGCAGCGCGAACCGCGTGACCTTGGTCGGATCGACGACGCCCATCGCCACCAGATCGCCGTATTCGCCGGTGGCCGCGTTCAGGCCGAAATTGCCCTTGCCTTCGACGACCTTGTTGACGACGACCGACGGCTCTTCGCCGGCGTTGTTGACGATCTGACGCAGCGGCTCTTCGAGGGCGCGCAGCACGATCTTGATGCCGGCTTCCTGATCGGCGTTGTCGCCCTTCAGGTTCTTCAGGTTGGCGCGTGCGCGGAGGTAAGCGACGCCGCCACCGGCGACGATGCCTTCCTCGACGGCCGCACGGGTCGCGTGCAGCGCGTCTTCGACGCGGGCCTTCTTCTCCTTCATCTCGACTTCGGTGGCTGCGCCGACCTTGATCACCGCCACGCCGCCGGCGAGCTTCGCCACGCGCTCCTGCAGCTTCTCCTTGTCGTAGTCCGAAGTCGCTTCGTCGATCTGCACGCGGATGTTCTTGACGCGTGCCTCGATGGCCGACTTCTCGCCCGCTCCGTCGATCAGAGTCGTGTCTTCCTTGCCGACTTCGATGCGCTTGGCGCGGCCGAGATCCTTCAGCGTCGCGTTTTCGAGCTTGAGGCCAAGCTCTTCGGCGATGACGGTGCCGCCGGACAGGATGGCGATATCTTCCAGCATCGCTTTGCGGCGATCACCGAAACCGGGCGCCTTGACGGCGGTGGTCTTCAGGATGCCACGGATGTTGTTGACGACCAGCGTCGCCAGCGCTTCGCCGTCGACGTCCTCGGCGATGATCAGCAGCGGCTTGCCCGACTTCGCCACCTGCTCGAGCAGCGGCAGGAGGTCACGGATGTTGCTGACCTTCTTGTCGTGCAGCAGGATGTACGCATCCTCGAGCACGGCGGTCTGCTTGTCGGGATTGTTGATGAAATACGGCGAGATGTAGCCGCGATCGAACTGCATGCCTTCGACCAGATCGAGCTCGTTCTCGAGACCCTTGCCGTCTTCGACGGTGATCACGCCTTCCTTGCCGACCTTGTCCATCGCGTCCGATATCGTCTTGCCGATCGACTCGTCGGCGTTGGCCGAGATCGCGCCGACCTGGGCGATTTCCTTGCTGGTCGTACAGGGCTTGCTGATCTTCTTGAGCTCCTCGACGACGGCGGTGACCGCCTTGTCGATGCCGCGCTTCAGATCCATCGGATTCATGCCGGCGGCGACATACTTCATGCCCTCGACGACGATCGATTGCGCCAGCACGGTCGCGGTGGTCGTGCCGTCACCGGCGACGTCGGAGGTCTTCGACGCGACTTCCTTGACCATCTGCGCGCCCATGTTCTCGAACTTGTCCTTGAGCTCGATTTCCTTGGCGACCGAGACACCGTCCTTGGTGATCGTCGGCGCGCCGAAGCTGCGCTCGAGGACTACATTACGGCCCTTCGGGCCCAGAGTAATCTTGACCGCATTGGCGAGGATATTGACCCCGGCCAGCATGCGGTTGCGGGCGCCGTCGCCGAAGCGAACGTCTTTGGATGCCATATTTGTTTCTCCTGAAAGCTAAAAGGTGGTGGTGGCGATCGCTGGGGCGAGATCAGGCGACGATGCCGATGATGTCGTCTTCGCGCATGTGCAGCAGATCCTCGCCGTTGAGCTTGAATTCCTGCCCGGAGTACTTGCCGAAAAGTATCTTGTCGCCTTTCTTGACGCCCATCGGGACGACCTTGCCGCTGTCGTCGGTCTTGCCTGGGCCGGCGTACACGACTTGGCCTTGCGACGGCTTTTCGGCGGCGGTATCGGGGATGACGATGCCGCCGGCAGTCTTGCGCTCTTCTTCCAGCCGCTTGACGATCACGCGATCATGCAAAGGACGAATTTCCATGTTAGCACTCACTCCTAGTAACAAAATTAAGTGGAATCAATTAGTTGATCCCACGCCTGGGTTCGATTGTCGCCTCGGAGGCGGACGCTGGACCACGGCGTACGGCCCTTGTTAGCACTCGCCTCAAGCGAGTGCTGATGATAGGCGCTGCGAGAAGGGAAATCAAGCCTCTAGCCGCAAATTTTCCGGGGACGACTGCCAGCGGCCGTTTCTTTGCCGAGCCGCATCCATGACAATGTCATAGTGCTCGTGCGCTATGCTAGGACAGGAGTCCCCTCGTCGGGCGACGCAGGAGTGTGTGATGTCCAATCAAGCAGGCGCGGGCACCGGCAGCCCCGCGGCGCCGGCATCAACGCCGCGCGCAGTCCATGCCGATCGCGGCTTCGCCTGGTGGGGAGAAGCCTGGCGCTTGTTCACCCCTGCTGCCGGGGTCTGGATTCTGATCGTCATCCTGCTGGTCATCATCAATATGGTGCTGGCGCTCGTACCGCTGATCGGTCACGTGATCGGGCAGCTGCTATTTCCGATTTTCGCCGGTGGCCTGATGCTCGGTTGCCGCGCCGTCGATCGCGGCCAGCCACTGACCGTCGGTCACCTGTTCGCCGGTTTCGGCGAGCGCACCGGGCCCCTGTTCATCGTCGGCCTGATCTATACCGCCGTCGCAGTGGCGATCGCGCTGGTGGTCTTCGGCCTGCTGCTGATGTTCTTCGGCGCAGCGATCGTCAGCAGCCTTTGGCACCTGCAGGATCTGAACGAGCTGCAGGATCCATGGGCGGTATTCTCCATTCTGGGCAGCCTTGGGCTTGCGATAGTGGTCGGTCTGCTCGTCTTCCTGCTGCTGTACCTGCCGCTGGTCATGGCAGTGTGGTTTGCGCCGGCACTGGTCGTGCTGCGCGGCGTCGCGCCGCTCGAGGCGATGCGACTGTCCTTCAACGGATGCCTGCGCAATATCGTGCCGTTCCTGCTCTATGGCCTGCTGGGGATCGGTCTCGCGATCGTCGCGACGATCCCGCTTATGCTGGGCTGGCTGGTCCTCGGTCCGGTGACGATCGCATCGCTGTACACCGGGTACTGCGACATCTACGAAGACGAGGTCGCGGCGCGTGCGCCGGTCGCGACGCCCGCCGTCTAGCGTCGGTTAGGACGCTTATCTAGGTGGAGAAACGTACCGCGCTTCGCGCAGGTGGGGATACGTGAAAGCGCCCCGCTGGCAACGAAGCCATAAGTAACGCTCCGCAGGCTGTTCGGCGGAACTTCCAAACTGCGCGTATTACCCGCGCTAAGAACCTCGCCGGAATATTCACTGCCTGCTACAGCAATGAATGTGAAGTCATTCCCTAAGTTTAAGGACGAAAGGCGATGGTTAGCGGTGCTGGGACGTCCACGCGCGCCGAGTGGCTGGCTGGTAGCTATTCCGCTGATCCTCATGTCGGCAATGTACGGACGCTTCTTTCATGGGTTCTGGCTCGGCGACGACTTCGGTTTTCTGCACCAAACATGGCTCGCATCGGCAGACGGCACCCTTTGGGTCCAAACGTGGGCACAATTCTTCGACGTGCCGTCCAATGGCGTGGTGTTCTATCGCCCCATGATGATCGCAAGCGCGGCGCTCAATCAGCGGATCGCAGGCGACAATTTCGCGGGCTGGTTCGCGTTCAACTATCTGGCCCACGCAATGAACACGGTCATCATCGCGATGCTGATTGCGCGGCTCGCCGCCGCTTGCGGGCGAGACGCGCGGGTTGCAGGCGTCATTGCAGCAACGTTCTTCGCCCTATGTCCGATTCTTGCAGAACTTTCCAGCACATTGGGATCCTAAGCTTAGAATTCCACGTGGACAAGTTGTCGCG
>JADMIO010888913.1_pt1 | contig 28198 bp, 24 predicted proteins | sample 8958161 | NCBI WGS metagenome assembly JADMIO01 (sample SAMN16585339, study PRJNA669376) | soil metagenome | isolation source: Crop rotation soil | place: USA: Cullars Rotation, Alabama | collected 2011 | reverse complement strand
GCGCGCCGAGCGCGTCGGCGAGCCGCGCGACGAGCGCCGCCGTCGCGTCTTCGCTCACACGAACCGCCACGCCGCGATGACGACGAGCGTGCAGAGCGCGGCGACGAGGTCGTCGAAGACGATGCCGAAGCCTTGCGCCCAGCCGATCGGCGCGCTGCGCCGGCCCTTGAAGCGCTGGTCGGCCCACGCCACCGGTCCCGGCTTGGCGGCGTCGAAGACGCGAAAGACGACGAACGCGACCGTCTGCGCCGTCCAGGATGCCGGCATCACGAGCCAGAGGACGAGCCAGAACGCCAGCACTTCGTCCCAGACGATCGCCGCCGGATCGGTCTGGTCGAGATGGCGCGCGCTCACCGTGCACGCCCACCAGCCGACGAGAAAGGCGACGACGAGGACGAGCGCGATCGCGGCGTCGCTCAAGCCGGCGAGGAAGAGGTCGTACGTGATCCACCCAAAGAGCGTCCCCGACGTTCCGGCGGCGATCGGCACGAGCCCGCTGCCGAAGCCGAGCGCGATCGCGTGCGCGGGATGCGAAACGACGAAGCGCCAGTTCGGGCGACGGCCGACGCCGGCGAGCGGACGGTGCAGTGCGGGTTCGACCATCAGCTGCGAAAGTGGTCGAACGAGGCGAAGGCGCTGTCGACGGCGGCGCCGTCGCGATCGACGAGGCGAAGCGCGCTGCCTGCCTCGATGCGGCCGATCCGCGTCACCCCGATGCCGGCGGCGGCGGCGGCCGCGTCGACCGCGTCGCGGCGCGACGGCAGCGCGGTGAAGACGAGCTCGTAGTCGTCGCCGCCGGCGAGCAGGCATTGCCGTTGCAGCGCGAGCGGCTGCGCTGCGAGGACGGCGCTGCGCGGCAGCGCATCGACGTCGAGCATCGCGCCGACTCCGGAGCGGCGCAGGATGTGGCCGAGGTCGCCGACGAGCCCGTCGGAGACGTCGATCGCGCTCGTCGCGATGCCGCGCAGGCGAATGCCGAGACCGTTGCGCGGCGTCGGCACCTCCATCGCGTGGCGGGCGTGACGAAACGCCGCCTCGGCGAGCGAGACGTTGCCGCGGAACGCCTCGAGCGCGAGTCGCGCGTCGCCGAGCGTTCCGCTGACGTAGACCTCGTCGCCCGGACGCGCACCCGAGCGCAGCAGCGCCGATCCGATCGGCAGCTCGCCGAAGGCGGTGACGCAGACCGCGAGCGGGCCGCGCGTCGTGTCGCCGCCGACCAGCTCGCACGCCTCGCGGTCGGCGAGCGAGAGCAGACCGCGCGCGAAGCCGGCGAGGAACGCCTCTTCGGCACGCGGCAGCGCCAGCGCGAGCGTGAACGCGAGCGGGCGCGCGCCGCACGCCGCGAGGTCGCTCAGGCTGACGGCGAGCGCCTTGTGGCCGAGCCGCTCGGGAGCGACGGTCGAAAGGAAGTGGCGGCCTTCGACGAGCATGTCGGTCGAGACCGCGACCGTCGTTCCCGCGGCCGGCTGCAGCAGCGCGCAGTCGTCGCCGACGCCGAGCGTGGCGCGGCTCGTCGGCCGCGTGAAGAAGCGATCGATGAGCTCGAATTCGCCGAGGTCGGCCATGGTCGCGACCATTATCCGTGGCCGGCATCGACGACAGAGCCGACGCGGGTAGCTCCGGTTCGCCAGCGCTCGACAAGTCTGCAATGATCACCGGCGCCAGCGCCGCCGCCACCCCATCGAGCGATCCATGTCGAACTCCGAGCCGAAGTCGATCGAGCTGCGCCGTGCCGCGCTCGACTACCACGAGTTCCCGACGCCAGGCAAGGTCGCGATCGCGGCGACGAAGCAGCTCGTCAACCAGCACGACCTCTCGCTCGCGTACTCGCCGGGCGTCGCTGCCGCGTGCGAAGAGATCGTCGCCGATCCGGCGAACGCGTTCCGCTTCACGTCGCGCGGCAACCTCGTCGCCGTCATCACCAACGGCACCGCGGTGCTCGGGCTCGGCGACATCGGCGCGCTCGCCGCCAAGCCGGTGATGGAAGGCAAGGGCGTGCTGTTCAAGAAGTTCGCCGGCATCGACGTCTTCGACATCGAGGTCGACGAGAAGAACCTCGACAAGCTGATCGACCTGATCGCCGCGCTCGAGCCGACGTTCGGCGGCATCAACCTCGAGGACATCAAGGCGCCCGACTGCTTCTACGTCGAGCGGGCGCTGCGCTCGCGGATGCGCATCCCGGTCTTCCACGACGACCAGCACGGCACCGCGATCGTCGTCGGGGCCGGCGTCCTCAACGCGCTCAAGGTGAGCGGCAAGCGGATCGAGGACGTCAGGCTCGTCACCTCCGGAGCGGGCGCCGCAGCGCTCGCCTGCCTGGGCCTGCTCGTGCAGCTCGGCATCCGGCGCGAGAACATCTGGGTCACCGATCTCGCCGGCGTCGTCTGGCGCGGCCGCACCGAGCTGATGGACGAGGACAAGATCGTCTACGCGCAGCCGACCGACAAGCGCACGCTCGCCGAGGTGATCGCCGGCGCCGACATCTTCCTGGGCCTGTCGGCAGCGGGCGTCCTCAAGCCCGACATGGTGCGCTCGATGGCGGCCAAGCCGATCATCTTCGCGCTCGCCAACCCGACCCCGGAGATCCTGCCCGAGGAGGTCCACGCGGTCCGCGACGACGCCATCGTCGCCACCGGCCGCACCGACTATCCGAACCAGATCAACAACGTCCTCTGCTTTCCCTACATCTTCCGCGGCGCGCTCGACTCGGGTGCGACGACGATCACGATCGAGATGGAGATCGCCGCGGTGCACGCGATCGCCGAGCTCGCGCAGGCCGAGCAGAACGAGGTCGTGACGGCGGCGTACGCCGGCGCCAAGCTGACGTTCGGGCCCGAGTACCTGATCCCGAAGCCGTTCGACCCGCGCCTGATGATGCGGATCGCGCCGGCAGTCGCGCGCGCCGCCGAAGCCTCGGGCGTCGCGGCGCGACCGATCGGCGACATGGAGGCGTACCGAGCGAAGCTGCAGACGTTCGTCTACGCGTCGGGGACGGCGATGCGGCCGATCTTCAACCTCGCCAAGACGGCGCAGAAGAAGCGCATCGCCTACGCCGAGGGCGAGGAAGAGCGGATCCTGCGCGCAGTGCAGGTCGTCGTCGACGAGCACCTCGCGCGGCCGACGCTGATCGGCCGACCAGAGGTGATCGCGCAGCGCGTCGCCAAGTTCGGCCTTCGCCTCGAAGCCGGCCGCGACTACGACCTCGTCAACACCGAGCACGACCACCGCTACCGCACCTATTGGCAGACCTACCACCAGCTGACGGCGAGAAAGGGCGTGACCGCGCAGCTCGCCAAGATCGAGATGCGGCGCCGTCTGACGCTGATCGGCTCGATGCTGCTCAAGACCGGCGAGGTCGACGGCATGCTCTGCGGCACCTGGGGGTCGACCGGCCTGCACCTGCACTACATCGACCAGGTGATCGGTCTGCGGCCGGGAGCGCGGACGTACGCGTGCATGAACGCACTGCTCCTGCCCGGCCGCCAGGTCATGCTCGTCGACACCCACGTCAACTACGACCCGACCGCCGACCAGCTCGCCGAGATCACGGTGATGGCCGCCGAGGAGATGCTGCGCTTCGGGCTGAAACCGAAGGCGGCGCTCCTGTCGCACAGCAACTACGGGTCGAGCAACCAGCCGTCGGCGGTCAAGATGCGGCAGACGCTCGCGCTGCTCCAGGAGCGTGCGCCGTGGCTCGAAGTCGACGGCGAGATGCACGGCGACACCGCGCTCGACAGCGCGTACCGCCATGACCTGATGCCCTCGAGCCCGCTGACCGGCGAGGCGAACCTCCTCGTGCTGCCCAACATCGACGCCGCCAACATCGCCTACAACCTGCTCAAGACTGCCGCCGGCGGCGGCATCGCGATCGGGCCGGTCCTGCTCGGCGCGGCCGAGCCGGTGCACATCCTGACGCCGTCGGCGACCGTGCGCCGCATCATCAACATGACCGCACTCGCGGTTGCCGACGCCAATGCCGCGCGCTGACGAACGGCGACATCAGGAACATGACGTAATACCTGGCGTTGGTGGAGAGTGGGCACAGACTTAAACCCGCGCCAAGTTGCCCAAATATGTAGCAAAGGGTTGAGGTTTCCGCACCGATTCGGTAACATCCCGCGATTGTTCGTTCAGGGATTTCCCGTGGTTTTGTCGGGTCGGCTGCAACTGTGGCGGCCAATGCTCCGGTGGGGAGCGGGCATCGGCGTCGCAGGGTTGCTGTCGATCGGGGCGGTTCAGGCGCGAGAGGAGGCGCCTCCCGTTCCCACCGTATCGGCCGCCGCGCTTCCGGTCGAAGCGCAGGCGGTCCAGCGCGCGATCCACCGAGGTGGTCCGTTCGCCTTTCCGAAAGATGGCATCGTCTTCGCCAACCGCGAGCGCATGCTTCCGCCACAGTGGCGCGGCTACTACCGCGAATACACCGTGCCCACGCCGGGCGCGAGCGATCGCGGCGCGAGACGCATCGTCTGCGGCGGACCCGAGCCGCAGGCCCCCCTGGCGTGCTACTACACCGCCGATCACTACGCGAGTTTTCGCCGCATCACGCCATGAGTGCAGCAGCCATTTTTCTTGAACAGGAGGAACGCGACATGCTCTTGCAGACAGTCCGTCCCAACATCGTCCAATCGATACGCGCCTACCGCGTCGACGACCTGATGCACGCGGCGCGTCAGGCCGGGCAGCACTTCCTGTACGCGAACCTGACGACGGCGCAGTCGAAACAGGACGTGCTCGACGGCATCGCCGAGTCGTTCACGTTCCCGGCGCATTTCGGCAAGAACCTCGACGCGCTGTTCGACTGCATGACGGACCTCGTCCACAAGGCCGGGCCGCAGCCCGGCTTCGTCGTCGTCCTCGAGCAGCTGCCCGACAACCCGCGCTTCGACCGCGAGGCGCGCGAGCAGCTGCTCGACGTCTTCCGCGACGCCGCCGACTTCTGGGCGGAACGAAAAGTCCCATTCAGGTGCTTCTATTCTTTTCAGTAGCCCGCTCCCAAGAAAACGGGTCATGGGAGCGGGCGACGGAAGTGGCCCCTGGAACGAACGTCGCCGGCAGCGACAAGCCGGTCAAGGCCGCCAAGACGGCGGCGAACAGCAGCTTCGGCGCGAACATGCCGCTGATGAGCAGCGCGTTCGACACCGCGCGGTGGCTCACCGCGGCGTAGCCGCGGCGAGCACCTCGCGCGGCGCCGCGCGCTTCGCGCGTCAGGACTGCTCCCTCCCCAACCCCTCCCTCCAGGAGGGAGGGGCCGACCCCTCCGGGGTCGATTTTTTTTGGCCGAGCGACGCGGCGAGACCGAGGTACTCGGTTACCGAGACTTCTTCGGCGCGGCGCTGGACGTCGAAGCTGACCGCCGCGCCGCGCGCCTCGAGCCAGCGGCCGAGCGTGTGGCGCAGGAGCTTGCGACGCTGCGAGAAGGCGACGGTGACGAGTTCGCGCAGCAGCGCCGGATCGATGCCGGCCGGCGCAGCGCGCGGCACCATGCGCAGCACCGTCGAGTCGACGCGAGGCGGCGGCTCGAACGCCTCGGGCGCGACGTCGAACAGCGGCTCGATCACGTAGCGCCACTGCAGCATCACCGTCAGCCTGCCGTAGTCCTTGCTCGCCGGCTGCGCCGCGATGCGGGCGACGACCTCCTTTTGCAGCATCACGTGCTGGTCGCGCACGACGGCGGCCGACTCGAGCAGATGAAAGAGGATCGGCGTCGAGATGTTGTACGGCAGGTTGCCGACGACGCGCAGCTTCGCGCCGGCGGCGACGCCCGGCAGCGCGCCGAAGTCCACGTCCAGGACATCGCCCTCGACGACCGCGAGCCCGGGCGTGCGGCGCAGGCGCGCTGCCAGGTCGCGGTCGATCTCGACGACGGTGAGCGCTCCCGCGCGCTCGAGCAGCGGCGCCGTCAGGGCGCCACGCCCGGGGCCGATCTCGACGAGCGCGTCGTCCGGACGCGGATCGACCTCGCGGACGATCCGCTCGACGACCGCCGGGTCGACGAGGAAGTGCTGGCCGAAGCGCTTCCTCGCGGTGGCCACGGGTCAGGCGTCGGCTACTGCGGCGGCTCGCGGTACTCGATGTACGAGCGGCCGCGCAGGTCGCGCAGCCACTCGGCGAACGCTTCCTCGAACTTCTGCTCGCGCAGGATGTTCCTCGCCTGCTCGCGCAGCTGGCGGTTGTCGAGCGTGATCTTGCGGCGATCGACGACCTGCACGAGGTGGATGCCGAAGCGCGTCGTCACCGGATCGGAGAGGCCGCCGATGGGCAGCTTCGCGATCGCCTCCTCGAATTCGGGGACGAACGATCCCGGCGACGCCCAGCCGAGGTCGCCGCCCTGCGCCGCGCTGCCGTCTTCCGAGTTGTCGCGCGCGAGCTGCTCGAAGGTCTTCCTTCCCGCCTCGATGTCGGCCTTGAACTGCAGCAGCCGGCGCGCCGCCGCCTCGGGGCTGAGCTCGGGCGACGGTCTCAGCAGGATGTGCCGCACGCGCGACTGGTCGATCGTGAAGCTCGACGTGTCCTTCCGCTCGACGAGCTTGACGATGTGAAAGCCGGCATTGCTCTTCAGGATCTCGGGAGCGACCTCGCCGGGCTTGAGCCGCTCGACGGCGCGCAGGAACAGGTCGGGCAGCCGGTCGGTGAGGCGCAGGCCGATCTCGCCGCCCTGCGCCCGGTTCGCGTCTTCGGACACCTCGCGCGCGACGGCAGCGAAATCCTCGCCGCCCTGCACCCGCCTGAGCGTCGCCTCGGCGCGCGCGCGCCGCTCGGCGACGACCGCGTCGGACGCGCCTTCCGGGACCGAGACGAGGATCTGCGCGACGTTGATCTCGGTCGCGATGCCGGCGGCCTTGCGGCGCTTCTCGATCAGGTCGTCGATCTCGGCGTCGGTGATCCGGATCCGGCTCACGACCTCGCGCTCGCGGACCCGCTCGACCAGGATCTGGTCGCGCAGGTTGTCGCGGAACTTGGCGTAGCTGATGCCCTCCTGCTTCAGCCGTTCGCGCAGCTGCGCCATCGTCATCTGGTTCTGCTGCGCGACGTTGGCGACGGCGCGGTCGAGCTCGGGGTCGTCGACGCGGGCGCCGCTTTCGCGCGCGTTGGTGATGAGGACGCGCTCGTCGACGAGCGATTCGATGACCTGCTTGCGCAGCGCCGGCGCCGGCGGCAGCGGCGCGCGATTGCGCGCCGCCTCCTCGCGGATGCGCGCGAGCCGCTGCTGCACCTCGCTCGCGGTGACGACCTCCTGGTTGACGACCGCGACGATGTAGTCGGCGCGCTGCGCCACGGCGGGGAGCGCGGCGACGGCGACCGCGGCGGCGATGAACGCACGCCAAAACAAGGGGACCGGATCAGTCATACGGGGAGTAGGGGGGAGCCGCAGTGCGCTCCTCGCGCAGCAGCTGGTAGCCGGGCACATTGTCCTTCAGGACCCGCAGCGGACTCGTTCCGATCCTCGACAGGCCGACGAGTTCCAGCTGCAGGAGGAGCCGCGTCGTCTGCTCGCTGCGCCCGGTCGACAGCCGCTCGACGACGATCCGGCCGATCCAGCAGCCGGCGTCGTACTCGAAGCCGAGGATGCCGTCGGTGAGGCGGCTGTCGCGCGTGCTGTAGTTGAGGTGGCCGACGCTGTAGAGCGTGCCGCCGCAGCCGCCCTTCGACGCGCTCGCGCCGGCGTCGCCGCGCGCCCGCCCGTAGACCGGCCACTGCCAGCCGAGCGCGACCTGCTCGGAGAGGCCGCGCGTCAGCCGGTAGGTCGCGCCGATGGTCCGGAACGGCCCCGGCGAATAGCGCGCGCTGACGAGCGAGCGCTCGATGCGAGCGGTGTCGGGGTTGTACTGCACCCCGCTGTCGAAGACCCAGCGCGGCACCAGGGTCGTCGAGCCGAAGACGAGGAAGTCGGAGAAGTGCTTCGTCTGCGGGACGCCCTCGGGCGTGACCTGCTGGTCGCGGAAGCGGTAGCGCTGCGCCATGCCGACGCGCAGCGCCTCAACGCCGGTGTCGGGATCGAGGACGCGCGAGACGACGCCCGCGGTCAGCTGGTTCGAGTCCGAGACGCGATCGACGCCGGAGAAGTCGTTCTCGGTGAAGATCGAATCGAAGTTGAAGTCCTTCGGCGAAGCGTCGAAGTTCGGCAGGTCGGCCTGGCGGTGGAACGGGGTGTTGACGTAGAAGAGCCGCGGCTCGAGCGTCTGGCGCACGGCGCGGTCGAAGAAGTGCGCGTCGCGCTCGAACGTCCACGCGTTGTCGACGCTGAAGGTCGGGATGACGCGCGATGCGCTGCGCGAGCCGTCGGCGAGCGGCAGGTCGAGCGAGTACGTCGCGGCGTTGAACGAGACCTTGGGCGTCAGCGACCAGCCGGGGGAGCCGAACGGCCGCGCAATGCTGCCGATCGCGTGCGTGCGCACCCCGGTCTGGCGGTCGCCGACGAAGCGGTCGTCGGGGTTGGCGAAGCGGTTGATCTCGGTCTCGAGCGCGACGTCGAAGCCGCCCCGCCATGGCGCGGCGTAGCGCGCGCCGACCTGCGGCACGCGCTCGTACGGCGAGTCGATCCGCGTCGTCGGGTCGTCGGTCTGCAGCACCTGCCAGCGCAGCGCCCGCGCGTACGCCGACCAGTCGCCGAACGGGCGCGTCACGAGCAGGTCGGTCTGCAGCAGGCGCGGCGTCGGCGACTTGATCTCGCCGGCGAAGTCCTTCCAGTAGTCGTCGTCGGACACGCGCATGACCCGCAGCTGCGCGTACGAGTTCAGCGGCAGCGCCCCTTCGTGGTCGGCGCGCAGCGCGTAGCGCGAGCGCTCGGCGACCTTGTCGTGCGGCAGGATCTTGAAGTCGACCGCGCCGAAGTACGACGGCTCGAGATAGCGGAACTCGGTGTCGAGCGAGGGTCCGCGGCGCAGGCTCTCCTGCATCGTGAAGGTGGCGTCGCGGTTCGGCGCGATGTTCCAGTAGTACGGGATCGCCGCCTGAAAGCCGCTGCTGCTGTCGATGCTGAAGCTCGGCGGCAGAAACCCCGACTTGCGCTCTTCGCTGAGCGGAAAGCTGAGCGTCGGCGACGCCAGGATCGGAACGCCGTAGAAGCGCAGCACGGCGTCCTTGGCGACGCCCTCGTTGGCCTCGTGATCGATCCGCAGCTCGCGCGCCTTCAGGATCCAGACCGGCTCGCCGCTGTCGTCGTAGACGCTGCAGCTCGAGTAGTTCGCGTCGGTGGCGACGGCGCGCTGCTCGTCGATGAACTCGATCAGCTTCGCGCTGCCGCCGGCGCCGGTGCGCGCGAAGCGATAGGTCGGCATGCGAAAGAAGCCCTCGAAGCGCTCGACCTTGAGCTGCAGCTCCGGGCCGCTGAAGACATTGCCGTCGCGCGCGATGACGACGTGGCCGGTCGCGCGCGCCAGGTCCTCGGCCTCCTCGTACGTCAGCTTGTCGGCACGCAGCACCGTGTTGCCGCGCCGGAACTCGACGTCGCCCTCTGCGCTCGCGTCGATGTCGGGGCGGCCGCGCACCTCGCGCGCGCGCAGGATGATCGGCAGCTGGCGCGCGGCGTCGCCGCGCGGCGGCGGCTGCAGCGTCTCCGACATCCGCAGCGTGATCGGCGGCGTCGACGCGGCGCCGGCGGGTGCCGCCGCAGCGGACGCCGCGCCCGGCGGCGACGGTTGCGCGCCCGCCGCGAACGCGCATGCCGCGACCGGTGCGGCGATCCAGCCGGCACGGGCATGCGCGCGTCGGCGATGGATCGAGCGTGTCTGTTGGCGGCGTGCGGCTCGACCCATTCGTCCACTGAACCCGGAATCGCACCGCGCCGGGCGCCGCGGTGCGCATCGGCGCTCGCGGCGCGCGTGCCGACGTGGACGGCGCCGCGAAGGACGATCCGCGCGGCGCCGATTTGTAGAATCGATTATCCACGAGGCGTCCGCGACGCCGCGTGCGTCGCGCGACCTTGCCGCCTTGACCTCACCCGCTTCTGCCGCCGCTTCGATCGCCTGGAGCGAGCCGGCGCGCGCCGCCGCCTTCGCCGCCTGGCTCGCCGCCGTCGGACCGCGCCACGCGGTGGTCGCGTCGTCGCTCCGGCCGGCATCGGCGGACGCGAGCTTTCGCCGCTACTTCCGCGCCGATCGCGCCGGCGGCGGCAGCGTCGTCGTCATGGACGCGCCGCCGCCGCGCGAGGACGTGCGCCCGTTCCTCCACGTCGCTGCGCTGATCGCCGCCGCCGGGCTGCATGCGCCGCGCGTCCTCGAGGCCGACGTCGGGCGGGGATTCCTTCTCCTCGACGACCTCGGCGACACGCTCTACCTCGCTGCGCTGCAACGCGCGCAGGCCGGGGGCGACCTCGCGCACGCCGACCGCTTGATGCGCGATGCCATCGCCGCGCTCGTCGTCTGGCAGCAGAAGGTGCCGGGCAACGTCCTGCCGGCGTACGACGACGCGCTCCTGCGCCGCGAGCTCGAGCTCTTTCCCGAGTGGTGCGTCGCGCGCGAGTGCGGCGCGACGTGGAGCGCCGCCGACCTCGCCGTCTGGCACGCCGTCTGCGACACGCTCGTCGCGGCGGCGCTGGCGCAGCCCGCGGTCGCGGTCCACCGCGACTGGATGCCGAGGAACCTCATGGTCGCCGACCCCAACCCCGGCATCCTCGACTTCCAGGACGCCGTCCGCGGGCCGATCGCCTACGACGTCGCCTCGCTGCTGCGCGACGCGTTCATCTCCTGGGAAGAGGAGCACGAGCTCGACTGGGCGATCCGCTACTGGGAGGCGGCGCGCAAGGCGGCGCTGCCGGTGGCGCCGGACTTCGGCGACTTCTGGCGCAGCGTCGAGTGGATCGGCTTGCAGCGCCACCTGAAGGTGCTCGGCATCTTCTCGCGCCTCAAGCACCGCGACGGCAAGCCCGCGTACAGCGCCGACCTGCCGCGCTTCTTCGCCTACGCGCACAAGGTCGCGACGCGCTACGAGGCGCTCAGGCCGCTCGCGCGGCTGCTCGAGCCGCTGATGGGCGCGACGCGGATCGAAGCGTTCCGCTGACGCGCGCGCGTCGGCACGCCGCCGCGACAATCGGCGCGTGCTGCGTCTGACCGAACTCCGCCTGCCGCTCGAGCACGAGGACGCCGAGCTGCGCGCCGCGATCGTCGAGCAGCTCGGCATCGGCGACGACGCGCTGCATGGATTCACCGTCTTTCGGCGCGGCCACGACGCCCGCCACAAGGCGCAGATCGTCGCGGTCTACACCGTCGATTGCGACGTCGCCGACGAGGACGGCGTGCTCGCGCGGCACCGCGACGATCCGCACGTGCGCGCGACTCCCGACATGCGCTACCGGCCGGTCGCGCACGCGCCCGCCGACTTCGCGTCGGGCGCGACGCCGCGACCGATCGTCGTCGGCTTCGGCCCGTGCGGCATCTTCGCCGCGCTCGTGCTCGCCCAGATGGGATTTCGGCCGATCGTCCTCGAGCGCGGCCGCGCGGTTCGCGAGCGGACGAAGGACACGTGGGGCCTGTGGCGGCGCGGCGTCCTCGATCCGGAGTCGAACGTGCAGTTCGGCGAAGGCGGTGCCGGCACGTTCTCCGACGGCAAGCTCTGGAGCCAGATCAGCGACCCGCGCCACCTCACGCGCAAGGTGATCGAGGAGCTCGTTCGGGCCGGCGCGCCCGAGGAGATCGCGTGGGTCGCCAAGCCGCACATCGGCACCTTTCGCCTCGTCGGCGTCGTCGAGCGGATGCGCGCCGAGATCGAGCGGCTCGGCGGCGAGATCCGGTTCGCGGCGCGCGTCGTCGACGTCCGCATCGAAGCGGGCGCCGTGCGCGGCGTCGTCGTCGAACGCCCGGGCGCGGGCGCCGGCGAGCGCGTTCGCGAGGAGATCGTCGCCGAGCACGTCGTCCTCGCTCCCGGCCACAGCGCGCGCGACACCTTCGCGATGCTGCACGCGCGCGAGGTCCGCCTCGAAGCGAAGCCGTTCTCGATCGGCGTTCGCATCGAGCATCCGCAGTCGCTGATCGACCGCGCTCGCTACGGTGCGGCGGCCGGTCATCCGCTGCTCGGCGCCGCCGACTACCGCCTCGTCCACCACGCGAGGAACGGCCGTACGGTCTACAGCTTCTGCATGTGCCCCGGCGGCACGGTCGTCGCGGCGACGTCGGAGCACGAGCGCGTCGTCACCAACGGCATGAGCCAGTACTCGCGCAACGAGCGCAACGCCAACGCGGGACTCGTCGTCGGCATCGCCGCCGCCGACTACCGGGTGCCCGGAACCGCGGCGTCGAGCGACGGCGAAGGCGCGCTCGCCGGCATCGCCTTCCAGCGCTTCTGGGAGTCGCGCGCGTTCGCCCTCGGCGGCGGCGGCTACCAGGCGCCCGGGCAGCGCGTCGGCGATTTCCTGCGCGGCCAGCCGTCGACGGCGTTCGGCAGCGTCGTGCCGTCGTATCGACCCGGCGTGCGCTGCGTCGACCTCGCCGACCCCGCGCTGCCGGCGCTCCCCGACTACGCGATCGCGGCGATCCGCGAAGCGCTGCCGGCGTTCGATCGCCAGATCCGCGGCTTCGCGCTCGCCGACGCGATGCTGACCGGTGTCGAGACGCGGACCTCCTCGCCGATCCGCTTGACGCGCGGCCGCGACCGCCAGAGCGTCAACGTGCGCGGCCTGTATCCGGCCGGCGAAGGCGCGGGCTACGCCGGCGGGATCATGTCGGCGGCAGTCGACGGCATCGAAACCGCGGAAGCGGTCGCGCGCGCCATCGCGCACGCCACCTGAGCGGCGCTTGCGACCGGCCGCGGCGCGCGCGCGATGCTCGGCGCCCGCCCTAGCGCGGCGCGCGCCGGCGGCGGCGCGCGACCACGCCGAGCACGGCGAGCCCTGCGGTCAGGAGCGCGTACGTCTCGGGCTCAGGAACCGGCGGCGGAACGACGACGAGGTTCTGGTCGAACCACAGGTAGTGGTTCGCGATCGCGGCGTTGATCGTCGACGTGTTCGACCCCTCCAGGACTTCCGAGGCGCCGGCGCCGTTGCCGAAGCCGACCGCGGCGGTCGTGCTCGTGTCGGTCGCGATCCACGGCATGTCCTGGTAGAAGAAGCCGATCGAGCCTTCGCCGTTCGGGATCGCGAACGCCGGCCCGCGCACGACAAGCTGGAAGGTGTTGAGCTTGTCGTCATGGCTGCCGAAGTAGCCGACGTGGTCCCACGTGAGGATGATCTCGTTGGCGATGTCGGTGCGCAAGTGCAGCACGCCGCTCGCCGCTCCGCGCGTGTCGACGTCGGCGAAGTAGGGCGAGATGACCGGCTCGGTCGCGCCGGTCGGGCCGGTCGGCACGAATGCGTCGATGCCGCTGTTGAAGCTGATGCTGCCGTTGTTGTTGGCGAAGAACTGGGTGTAGTTCGTGCCGAAGAAGCTGAGCGTGAAGCCGAGGTTGATCGGGCCGCTGAAGCCGTCGTCGTTGCGGCCCGATGCCGCGCCGATCCCGGGCGCGTTGCCGCCGCCCGTCATCACGACGATGTTGCCGATGCCGCCGCCGATGATGTCGGTGTAGAGCTGGGTCGACGGTGTCAGCGCCGTCTGCGGGATGACCGTGTTCTGCGCCTGCGCCGACATCGACGCCGACCAAAGCAGCGCGGCCGCGACGACGGCGGCCCGATGGGTCCACTCGACCATGTTTTCCCCCGTGAGATGCCGAAGACGTGTGAGCAAATGTTGCTCGCGCCGCGCCACGATGGCACCGCCCTGCGGGCGCTCACATCCCGCGTTTCGGGGGTCCGACAGTCGTCAGGGCGAGGCCGCGATCACATGCGCGACCGCCGCGGTGAGCTTCTTGCCGTAGCCGACGTGGAGGAACTCGTTCGGCCCGTGCGCGTTGCTCTTCGGCCCGAGCACGCCGCAGACCATCATCTGCGCCTTCGCAAAGCTCTGCTGCAGCATCGCCATCAGCGGGATCGTGCCGCCCTGGCCGATGAAGCCGCACGGCGCGCCGAACTGCGCGTTCGACGCCGCGTGGAGCGCGCCTTCGAGCCACGGCGCCAGGGTCGGCGCGTTCCAGCCGCTCGCACCGTGCGCTTCGTGCTCGTGGCCGGGCCGGCCGTCGGTGCAGAAGGTCACCTTGGCGTTGTACGGCGCGTTGTCCTCGAGCAGCTTCTTCAACGCCTGCGCGGCGGCGTCGCCGTCGACCAGCGGCGGCGTGCGCAGGCTCAGCTTGAACGCGGTGCACGGACGCAGCACGTTGCCGGCGTCCTTGAGCGCGGGGATGCCGGCGACGCCGGTGACCGAGAGCGTCGGCCGCCACGTCCGCTGGATGAGCGCCTCGACCGGATCGGTCGTCGTCGGCAGCGTCGGGCCGCCGTCGGCGCCGCACGCCCACGGGAATCGCCGCCAGACCTCGTCGCCGAGGATCTGCGCCGCCGCCTTCGCCTGCTCGATGCGATCGACTGGAATCTCGCAATGGAAGCTCTCGGGCAGGAGCCGGCCGGTCTTCGCGTCCTCGAGGCGATCGAGGACCTGGCGCAGGATGCGAAAGCTCGACGGCACGACGCCGCTCGCGTCGCCGGAGTGGACGCCTTCGGTGAGGATCTCGACCCGGAGCGTGCCGGTGATGTTGCCGCGCAGGCTCGTCGTCAGCCAGAGCTGGTCGTAGTTGCCGGCGCCGCTGTCGAGGCAGACGACGAGGCCGATCGCGCCGAGCCGGTCGCGCAGCGCGTCGACGTAGAACGGCAGGTCGGGCGAGCCGCTCTCCTCGCACGTCTCGACGATGCCGACGCAGCGCGGCCGCGCGATGCCCTGCTCGTCGAGCGATCGGATCGCCGTGATCGCGGCGTAGATCGCGTAGCCGTCGTCGGCACCGCCGCGGCCGTAGAGCAGGCCGTTCTCGAAGCGCGGCGTCCACGGCCCGAAGCCCGGCTTCCAGCCCTCGAACTCGGGCTGCTTGTCGAGGTGACCGTAGAGGCACACGGTCTGGGCGCCGGCGTCGTTGCCGCCCGCGCGCGTCGCCGGCACGTCGAAGAAGATGACCGGCGTTCTTCCCTCGAGGCGGATCACCTCGAGCTCGAGCCCGGCGATGCGCTGGCGCTCGACCCATGCCGCGGCGTCGCGAACGACGCGATCGATGTGGCCGTGCTCCTGCCACTCGGCGTCGAACATCGGGCTCTTCGCCGGCACCGCGATGTAGTCGCTGATGCGCGGGACGATCTCGTCGTCCCAGGCGCGCGCGGCGAAGCGGCCGAGCGCCTCGGCCTCGTCCTTGCGAATCGGCTGCAGCGGATCGCGTGCGTTCACGTCGTGCTCCTCGAAGCGGAAGCGGCCAGTGTATCGAGCCACGCCGTCAGCACCGCCAAGACCTCGTCGCGCTCGGGCTCGTTGAAGATCTCGTGGAAGAGCGGCGCGAACGCGCGCGACGTGACGACGCCTTCGGGGGCGGCGGCGGCGAACGCCGCGCTCCCCGCGGGAACGACGAGACGGTCGCTGCCGGCATAGAGGAGCAGCGTCGGCACCGTCCACTGCGGGGCGAGTGCGCGCACCAGCGGACCGGCGTCGGCGAGGAAGCGGACGAGGCGCGGCGCGACGCGGTCGTGGACGAGCGGATCGCGGCGGTACGCGGCGACGACGGCAGCGTCGCGCGAGATGGCATCGACGTCGAGGCCGTTGCCGACGCCGAGGTTCGGAGTCACCTTCTCGAGCGTCGCCAGGAGCGCGCGCTTGGCCGCGGTCATGCCGATGTCGAGCGCCGGCGACGACATCACGAGCGCGTCGACGTCGCGCTGCCAGGCCGGTCGCGGCGACTCGAGCCCGGCAGCGACGAAGCGGGCGGCGACGAGACCGCCGAGGCTGTGGCCGAGGAGGACGACGCGCTCGGGCGCATCGCGCCGCACGTCGTCGAGCACCGCCGCCAGGTCGGCGAGCAGGTCGTCTTCGACGGCGATGCGGCCGCGCTCGCCGGGGCTCGTGCCATGGCCGCGCTGGTCGTAGCCGACGACGCTCCAGCCGTTCGCGTTCAGCCGCGCCGCGACGTCGGCGTAGCGGCCGACGTGCTCGCCGAGGCCGTGGACGATGACAATGCTCCCCTTCGCGCCTTCGGCAGGCCAGTCGCGCCGGCGCAGCGCCAGGCCGTCGCGCGTTCGCACCGTCGCTTTGCCCGAGGGCACCTCCACCATGAACGACTCCAACGAATTCTTCGCACTGTCGCACGAACGCGGCGTCGCCCATCTCCAGCTCAACCGCCCCGAGCGGATGAACACGATGACGCCGGCGTTCTTCCCGGCCGTGCGCGACGCGGTGCGCGCGCTCAGCGACGGCGGCGAGACCCGCGCACTCGTCGTCACTTCGACCGGCAAGCACTTCTCGGCGGGAATGGCGCTCGACGTCTTCGCCGGCGACGAGCTCGCGCTCGCGGCGAAGACGCCGCGCGAGCGGCTGAGCTTCCAGCAGTCGCTGAAGAAGCTCATGGACTGCTTCAGCGCGCTCGAGGAGGCGCGCTTTCCGATCGTCTGTGCGATCCAGGGCGGTTGCGTCGGCGGTGCGCTCGACCTCGCGACCGCGTGCGACATCCGCGTCTGCAGTGCCGACGCGTTCTTCACGGTGCAGGAGATCTCGATCGGCATGGCCGCCGACCTCGGCGTGCTGCAGCGGCTGCCGAAGATCGTCCCGCAGGGCGTCGCGCGCGAGATGGCGTACACCGGCGAGCGCGTCGGCGCCGGGCGCGCGCTCGCGATCGGGCTCGTCAACGAAGTGCTCGCCGACGCCGACGCTGCGCGCGAACGCGCGCTGGCGCTGGCGCGAACGATCGCGTCGAAGTCGCCGCTCGCGATCGCCGGCACCAAGCTCGCGCTCAACCACGCGCGCGACCATTCGACCGCGTCGGCGCTCGAGCAGATGACGCTCCTGCAGAGCGCGATCTTCGACACCGACGAGATGGCGGCGGCGATCGCGGCGTGGAAATCGAAACGAGATGCCGAATTCGCCGCACTCGCGCCGGTCGCGAGCGTGCAGTCGCGCGAGCGCGCAGGCTAGACTGCTCCGATGGGGGGAACGCCGCGTCAGCAGACGGGTCCGGCCGGCCACCGCATCGGCGCGCGATGGATGACGGTCGTGCTCGCGAGCGCGCTCCTCGGCGCGTGCGCGACGCCGACCAGGAAGTCCGTCCAGGTGCCGGCGTACGTCGCGCCCGCGGGCGTGCAGACGGCGCGCCTCCTCAGCCGCGGCGCGGTCAACGCCGGCGACGCCTACGGCGTCATCGTCTTCGACGACGCCGCCAACTGCGCCGGCCCGCGCCTCGCGAGCGCAGGCAGCTCGACGCGAACGCCGAAGGCGACCGAGATCGAGGCCGGCAAGACGACGACGCTCGACTTCGTCGTCGCGCATCCCGACAAGACGGCGTGTCGCGTGCGCTGGTCGTTCGTGCCCGACGCGGGCAAGACGTACCTGGTCGCCGGCGCGCTGAACGCGAAGGGCTGCAGCGCGCGCGTGCTCGACGCGACCGACCCCGATCACATGAAGGCCGAGGCGAGCGCGCAGCGGCGCAATCTCGGTGGCAGCGCCTGCACCGCGCTCGTCGCCAAGCCGGCAGCGCCGACTGCGCTCGGCGGCAGCGAGCAGAGCGGCGAGGCCGTGCTCCGCCCCGGCGCGACGAGCGACGACCTGCAGGGACTGATCGGTCAGTGAAGCAGGCCGCTCGCGCCGCGGCGGCGCTCTGCCTCGTCGCCAACGCCGGCGCTGCCGCGGCGCTGACGCCGGCCGAGGTCTACGCGCTGGTGTCGCCGAGCGTCTGGCGCGTCGTCACCTACGACGTCGACGGCCTGCCGCTGTCGCAAGGCAGCGCGGTCGTCGTCGACGCCGAGTCGCTGGCGACCAACTGCCACGTCCTCGCCAAGGCCAGGCGCGTCGTCGTCCGCCAGGAGAAGACGAGCTTCGACGCCAAGCTCGAGCTGTGGGACACGCCGCGCGACGTCTGCCAGCTGCGCGCCCCCGGGCTCACCGCCGCGCCGGTGCGGATCGCGCCGACGTCGAGCGTCGTCGTCGGCGCGAACGTGTATGCGATCGGCACTCCGCGCGGCCTCGAGCTGACGATGAGCGCCGGACTCGTCTCGTCGCTGCGCAAGAACAATGCCGGCCAGGTCGTTCTCGTGCAGACGTCGGCGTCGATCTCGCGCGGCTCGAGCGGCGGTGGCCTGTTCGACGACAGCGGCGCGCTCGTCGGCTTGACGACGATCGGCTCGGTGACGGGAGACGCGCAGAACCTCAACTTCGCGATCCCCGCCGACTGGATCGTCGAGCTTCCCGACCGCCACGCACGGCTGAGCAAGAAGGCCCCCGGCCGCAGCGCCGAGAGCGCATCGGCGGCGTCTTCGGCGCGCTGAGGGCTGCCACATACGGCAGCCGACGTGCCCGCGCCGCTCGGGCACTTCCCCACTGGTTCGCCTCGCACGGCGCGACTACAACGCGCGCTCCGCCTTCTCGGCAAGAGGACGAACGAACGATGACAGCGACGTGGATTCGCGCAGCCGTGCTCTGCGCAACGCTAGGCGCGCTGCAGGCAGCGCATGCAGTCGGCCCCGGCGAGGTCGACACCTTCAGCAGCGGCACCGAAGGCTGGTTCGCGGGCGGCGGACCGTCGGGACAGATGCCGCCGACGCCGCCGACGGTCGTCGCCGGCGGCGGACCCGGTGGCGCGAGCGACAGCTTCCTCGTCCTCACCGCGAACGGCAGCGATGCGCCGGGGGGTCGCCTCGTCGGCATGAACGCCGCGCAGTGGGCAGGCGACTACACCGCCGCGGGGATCACCGCGATCGCGATGGACCTGCGCAACCTCGGTCCGAGCGAGCTCAGCGTTCGCCTCTACTTCGAGGATCCGATCCCCGGACCTCCCGCGAACGAGGCGCTGACGACGTTCTCGGTCGTGCTGCCCGTCGGCGGCGGCTGGACGCATGCGGTCTTCCCGATCGCGGCGAGCGACCTCACCGTGCTGCAGGGCAGCGCCGCGACGCTGCTCGCGCACACGACGGTGCTGCGCATCTTCAGCGGCGCCGCGCCCGACTTCCCGCCGGCGCGCATCACCGGCGCGCTCGGCGTCGACAACATCCAGGCGATCGCCGCGGTCCCGGAGCCGGCGAGCGTCGCCCTGCTCGGCGCGGGACTCGGCTGGATCGCGCTGCGCTCGCGTCGCGGCGGCCGCGCCGCGGCTCAGGGCTCGGCGCGCTCGCGCGCGAAGACGAGCAGCTGATTGTTGGCCGGCATCGCCTCGCGCTCGCGCAGACGCAGTCCCGCGGCCTCCGCTTCGCCGACGACGTCGCCGAGACGCCGCAGTCCCCACTCGGGATCGCGTGCCCGCAGGTCGGCGTCGAAGGCGACGTTGCTCGGCGCCGTCGGCGTGCCGTCGATGACGAAGGGTCCGTAGACGACGAGCAGCCCGGCGCGCGCGAGATGCCGCGCCGCGCCTTGCATCAGCGCGGCGCACGTCGGCCAGGGCGAGATGTGCAGCATGTTGGCGCAGAGGATCAGGTCGACGCGGTCCGGAACTCCCGGCCACGGCGTGCGCACGACGTCGAGCGCGAGCGCCGGGCGGACGTTGGCGAGATCCGCGCACCAGGCGTCGATCGACGCCAGCGCGCCCGCGTCGAGGTCGCTCGGCTGCCATTGCCAGCCTGGCAGCGCCGCCGCGAAGTGCGCCGCGTGCTGACCGGTGCCGCTCGCGATCTCGAGCGCGACGCCGCGCGGCGGCAGCAGGCGCTCGAGCACCGCGAGGATGGCTGCGCGGTTGCGCTCGGCCGCCGCGCTGTGTTGGCGTTGCGAAGGATCGCTCACTGCGGCGGCGCAACGGCGGGTGTCGTTCCGGCGGCGAGCTCGGCGGCTTCGTTCCAGCCGCCGCCGAGCGCGCGATAGAGCGCGACCGCGTTCTGCAGCTGCTGCGCCTGCGTCTGCACGAGCAGGATCTGCGCCGCGAACAGCGTCCGCGCCGCGTCGAGCGTGTCGAGGAAGCTCGCCGCGCCCGAGCGGTAGCGCAGGTCGGCGAGTCGGTACGCGATCGCGAGCGCGTTGGTCTGGGCCGCCTGCGCGCGCAGCTGCTCGCCGAGCGTCGCGCGGCCGGCGAGGCCGTCGGAGACCTCGCGGAACGCGGTCTGGATCGAGCGTTCGTACTGCGCGACGGCGATGTCGAAGTTGGCGCGCGCGACGTCGAGGTTGGCCTGGTTGCGGCCGGCATCGAAGATCGGCTGCAGCAGCTGCCCGGTTCCGGTCCACGCCCACGAGCCGCCCTGGAAGAGCCCGGACAGCTCGTTGCTCGCGGTGCCGAAGCTCGCCGTCAGCGAAATCCGCGGGAAGAACGCGGCGCGCGCCGCGCCGATGTTGGCGTTGGCGGCGGCGAGCTGCTGCTCGGAGGCGCGGATGTCGGGGCGGCGGACGATCAGGTCCGACGGCAGACCTGCGGGCACGTCGACCGCGATCTGCTGGTTGTCCAGCGGCAGCGCCGGTGGCAGGTCCGCCGGCAGCGGCTCGCCGACGAGCAGCACGAGCGCGTTCTGGTCGAGCGTGCGCTGGCGCTGCGCTTGCGCGAGCGTCGCGCGAGCTCCCTCGAGCAGCGACTCGGCCTGGCGGAAGTCGAGCTCGGACGAGACGCCGTTGTCGAAGCGCAGCTTGGTAAGGCGCAGCGACTCCTCGCGCGTCTTCAGCGTCTCCTGCGTCACGCGCAGCACCTCCTCGTCGGCGAGGACGTTGAGGTACGCGCCCGCGACCGACGAGACGATGCTGATCTGCACCGCCTTCCTCGCCTCGGCGGTCGCGAAGTACTGCGCCAGCGCCGCCTGGCTGAGGCTGCGGACGCGGCCGAAGAGGTCGAGCTCGTAGCTCGCGACCTGGGCGCCGACCGCGTACGCGGTGACGACGCTGTTGCCGACCGGGGTGCGCGTCACCGACGCGCCGACGCCGACCGTCGGCAGCTCGTCGGCGCGGCGAACGCCGTAGAGGGCGCGCGTCTGCTCGATGTTGAGCACGGCGACGCGCAGGTCGCGGTTGTTGAGGAGCGCGAGCTCGATCAGTCGCCTGAGCCTCGGGTCGGCGAAGAAGCGCTGCCAGTCGAGGTCGGCGGCCGGCGTGCCGCCGGTGACCGAATCGGGAGCCGTCTCGGGCGGGTACGCCGCGGCGACCGGAGCTTCCGGCCGGTGGTAGGTCGGGATCAACGAGCAGCCGGCGAGCGCGAGCGCGGCGACGACCGTGGTGCGAGCGATCGCGCTATGCATGGCCCGGCTCCTCGTTGGCGGTGTGCGACGACGACGACGCGATCGACGCCGCCCCCGCGGTCGCGTGGACGCGGCCCTTGAAGATGCGGCGGACGACGACGAAGAAGACTGGGACGAAGACGATCGCGAGCAGCGTTGCGGTGATCATCCCGCCCATCACGCCGGTGCCGATCGCGCGCTGGCTCGCCGAGCCGGCGCCGGACGCGATCGCGAGCGGCAGCACGCCGAGGATGAACGCGATCGACGTCATCAGGATCGGCCGGAACCGCAGGTGCACCGCCTGCAGCGTCGCTTCGATCAGGTCCTTGCCCTCGGCGACCAGGTCCTTCGCGAACTCGATGATCAGGATCGCGTTCTTCGCCGACAACCCGATGACGGTGATCAGGCCGACCTTGAAGAAGACGTCGTTCGGCATCTCGCGCCACGTCGCGCCGATCACCGCGCCGAGAACGCCGAGCGGCACCGCGAGCAGGACCGCGAACGGGATCGACCAGCTCTCGTAGAGCGCCGACAGGCACAGGAAGACGGCGAGCATCGAGAACGCGAGCAGGATCGTCGCGGTCGAGCCCGAGAGCCGCTCCTCGCGCGACTGCCCGGTCCACTCGTACGCGAATCCCGCCGGCAGCCGGCTGGCCAGGCGCTCCATCTCGTTCATCGCTTCGCCCGTCGAATAGCCCGGCGCGGCGTCGCCGGAGATCCGCATCGTCGGGTAGCCGTTGTAGCGGATCGTCTGGATCGGCCCGGTGATCCAGCGCGTCGTCGCCATCGCCGCCATCGGCACGGGCTTGCCCTGGTTGTTGAGGACGTTGAGCTGGAGCAGGTCGTCGGGCTGCATGCGGTCGGGAGCGTCGGCCTGGACGACGACGCGCTGCAGCCGCCCGGCGTTCGGGAAGTCGTTGACGTACGCCGAGCCGAGCGCCGTCGACAGCACGGCGTTGATCGCGTCGAACGAGACGCCGAGCGCGCTCGCGCGGTCGCGGTCGATGTCGATCTGCAGCTGCGGCGCGTCCTCGAGGCCGTCGGGACGGACTCCCGAGAGCACCTTGCTCTGCGCCGCCATGCCGAGCAACTGGTTGCGCGCCGCGACGAGCGCATCGTGGCCGTTGCCGCCGCGGTCCTGGAGGCGGAAAGCGAAGCCGGTCGCGGTGCCGAGCTCGGGAATCGCCGGCGGCACGAGCGCGAAGATGAACGCGTCGCGGACGCGCGAGAGCGCGCCGAACGCGCGGCCCGCGATCGCCTGCGCCGAATGCTCCGCCCCCTTGCGCTCGTCCCACGGCTTCAGCGTCACGAACGCGAGGCCCGCGTTCTGGCCCTGGCCGGAGAACGAGAAGCCGAGCACGCTCACCATCTTGTCGACCTCGGGTTGGCTGAGGAAGAAGCTCTCGGCCTGCTGCATCACCGCGAGCGTTCGCGTCTGCGTCGCGCCCGGCGGCAGCTGCACGTTGGCGATCAGGTAGCCCTGGTCCTCGGTCGGCAGGAACGAGCCCGGCATGTTCCTGAACATGACGAAGACGACGACGACGATCGCGGCGAACGCGACGAGCATCGGCGCGATCCGGCGCAGGATCTTCGCGACCCAGCCTTCGTAGGCGTGCGTCGTCGCCTTGAAGCCGCGGTTGAACCAGCCGAAGAAGCCGCGCTTGGCCTGCTTGTGCCCGGCCTCGACGGGCTTGAGGAAGCTCGCGCACAGCGCCGGCGTCAGCGACATCGCGAGGAAGACCGAGCACAGCATGGCGCTCACCATGACGAGCGAGAACTGGCGATAGATGTTGCCGACCGAGCCCGAGAAGAACGCCATCGGCAGGAACACCGAGACGAGCGTGACGCTGATGCCGACCAGCGCTGCGGTGATCTGGCTCATCGCTTTCTTGGTCGCTTCGCGCGGAGGCAGCCCTTCCTCGCTCATGATCCGCTCGACGTTCTCGATCACGACGATCGCGTCGTCGACGAGGATGCCGACCGCGAGCACCATGGCGAACATCGTCAGCACGTTGATCGAGTAGCCGAACGCCCACATCACCGAGAACGCGGCGAGCAGCGACACGGGCACGACGATCGTCGGGATCAGCGTGTAGCGGAAGCTCTGCAGGAACAGGTACATCACCAGGAAGACGAGGATCACGGCCTCGACGAGCGTCTCGACGACCTGGCGGATCGAGATGCGGACGAAGCGCGAGCTGTCGTACGGGATGTCGTACTTGACCCCCGGCGGGAAGTAGCGCGCCAGCTCGGCCATGCGGGCGTGGATCGCGGTCGCCGTCGCGAGCGCGTTGCCGGTCGGCGAGAGCTGCACGCCGATGCCGGTCGACGGCTTGCCGTTCAGGCGTGCCGACGTGCCGTAGCTCTGGCCGCCGAGCTCGACCCGCGCGACGTCCTTCAGCCGCACCGTCGAGCCGTCGGTGTTGGCGCGCAGGACGATGTCGCCGAACTGCTCGACCGTCGTCAGCTGGCCGGCGACGACGACGGTGGCGCTGATCGGCTGGTTGCCGGCGATCGGGAGGTCGCCGAGCGTTCCCGCCGAGACCTGCGCGTTCTGCGCGCGGATCGCGTTGTTGACGTCGCTGACCGAGAGGCTGTAGCCGACCAGCTTGGCCGGGTCGATCCAGATCCGCATCGCGCGCTCGGTGCCGAACAGCTGCGCCTGGCCGACGCCGTTGATGCGCTGGATCTCGGGCAGGACGTTGCGCGACGCGTAGTCGCCGAGCGCGATCGGGTCGAACGCCGGGTTGTCCGACGACAGGATCGTGAAGAGGAGGAAGTTCGAACGCGCCTTGTCGACGCGAACGCCCTGCTGCGTCACCGCCGCCGGCAAGCGCGGCGCGGCGCGCGAGAGCCGGTTCTGGACGTCGACCTGCGCGAAGTTCGGGTCGGTGCCGGGCTCGAACGTGAGCGTGATCGAGCCGGTGCCGTTCGCCTGGCTCGTCGACTCGAGATAGATCAGCCCCGGCGAGCCGTTCATCTCCTGCTCGATCACGCTGATGACGGTGGTCTCGAGCGTCTGCGCCGAAGCTCCCGGATACACCGCCGAGACGATGATCGCCGGCGGCGCGACGGTCGGGAACTGCGCGATCGGCAGCTGCGTGATCGCGACGCCGCCCATCACCAGGATGAAGAGCGCGATCACCCACGCGAAGATCGGGCGGTCGATGAAGAACTGCGCCATCGCCCGTTCCTCAGCGCGACGCCGCCGATGCGATCGCCGCCGATGCGATCGCCGCCGACGCGGCCGTTGCCGCCGGCGCCGACGCCGCCTGCGGTCGCTGCCACGGCACCGGCTTCACCGGCGCGTTGCCGCGCAGCTTCTGGAAGCCGTCGACCATCACCATCTCGCCCGGCTTGAGGCCGTCGAGGATGACCCAGTCGCCGCCCTGCGCGGTGCCGACCTTGACCGGCCGCGGCGAGACGGTGCCGTCGGCGGCGACGACCATCACGCTGTCGCCCGTCGAGCCGCGCTGCACCGCCTGCTGCGGAACGACCATGCCGCTCGGCGTCTCCGCCTGCTCGAGACGCACGCGCACGTACATCCCGGGCAACAGCAGACCGCGCGGGTTCGGCACCTCGGCGCGCAGCGTGATCTGCCCCGAGGTCGGGTCGACGCTCAGGTCGGAGAAGAGCAGCCTGGCGCGCTGCGGATAGACGCTGCCGTCCTCGAGCACGATCTCGACGCTCGCCGAGTCGCTGCCATCAGAGCGACGGAACTTGCCGCTCGCGATCGCCTTCCTCAGCGCGAGCACCTCGGTCGTCGACTGCGTGAAGTTGACGTACATCGGGTTGATCTGCTGGATCAGCGCGAGCGGCGTCGCCTCGCCCTGGCCGACGAGCGCGCCTTCGGTGACGAGCGCGCGGCCGATCCGTCCGGCGATCGGCGCGGTGACGGTCGCGTAGCCGAGATTGATCTGGCCGGTCCGCAGGTTGGCCCGCGCCTGGGCGACGTCGGCCTCGGCGGTCTTCTGCGCGGCCACGGCGTTGGTGTAGTCCTGCTTGCTGATCGCGTTGGCCTCGAGCAAGGGCTTGTAGCGCTCGACCTGCGCGGTCGCCTGCACGAGCGTCGCCTGCGCGCGCGCGAGCGTCGCCTGCGCGGCGGACACCGACGCCTGCAGCGAGCTCGGATCGATCTTGAAGAGCGGCTGACCGGCGCGGACGTCGCTGCCCTCGACGAACAAGCGCTGCAGCAGGATCCCGGCAGCGCGAGCGCGCACCTGCGCGACGCGCGACGCCTCGAGCCGGCCCGGCAGCTCGGTGACGAGGCCGACCGGCTGCAGCTGCACGGTGACGACGCCGACCTCGGGCGGCGGCGGACCACCGCCTGCCGGGCCCTTCGCCGCTGCCGGTGCGTTCTCGCTCTTCTGCCCGCACGCCGACACCAGCAGCGCGAAGGCGAGCGCTGCGATCGGCGCCACGCGCGACACCCGCAGCCTCGACGACACGTCGTGGTTCATTCTTGGCACCCGTGTTGTGACCAACCCCGATCGCCGGCATCCGCAGTGCCACGGGGACGGGCCGCGCGGCGCTGGCGCGGCAAAGCTGCCGAGAATAGCCGAGCCGCGTGTCTCGCGTCGGCCGCGCCTCAGACGCCCGCCTTCGCGAAGACGACGACCGAGACGCCGCGCGCCGGCGCGAGCGCGTCGCCGTTCTGGTACGAGTGCGGCAGGTTGCCCGGAAACGCGAGGACGTCGCCGCTCGCCAGCGCGTGCCGCTCGCCGGCGACCGTGACGGTGACGCGGCCGTCGAGGCAGGTGAAGAACTCGCGCGTTCCGGGCAGGTGCGGAGTTCCCGCCATCGCCGCTCCGGGAGCGAAGTCGAGCACTTCCATCATCTCGTCGGGGACCGGCTCGGGAACGAGGTCGCGGATCGTGACGCCGCGGCCCTTGACGCGAAATGCGACGTCGGCCGCCGGCCAGCGGCGCACGCTCGCGCGCGGCGACGCGAGCAGCTCGTCGATCGGCACGCCGAGCGCATGCGCGACCTTGACGAGGATGACGAGCGAGGGATTGCCGCCCCCCGACTCGAGGTTGGCGATCGTCGAGCGCGGCACCGCGGCACCGCGCGCCAGCGCTTCCTGCGTCAGGCCGCGCGCGTGGCGCAGGCCGGCGAGGTTGCGCGCGAGGTGAGCGGCTGCCGAGCGGTCGTCGCCAGCCGCGTCGTCGCCGTCGTTGCTCGTCGCTGTCGCCATCGTGACTCTCTGCCAAGCCGGCGGACATCGCGCTGGTCGCCGGCGTCGTCCGGCCCTACCTTCGCGCCATCGCTTCTCACAGGACAACGATCATGACGCACTCCGAACCTGCACGGACAGCGCTGCGCGTCGCCGTCACCGGCGGCACGTCCGGCCTCGGCCGCGCGCTCGTCGAGGCGTGCGCAGCGCGCGGCGACGCCGTCGCCTTCGTCGCCCGCGACGCCGGCCGCGTTCGCGCGGTCGCCGCCGCCGTGCCCGGCAGCCACGGCATCGTCGGCGACGTCGCCGACAAGCGCGACGCGCACGCGATCGCGCTCCAGGTCGGCGGTGCGCTCGGCGGCCTCGACGTTCTCGTCCACAACGCGTCGACGCTCGGCCCGGTTCCGCTCGCGCTGCTCGCCGACACCGAGTGCGAGGACTTCGAGCGCGCGCTCGCGACCAACGTGCTCGGGCCGTTTCGCCTCACGAAGGCGCTGCTCGGCCTGCTCGCGTCGTCGGCGCGCGAGTCGCGCGATCGCGGCGAGCGGGCCGTCGTCGTCCACGTCACGAGCGACGCGGCGGTCACGCCGTATCGCGGCTGGGGCGCCTACGGCGCGAGCAAGGCGGCGCTCGCGCACCTCGGCCGGATCTGGAACGAAGAGCTCGCTCCGCACGGCGTCGTGGTGATCGACGTCGACCCCGGCGACATGGACACGCCGATGCACGCCGCCGCCGTCCCCGACGCCGACCCGGCGACGCTCAAGCGCCCGCGCGACGTTGCGCGCGAGCTCCTCGAGCGGATCGACCGCGAGCGCGCCGGGCGCACCGCCGAGGCGCGATGAAGGCGGCGACCGCAGCGGTGCAGCGGCCGCGCGACGCGCGGCTGCTCGTCGTCGACGCGTGCGGCCGCGTCTCGCACCGTCCGCGGAGCGCGCTCGCCGAAGCGCTCGCGCCCGGCGATCTCGTCGTCGCCAACGACGCCGCGACGTGGCCGGCGAGTCTCGCCGGCACGCACCTGGCGACCGGCAGCGCGATCGAGGTGCGACTCGCCGCGCGGCGCTCGCTCGCGCCCGACGACGTGCAGGCGTTCTCGGCGATCGTCTTCGGCGCCGGCGACCACCGCACGCCGACCGAGCGGCGTCCGCTGCCGCCGGCGCTCGCCGTCGGCGACGCGCTCGCGCTCGGGCCGCTCGTGGCGCGCGTCGTCGCCTTCCTCGGCCACCACCCGCGTTTCGTCGAGCTGCGCTTCGACGGCGAGCCCGACGCCATCCGCGCCGGCATCGCGCGCCACGGCAAGCCGGTGCAGTACGCGCACGTCGAGGCGCCGCTCGCGCTCTGGGACGTCTGGACGCGGATCGCCGCGCTGCCGGCGGCGTTCGAGCCGCCGTCGGCGGGCTTCGCGCTCGACTGGCGGATGCTCGACCGCTTCGCGGCGCGCGGCGTCGCCTTCGCGACGCTCACGCACGCCGCGGGGCTGTCGTCGACCGGCGACGGCGCGCTCGATGCGCGGCTGCCGCTCGACGAGCCGTACCGCATCCCGGCAGCGACCGTCGCGGCGATCGCCGCGGCGAAGCGACGCGGCGGCCGAGTCGTCGCGCTCGGCACGACGGTCGCGCGCGCGCTCGAGCACGCGGCGTCGCGACCCGGCGGCATCCGTTCCGGAAGCGGGCTCGCCGACAACCGCATCGGCGCAGCGACTCCGCTCGCGCTCGTCGACGCGATCGTCAGCGGCACGCACGAGCCGGGGACGAGCCACCACGCGCTGCTCGCGGCATTCGTCCCGGCAGCGACGCTCGCCCGGATCGACGCCGCGCTCGAGGCGGGCGGCTACCGGACGCACGAGTTCGGCGACTCGGTGCTGATCGAGC
>JADMIO010957462.1_pt1 | contig 28207 bp, 31 predicted proteins | sample 8958161 | NCBI WGS metagenome assembly JADMIO01 (sample SAMN16585339, study PRJNA669376) | soil metagenome | isolation source: Crop rotation soil | place: USA: Cullars Rotation, Alabama | collected 2011 | reverse complement strand
CCCGCCGTCGCGCGCCACGTCGTCAGGTTGTCAGGCAGATCGACTTTCACAGTCGCTTTTCCATCGCCACCCGTGACGACGTTTGGTTGCCAGAACGCGGTGTCTTTGAAGTTCTTGCGAATGGTTGGTTGTACCAGCTCACCTTCGGTCTTGAAGTCGGCGAGTTGATAACTGGGCTTGTTCCTTGCGAGCTCAAAAGGTTTATCGCCCGCGAATCCAGTGAAGGTGTAGTTGATGGAGAGATGCGTGCCGACGCTGCTGTAACGCAGGCCGTAGAATTCGCTCTTGATGTTTCCCGAATAGTCTGGTGAAACACTGTAAATCGATTCGTCAACCACACCCAGACTTACTTCAGCGCCTGAAACCGGAGCGCCATCAGCCGTACGCGCGAGAATTGTGTACGACGCCGTTTCACGCGGCTTGTACTCATTCTTGTTTGAAATAATTTCAAGATTAAGCATCTTGTCACGCGCCGGCACGATAAGACGCTGATCGCTCGTGTACATGTTCCCACCTCTGACGTAAGACACGTTGAGAAAAACATCCGGCGAGTAATTGGCTGTAATGGGAACATCGAGCACGATCGATCTTCCCGGTGAATTCACCGTTTGGATCGATAAAACGGAATTCAGTTCCGTGCTGACCAGCAAGTGGGCCCTGTCTGTTGGCAATATGGCCAGCACATGCGCGGTCTCACCCACGCGGTATGTCTTTTTGTCTGGTACAAGTTTGATTGAGTTGTAGTCTTCGCTGTAGTACGACGAATCAGTCCAGGCATACTGCTCGTCAGTTACCCACAGGTAACCGCCGATGGTGGGCACGGCCCGCCCGTTTTCCCAAACGACAGTCTTGATCGATATGTTGCCGTCTTCGGTGGTGGTGTAGTCGTAGCTCGCTTGCCCCTGTGAGTCGGTTTGCACGTCGGCATAGGCGATTGCTCGTTCGTGCATCTCGTATTCCGGATACATGTATTCATCTTCTGTCTGGCCTTCAGCCTTCGGTTTCTTGGTCCAGGTGCGTTCGACGAACTGCAATTGAACTTTCGTTGAGACAGGATGACCTTCGTAATCGCTGGTCTCTACTCGAACTTTCGCTACATCTCCCTTGCGATAAACGTATTTGTCAGGGTTGGCGTTGGCGATGATAGTTCCGCGCGAAGCGACAAAACTGCCGGCGCCGTTGATTGTGCGACGCGCCGCGTCGGTCACTTGCACGTCCAGCCGGTAACTGTAATCCGAAGTATCTTTTTCGTCAGACTGGGGTACCTGGAAGTCGACGTTCATGTGGCCGTGCGAATCGAGTGTGCCTGTACCCTCCGCTACCGTGTCGTCGCCGCCGCCGTAGAACTGTTCATATTCATTGTCAGTTTCCGATTCGCCGGTAATGTCTTCGGTGTCGTCGTCGTCGCCATAACCCCAGGCGTAATAACGCGAGCGGTAGATGTAATACGTGACCTCGGCATTCGCGACCGGCGCCCCAAAGAAGTAGCGCGCGTCGATCGAGAAGTTTGTCTTCTGACCGGTCTGCACAAACTTGCCTGGCGCGGCCACTGTTACTTTGTATTCAGGCTTCTTATATTCAGCGACTTCGAACGAGCCATTCGCAGAGCCACCATCGACTTCAGCGGCGATGCTGTAAGTGCCGAGCGGAGCTTCTTCAGCAATATCTACTGAACCGTTGAAAGTGCCGCGCGCTGAGAGTGGCAACTCCTCGCTGTAAATGCTTCCGTTGTTTGGATCTGTAATGGTAACGCTGACGGTTTCAGCCAGGATCGGTTTGTACGCGCCATTCGCATCAACGCCTCGCAGTATGCCCTTGAAGTTCACTTTGTGAGTGGGGCGGTAGACAGGGCGATCGGTGTAGAGAAACCCCTTAACGTCTGCGTTCTCCTCTTCGTAGTAGCCGTACATCATCGAGCCAAGATCGGAGATAGCGAAACTGTTTCCTTGCTTCGCCATTATCAGTAAGGATTCCGAATCGGTTTCATCATCGGCCGGAGGTTCTTCTCCTTCAGGCTCGGCTTCCTCGTCTTGATTCGCGGCTGGTTTCTTCGTTTCAACTTTGGTCTTGAGGATGCCTTGATTGTCAGTCACACCGGTGGCAACGGTCTTTTTCTTCTTAATTACCTCGATCTGCGTGCCGGGTCTTGGTTCGCCGGTCTTTCGATCAACTGCATAGACCAGCAGGTCTCCATCGCTATTTGTTTTATCAATCATCGTCAGGTCGGTGACGACGACGACGGTATATGCGCGCAGATCATTTTGAACGGCCTCGACGAGATAAACCCCCGGAGGTTTCTTGCCGAGCGGAATCATGCGTTGGTCGTACTGATTTTCGAGCGGCGGCAAAGGCTCACGCCAACTACTTACTAGCAAATCCGGATTCAACAGGGGCACGCGGGCATAGTCAGAAACATTCAACGGCGTGCGCACAACGTCATCTTCCTTGCGAAACTTTTGATTAAATGCTGAACGCGAATCGTGTTTTAGTTGGCCACGCACGAACGCCTTAATGCCACCGTAAGCCCAGCGCTTGAAGCTGCGGAGTTTTTCTAAAAACGAACGGCGATGCGGCAGGGTACTCGCCACTTCCTGCTCTTCGTCCTTGCCGAGTTGATGTGGATTTTCGAGGTCAGAAAAAAACTTTTTCGGATCGTTTAGCTGGTAAACACGAAAGTCCAGGTGATCCACGCCTTGATAGTCGACCCACAAGCGCGCGGTGTCAGTGCTGCCATAAGTGCGATGAGTTGAGAGCGAAAAGAATGGCTTGGTGGCGGGCGGCCGTTCCACGGGCGTATAAGTTTCTTCGAGCTCAACTGGCTTAGCCTTGGCCCGCGAACGCAAGGTAGCGATGGTTAACGCGGCCGCAATGGCAATCAGGTAGATTAGCGAAGTGGTAAGAACGCGATAAGGTCGGGAGTTCGTTTCAAACACGGCTTAGCCTCCTTGGGGCCAGTCGAGCATTAGTCAAGAATCTTTAAGCGATAAAAACCGAGAAAGTTGGAATTGCTTTCGATCGGTCGCCAGCGTTTGTTGGGGTGATGATCAAGGACTGAGAGTTCAACTTTCTTCACCGTACCTTCGTCAGTCGGCGAAGCGCCGGTGTGATAAACCACCCAGTCGTGCGCGTGATTGTTCTCGCCGACCGTTGCTTCACCCAGAAACAACATCACGTGATAAGGAAATTTCTGTACCCAGGGTTGATAGAAGAAAAGTAGATCGCCCGGCTGCGCCGCATGACGGTCGCGGCTAATGAATGTGGTATTAAAGTTCTTCAGACTGCGCGCGTCGCTGAATTCCGAAAAGGTTCCATTTGTCAGGTCGCCATCCTTGAAAGAGCCGAAGCTGGTGCGAAACAACTTCTCGCCGAGCGGTCCTTGCTCGAGCGTGTTACGGCCAACGTCGGGCGCAATCGACGTATAGCCGGGCCCCATCTTTTGAAACCATAATCGATCGTGACGGCGCAGGGCCTCGCGCCAGGCAAAACGCACGAGGCCGGCGCAGTCTCTTTGTTCCGCGTTCCACTGGTCGCTGAGACTATAAAACTGGGTCTCGGCGATAAAGGTGAACCAGCGACGAAAGTTTTCACGGTCGGAGAAGCTTTGCAACTCGGCTGCGTCAGGCAAGCCGTCACTGTCTGAGTCAAGCGAAACAGGATGAGTGGTCGTGGAATTTGCGGCGTGCTTAGTTACAGTGGTGTTTCGAACTGTTGCCGAAACGGTTGGGGCACCGGCGCGATTGCGCGCCAGTGAAAAGTAAGAACCCAGAAGCGCAAATGCAAAAATCGCCGGTAGTGCGAAAGCGAATGGTCGTCGTTTCATGAACGCCAACATGGGGGACATTTTCGTTCTGTCGACAACTCTTGCAGAGGCGGCGCTTGACAGTCGGCGGCCATGTTAACACGTCCGCTGGCAGTGTTTGCTACGGATTGCGGTGATGTGGAAAACCACAGGCCCAGCGCGATTGCGTTCCGGGTTCACAGATCCTCTGTTTCCTGGTCCGACTAATTCTAGGCTTCATTAAGATAGGATTGGAAGACGGGAAAAAGGGTATTGCAAAAACTGACAGGCGCGGGTAGATTGGACTTGCTAATCAAAAAAACCTCAGGCAGAAGCATCGATCGTCGTTGATGCATTACTGCCGTTGAAATTTTGTTGGAGGTAGAGCAGTGCCGACTGGAACATGTCCCGAGTGTGAGGCCGACGTTCACGTAGATTTGGACGCGGACAAGGGTGATACTGTTGCGTGTGAAGAGTGCGGTGTTGAATTGGAAGTGGTAGGCCTCGATCCAGTGGAACTGGACATCGTCGAAGAGGAGAGTTACGACGATGACGATGAGGACGAAGACGAGTACTAATAACAGCGGGGCAGAATCAATCGGCAACTAGTGCGGACGGGTTCTGCCCCTTTGCTGTCTGGTCAGTAAAATCCCGCCTAACGTTTTGATTTCTCTGCCTGAAATCCCGGACGACTTTGCTTCAATGTCAATCCGGACGGACCTTCAACTCTAATACTGTGAAACTGACCATCGCGTCGCTTTGGTTCTGGCGGATAGAAAGCCAGCACGTAGGCCGACGTCACTTCTTCAGCCAACGCACGAAAGAGCTGATCGTAGTTGCCTTCCTCGGCGTAGACACTCTTGCCACCAGTCAAATCAGCGAGACCACTGACGTCTAGTGGTGTCGGCAACGGTGTTTCGGACAACGTAGGAAGAATTCGCGAAAAGGAAGGAAGCGTTACGACGTAGATACTGGCATCGGCTTCGTTGGCCCGCTCGATTACAGTGCGCGGTGAAACGGTATCGCCAACGGGAAAGCCGTCAGTCACCAACAAGACAGCGCGTTTCATTAAGCGTCGTTCTCGCGTACGCGGCGCATGGCGGACCAGCAGGCGAATGGCATCATCGACCGCGTCATAAGTGTGGGTTGAAAGTCCGTTCGGTTCTCGTGTTAGGCGATCGAATGCCCGGTCCAACTTGTCAGTCTCACTCGTGAACTTTTGAAGCACCTTCACATTCATCCCGAAACTCATCACTGCATAGAGGGCGGAGTGGTTGGCAAGTCTTTCTGAGAATGCGTTGAGCGCCTGCCGTAGCCGTTCAATTTCTTCCGCAGTCATGCTGCCGGAAATATCGAGCGCAAAAACGACCGCCAGCGGCCGCGGATCACCGCTGCGATGTTCGATTTGAAAAAACGAAACCGGCTGAGGAGCATCATCTAGGAAAAGCTTGAAGTCGTTAGATTTGAGATTGCGAATCGGCCGGCCCTCGTTGTCGCGTGCCACCACGTCCAGCGAAACGAGATCAGTATCAACCTTAAGGATTTCGTCCGGCGGCGGTTCGTCTTTCGGCATTACCTGACGCGGACGTTGTGCGTTTGGATCAGATTCCTGTGCCAGTGAAGGCGGCAGCATTGGCGTTGCGGTCAGAAGCGCGAGCGCAAACAACGTCACTAATCGATGCGGGTTGGAGGAACTATTCATTACGATAATTACGGCGGGGAGCGATCCTACGACGGATTATACGAGCCCGAAGTGGTAGCGCAAACTGTTCATTCTGAGCCCGGATAATCATACGCAGGCAACAGCGACAGAGTTTCCTCGCATCAACCACAGGGCCAGTTTCAAACGGTATCAAAGGCGGTGTTATTATCGCGGCAATGATTCGAAGATTTGTTTTGCTTTTGTTGGTTATCCTCGTTGCGCAAGTGTCGGGTGCGTCTGCCCAGGACCGCTTGTCCGGCGCAATTAAGGGGAAAGTGCGTGTCGAAACTGGGACGCCGGGCGGCGTCGCGGTAATCGTAAGGCAAGGCGATCGCGAGGTTGCGCGAGGCGTTACTGACAAGAAGGGCGAGTTTCTTGTCGGCCACATACCGCCGGGTCGTTACGGCGCAACGTTCAAGAAACCAGGGCTGAGCGTCGGCACAATCGAAGACATCGAAGTTAAAGCAGGGAAGACCCGGTCACTTGGCGATCGGTTAATTCTTGGTATTGACGAGGGCTCTATTGCATTTATCCGCGGCAGTGTTTTCAACTCGAATGATCGCAGCGCGCCCAATGTTCGTATTGAACTGGCCAAGATCGAAGAAGATGGTTCGACGACCAAGATTGACGGCCGCCTCACCAACGAGATGGGTGCATTTGTGTTTCGTCTGACACCGGATCTGGCAAAGTATCGAATTACTGCCAAGCCTAACAACGGCGACCCAGTTAGTAAGGATATTGAAATCGACGGCCCCGCCGTTTACCGCATCGCCCTTTCTCTGAAACCTACTGGACCGTGAGTAAATTCAGCAGATACGTAGAACAGAAGGCCTTAGGCAGTAGACAGAAGGGAGAAAGCTGCAAAACGAGAATGCGCTGCGTTCCGCTTTCCGCCTTCTGCCTTCGGTCTCTTCAGTTGCGCCGATCAATGAAGTCTTCCAATGGTTGAGTGAAGGCCAGGATGATCAACGTCAATACTGTCACCATCAAGGCGATGCCAATAGCACCTAGCCCCACGGTCACGCCAATCGCGGCAGTCAACCAAATGCCGGCGGCGGTTGTCAGTCCTTTTATTTCTTGTTCGTCTTTACGTTTCAGGATCGTGCCGGCGCCGAGGAAACCGATGCCGGTTATGATTCCCTGAATCACACGCGAGGTCGCATCGAAGGCCATGCCGGCCGCCAAAGAAGTGATGACTAAAAGTGCGGTGCCCAAACAAACAAGCACGTGCGTGCGTAGCCCTGCCGATTTTCCGGAACGACCGCGCTGAATTCCGATACACCCGCCCAGAATGACTGCCGCCACCAAACGAATCCCGACGCGAGCAATTTGCTGACGATCATGGAAGCCATAAGAGAGTTCGTGCAGCAATGTTTCCATGGGTTCAGAATAACAATTAGCGATTCCGGATTGATAATTTCTGAGGAAAAACTATCCGCAGATTACACAGATTACGCAGATTTCTGATTTGAGATAGCTAGGGTTGAGTTTCTACGCTTTCCGCACCGGCTCACTCTTATCAAGCTCGACTTACCGATCTCAAATTAATCTGCGCAATCTGCCTAATCTGTGGATTGCTTCTTAACTGAGCGCGCTGCTAACTTAGCAAGGTAAGATCTTCGAACGAAAGTTGCGCGTCATCCACCTGTTCGATGTATTCGCCATGGCGAACTTTCCAGCGTGGCACATCGAGCGCCTCGCGCACCGCATCGAGATGAAACCGAATGATGTGAGGCGTCACACGCACGGACGGAATGCGCCGCTGGCGGGCAAGCCGGCGCACAGTTTGCTCGCTCACCTGCAAGATTTTCGCCAGCTGGCGAGCAGTTAAAAACTCTTCACGCTCTTCCATAACTTCCGGGATTTGTAATCCTATAGCAAGGCGGAATTCCCACCAAACGTAAAACAGGAAAAAAGCGCTGACTGCTGACCGCCGACTGCTGACCGCTGACCGCTGATCGCTAATTGCTGATTGCCACCTGTTCAGCTCACTTGCGTGGTGGGGCAAACGCCACCCATTTGCCATCTTGTTTGACAAAGATTCGCGGCGGGCGAATCGGGAACTTCTTCGCAAACGCCGGGTTGGCTTTCAGGAAACGATTGATTGTGGCCGTATCTCCGGTGGCCACGCGCCAACGGCCGCCTTCACGAACCAGGTACTGTTGCACCACAATCTTTCCTTCAGCCTGAAACGGTTGCGCCAGACGCCCAAACAGCTCGGTGTCGGCGATGGCAATGTCGCCCGAAACACGCACCGTGCTGATGTTAATCCGGTCGAGCACGTAACGATCTTGCGAACGTTTTAAAGCGTTAACAAAACGATCGCGGGTCATGCGATCGCGCGTTGACGAGGGCAGGGAATCGTAAACAGATCCGTAATCATGCGACTGTAGTTGATTAAAAACCTGCTGCACGACGTTGCGCACGTCGGCTTCATCCGCCGCGCGCGCTGAAACTGCTGTCACGCAGATCGCCGTCAATAATAAGGACAGCCCGAAACTAATTGTTTTGATCTTCGTCGAAACCATTTTCATTTTCTTGTTCATCCCCCTCGTTCTGTTCGTCTCGATCCACCGCCGCCGTAATGGCTTTCATTTGCACGCGGTAGTTTAAGAACCAGGCCACTGCTCCCAGCGCGGCGATCACAAAGGCCTTGTTGAGGTCGCGCTGCCACAGAAAATAACCGGCAGCTACCACCGCCAGCCCCGCCACAATCATCCAAAAAACTTTCACGTCGTTTCGGGATGTTTACTTAACGGCGAGGGAGATGGCCAGCTCAAGCTTGCCCGGAGCGTAGCAAACCTGATCGTCGCATGCTTGGATGCGCAAAGTCGCGGGCAGAGATCGTTCGCCAGTTTTTGCGGCCTGGTCCGCTTTTAAGGTCGCTTTCAGAGTAGTTTCACCCTCGTAGATCGCAAGTGACTTTTCCGCGAAAGGAAATTTCTTTTCGACCGCCGTGGGGTAGGTAATGAAGCCCAGTGAAATTCCATCCGCCGTTGGAATATCGAGCGTTGTCGCTTTTAAATAAGGATAGGTCGGAGGGTTTGCATTGACGTGGTAACCATTCTGAACGGTAACTTTAATCAGTGCATCCGCTGAACCGCCAGGGGAGATGACGACGGGCGATGTGGTTGCTTTCACGACACTTTCAGACGTTATGCGTTGCCCGGGAGATGGTGCTGCGGCGACATTGTCCGGCTGCTGCGCAGACTTAGAGCACCCCGAAATCAGTAACAGGAAACCGATAAGAGTTAGGTTGAGTAAAGAACGTTTGCGTGTCTGCATAGGAAATCAACTCGCTGCTTCTTTCTTTCCTTCGGGTTTTTTAATACCAAACTTTTCGAGTCGATATTGCAAGGTGCGGAACGTCAGGCCTAACAGTTTCGCCGACTTGGTGATGTTGTAGTCAGTTTGCTCCATTGCCTGCATGATCAAATCGCGCTCGACGTCTTCGAACTGAATTCCTTCGGGTGGCAGTTTGAAGGCGCCTTCGGCAACGGGCCGCGAGTCTTGTCGCACCTCGAGTGGTAAGTCTTCAACGGTAATTTGATCGCCTTCGCACAAAAGAATGGCGCGTTCGATGGCCGACTCCAGCTGCCTTACATTTCCCGGCCAGCTGTAGTCGTTCATGAGCTTGCGTGTTTCTGCCGTTAAGCCGCGAACGAGGCGCGACGTGTTGCGCGTGTGCTTCTTGATGAAGTAGTCAATCAGGACGTTAATGTCCTCACGTCGCTCGCGTAGCGGAGGCACATCGACCGACAAAACATTGATGCGGTAGTAAAGGTCGTCGCGGAACCTGCCGTCAGTGACCATTGCCCGCAGGTCGCGGTTGGTCGCGGCAATTACGCGGACATCGACGCTGATTTCGTGGGTACCGCCCACCCGTCTGATCTTTCGTTCTTGCAGGGCGCGCAATAATTTTGCCTGCATGGCAACGTCGAGCTCGGCAATTTCGTCCAGAAACAACGTGCCGCGGTCTGCTATTTCGAACAAACCTTTTTTTTCCGCATGTGCGCCCGTGAATGAACCCTTTTCATGTCCAAACAATTCTGACTCGAGCAAATTTTCATTGATCGCGGCACAGTTGACCGCCTGAAACATTTCCTGGGCGCGAGGCGACTGGTTATGGATCGCGCGCGCAATGAGTTCTTTGCCCGTTCCCGATTCGCCGCGAATCAAGACTGTGGAATTCGAGCGGGCGACTTTCAGAATCATTCGCTTCACTGATTCCATCTTGGGTGAGTCTGAGACGATTTCAGTGTCGAGCTCGTCGAGTTTCTTCAACGCACGGTCGATGGTTTCCAGTAAGACCGTCTTGTCATAGGGCTTTTCCAGATACTCGAAAGCGCCGCGGCGCAGCGCTTCTTTGGCTGAATCTATGGAGCCGTGCGCCGTCAGCAGAATCACGATGATTGAAGAATCGATGCCGAGCAGGTGCTGTAACAGTTCAATGCCGTCCATGCCCGTCATCTTCAAATCAGTCAGGGCCAGGTCGAATCGTCGCTCTTTCGCAAACTTGATCGCCGCTTCGCCTGAAGAGGCCGTGGTTACGTCATAACCTTCCCCCGACAAAATCATCTCGAGGATTTCACGTTGCGATTTTTCGTCATCAACTACCAGTATGCTTTTACGCGCCATCTTGATCGGGAATGAAGGGTGAAGGCTGAGGGATGAATGCTACCGTTTTTGCGATCAGCCTGAGTGGCCCGCCGCCCCGGTGCGTTCATCCTTCATCCTTCATCCCTCATTCTTTCCTCCTCATGTCGTATCGGCAGCAGGATCGTAAACGTGGTTCCGCTACCTTCTTTAGAGCTTACGCTGATTGAACCTCGATGATCATCAATTGCTTTCTTAACTATGGCAAGTCCCAGACCCGTCCCCGTTTCCTTGGTCGAAAAGTAAGGTTCGAAAATTTTTGCGATATCTTCCGCTGGAATACCACTGCCAGAGTCGCTGATTTCGACGCGCGCGTGTTCAGCATCGTCCGCACTCAGTTTTACATCAAGCGAGCCGCCTTCGCCGTCAATCGATTCCAAACTGTTGATGAACAAATTCGTGAAAACGGAACGCAGCGAATCGCGATCGGCCGTTACCAGCGGCAGTGTTCCCTCCTGTTGCACGGTGGTGGCCACGTTCTGTTCAGCGGCCCGGCCAGCAATTACTCGCATTGCGTCCTCAGCTTCGGTGTGCAAATTCAACGGCTCGAGTTCCAAGGCGGAGGGACGAGAGTACTTCAGGAAATCGGTGATGTGACGGTTTATCCGTTGCACTTCGGATTTGAGTTGACTCGCGAGTCGTTCAAAAACTTCCTTCTTGGTTGGATCGGCGGGCGCAAACGATGAACGCAGGTGGTCCAGTGTCAGGTTAATGTAATTCAGTGGGTTGCGAATTTCATGTGCAATTGCCGCTGCCAGACGGCCCACTACTGCGGCCTTCTCAACCTGATGAAGTTTTGATTCCAACTCTCGCATGCGGCCCAGCCGTGCCGTCATCTCGTTAAACGCGGTGGCGAGCGTGCCCATCTCATCGCGACGATTTGATGGCACCCGCACGTCGAAATCGCCATGCGCCACTCGCTGGGAAGCATTGGACAAATACTTAACCGGCCGCGTGAAACGCCAGACGAACAAGCCAGTGACCACCGTAGTCACCAGCAACAGTGCAAGCGTGTAATACGCTGAGCGTGTTGTTTGTCGCTGGAGAATGTCAGTAAGAGAATTTGCCGAATCGAGAACTACAATGATGTACCACTTACCTTTGGTAGTTTCGATCGGAAAGTAGAATGCGCCCGGCTCTCCAGGCTTAGCTACAGCAGATCCTTTCAACCAGGATGGCAGGCTGTCTCTCGCGTCAGAAAACTCGACTGCACTGGTTAGCGGCGGCAGGGGAATGTTAGTCAGACGAACATACCCGGTAGTCTTGTCTGGATTCGTGTGTGGAGCATAATCCTCGATCAAACTGTCTTCGATATTTCCATCGTTGTTAACGACTAAAACGTTCTTAACTCGGCCGGTTTTTTCATCTATCAATGGCTCCCGCAAATCGTTGCGCATCTGGTCGAGGTACTTCTGGCTGTTGATGCTGTTAACCCCGAGCGCCACGCCGGCCATGATGGCCTGCTCCTGCTCGACCAGCATGTGTGCGTTGCGTCTGACTGACTGGAGGTTGACGTAGTACTGAACGCCTAGGGTCAAACCGAGCAAAACGACCAGCAGGAGAACCAGTCGCGCGCGGAAACTATTGAAGATTTGTGGCGTTCTCATAGCCCTATTTGATGACCCGCGGCTGGTAAAGTGACCACTATTAATTCTTTCCTTTTATATATAAGGATCGATTACGTTGGATAGCGGTCACGATTGTGTGCGAAAGTTTACTTTTCTGTTGCCTCGAGGTAAGTCAGATGGTATAGTTGGCGTGGTCTCGAATTCAATGTCCCCAGAGACCGACCAAGTTTGGGAATTCTCCCTCCTCAATGTAATAGGACCGTAGGTCCATTCTAACAAGGGTTTTTGTAAGGGCGTTCGCAGCTCTCGAGAGCCAAGGTATTTGTAAGAGCTGGCATTTCACAGCCTCGACCATGGTGGGATGCCGCGTTGGATTTTTGAGAGGCTCGCGCAGTCGAGCATACAAAACCGGAGAAAGGTAACTAGATTCCTAATGGCTAACAACAGGCACCCCCGCGCAATATTATTCGCATTTATACTAGCCGCCCTCCTAGTTGTTCCATTTCATGCAGACGCAGCCGCCAAGAAACGTCCAAACAATTCCCGCGCCAAAGCTTCAAAACGATCGAACGCAAGAGCCGATCGTGGCCGTAAAGCTTCTGCAAGAGATCGTCGCGGCCGCCATAGCGACCGCTATTCCGCGCGCAGTCGCCGGGGACGTAGTTCGCGTTCAGTAGCTCGTCTATCACGCAAAGATTTGAAACGCATGCGCGCTCAAAGTGCGCGTGAACAAGCCGCGGCAATCAAGTCGTTGGAGCGACGTCTGCACCGGCCGTTGACGAAACGTGAGCGCGTCGCTGAGATGCGCAAATATCAGTTCAGTCGGCGTCGTGAACTTCTCGAAGCGCGACGTCGTGCCGAAGCGGCTCGTCAGGCTGCAATTGCTCGTCAACGAGCGCTCGACAACGCTCTGCGCGAAGAAGTTCAGGGCATGATTTCTCGAGACAATCTCGCCGGTGAAGATGCCGAAGTGCGACGCGTAGCAGTCAACGCGCTCGGAAATCACGCGGGCACCGTCGTGGTTATGGATCCGATGACCGGCAAGATCTACTCCATGGTTAACCAGGAGTGGGCCGTTCGCCGCGGTTTCAAACCTTGCTCAACAATCAAGCTCGTCACGGGTGTTGCTGGACTTTCAGAAAATATTATTCCGACGTCCGAAATGGCGTTGGCTGCCGATAGACCGCGGGGCATTGATCTTACTTATGCGCTCGCACACTCAGACAATCCGTACTTTGAACGTGTGGGCGGTGGACTGGGCTTTGACAAGATGATCCACTACGCCAAGGAGCTGGGGTTGGGCGAGAAGACCGGCGTTAATGCGCCTTTCGAGTTTGCCGGCAGTTTGCCGGAATTGAAGCCCGGTTTCGTGCAACGTCGCATGTTTTCGTATGCCGACGGTTTCGAAGTGACGCCACTGCAACTGGGAACATTGGTCTCGGCCATGGCCAACGGTGGCAAGTTGCTGGTTCCCCAGGTTCAGACCGCCGCGGATGCTGACGCGAAGTTCAAACCGAAAGTGCGACGCAAGCTGGACATTGATGCCAACGTCTTGCAGCGTATGGTTCCGGGAATGATTGGCGCCGTCAACTATGGTTCCGGCCGTAAGGCTTACGATCCACTGCAAACGGTTGCCGGTAAGACTGGGACCTGCAATGGTGGTAACGGTAGTTGGGTAGGTTTGTTCACTTCCTATGCGCCGCTGGCGAATCCACGACTCGCTGTGGTCGTGATTACGCGTGGTACCGATGCTCATCGCCATCTGCCGGCCGCGGTTGCAGGCCAGATTTATCGCGACCTGCACAATCGTTTCGGCACGCCGACCAACCTTCAGATTGCCTCAACTCCTGACGACGAAGAGAAGGAAGTTGGTGATGAAGAAGGCGACGACATGATTGCTGACCAGGATGCGAAGGACGCGGCGACCACGGATTCCACTGCGTCCACAAATGCCACTGCTACTGCGAATGCCAAGCCTGAAGAAGCCCATAAGCTAGTCCCCGAGCGAGCACCGTCGACTGTTAAACCAGTAATCAATCCGATTAAAGCGCCCGTTCAAAAAACGGACGCGCAAAAGACAACGCTGCCCGCAAAAGATTCGGTGAAGCCCAATCCAGACCCGGACGTTCGCCCCCGTCGCGCCCACGACATGCCCTGATTAAAAGCCCTTTTAACCTAACTAAAACCAATTTGCGCCGGTCGCTCGTAAGCGGTACGAGAACCGGCGCAAAAGCTTTTCTACGGATTGTTTTTTCTGTCTGGCGGGGGCTTCCTGCCTTGACAGTTAAACAAGAGTTGCAGGAATATTGCGGGCGTTCTTTTTCGGGGTTCTATTTCGATCTAGGATCACGAGCTGTGGTTTCTCTCCTGAACGCCACCGCAAAGCCCCACTAGATCGGCAACCAGCATTTACAGGTTCGCATCTCAGTGGCGCGTCAATTGCGACGCTGGCTGTAGCCAGATGTTGGCCCCCAAACAAGTTAGCTGCAGAAAGAGTTTGCTGGAGGTTTTGACTACTGATGAAAAGAAGTTACTTAAAGGTCGCGATTTATGCTTCGCTGGTGTTGCTCTTACTCCCAGGCCTGGCAACATCATTTGAGGCGAAAGCTCAGACAACTGCACCTGCCGCGGGTCAATGTACAGATGAAAACAAGGCGGCCTGGTACGGCGAGTTCACAAAGTTCCGCACCACCGATGCAACCAAAGCCTACGAAGCGGCCAAGAAGTATTTGGGCGCGTGCCCAACTGAAGAAGGTCAAATCCCCGCTTACCTGAAGAAATGGGTTGCTGCATACGAGAAGGAAGCCCGCAAACTCAAGCTCAACGATCTGTTCATTAATCAGCGCAAGTATGCTGATGCTCAAGCGTTGGCAAAAGAGATTCTGAAAGATGAACCCGACTACCTGCCGGCGATCATGGATCTCGGCTACGGTGGTTATGTAGTCGCGGTGACTACCAAAAACGAAGCCGGAAATGCCGAAGCAGTGAACTTTGCCAAACAGGCAATTCAGGCAATTGAGGGTGGCAAGACTCTAGAGAACTGGTCGCCATTCAAAACGAAAGAAGACGCTTTGGGTTACCTGTACTACTCAATGGGGTACATGCAGCGCGAAAGCAACCCGGCTGAAGCCCTGAAGAGTTTCCTGAAGGCCGGCAGCATCGACGGCGAGATTAAGAAGAACGCACAGACCTACGTCTTCATCGCAGCTGCTTACGAGAAGGAATACGAGAAGCAGTCCGCTGCCTATGAGGCGGCCTACAAAGACAAGCCGGAAACCCCGGAAAGCAAACTGGCGGTGGCCAACATCAACCAGGTTGTCGACCGCATCATCGATGCGTTGGCACGAGCGGTTGCGGCTGCTGGCACTGATGCCAATCAGCAGGCTTCCAAGGCGCAGTGGATGACTCGCTTGACCGAACTTTACAAGTTCCGCCACGGCGGTGTCGATACGGAGTTGCCGAAATTGATCGCTACTGTGCTTTCGACTCCGCTGCCTCCAGTTCCGACCCCGTTGACTGAACTGCCGGCCGCACCGGCAACTTCAACCACGACTCCGGCCACTGGTAGTCAAACTTCGACGGGTAACAATGTGACAACTGGCGCGAGCGCTCCGGCCAAAACTGCAGTTACAACGGCGCCCACGACCACCGCTGAAAACGCTAAGTCGACAGCGAAGCCAGCGAAGCGTAACAATCATCGACGTAACTAACCCTGACTACGTCGGGTTCATTAAATGGCCGGAAGCTTTGTCGCACTAAGTTGACTATGCTTCCGGCTTTCTTTATATCTGATTCATCTTGAAGACACCGGGAAGCAACCTACCAGATCTGGATCAACTGGAAGTTATTCTCGGCTACCGGTTCCAGAACCGCGCCCTCCTCGAACGCGCCATCACCCACCGCTCCTGGGCCCACGAACAAGTAGCACCCGGCGCCGAAGGTCTCGCACGCCAGCTCCATAACGAATCTTTAGAGTTTCTCGGTGACTCGGTCCTGGGTCTGGTGGTGGCAGATTATCTGTGCAAGGCCTATCCCGAAGGCACCGAAGGTGAACTCTCTCGAATGAAACATCGTTTGGTCAGTGCTCCGACGCTGGCGGGCGCTTCGATGCGGTTGAATCTGGGAGATTATCTTCGTTTCGGGCGCGGCGAAGAGAAGAGCGGCGGCCGCCGGAAGCAGGCTTTGCTCGCCGATGTATTTGAAGCCATGGTCGGCGCAATTTTCACGGATAGTGACTTGCCTCATGCGATGAGATTTGTGAAAGAGGCGCTGGGCGACGAACTACTCAAGGTAACGCCGAGTGCCGCGGCGGAGTCAGATTACAAGACGATGCTTCAGGAAAACCTCCAGGCGGAACGTCGTCAGGCGCCCAAGTATTCGGTGGTCGAAGCGATTGGTCCACCGCATAAGCGTACTTTTCTTGTGGAAGTCAGTTGGGACAGCGGCAAAGTCAGGGCTGAAGGCCCTTCCAAGAAGGCGGCCGAAGCGGCGGCGGCACGAGAGGCGCTCGCATATATTAGGAACAATAGTAAGAGTTGATCGGTTAGATTTCTTTCTTTTGCAGTAGGGCTGTAATATCAAACTTGACCGTCTTAATTTACGTCTCTAGGATAATTTCATAATGAGCACTTCTACCGAGCAGCCAAAAACTACAGCTTCAGAGGCTGATGCTGCTCAAAAAACATCAACGCTGACACGTGTCTTCAATCGCAATGGTCATGGTAAAGCGCCTGAGCCTGAAACGAAGCCGGTAGGTCCGCCAAAATCAGTCTGGCGCGAGTATTTCGAATCGGCCGTCGTGACGGTAATCATGGCCTTGTTCGGCATGACGTTTATCGTGCAGGCCGTTAAGGTTCCGACCGGCTCGATGCAAAACACGATCACCATTGGCGATCACTTGCTGGTGAACAAATTCATTTTTGCGCCCGGAAAATCTTTACCGTTTCTGCCGCAGCGAGAGATCAAGCGCGGCGACATTATCGTTTTCAAATACCCCGGCAATAAATACAACCCGCAGCGCGATGAACGCCCCGATAACAAACCCATCGTTACCAATTACGTGAAGCGCGTGATTGGAATTCCGGGCGATCGCATCCGCATGGAAGGGCGTAACGTCATCGTCAACGGCAAGCCGCTGCCTGAACATCAGATCGAAGCCATAGACAACAACGACAAAGCGCCGCTTGATATTAAGAGCGCCAATGAACGCAAAGCTGGTGACGTCTACGACGTCTATTACAACCCCGACTTTGTCGAAGAAGATTTTCCCATTTTTTCAAAGGAAGGTGACGGGCGCGAACTGGTAGTTCCGCCTGACAGTTACTTTGTCATGGGCGACAATCGCAACAACAGTGAAGACAGTCGTTACTGGGGTTTTGTGCCGCGTGATTTGGTCATAGGTCGCGCCATGTTTGTTTACTGGTCTTACGATGAAAGCGCGCCGGAGTCGAACAACCCGATAACCAACTTCCTCTACAACACTCGTTGGAAACGAACCGGTACGATGGTGAAGTAGGTTTACGAACCAAAAACATTTACCATATATCATTTCAAACTTCTCATTTCATTTGTGACTCGACTGCGCTACGCGCGGCGATCTAAATAAGCTTTTTCGTATCCATTCGTGGTTTTCAGTATCGTTGGTTTTTCCTGGTTCGTTGTTCTCTTGAACACGACAACCCTGAAACCTTACTAAAGAACACGAAAAGGCTTATCCAATTGCTGCCCGTAGCGCAGTCGAGTCACAAATGAGAAACAAGAAATTTGAAATGATATATGGTAAATGTTTTTGGAACGCACGCTTTCACGACTCGCGCCATGAGATCTTTCTCCCGGCGGCTTTGGACTCGCATCAATGACCACGACATCTTCGGTCGCGCTGCGCAACTGTCCTACTACTTTCTGCTGGCCCTATTTCCATTGCTTCTGTTTTTGGTCACTTTGCTCGGCTACTTCGCCGAAGCTGGTTCTAACCTGCGCGAGAAGTTGCTGTCATATCTCGCCACGGTCATGCCGTACTCAGCAATCACGTTGGTTCATACCACGCTTGACGAGATAAGCGCCGCGCGTGGCGGCGGCAAGCTCTCAATCGGCATTCTGGCAGCGCTGTGGGCGGCCTCGAACGGCATGGGCGCGATTAGTGACACGCTAAACGTGGCCTATGGCGTCCGGGAAACCCGGGCCTGGTGGAAAGTCCGGCTGACGGCGGTGTCGCTCACGGTTGCAGTCTCAATCTTTATCCTGGCCGCCCTGGCCATCGTGTTCTTCGGAGGAAACCTGGGAGATCGCGTTGCGACCCACTTCGGTTTTAGTTCGATCTTCGCGGTCGTCTGGAAAGTCATACAATTTGTGATCGTAGTTGTCTTCCTGGTGCTGACGTTCGACCTGATTTACTACTTCGCGCCGAACGCTCGTTATCCCAAGCGACGCTGGTGGACGGCCGGGGCGGCAATCGCAGTGCTGTTGTGGTTCCTCGTTTCATTTGCGTTTCGTTTGTACCTTCACTTTTTCAACTCTTACAGCGTGACCTACGGTTCGCTGGGCGCTTTGATTGTGCTGATGCTCTGGTTTTATTTCACCGGCATCGCAATTTTGATCGGTGGGGAAGTTAACTCGGAGTTAGAGTCACAAGGCCGAAAATGAAGAACCTCCGGGTCATCTGTGCGTTGGTTTTTTCCGTGAGCGGGCTTTGGTTTTCGTCAACCGCACAGGAGAAAGCGACCACCAAGCCCGCGCAAAAGACCAGCAGGCCAGCCACTAAGGCAAAACAAACGAAGCCGGCAAAACCCGTTAGTGAACTGGCGCGGCTCCGTGACGAGTACGTGGCGGCTGCGAAAGATTACAAGTCGAAGCTTGAGAGCCTGCTGGCTATTTATCAAAAGAATGTAACTAAAGCCGAGTTTGAGCTCGAAAAGTCGAAAGACCTTTTTTCCGCGGGCTTAATATCACATAAGGAACTTGAAGCGAGCGAAGCACGCGTGAAGCAGGCCGAAGACAGCGTTGCGGACGTGCAGGCAAAAATCAAGAATGCCGACTCGCAGATTGCCGACACCCTGCTTGAGGCGGAGGCGGAAACAAAAATCGCGAAGAGCAGACCCCTGCCGAAGGGTGGCATGATGAGCAGTGCAAGTTTTATTCGTTACAATGGAGGCGCAGCGTGGTCACTGTCGGACGCATGGAAGGTGCAGCAATTCTTCCAATCGACGTTCAAGAGACCTTTGCCGGTCGCAGTGTTTGGTCAGGGCAGTATTCACGATCGTTGGCGTTTGGATCATCACAACGCCATGGACGTTTCGCTGCAACCGGACGGCGTCGAGGGACAGGCGTTGCTCGGTTTCCTCCGGGCGAATGGCATTCCGTTCCTGGCTTTTCGCCAGGCGATACCGGGTACAGCCACGGGACCACACATTCACATTGGTCGTCCTTCGCACCGTTATTAGATCGCCATATTCGAATTTGATTTCTCTGTGCTACCTCTGTGTCTCCGTGCCTCTGTGGTTGCGTTGTTCGTGCAAGGAGAAACCACAGAGACGCAGAGGTGGCACAGAGATCTCGAAGTTAGAACCTTGCGGCCAGAGTAAAATCAGGAGGAAAGTGTGTTCGCGAAAACCGTCATAGTCGTCTTCATTCTTTTTCTGCTCGCGGGATCCAGCAAAGCCCAAATGACTGCCGTGCGCTCCACTACATCGCTTACGCAGGCCGGGGCTTCGCACTTCGCTAAACTCGCGCTGAAGTGCGTCACCCGTGAATATCCCAACAAGCCGGAACATGTTTTGAACGATGGGCATGATGTGCAGAGTCCCAAAACACTGCATCCTGCTTTTTACGGTTGCTACGACTGGCATTCTTCCGTTCACGGCCACTGGATGCTCGTTCACTTGTTGCGACTGTTTCCGGATCTTCCTGAGGCCAAAGAAATTCGCAAAGCACTGGGTCAGAATCTGAGCGACGAAAACATCCGCGTTGAAGTGGCCTATCTGAAACAAAAGAACCGGCAGTCGTTTGAAAGAACGTATGGTTGGGCCTGGTTGTTGAAACTCGCCGAAGAACTTTCATTGTCTGGGGACAAAGACGAAAGGCAATGGTCGCGTAACTTGCAGCCGCTAGCTGATGCGCTGGTTGAATCTTATCTGTTGTTTCTGCCCAAACAGACCTATCCCATTCGCACTGGCGTTCATCCAAATACGGCGTTTGGGCTGGCGTTTGCTTTTGACTACGCAAAAGCTACTGGCAATGAACGACTCGCTAACCTGATTGCCGAACGCAGCCGGACTTACTACGGCCAAGATCGCAACTATCCTGCCAACTGGGAACCCGGTGGCGAAGACTTCTTTTCGCCGGCTTTAATGGAAGCCGACTTGATGAGGCGTGTGCTGAAGCCGGCGGAGTTTCGTCGTTGGTTTAATTTGTTTCTGCCGCAGGTTGCGAATGGCAAACCTGCGAGTTTGCTGCAACCGGCGATCGTTTCTGATCGCAGCGATCCAAAACTGGTTCACCTTGATGGTTTGAACTTGAGTCGTGCATGGTGCATGCGTAGTATCGCTGCGGCACTGCCCGCAACTGATCCTTCGCGGAAGGCGCTGGTGAAATCTGCGCGCGTTCATGCGCAGGACGCGTTGGCGCATGTGGCGAGCGGCGATTACGCCGGCGAACACTGGCTGGCATCGTTTGCCGTTTATTTATTGTCCACACCTGAACCTTGAGAGAGTCCTAATATGCCAAAAAGAATTTTTTGTCTGGTGGCGGTGGCAGTTATCGTCATAGGTTGTTCGAAAAACTCCGCGCCCGCTGAATCCTCAACTGCGAGAGCACAAAACCCGCCCGCCCAAAGTGCGAACGTAGCCGATGTTCACTACAAAGCCCCGGACGGTTGGACTGTTGAGAAGCCAACCTCGGAAATGCGCATGGCCCAGTACAAACTTCCCAAAGCGGAAGGTGATACGGAAGACGGGTTGCTGGTGGTCTACTATTTCGGGCCAGGGCAGGGAGGCACCGCAGAGGCGAACATCGATCGCTGGGTGGGCCAGGTGAAACAACCTGACGGCTCGGCGTCGAAAGACAAAGCAAAAACTGCGACCACTACTGTTCATGGTTTGAAGGTCACCACCGTTGACGTTCTGGGAAATTATTCCGGCGGCATGGCGGCCGACAGCGCACCGCACGACAGCAAAGCGATCTACCGCTTGCGTGGGGCCATCATCGAAACGCCGAAGGGTTCCTATTTCGTTAAGTTGACTGGACCGGAAAAGACGATCAACCACTGGGACCAGGCTTACAACGACTACCTCAACTCATTCGAATTCAAATGAAACAGTAGATAGTAGACAGTAGACAGTAGAAAGAATCCACTGATGCTTGTACCTGTAGCGCTGCCCACCGGCTACTGACTACTGGCTACTGATTACTGCCCCAGCTCTTGACAACAGTTAGCGAAATAGCTAAATTGCCAACTGATGAAGTCGGTAGCGCGAGTTTTTAAGGCTTTGGCGGATCCCACGCGACGCCAGATTCTCCAGGAACTGAAGGACGGTGAGCTTTCGGCTGGCGAAATTGTCGCGCGGTTTCCTATTTCCGGCCCATCAATTTCCCGCCATCTTTCTATTCTGAAAGGCGCTGACCTGGTGGCTGAACGCCGCGAAGGCAATCGCATCGTTTATCAACTTGAGCCCGAACACATGGCAGAAGTTGTTGGTGACTTTCTTAGCGCGGTGTGTCCAACTCAGGTTCTGCGCAACCGGAAAAGAAAAAGGAGCAAGTCATGAAAATTGCAATTACCGGCGGCACCGGTTTCATCGGCAGACACTTTGCCGAACGACTGATTTCCCACGGCATTGAAGTGGTGTTGATTGCCCGCAACGCGCGTCACGCCCTTCCCGGCGCCCAGTTTATCGCCGGCGATCTGTCGGATGCCGGTCTTTTGCGGGAGGCTTTTCGTGGTTGTGACGCAGTGGCCCACTGCGCCGGCATCAATCGTGAAATTGGAAGCCAAAGATATCGACGCGTTCACATTGAAGGTACCGAGAATGTGGTCGCAGCCGCCCAGCAAGCAGGCGTCAAGAAAGTCGCACTCATGAGTTTCCTGCGCGCACGTCCTGATTGTGGTTCTGCTTACCACGAATCCAAGTGGGCAGCCGAGGAGATTGTGCGCAACTCGGGAATGGATTACACGATCCTGCGCGCGAGCATGGTTTATGGCCTGGGCGATCACATGCTCGACCATCTCAGCCACGCGCTGTACACCTTTCGGGTTTTCGCGATGGTCGGTTTCCACGACAAGGGAATTCGTCCGCTTGCAATAGATGATCTCATCGATGTGCTGTATGCAGCTCTGGTTAAGGGGAGGTTAGCGCGGCAGACCGTGGCGGTAACCGGTCCCGAAGAAATGCATTTGCGCGATGCCGTGGCGCGGGTCGCACACGTCACCAAACAACGGGTAATGCTCGTGCGGGCACCGATTTGGTTTCATTATGTGCTGGCATATGTTTGGGAAGCAGTCATGAAGATTCCGCTCGTTGCGCGTGCGCAGGTGCGCATACTAACTGAGGGTGTCGTTGAGCCGGCCATGGCTTGCGATCCTTTACCCAACGATTTGACCCCTCATCGCTTCTTGACTGACGAGCAGATTCTGAAAGGCCTGCCTGCGCCGGGCGGTTTTACCTGGCGGGATTTGAGGTGTTGTGTCCAGTCCTGAACCCAATCCCATCGTTCTCTATGACGGCGTTTGTGGGTTGTGCAATCGCTTGGTTCAGTTCTTGTTGAAGCACGATTACCACGATCGTTTTCGGTTTGCGTCCTTGCAAAGCAACTTTGCCGGCGAGTTGCTGACGCGGCATGGCATGGATCCACATGACCTTGATACCGTTTATGTGGTTAAGAATCTCGGGTTGGCGAACGAAGCGTTGCTGGCCCGTTCGGATGCGATTCTCCTCATGTTAAAGAACCTGGGTGGGATTTGGAGTTTGTCAGCGATGGGTCGCCTACTTCCGCGCGCGCTGCGAGATGTGATTTACAACCTGGTTGCCCGCAATCGTTATCGCGTGTTTGGTAAATCCGAATCCTGCATGTTGCCAGAACCCAGGCATCGCTCCAAATTCCTGGATGTCGCAGCGTAGCTTGTCTCAAGAGTGCGACCCTACCCCCGGGAAGGAGCTCCTCGCCGTAAAGGGGCTACCGAGCCCGATCCTCATCTGTTTTTTCGGCGGGAGGATCGTGGAAAGTGTCCTCTTCCAAGTCCTCTTCGCCAGGGTCATCAAGTGTTACCAGAACCTCCAGGTCTTCTTCGCTCATGGTGAATCTCCTTATCAGCCCACGGATTTGGAGTACGGCGCTTTGCTACGCGAATCTTTAGTGCTGAGGTCCGGTACCTTTCGACGCAGCCACAGCAGCGTTAGGCTGCACACTAGTCGCCGGCGTCTTACTTGCAGGCCGGTTCAGCCAGTCTTCGAACCGCGTCCCGCCCAGTTGCGCGTCATCGCCCGGTACAAGTGAGCGCTCGCTCAACTCAGTTCCGAAATAGCGCGCGTGCGGGTCAGCGATGACCTCGCGCGGGTCGTTGCTGGCCTTTAGACCCCGGCTAACGAGTTTGTCGAAACGGAAACGCTCCGGACCCGCCACTTCAATGATTCCATTCAATGGGGATCCAATAGCGACTTTGGTCACGGCGCTCGCTACATCGTCAGCGGCCATGGGCTGGAAACCGACGGACGGCAAGCGAACCGTATTTCCTTCGGTAGCGGAGTCGGCGATGCGGTTCACGAACTCGAAGAACTGCGTCGCGCGTATGATGGAGTACGGAATCAAGGATTCTTTAATCAGTTTTTCTTGCGCCACCTTCGCGCGCATGTAGCCGCTATCCGGCAGATGGTCAGTGCCGACGATGGACAAGGCCACGTGATGTCCCACACCAGCAGCCGCTTCGTAGGTGAGCAGGTTGCGAGTTGATGTCTGAAAGAATTCCATCACCGCGACGTCTTCGAACGACGGCGAATTTGAGACATCGACGACCACCGATGCGCCCTGAAGAACTTCGGCAAGTCCTTCGCCAGTCAAGGTATTTACTCCCGATGCAGGTGACGCCGCCACCGCTTCATACCCGTGCCCATTGAGATTCGAAACTACCTTGGACCCGATGAGCCCTGTGCCACCAATCACTACAATTTTGGTTTTTGATTTTTCCTTCGTCATATTCGACCTCTCAAGTTCTTTGCACTTGCTTTCATGTCCCCACCTCCTGCCGTCATGACATCGTCACGCCACTGCCGCCCGTTCGCCAGTAATGAAAGCGAGCAGCTCTGCGTTGATCTGATCCTGGTGGGTGGCCGTGATACCGTGCGGCGCTCCCGGATAGTAGATTTCCTTCGCTCCCTTGATGAGCTGTGTCGACTTTCGGGCAGAATTCTTCACCGGAACGACCTGGTCGTCCTCGCCGTGAAGCACCAGAGTAGGTACATCGAATTTCTTGAGGTCCTCGGTGAAGTCTGTCTCGGAAAACGCCTTGATGCTTTCGTAGGCGTTCTTGAGGCCGGACTGCATGCTCCACGCCCAAAACTGGTCGAGCACGCCCTGTGAAACAGTGGAGCCGGGCCGGTTGGCGCCGTAGAACGGACCTGCGAACTCTTTGTACGTCTGCGAGCGGTCCTTAGCGAGCTTCGCGCGCAGGTCGTCGAACAACTCGATGGGCAGCCCCTCGGGATTAGCGTCAGTCTTCAGCATCAGCGGTGGGACTGCGGCGATCAGCACGGCCTTGGCGACTCGGCTTGTTCCGTGGCGGCCGATGTAGCGAGCGACTTCTCCGCCACCGGTCGAGTGGCCCACCAGCGTCACTTGCGTGAGATCGAGGGCTTCGATCACTGCCGCAAGATCGTCGGCATAGCCGTCCATGTCATTGCGTGATGAGCTCTGGCTCGATCGGCCGTGACCGCGCCGGTCGTGGGCGATTACTCGAAAGCCCTTCTGTGCGAGGAAGAGCATTTGACCGTCCCACATGTCAGCGTTTAAAGGCCAGCCATGCGAGAACGTTATGGCCGGGCCGGTGCCCCAATCCTTGTAATAAATCTGCGTTCCATCCGTGGTAGTGATGGTACTCATTTGACTCTCTCTTTCTGGTGATGAACACCCGCTAAATGTAGGTTGCAGACTTCTCGGAACGAGGCATGGCGCTGCTATGTTCCTTGGGGGATACGGAAGGCGGAATCCAGCTTGGATTAGACCGAGGCCCGGGCTCGAAGTTGATTGACTTAACGGATTCGGGAAATTCTATGGCTTAGTATCGGTGGCGTCAACAATCGTTGTCCTGAATCACCAGGTGCGAAGACGTCACGGGGCACAAGGCTGCGCACCAATACGAGTACCCGCAGACTTAAATAGTGCGCACAGTTTGCCTGAGGTTACGTTTCAGGTTGGCCCAGTCACGAGCGGTCCCGGTAAGAAATTCACAATAAATCCACTGCTCCGGTGTGCAAACGCGCCTAAAGCTTGGGGTTTTCGGAATAGGCACACGACCATTTGCACCCATCCCAATTCCTGAGTTAACCCCAAAAGCGTCCAGGCACACCGGTTGATACGAATTTCAGTGCCTCGAGAGTAAGCCTCAAGTTAAAACACATCCAAACTCAGATAGCGGAGGGTAAGCTTATGAAGCTTCTAAATGTCAGGAACTTTCTCATAGTCGGGGGGCTGGCGTTTATGGTCCTCATGGGCGCTTCGTACGAGGCTCGTGCCCAGGGACGTGGACGGGGCCAGTCAAAGTCGGACAAGAAATGCGCCAAGTTTGTGAACTGTCACGACGCCAGCGAAGGTCGCACGGATGGGCGTGGCCCACGCGGGGGCGCCGATGATAATGATGATCAAAACTGGAGACGCGACCGGCGTGATCGGGATGATGATGATCGGAACTGGAGACGTAACCGGCATGAACGCGATGACAGTGACCGGACCTGGAGACGCGACCGGGATGATCGGGACGTAAATAATTCCAGCGATCATCGAAGGCGCCGGAGACATCACCGCGACCGGGATGTGGAACGGAACGATAATACGCGCCATCGGAACCGGGACAGACGAGGAGATGAAATCCGGAGTCGCCGCGTCAGTTAGGTGCTCCAACTCATAATTGCGCCGCGCTTAGAAATGCTTGATTGAGACCAAGGCCTCCAAGGTGATGCGATCATGCGGTGCAACTACGAAGCTTTCTTGAAGTGTGTCAGCTTGTCAGTTACGAATAGCAGCAATACGTGCTCGAGGGAATAGTGGTGCTCCCGGCGCGATTCCAACGCGCGACCTTCCGCTTAGGAGGCGGACGCTCTATGCAACTGAGCTACGGGAGCAAGCGCGAAGCGCTGTGCTTGGTGCTTTGTACTTAGTACTTCGCCGTCGAAACGCTTCGCATGTTCTTTTTGCTGGGAACCAGCAAGACTGCAAGCAAACAACCCAACCACAAAATACAAAGGACCAAGTACAAAAGTACTCAAGATTGGTACTTGATCAGCGATCTTACATCATATCCAGCAAGTTTCTCGCGTCCCGGCAAAAACTCAAGCTCAACTACGAACACCAGGCCCGCGACTGTGCCACCGAGACCTTCGACGAGATTGCAAACTGCTTTTGCCGTGCCACCCGTTGCGAGTAAGTCGTCAGCGATGATGACGCGATGTCCATTGCCGACTGCATCACGATGGATTTCAAGGGTGTCCTGTCCGTATTCCAGGTCGTACGAAATGGAAGCGCACTCGGCTGGCAGTTTCTTGGGCTTGCGCACTGGAACAAAGCCGGCATTCAGGTGATATGCGAGTGCCGGCGCGAAAATGAAACCGCGCGCCTCAACACCAATCACTGTGTCTACCTTGGTACCGTCATACTCTTTAGCAAGAGCATCGACTGTGTTTCGTAAACCTTCGGGATGTTTGAGGAGAGTTGTAATGTCGTAAAAGTTAATGCCGGGCTTGGGGAAGTCCGGCACTTCGCGGATTAATTGTTTTAGATGGTCCATTTTCTAAAAGGTACGTTGCTAGTTTCGTTAAGCTAGATCAAATCAGAAATTCAGATTCCAAATTCCAGATTCCAAATTCAAGAACAAAGTTCAAAGCACAAAGTACAAAGTACAAAGTACCGAGCACAAACTCCTTATCGCTCAATCCTAAAACTGGCAAAACTTCCCGTCGGATCGAGGCTGATTTCCTCAACCCGATCCACGCGCGACCATTGTGGACCAGTTACGAGATCGTTCTTAAACTCTTCGACTTCGTTCGCGGCCCCTTCCGCGATTACTTCGACACTGCCGTCAGCGCAATTGCGCACGTGGCCCAACACCTGATGGCGCGCCGCAGCGCGTTGCGCAAAGAACCGGTAACCCACCCCTTGCACATCACCGGTGATGAGAAATTTTCGCGCTACCTGCATTCCTACATGCACTTGACGATTCTGCCGCGCCCGCCGCGTGTGAGGGTGTACGTGTCCACCTGCTCAGTAGGATTGGTGAGGCTGACTGTTAAAGTCATCTTGTCGCCGGTCACGGTGCCAGTGTAAATCGCAGCCCGCCCATTGCGGATTTCGTCCTCACGAATCGGACCTCCGTGCTCACGATTGTGAGTACCGCGCCATGAGAAGCGGCCTTTACTGTCGAGGTAGAAGGGACCCTTGATGGTGCCGTTCGCACAGTCGTACTGGATCGTTGCCGACTGAGAATCGAACTCAATGACAATGTGGGGTCCGCCCCAGGAGCCGGTGGTTAAGCGCTTCCGCGACTTCGCGATTCCGATAGAACCCAGCACCAGGAGCACGATGGTGGCGACTAAGAATTTGTTTGGGTGCATAACGCCCGTTATTGTAGCGAAGGTTTGGGAAAACTGGCTAACGCGGCGTATTTTCGGGCTCCGCGAGGTTCGACAGCGAGTCGTGAAAATTGTGTCTGAACTGTAAATTAATCCCGGCGGACTTGTTTTCCGCCTGGCAGTTCGTGGTATCTTAGGACATTCCTGCCCTGTAATCTCACTGGCCAAAATCGGCTCGAGCTCTGTCTAGCGAGGTAAATATGTCAGCTACCGTCGCGGCTAAAATTGCCCCAACCATTCTTTTAATCGAAGATTACAAGGACACACGAGATCTCCTCTCCGTCATGCTGCAACGACATGGCTATCAGGTTATCGAAGCGGAGGATGGACTCGAAGGTCTATTGAAAGCCGGTTGGCTTTATCCGGATTTGATTCTCATGGATCTATCGCTCCCGGAAATGGACGGCGTCGAAGTTGCCCGGCGCATCCATTCGCAGGCGAAACTTTCGCAAGTGCCAATCTTCGTGGTAAGTGCGTATCTCACCAAGGACGTCGTTGAAGACGTGCGCTCGGTTGGCTGCGTCGAAGTGTTTCCGAAACCGTTCAACGCAGAGACTCTCCTGAGCCGGATCAACGATCGACTTGGCGAAGGTGTAAAGACGCGCGTCTGACGTCCCGGGTCTTCTTTCCAGCACATTGGGATCCTAAGCTTAGAATTCCACGTGGACAAGTTGTC
>JADMIO010928627.1_pt1 | contig 28209 bp, 18 predicted proteins | sample 8958161 | NCBI WGS metagenome assembly JADMIO01 (sample SAMN16585339, study PRJNA669376) | soil metagenome | isolation source: Crop rotation soil | place: USA: Cullars Rotation, Alabama | collected 2011 | reverse complement strand
CGAGCCGAACCGCGCCGGCAAGTCGCCGTTGAAAGCGCCAGAACTGCGCGGCGAAAAAGAGCGCGACGGCCGCAGCGCCGCCGAACCATATCACGCCGAGCCAGGCGCCGCGGGAAAGCCGCTCGGGCGGAGGCGGAGGCGGAGGCGTCGCCGCCGGCCTGACGGCCGCTGGCGCGGCGGCGGGGACCGCCGGAACCGGCCGGACCGAGGCGCCGGCCTCGCGCGTTGGCGGCAACGGCGTCCTCGCCTGACGGGATTCCGTTTCCCCCAGCGCCGCGGCAGGAGTAGGTCCCCGTTCCCAGCGCACCCAGTTGAACACGCTCACGCGTGTCTCTGGCAGCGCCGGCACGATCAGCCGCGCAATTACCAGCAGCCACAGCCCGTAACGCCATCCCGCCGTCAGACGCCGGCCGAGCGTCGCCTGCACGAGGAGGAGCACGCCGACGAGGACCGACGCCTGCCACGAAGTCTTCCAGATCCAGTCAAACGTCGGCGCGAGCCAGGTGGGGGCGGGCATGGTTCAGTCCTCGAGTTTCTCCGCGATGCGCTTCAGCTCCTCGATCTCCGCCTTCGAGAGCTTCTTCTGTTTCGCGAAGTGCGCCATCATCATCGCCAGCGACCCATCGAAGACGCGATCGATGAACGAAGCGCTCTCCGCGTGCACACACTCCTCCTCTTTCAACGCCGGCGAATAGAGATAGAGGTTTTTGTAGAGCTCGTATGTGACCGCCTTCTTGTTCAGCAGACGGTTGAGCAGCGTCTTCACCGTCCGGTGACTCCACTTCTCGGTCTTGGCCAGCGCCTCGGCCAAGTCGTAAGCCGGCTGCGGCGACTGCCGCCAGAGCAGCTTCATGATTTTCCATTCAGCGTCGGAGAGCGTGGGTTTGTCAGGCATGGCAACGAATGGATTAGAGGTGTAGCCATAGTGACAACATATGTTGTCACTTAGTGTCAATCTATTTCCATCCGAACGTGCGCCGTTCCGAAACGCAGGCGAAAACCCATCGGTGGACCGTGCACTCCGTGCGGTCAATCCTCTCGCCGCCGGCAACCGCGCGCCGAGTGCGCGGCCCACCCTGTACTGCGAGTTGGCTCAGTGAATCTTCACATACGCCCACACCGCCCGGTGGTCGCTGCCGAAGTACGTGCTGCGTTTCGGCGTGAGCGCGAAGCCGCCGGCGACCTCGGTGGCGTTGGAGTCCCAGTCCCACCACGTGTGATCGAGCTTGGCCCCGTTGGCATCGAGCGTGGCGTCCGACATCGTGCCCCAGTTCGACGCGATGGTGTTCTCGCTGCCCGAGTCCGCATAGGTCGCATCAAAGGTCGCGTTGGCCGCCGTCGAGTTGTCGATGCAGATGATCCGCGAGACGTTGAAATTGCCCGACATGCCCGGATTGCCGACCGCGCCATTGAGAATCCAGTTTTTCAGCGTGTTCGCCTCGTTGATCCGATCCTGATCGGTCACGGCGTGCCCGTTGAGCATCGCGCCGTCCCACGCGAGCTTGGCGGTGAAGACGCCGAACGTTTCCCACGTGCCGTCGCGCGCGTGCCGGAACAAGCGCCCCGCGCCCTTCAGCACGTAGGCGTTGTCGAGCGTGTCGAGCACGACCTCGCCGAGGCTGCCGAGGTCGACCGCGAGATCCGTTCGCCAGAAAAAGCCAATGCCGCTCGTGCTGTTCACGCCCTGCGGCACACGAACGTACGACCACGTCGCGCCGGTCTGCGTGTTCAAATTGCTCTGCAGCGTCGTCGCGGCCGTGTCCGTCACGAGCTCCTGCGCGCCAATCACCGCAATCGGCGGATACCAGTTGTAGAGCGTGGGCGGCACCTGCGCGACCCACTGTGCGAACGCGAGCGACGTGCCGTAGTTCACGGTCGTGTGATCGTTCACGTCGTACTTGCCGCCCCCATACAGGTTCGCCGTCGCCACGTTCACGCAGTCGTAGAGCCAGCAGTGCAAGCCATCGACCGCGGCGTTCGTGCCGCCGCTGCTGCGCCAGAAATACACCGTGTCCGACGCGCCCGCGCCCGTCGACCACGACGCGACGTTGTTCGCGATCGTCGTCACATCATTCACCACTACGGTGAACGTGCCGGTGTAGGTGTTCACGTAGCAGTCGAACTTGTACCAGGTGTTCGCCGTGATCGTGCCGCCGGAATTGACCCACGCGCCGTTCGAGTAGTATCCGAGCTGCTCGCCGTGAAAACCGAAACCGGCCGAGCGCGTCGCGGTGTCCGTGCCCCGCTGGAGCGCACACCAGAAATCGCCGGTCGTCGCCGGACTCCCGTGCAACATCGCGACCTGGATCCGGAAGTGGTGGCTGGGCGAGTTCGTCCCGATGTTATGGTAGGCCGAACGGCCGTACGTGCCCTTCCAACACAGCGCCTGCGTGCCTTGATAAATCGGAATGCCGGTCGCGCCCGAGGTCGGCGCCACGCCGCCCGAAGGATAGGTGCCGGGCGGTCCGGCCCAGACCTGGTAGGAGCTCGGCGTGGTGTCGCTCGTGATCCAGCCGGTGGTGCCGGAGTGATCGTTCACGTAGTACGACGGGCTCGAGGTGAAGCCCATCGGCGTTTCGAAGCCGCTGTAGTAATCAGCGAACGAATACGGGGCGATGCCCGCCACCAGGGCGAGGAGGAGCGTCCGGCGCCGGCCGACGCGCGCATAGGATCCAGCGAGGAATCGGGGAGATGACATGGGGAGGTTTCACGGGGGCCGCTGGACCGCGGGATTCTAGCAAACAAACCGCGAAACGCCACCGCTGGGCATCGATTTCCGGCGCCGACGCGACGGCGCGCGTAACGGCGTGGACCGCGGAACCCGCCGCTCACGTCGACCAGTTACCGCAACCATTCCACCAACGGAAGCTGCAAGCGGCGAATCTCGGCCACCGCCAGCTCCGCCACGCGTCGCGCTCCTTCGGCGCAATAGTGCGTGTCGTCGTGGGACCCATTTGGATACGAATCATACCGGCCCGGCGGCAAGTACAGGTGGAGTGCCTTTGATCCCTCGACGCCGAGGCTCTTCTCCAACGCCACCGTGCGCTCGAACATCTCCAGCAAGGGCACCCGCTCGGCCGCGGCGATCTCCCGAGTGACGATCACGTACTCCGATGCCGATTCGGCCCAGCGCCCCTGCGCATCCCAACGGCGGTGCGCCACGGAAGTCGCGAGAATCGGCGTGGCGCCCTTCGCGCGCGTCTCCGCGATGAAGCGTTTCAGGTTTTCCGCAAACTCCCCGCGCGGCGCGGTGTGGCGCGCAGGATCGCTGGCCGCGTCGTTCGTGCCGAAGCACGCGATCAGGAAATCACCGGCGCGGACATCGTTGATGACGCCCGTCCAGAGGCCCTGGTCGATGAAGCTCTTGCTGCTCCGGCCACTGCGCGCGCGATTATCGATCTGCGCGGCGTGCTGGAAAAACTCGGGCAGCTTCTGCCCCCAGCCAACGACCGGCCGCTCCGGGGGAAACGTCGCAAGGGTGGAACCGCCGATGAGAAACAACGTCGGGAGCCGCGGCTCCGCGGCCGTGACCAACGCCGCGAATGGAAGCGCCAGTGCGCCGAGGAGAATCAGCCGTCGACGGAGCATGCGATCTCACCGCCCACGCACGGGAGTCAGGCGGATGCCGCGCACATCGGCCAGTTCCTGCTTCAACGGCCCGTCGGGGCGCAGGATGATGCGATTCACGCCCGCCTGCAGCGTGAGCCGCCCCGCGGGCTGTTCGCGAAAATGGTCATAGTCGCCCGTCGAAGGCACTTCGCCGCGCGTCCGGCTGCCCTCGGTTTCCACGACGAAGAAATCGCCGGCCGACGCGTCGTCGGCCGCGAGGTTCACCGCGACCTCGAACGCGCCGCCGGCCGTCACTTCGACGCGCCATTCCGCCACGTCGTCGATCACCGTCCAAGGCGCGAGCGCATCGAACACCGGACGGTAGCCGAGCTTCTGACCGTAGATCGTCGCTTTGCTGGCCGGCAAAATGATTTCGCCGGACGGCGACGGCGTGAGCACGGCGGTGACGGCGCGCATCGCGGCGGCCGGCGAGCCGGCGATCGCGCCGAGCTCGTCCGCCGTCCACGGCAACGTGCGCCCGGAGGTGGCGCGATGCACCGAGCCCACGAGCGCGGGCTCGACGGGTGCGGCGGAGTTTCCCCAAGCGCGACGGATGTAGCTCAGCACCGCCGCGATTTTTTCGTCGTCGAGCGCGCCCGCGGCGCCGAGGCCAGGCATCGCGAGATTCCATGTCTGATTGTTCACCGTCACCGGCCCGTAAAGGCCGTGCAGCAATATCCGCGCGAGGCGTTCCGGCGGCCCGGTGACCCAATCGCTTCCAGCGAGCGGCGGCGCGAGCGAGGGCGCGCCGCGGCCATTCGGCTGGTGACACGGCGCGCAGAGACTCGTGAACACGACACGGCCGGCTTCGATGCGCTCAGTTTGCTCCGGCGATAGCGCGTCGTCCGGCGCGCCGTCCAATGCGATGCGTCGGGCACCGGGCCACGTGAACAAGTCCAGGAGACCATAGGCACGCTGGCGCATCGCGAGATCGGGTCCGCGCGCCAGGGTGAGGAGCACGGTGGGCTCGCGCGCGAGGGCGACCGGCCGGCCGTAACGCCGCGCGGCCGTCACGAATCCGTTGACCGCGTCCAGCAGCACCGCGCGCTGCCAGCCGCCCGTGCCGCGCGCCGCCGCGATGGCGTCGAAGATGCCGGAGGCACGCTCGGCGTCGGCCGCTTCGAGCACGCAGTGCACCGTGAGCTCGATGAGCTTCTCCTCCGCGTCACCGCGCGAAACCCGCTCGCGCGACTCGGCCAGCAGCAGGCGGAGAAACTCCAGCTCGCGATCCTGCAAGCCAGTCAGCGCGGCGATGCGGAAGAGTGAATCGGTTCCGCTGCGCGCGAGGCGCACCAGAACAGGCAACGCGGCGGGCGACGTCAGCGAGCTTGCCGTCAACGTCGCCTGCAGCCGCACGTTTTCGCTCGTGTCGTCCGCCGCCGCATCGAGCCGCGCGATTAACCGGGCCTGCTGTTTCCCATCGAAGCCGGATGCGCAGAGCCGAAACGCCGCCGCGCGTACGCGCTCGTCGGAATCATCGAGGGCGGCGAATTTCGTTGCGCGATCGAGCGCGGCGAGGCCGTCGAGTGTCCAGAGGGCATGCAGGCGCCCGAGCGGATTTTTTCCGTGCAACGCCAATTCCGCGAGCAATGCCTTCGACGCGGGATCGCGTTGCTCAACCAGAAGTCGCTGCGCAGTCAATCGCCACCAGCCGGTCGCGTCGCTCAGATGTTGCACGAGCTCCGCCGTGCTCGCGCGACTGAGGCCCGGCGGCTTCCGCTCGATCGGATGGTCGGCGCGAACGACGCGGTAGATGCGGCCCATGTCCCGGCCGGTGTCGAGCTGGCGGTCGCGCACCTGATCGCTGATCCAGGGCACCATGAAAATCGCATGCTCGATGATGCCGTGATACATGTCGGCGAGGTAGAGCGCGCCGTCGGGGCCGACGCGGGCATTCACGGGACGGAAACGTTCGTCGGTTGACGCGAGAAATTCCTGCTCGTCCGGATAAAACCGTGTCGCGTTCGGCCGGATGCCCGGCGTGAGCTTCAATCGACCGACGAGATTCCCGCCGGCCTCGGGCACGAAGACGTTGCCGCGCGCGTCGTCGCCAAGCTGATCGCCGTCGTAGTAACACGAGCCCGACGCGATCGTGTAGGTGCGCAGGCGGCCGTCGTCGCGAAGCTCCATCGCGCCGAGCGTGATGCCCGGCGTGACGCGAATGGGAAACACGATCTTCGCGTCGCGGGCGATGTTGACGTCGATGCCCGCGAAGCCGCGACCCTCGCGCGCGGCGATCGCGGCGAGGTGGCGGTTGCGCACGACGAATTCGCCCGGGATGAGGTCGGCGTAGAGCGGGCCGCTCTCGTGACACGTGATGAAGCGACCCGTCTCGTCGAACGACACGCCGAACTGCCCGCTGTGCGGCATCGGTTCCTCGATCAGCTTGCCGTCGATCCAGCGATGGCGGCTGGTGGCGTCGGCATTGTGCAGCCAGTTGTCGATCCCGTAGCGCAGGCCATTGCCGGTGTGCTGGGGATTGCCGGCGACCCCGAGCGTGCCGACCGCGGTGCGCCGGTCGCAGCGGAGATCGCCGTCCGTGTCCTCGCAAAACCAAATCTTCGGCGGCTCGTGCACGAGCACGCCGCCTTTCACGAAAGAGAGCGAGCGCGGCATCACCAGCTTGTCGAGAAACACCGTGCTCTTGTCGGCGCGTCCGTCGCCATCGGTATCCTCGAGCACCACGATACGACAGATCGGATCACCCTCGCCCGTGCCCTTGATGTCGCGCATGTAGCCCTGGTATTCGACGACCCAGATGCGTCCGTCGGGATCGAATTCGAACGCGATCGGGTTCTGCACCATCGGTTCGGCGGCGACGAGCTCGAGCCGATATCCCGGCGCGACGCGAAACGTCTTCAGCGCCTCCTCCGGCGACAGCGGCGGCGCGGGCGGCACGTTGAGCCGCTGCAGCATCTCCGCGCCCTTCTCCCACTGCGCGCGGCCCGTGAGCATCGACGGCGGCCGCGCGCGCGGACGCTCGGCGGGCACGGATTGCGCGTGGGCCACCGCGGCGACGACGACCGCGCACCAGAGCGTGCGCACGGCTCAGAAACGCGCCTGCACGCCGCCGGTAATCGAGCGCGGGAAAAGGTTCGTCTGGTTGCGGCGATCTTCGCGGTAAAGCCCCTGGTAGCGACCGCGGTTTTCGCGGTTCAGATTAATCACATCGACGAAGAGATTGAAGTTCCGCGTGACATTGAAGCGCGCGAAGCCGTCCCATTGCTTGCGCTCGCCGATGAATTCGCTCGAGCCGGGATCGCCGGTGTTGAGCGAGGAGAGATAGGCGCTCGCGTAGTTGCACATCAGGCGAAGGTCCCAGCGGCCATAGGTGTACGTCAGACCGAAGTTTCCCGAGTGCGGGCGCAGGCCGATCAGCGTGTTCTTGATCGGCAGCTTCGTCGTCACGATGCCGTTGTAATCGCCTTCGCTGGTGAGCACGGTCCAGTTACCCATGATGCCGAAGCCGCGGAACAGCCCGGGCAGGAAACTGAGCTGTTCCGAGTAATTGAACTCGGCGCCTTTCACGATGCCGGTGCCGGTGTTCGTCCGCGTCGTTCCGATGTAGCCCACGTACTGGCTGAGGTTGAGCCCGTATTCGCTGCCGGTGACGGTGAAAGTCCGCGTCACGACATAGTCGCGGATTTCCTTGCGGAAGACGCCGACGGAAAAAACGCCGACTGGCTCGAAGTAATACTCCGCGCTCAAATCGTAATTGTGCGACATCTGCGGCTTCAGTGCGGGATTCGAGAACGAGACCGTCGCCGCCGAATCGTTCACCGTGAAGCGTCCGACCAAATCGGAGAGTCGCGGGCGGCCAATCGTCGTCGAGTAGTTCGCCCGCAACGTCAGATGGTGGATCGGCTCGTAGCGAAACTGGACGTTCGGGAACCACGTCGAGTAATCCGAGTCGACCGTCCGGAAGGCTCCGTAGCGCGCTTCCGCCGTGCCGGTGGTCTTGTCGAAGCGTGACGTGATCGACGTGCGTGTCTGTTCGTAGCGCAGGCCGAGCGTGCTTCGCAGATTGGGCAGCAGGGCGATTTCGCTCTGGAAATAACCCGCCGGGATCGTTTCCCGCGTTCGCCAGTCGTTGAGCAGGGAATTCGTGACCGAGGCATCGAGCGTCGCGGGAGTGTTGGGAAACACGGCTGGGTTGTAGGCGAACTTCAGCGCCGGGCGATTGGCCGCGCCGCCAGGCAGGAAGCTGACGCCGGCGTCGTTGAACATCGCCCACGTGTTGATCAGCGGCGTGGCCGGATAACGGCCATTGAGCCAACCGTGCGTGAAGTTGAACACGCGATAACGGCTGTAGTCGCCGGCGGCCGTCGTGCCGTCGAGCTCGTCGTAATCGCGGCTGCGCTCCTGCTGCCGTACCTTGGCGCCGAGCTTGATTTTGATCGGCAGCCACGCGCTGCGAAAATTCCGCGACGCATCGAGCTTCGCGCTCATGATCTTGTCGGACGCGTCCTCGTGGCTCGCCGTGAGGTTGACCGACGCCATGTTCTTGAAGTCGTCGTTCGGCGGCGGAACGCCCCCGGTGAAGGTCAGCGTCGGAAACTCCTTCGAGTTCGTGCGATCGTAGATCATCGTGAAGTTGTTGTTGCTGACGGCGCCGGCGTGGACGCGGTTCAGCGGGCGCTGCGAATCGTCCCATGACGCGCCCCAGTCGAGCTGCACTTCGCCAAGCCGGTGCTTGCCGTTCGCCTGCAACTGCCACGTGTCGTACGGCGTGTAGCGGAAATCGCGGTTCGAGTTGTAGCGTACCCGGCTGAACACCCAGCGATCCGCCGTCGTCGAGGGATCGAGCGTGGCGCTGTTGGTGTAGCCGGGGCGGTCCTGCTCCATCACGTTGCGGAAACGGGTGAAGCTCGCGGTGAGGCTGAGCGACGAGGTGTCCGAGAGCTTGTAGTCGAACTTCCCATGCAGCCCCGCGCGCTTGTTCATGTGATATTCCTGATCGGCATATTGCACGCGACGCGGCGACGTCGGGCTCTTGTAGTCCCACGGGCCGTTGAAATCGGCGCGGATCGTATCGAGGCCGTCGCCCACCTCCTGGTAATTGCCGGTGATCGCGAGGCCGAGCTTCCGGCCGAAGACGGTGAAGACATCGGAGTAGTCGAGCGACACCGAGGGGAAGATCATTTTGTGGCTGCCGGAGGGATCGAGGTATCGGCCCATCGTATCGTTGTAGGCGCCGGAAGCGTTGAGAATAATCCGCCGGCCGCTGCGATCGAAGCCGCTGCGCGTGCGGAGATTCACGACGCCGCCGACGGAATCGGAATCCATGTCCGCGGTGGGCGTCTTGATCACCTCGACGCTCTCGATGAAATCGGCCGGCATGCCGCTCACGAGCTGCGAGCGATCGCCAGGGTTGGCGCTGGCGGAGCGATTGCCGTCCATCGTGACGGTGGTGAATTCCGGCGCGAGCCCGCGGACATTCACGCCGTCGACGGCGGAGCCGCCGTATTCACCGACCACGCCTGGGAGACGCTGGAGGAAGCTGCCGAGATCACCCTTCGCGATGTTGCCATAGGCGTCGGTCGAGATCGAGTTGACGAGAATGAGCGATTTTTCCTGCCGCGCGATCGCCGCGGCGTTGCCTTCGCGGATGGCGGTCACGGCGTAAGGCTGCATCGAATAGAGCGTGGCGGTCAGCTTGATCTCCTTGAAGACCACGGCGCCGGAAGCGACCTCGGCTGTGACCGTCTGTTCATCGAGGCCAGGGTAACGGACGACGATCGCCACCGAACCGGCCGACACGCCATCGAGCGAAAACGTGCCGTCGCGCTCCGTGTAGGTCGAACGCACATCGCCGGCGAGCTGGACCGTGGCGCCTTCAAGGCTCTGACCCGTGGCGGAATTGGAAACGCGCCCGCGCACCGTCGCCGTGCCGTTGCGCGCGACTGTCGACTCGGTCGCGGTCGCCGGACGCGACGCGGCTGAGGTGGATTGGGTCGAGGCAACCTGTCGGGGCCGCACCGCGAGCGCGCCGGTGCGCTCCTCCTGCAGCGCCTGGAGGCTCGTGCCCGCCAGCATGCGGTTGCTCGCTTCGAGCGCGGTGAATTCCCCTTGGACGGCCTGCGTGCGCACGCCACGCACAATCTCGGCGGAGAAGAGAATCTCGCGATGCGCAGCCTCGGAGAGCTGGCGCAGCGTCGTCGCGGCGTCGCCGGCGGGCAGGTTGAAGCTTTGTTTCTCGGTTTCGGCGGCGCGACCGGCGGAGAGGAAAAGGACGACGCTGGCGAGCAAAGCGGAGAGGAAACGTGGTTTCATGGGGTCGGGTGGGAGCGTGGGCTCTCCGTCGGAGACGAACGGCGGGATTTTTCCCGTAACGCGTCCGGCAAAAATTTTTGCCCACCCCGGCGCCTACGGCGGCGGCAGCAGCACTGTCACCTCCGCGCCGCGCGCCTCGGAACGAATCCCCATCGTCAGATTCAACAGGCTCACGAAACCCTCCACGTTGTCGGCGCGAAACGTGCCACCAATGCGTTTGCCGGCCAGACTCGGATCACCCAGCACGAGCTGGTGCGGATTGTGGCGATTGAATTCGTCCACCGCCTCCGCGAGCGGCGTCTCATAAAATTGAAATCGCGGCGCCTGCCAGCCCAGCGCGTCCTTGATCTGCTCCGCCGTCACCGCGGTGACTTCCGGGCCGGGCGCCGAAGCCGCCAGCGACACGACGGCGCGATGGCTGGCCGGCACGTCCCGCGCGGACGGTGACTCGACGGCCGGCTGGCCGATCGTCGCAGGGGATTCGACGCGCACCCTGCCCTCCGTCACGAGCACGTCGACCGTCCCGGCATCGAGTCGTACCGCGAACACGGTGCCGACCGCGCGCACCGCGACGCCGCCCGCCTCGACGATGAAGGGCCGCGCCGCGTCCTTCGCCACCGTGAAATAGCCCTCGCCGCCCATCAGCCGCACGCGTCGCTCCGCCGCCGAAAACGCAATTTCGATTCGGCTGCCATCCCGCAGCTCCACGACGGAGCCGTCGGCGAGGGCCTGGCGTTCGTTGACCCGCAGGAAGCTCGTCGTCGGGCGCGCCGCCTCCGGTGCGCGACGCGGCCAGAGCAACACGCCGAAAACCAGCAGCGCCGCGAGTGCGGCGAGCGGTGCGACGCGCTGCCAGGCGCCGCGACGCGGACGCGCGAAAAGATCCGGATTCGGCTCGCTGCTCGTCGCTGGCTGCCAGCGCGCGAGCTGCTGCAGGCGGCGCGCGGTCGCCTCGTGGCGCGCGATGAGGCCCGCATGCCGCGCGTCCCCCGCGAGCCACTGCAGGTAATCGTCCTGCTCGCCGGCGGTGAGTCCGCGATCGCGACGGGCGAGCCAGTCGGCTGCCTGTTGATCGGCGGTGCGCGCGTCGAAAGCGTGAGGACGTTGATCAGGCATGAGAGGAGCGATGGCGCGTCACGGCAGGCCGTGTTTCGCAAAATATTCCGTGCAGCGCCGGTAGCCCTTGCCCATCTGGCGCTCGACGGTGTTTTCACTGATGCCGAGGCGCGCGGCGATGTCGCGCTGCGAAAGCCCGTACGCCATGCGCAGCGTGAAAACCTGGCGGCAGCGTTCGGGCAGACTCTGGATCGCCTGTCTCAAAAGCTCGAACTCCTCGTTTTGGATGACGGCGGCGGTGACATCGGGATCGCTGGTGGAGACGAACGACTCGGCATTCTCCGTCATCGGCTCGAACGACACCACGCTCTGCCGCCGGGTCGCGTCGAGCGCGAGATTGCGCGCCACGACGTAGAGAAACGCCTTCGGTGAATCGACCCGCGCCGTCTCCCGGGCATTCAGCACCCGCACGAAACTCTCCTGCACGATGTCGTCCACGTCCGGCAGTCGTGGAAATTGTCCCAGGAGAAATGCCCGCAAGGCCGGTCCGTGCGGCTGCAGCTCCGCGGCGAACCAGCGGGCCTGCTCTGGGTTGGAGGGCGGCATGGCGCGACAAGCGCACAATCCGCACCGGCGAACCGCAAGCGCGGAGAAATATTTTTGCGCACCGTGACGGAATTCGCGCGCTGCTTCGTCTCGGCTCCCATGGCTTGGAAATTCTTTCCGCGCTGGCGAATCGCGCTGCGTCGGTGCCTCGGTGGGGTGTTCGGCTGGGCGCTGCTGGCCGGGATGCCCGCCGCGGAAAACTCGCGGCGCACCTACGAGCTTCCCGCCGGCGACGCCGCGACGATGTTGCGCGAGCTCTCCGCGATCTCGGGACGCGAGATCCTCTTCGCCGCCGACGCCGTGCGTGGCGTCCGCACCAACGCGCTCCGCGGCAGCTTCACTCCGTTCGAGGCGGTGAACCGGCTGCTCGCGGGCACGACGCTCTCCGTTGTGCAGGACGAGAAAACCGGTGCGCTCGCGGTGCGCCGCGAAAGGCGCCCACCGTCCCCGAAGCCGCGGTCATCGGCCGACAAGTAATCTGATGGGAGCACGCGGTGTCCAGGCCACGGGTGAATCGCGCCGTGGGGGGCTCGCACCCGTGTGGTGATCGAAGCGGATCCGTTTCGCGGCCTCACGCTGTCGCGTGCGCTGGATTGAATTGCGCCTGCGCTTGCCGCCCGCGCCATCTTCCCCTTCCGTCGCGCGCATGCCCACTGCCTCGCTCGCCGGCCGGAACGTCGTTCGCTGGGGGATTCTCGGCTGCGGCGACGTCACGGAAGTGAAGAGCGGCCCGGGTTTCCAAAAAGCCGCGCGTTCGCAACTGGTCGCCGTCATGCGGCGCAACGGCGCGCTCGCGCAGGACTACGCGCGGCGTCACGGCGTGCCGCGCTGGTACGACGACGCCCGCGCATTGGTCAACGATCCCGAGGTCGACGCGGTGTACGTCGCCACGCCGCCAGGCGCGCATCTCGAGGGCGTGCTGCTCGCCGCTGCCGCGGGGAAACCGGTTTATGTGGAAAAACCGATGGCGCGCCACACGCCCGAATGCGATGCAATGATCGCAGCCTGCGCCCGCGCGGCGCAGAAATTGTTCGTCGCCTATTATCGTCGGGCCATGCCGCGCTTCGTCCGCGTGAAGGAATTGCTCGACGGCGGCGCGATCGGCGCGCTGACCGCTGTCTCGTATCGGCTGACCACCCCGAGTCCGCCCAACTTCGATCCGACGAAAAAAACCTGGCGCCTCGACGCCACGGATTCGGGCGGCGGACTGTTTCTCGATGTCGGCTCGCATGCGCTCGACCTGATCGATTTCTACTGCGGCCCGCTGCCGCTCGCGAGCGTGCATGGCGAGGCGGCCCGGCTCGCGGCGGATAGCGGCGTCGAAGATGCGGTGACGATGACGTTTCGCACCGCCGCCGGCGTGCCAGGCGCGGCCCTGTTCAATTTCGCGAGCACGGTCCGCGAAGATGTGATGGAGCTGACCGGCACGAAGGGCCGAATCACCTTCGGCGTGTACAATCACGAGCGGGTGAAGGTGGAGACGGCCGACGATCCGCCGACCTACTTCGAATATCCGGTACCCCAGCACATCGCGCAGGATCTCATCCAGACGGTCGTCGACGATCTGCTGGGCCGCGGTCGTTGTCCGAGCACGGGTGAAAGCGGTCGCCGCACGAGCGCCGTGATGGATCGCGCACTGGAAGGCTATTACAGCGGCCGCGCGGATGCGTTCTGGACGCGGCCGCAGGGATGGTCTGGGAATTCGCAACGGTAGCGGCGAGGTCCCCATCGCCATGGCCTTCGAGATGGCGGCTGGGACAAGCGCCGCTACCCAAAGGCAATTATCAATCTCCTCCCATGAACAAACTCCACGGCAAACGCGCCCTCATCACAGCGGGCGCGCAAGGCATCGGACTCGCCATCAGTGAACAGTTGCTGGAGGCCGGCTGCGATCTGGTGATCCATTATCGTTCGAGCGCCGACGCCGCGCGCACGCTGGCCGAAAAGGCCCGCACGCTCGGCCGGCGCTGCGCGGTGATCAGCGCCGATCTGACCGAGACCGAAGAGTGCGATCGCCTCGTGGGCAGCGCGCTCGAGTTTCTGGGTGGACTCGACATCCTGATCAACAACGCCGGCTCGCTCATTGCGCGCCGGACGTTCGCGGCCGCGGATGACGCGTTCTGGGCGGAGACGATGTCCCTCAATCTCGGCAGCGTGCGGCGCGTCACGCGCGCGGCCGCCCCGCACCTCGCGAAAGCCGCCCAGACGGGCGGGGGCGCGAGCATCGTCAACCTTTCCTCGCTCGCCGGGCGCAAGGGCGGGCATGCCGGCTCGCTCGCGTATGCGACATCGAAGGGCGCAATTCTCACCTTCACGCGCGCGCTCGCGACCGAACTGGGTCCGCAGGGCATTCGCGTCAACGCGCTCGCGCCCGGTTTCATCATGGGCACGAGCTTTCACAACACGCACACCAGTCCCGAATCGGCTCGCGCCACGGTGGCAACGATCCCCATCGGTCGCGCCGGCACCGCGGCGGATGTGGCGCGCGCGGCGGTTTTTTTCGCGGCCGAATACGATGGCTTCATCACCGGTGCCACGCTCGACATCAACGGTGGCGTGTACACGTGCTGAGCCGATTCGATCGTGCATAACGAAACCAATCGGTGGCCCGTGCACTCCGTGCGCGGGCATTCGCCCGTCCTTCCTACCGGCCGCGCGGAGTCCACGGCCCACTTTCTAACGCAGGGAAGGGCGTGAGATTCGCGGATAAAGTCATCTGGATCACCGGCGCCTCCTCCGGCATCGGTGAAGCGATGGCCTACGCCTTCGCCCGCGAAGGCGCGCGGCTCGTGTTGTCGAGCCGGCGGCCGGAGGAGCTCGAACGCGTGCGGCACGCGTGCGCTCGCTCCGACGAACACATCGCCGTCCCGCTCGATCTCGCGCGCAGCGGAACCTTTCCGAGCACCGTGGCCGATGTGCTCGCGCGCTGCGGCCGCATCGACGTGCTGGTCAACAATGGCGGTGTGACCCAGCGCTCGCTCGCCCTCGATGCGACCGAAGAGACCGAGCGCGCGATGATGGAGGTCGACTACTTCGGGCACGTCGCGTTGACGAAAGCCGTGCTACCCTCGATGCGCGCGCGGCGCAGCGGTCACGTGGTCGTCGTCAGCAGTGTGATGGGCTACCTCGGCACGCCCGGGCGCTCGACGTACGCGGCGGCGAAGCACGCGCTGCATGGTTATTTCGATTCGCTGCGGGCCGAGCTCTGGCGCGAAGCCATCGCCGTGACGATCGCCTGTCCTGGATACGTTCGCACAGCGGCCTCACGGAACGCGCTCGGTCCGCGCGGTGAAAAACACGGACGCACCGACGCCACCCACCAGCGCGGCATCGCCCCTGAAAAATGCGCCGCCGCCATCGTCCGCGCCGTCGCCCGCCGCCGCGAGGAGATCGTCGTCGGCGGCTGGGAAGTCGGCGGGTACTATCTGAAGCGCTTCACGCCATGGCTGGTGTCGCGAATCGTGCGGCGAATGACGTTTTCGGTGTATGGAAAGTAGGTCAGGTCTCCGACGTCGGAGACCTGACCCGTCGTGTCACGTATTACGTGACACTTATGGGCGCGTCTCTAGAGGCAAAGCGACGAATCGCGGCCCCCGATCCTCGCCCGAGCGCGCGGGCGAACACGTTGATCAGTTCCCTCGGGATCGTGGAGCGACATCGCCGTTGACCAGCCGCCGCCTGGCGTTGATTGCTTGAGCGCGAGCATGAGCCAGACCACCCCGAAGCTCGACGACCTGCGCATCGACCGCCCGACCCGCGCGGCTCCGCGTTCGCGTTTGCCCTGGTTCCTCGCGCTGGCCGTGCTCGCCGTCCTCGTTGCCGCGTGGTGGCTCCGGCGCGCGCCCGCGGGGATCGAGGTGCGTACGGTCGCAGCCCGCGAGGCGGGCGGCGGCTCGACGGCGAGCCAGACCGTGCTCAACGCATCCGGCTACGTCGTCGCGCGGCGCGCCGCCACCGTGTCCTCGAAGGTGATGGGCAAAGTGGTTGACGTGCACGTCGAGGAGGGCCTCGCCGTGAAAAGCGGTGACGTGCTCGCGCGGCTCGATGATACCAACGCCCAGGCCAGCCTGCAGCTCTCCCGCGCCCAACTCGCCGCCGCCGGCAGTGTCCTCGAGGAATCGCGCGTGCGGCTGCGCGAAGCCGAGCAGGAATTTCAACGCCAGTCCTCCCTCAAGCAGACGAGCGTCGCGACGCAGGCCGACTACGATCGCGCGGAAGCCGCAGTGCTCGCCTGGCGCGCGCGACTCGCGCAACAGCAGGCCGAGCTCACCGTCGCGGAGCGCAGCGTCGCCGTCTGGCAGCAGCAGCTCGAGGACACCGTGATCCGCGCGCCGTTCGCCGGCATCGTCACCTCGAAAAACGCACAGCCGGGCGAGATGATTTCGCCGATGGCTTCGGGCGGCTTCACCCGCACCGGCATCTGCACGATCGTCGACATGCAATCGCTCGAAGTGGAAATAGACGTCAACGAGAGCTACCTCCACCGCGTCGCGCCGGGCCAGCCGGTCGAGGCGACGCTCGACGCGTATCCCGAGTGGAAAATTCCCTGCAAGGTCATCGCCATCATCCCGACCGCCGATCGGCAGAAATCGACCGTGAAGGTGCGCGTGGGTTTCAACCAATTCGATCCGCGCATCCTGCCGGAGATGGGCGTGAAGGTGGCGTTCCGCGAATCAGCGAAACCAGCAGCGGCGCCGGCGGCCGCGCGGCGCGACGTCCTCGTGCCCAAGAGCGCGCTGCGCAACGACGGCGGGCGCGATGTCGTGTTTGTCCTGCAGAACGGTCGCGCGGAGCGGCGGGCCGTGACGGTCGCGGGCACGCAAGCGGAGGATCTCACTCTGAGCGCGGGCGTGACGGCCGGGGAGCGGGTCATCGTCGAAGCCGGCGCCGAATTGGCCGATGGCGCGGCGGCGTTCGAGAAAGAATTATGACCACGAGCAATCCAAACAATGGCGACGCGCTGGTGCGAGTGGAGGGCGTGGACAAGGTATTCCATCGCGGCTCCGAGGAGATTCACGTTCTCTCGAACCTGAATCTCGACGTCGCCGCCGGGGAGTTTCTCGCGCTGATGGGCCCTTCCGGTTCCGGCAAGAGCACGCTGCTCAACCTGATCGGCGGACTCGATCGGCCCTCGAAAGGCACCGTGAGCGTCGCGGGCGAACGCATCGACGACATCCCCGATCGCCGCCTGGCCGGCTGGCGCGCGCGGCACGTCGGTTTCGTTTTCCAGCTCTACAACCTGATTCCGGTGTTGACCGCCGAGCGCAACGTCGAGCTGCCGCTGCTGCTCACGCATCTCTCGAAAGCGGAGCGGCGGAAACACGTCGCAACCGCGCTCGCGATGGTCGGCCTCACGCACCGCGCGGAGCACCATCCGCGCACGATGTCGGGCGGCGAGCAGCAGCGCGTGGGGATCGCGCGCGGCATCGTGACTGATCCCACGCTCTTGCTGTGCGACGAACCCACCGGCGATCTCGATCGCAAGGCCGGCGACGAAGTGCTCGATCTTTTGCAGGCGCTGAACCGCGAGCACGGCAAGACAATCGTCATGGTCACGCACGACCCGCACGCCTCCGCCCGCGCGTCGCGCACGGTGCACTTGAACAAGGGTCAGCTCACGCCGGAGGCGGTACGATGAGGACAAGACTAGAGACCAGAGACCAGGGACCAGAGACCACGAATCTCGGACGCGCCACGCGGCCTCGCGGTCGTTCCAACGACAGTTTTTCAACCCATGAAGGTCGGAATGACCACCGCTATCAATTCGGTTTTGGGTCTCTGGTCTCTAGTCTCTGGTCTCTGGTCTCGGCCGCATGAAATTCGCCCACCTCATCTGGCGGAATCTGCTGCGCAAAAAGCTGCGCACGTCGCTCACGCTGCTGTCGATTCTCGTCGCGTTCGTGCTCTTTGGCCTGCTTTGCGCGATCAAGCAGGCTCTCGTTGGCGGCGTGGAAATGGCCGGTGCCGATCGCCTGGTGGTGCGGCACAAGGTGTCGATCATGCAGTTGCTGCCGGAGAGCTACAAAGCTCGGATGGAACGGATCCCCGGCGTGGCGCTCGCCTCGCACCAGACGTGGTTCGGCGGCATCTACCAGGATCCCAAGAATCGCTTCATGCAGTGTCCGGTCGTGCCTGAGGATTTCATGTCGCTGCACCCCGAGTTTGTTTTGCCGCCGGAGCAGATGAAGGCGTGGCTCGCGACGCGCACCGGCGCGATCGTCGGGCGCAAGTCGGCCGAGAAGTACCATTGGAAAATCGGCGACAAGATCCCGATCATGTCGCCGATTTGGGGCCAGCGCACGTGGGAGTTCGACCTCGTCGGGATCTACGACGGCGCGAAGAAGGGCACCGACACCACCCCGATGTTTTTCCGCTACGATTATTTCGAGGAGTCGCGCTCGGAACGCGCCCACGGTCTCGTCGGCTGGTACACGATCCGCGTCAAGGATCCGTCGCACGCCGCCGAGGTGGCGAAGCTCGTCGATCAGGAATTCGAGAATTCCCCCGCGGAGACGAAGGCGGAGCCCGAGGGCGCGATGATCCAGGGTTGGGCGAATCAGATCGGCAACATCGCGCTGATCGTCGCGGCGATTCTCGGCGCGGTGTTCTTCACGCTGCTCCTCGTCGCCGGCAGCACCATGGCCCAGGCGGTGCGCGAGCGCACGAGCGAGCTCGGCGTGCTCAAGGCGATCGGTTTCAACAACCAGCAGGTGCTGTCGCTCGTGCTGTTCGAATCCTGCCTGCTCGCGTTGCTCGGCGGCGGACTCGGACTCGGCTTCGCCGCGCTGGTGGTTTCGAAAGGCGATCCCACCGGCGGAATGCTGCCGCGGTTCTATCTGCCGACCTCCGATCTGCTGCTCGGCCTCGCCCTCTGCGTGCTGCTCGGACTGCTCACCGGAATTTTCCCCGCGCTTCAGGCGATGCGGCTGCGCGTCGCCGATGCGCTGCGGAGGTAACGGACAAATGTGGAACTCAGGAAATCAGGAAGAAATCCCAAATCGCCCCGACACTCCGCCACCCTATCAGGGCCTTTCCTGAGTTCCTGATTTCCACATTTGGTTTTCAAAGGCTGCCCGCTCCTTTCCCATGCTCAACTGGTTCTCCCAAATCGGCGCCATCGCGAAATTCGGCTTGCTGAGCGTTCCGCAGCGCCTCGGCTCGGTCGCGGCGACCGTCATCGGCATCGGCGGCGTGGTCGCGGTCTTCGTCGTTCCGCCGCGCGATGGCGGCTTCCGGCTCGCCCGATGCCGCGATCGTGCTGCGCAGCGGGGCCGATAGCGAGATGGTGAGCGGCTTCGGCCGCGACGATATCCGCCTGATCGCCGACACGCCGGGGATCGCGCGCGGCAGCCAGGGACCGCTTGCCTCCGCGGAATTGTACGTCGTGATCAATCTGCCGAAGCGCTCGACCGGTACCGACGCCAACGTCCCGCTGCGCGGCATCGAGGGACCGGCGACGCAGATTCGCGAGAAGCTGAAGCTAATCGAAGGTCGCATGTTCGAGGGCGGCCGGAACGAGGTGATCGTCGGAGTCGGCGCGGCGCGCGAGTTCGCCGGTCTCGCCGTTGGCTCGCAGATCAAGGTGGGGCGTGAAACCTGGCCGGTGGTCGGTGTTTTTTCGGCGAATGGCGGCATTGCCGAATCGGAAATTTGGACGGACGCGAAAGTCCTGCAGGGCGCCTATCGACGCGGCGATTCGTTTCAATCGGTGTACGCGCGACTGGCCTCACCCGGCGCGTTCCAGCAATTCAAGGACGCGCTGACCGCCAACCCGCAGCTCAACGTCAAGGTCATGCGCCAGACCGATTACTACGCCGAGCAATCGCAGGTGCTCTCGCGACTCATCACGACGCTCGGCACGCTCATCGCGGCGTTGATGGCAATCGGCGCGATTTTTGGCGCGCTCAACACGATGTACAGCGCGGTGGCGGCCCGCACGCGCGAGATTGCCACGCTGCGCGCGCTCGGTTTCGGCGGCGGTGCCGTCGTCGTCGCGATGATGGTCGAGTCGCTGGCGCTAGCCCTGCTCGGAGGAACGATCGGCGCCGTGCTGTCCTACATCGCGTTCAACAATTTTCACGCGACCACGATGAACTGGCAGAGCTTCAGCCAGGTGACGTTCGCGTTCGCCGTCACGCCGCAGTTGCTCGTGCAAGGCGTGTTCTGGGCGATCGTGATCGGATTCTTCGGCGGACTCTTCCCCGCGATCCGCGCCGCGCGCCTGCCGATCGCGGCCGCGTTGCGGGAGCTGTGAGGGATGATTTCTACTTCCCGCGTTCCTCGCCCATGACTCGCGCCAGGCTCGCGCGCGCGGCCGCGTAGTTCTCCGCGTACTTCGACTTTTCCAGGAACCTCCGGAAGCGCGGGTCGTCGCGAATGTCGTCGAACTCGCGGCCCCAATAGACCAGCCAGCCGAGGATCGCCGGCTCGGTCGCGTGCTCGAGCGAGGCGAAGCCTTCGTCCTTCCTTCCCAGGGCAATGAGCACCAGGCCGGCGAGCGGATGTTGCCGCGGCGTCGTCCGCAACACGGCGTCGCCCAATTCGCGGGCCTTTTGTGGTTCCCCGAGTTCGCGCAGCAATTGGATCGCGCGCGTCGCCAGGTACGCCTCCTGTCCGGCGCTCAGCGCGGATAGCACCGGCAGCAGCCGAGTTCGCGCTTCCTCGCGGCGCCCGAGCTGGCTCAACGCATCGGCCCAGATCACGCCGGTGCGCACGCGGCCGGGTGCGAGCGCTTCGGTGCGCTCGACGTAGGGCAGGATCTCGCGATAACGCCGTGCGCTCGAGAGCGACGCGTTGACGTCGGAGAGGATGAAGTAGCTCAGGGGATCGATTTGCTCGGCCTTGCGGTATTGCTCGAGCGCCAAATCGAGCCGACCGGTTTCCTCGAGCAAATCCCCGTACCAATCGAGGGCCGTCGCGTTGTGCGGCGACAGCTCGAGCGCCTTCCGAAAGTGCGGCTCCGCCTCGGTCCAGCGCTGGCGGGCCATCGCGATCTCGCCCAGGGCCGCGTACGGCTGCGACTCCGTGGGCAGGAGCGCGATGGCCCGCCGCGCCGCCGCCTCCGCCCGGTCCAGCTTCTCCGGCTGCGCCACGCCGTTCAGCGCGGAATACAGCGCCTCCATCGTCCACAGGTCGGCCAGGGCGGACTGGACCGGCGCCCAATCCGGCGTGAGCCCCGCGGCCGCCACCAGCGCCGTCTCCGCCCGCGCGAAAGCCTCGCCCGTGCGCAGCGCCCAGAAATGGCGCGCCACGAGCAGCAGCCGATGCGCTTCCGGATTTACCTCCTGAACCGCCGTTGCCGATGGGCGGAGTTTCAGCGAAAGATTCTGCGCGATCGCGCCGGCAATCTGGTCCTGCAGGGCAAAGATGTTCTTCAACTCACCCTCGAAGCGATCGCTCCAGATCTGCTCGCCCGTCTCCGCGCGACTGAGACGCGCCACCACCCGCGCCGTCGTGCCCATGCGCTGCACGCTGCCGTCGACGAGGTACGCGACGTTGAGCTTCCGCCCCATCTCCTGCGTGGTCGCCGGCTTGTCCTTGAAATAGAAGGACGACGCCGGCGCCGCCACGCGCAGTCCCGGTACCTTCGCGAGCACGTTGAGCAACTCGCCGCTGATGCCTTCGGAAAAATACTCGCTCTCGCGATCGGCGCCGAGCGTCTTGAACGCGAGCACGGCGACGGACTTCTGCTCCGCGCCCGCGGGCGGGGCCGGCGGCGTGAATTCCTTCAGCAGCGCCTGCACGCGCGGGTCGTTCGCGACAGCCTCGAAACGCGGATCGAGCCGGAAGCTCGCGGGCGTGTAGGGGACCGTCGAGGGCCCGGCGAAAATCAATCGCAACCACGGCAGCATGGCGTCGACGTCGCCCAGCACGGCGAACGTTTCGGCCATTCGCGCCTGCAGGAAACCGCTGTAGAGATACTCCGGCCGCCCGCGCACGAGCGGCTCGAGGGCGGCCAACTCATCACGCGCATCCTTCGTTCGGCCGGCATACGCCAGGGTCAACGCCAGCGCCGTGCGAAAATCTTCATCGTCGGGATCGCCGCGCAGCAACTCACGCAGGGCCCGCTCCGCCTCGGCCAATTGCGCCGCGGCGGGCGCGGCTCGGCCCGCCTTGTGGTGAGCGATGCCGGCGAGCAGCGCCTTGGGGCCGTGGTACGTGCGGTCGTAAAGCACGGCGTCCGGAACCCGCACCAGTTCCTGGATGGCCTCGTCCCAACGTCGTTCCACCAACGCGAGCTGCCAGCGCGCGAGCACGACGCGGTGGATCGAACGCGATTCCGCCGGCACCCGATCAATGGCCGTCCGCGCCGCGGACAAATCCGCGCGCAGGAAAAATCCGATGTCGCAGAGCGTAACGAGAGCTCGCACGCCGGTGATGCCCTTGTCCGCTTGCGCGGCACGCTCCGCCCACGATTCCGCGTCAGCCGCGCTCCTTTGAGAGATGCGATTGCCGGCCAGCACCCAAAGCGGAAAGGTCGCCGCCGGGTCGTCCTGCAACCACGCGAGGCAAAGTTCCTCCGCTTCAGCCAGTCGCAGCGTGAAGCTGGCGTCCGCGAGCTCGACATAACGGGTCAGCGCATCGCGCGGCAGGGCGCGCACGGCGCGTGCAATGGGCGGGCTCGCGGCTCGCGCGTCGCCGCCCCGCGTCGTCATGGCCACGTAGTGCAAGCCCAGCGCGAGGTCGCCGAGTGGCAGCCCCGGAGCGAGGCGCAACGCGCGTTCCGCGTCCGTCTTGCCCGCCATCAGCACGCTGGTGCCGTAGTCGAACGTGCGCACCACTTGCAGACTCGCGATGATGCTGCGCAGCGCCCAGGCCTCGGCCTCCTCCTGGTTCGCTAGAATCAAGCGATCGAGTGCTGACTTGATGACCTCGTAATCTCCCCGCGTCCACCGATCTGGCACGATGCGTGCGCGCAGGCTCGCAAGCTCGCTCGACACCGCCGTGGCGGCCGTCACCGGAGATTTTGGCAGTCCGGTGGCCGATTTCGGTCGCAGAAAGAAAGCCCAACTCGCCACCGCGGCTCCGACTGCGATCACTCCAACCATCACCGGAAGGAGCCAGCGTCGACCAGGGCCCCGGCGACCGGCGTCAGGTGCCAGCCCAGGCCGGCTCGGGTTCCCGGTCTCCTCTCCGCTATCTCCCCTCGCCTCTCCGCTGCCTCCTGCTCGCGCCGCGCCGATCCGATGCGACCACAGCTTGAGGAAACGTGCTCTCACATCCGGCGCGATTTCGCCGGCGCGCAGCCGCGTCCACTGCACCGCGCGAAACCGATCCGGCACCAGCGCCTCGGGCTCGCGCGTGTCGTCGATCACCACCGGCAGGATGAACGGCACGCCGCTCGCGATTCCCATCGCGCGCTGGGCCGCGAGCTCCCACTCGATCCGAAAATACCCTTCGTGCCGCGCCTGCGTGTTCGCCGAGATGATCGGGATGAACAGCACGCAATCCTTGATCTGCTTGCGGATCTTCGCATCCCACTCGTCGCCGTGCTCGAGGCCGCCGTCCGCGTCGAACCACACCTCGACGCCGGCGCTGCGCAGCGTTTCGCAGATGCGCCGCGCGGACTCCGCGTCCTGCGAAGCATAGGACAAAAACACCGCGCGGCCGGACTCAGCGGGCATGGATGGCATCGCTACGGCTTTGGGCGCGGACTCGCGTGAGCGTCTCGCGCGCGGAGCGGTACTCCGCCGCCGCGCCGAGCTTTTCGATGAACTGGAGGAAACGCGGGTCCCCGCGCCACCGGTCCCAAAAACGGTCATAGAAATAACTGCGGCGTTGAATCACGGGCGCGCGCAGGAGAAACGGGACGGCTTCGTCGAAACGGCCGAGATGCGCGAGGACAAATCCCCGCACGTAGCTGGCGGACGGCAGCATTTCGAGCAATTCGGCGGCGTAGGCTTTCGCTTCCTCCGCGAGACCGCACTCCTCCAGCACCGCGAGCGCGTCGGCGTCGGCATTCCAACGCGGCCACTTCGTGAGAGTGTGGCGCACGCTGCGAGCGAGATCGATGGCCTCGGTTTTTCGATCGAGGCTCAGCAGGAGCGTCGCGCGCACGCCGAGATTGGGCATGAAGCTGTCGGGACGCAGCGTCGCGGCGCGCTCAGCGCTGGTCAGCGCCTCGGCGAAACGTCCCGCGTAGGCGAGGTGGTGCGAATACCGATCGACGATCATGAAGCCCAGCGGGTCGAGCTCCGTCGCGAGCCGGCTCTCGGCCAGCGCCTGATCGAAGTGGCCCGTCGCGTCGAGCCACTGGCTGTGCCAGAGATGCGCGTACGCGTGGTTCGGGTTGAGGGCGAAAACTTGATCGTAGATGGCCGCGGCGTCCGCGAGCCGGCCTTGGTTGTGCACGAGGTAGGCTTGCGCCACCAGCGCCTCGGGCAGCGCGGGCTCGAGGCTCAGTGCCACCTCCACTTCGCGGCGGGCCCGCTCCTGATCATCGGCCTCGCCGCCGAGGCCGTCGAGCATGCGGTACTGCGCCCGAATCTGAAAATTGTCCGCGCGCCCCGCGTGCGCGACGGCGAACTGCGGATCAATCGCTACCGCCTTGGCGTAGGCCTCCTCCGCCCGGGCGAAATCATCCATCGTCCGCAGATTCCAGAAATGCCGCGCTTCGAGCACGAGCCGGTACGCCTCCGGATTCACGGTTTTCTCCGCCCGGCCATGCTCGTCGAGCTTGAGCCGTAGCTCTTGCGCAATGCGGCCCGCGATCCGATCCTGCAGCGCCCAGGGCTTGTCCAATTCAGCCTCGAAACGATCCGTCCACACCTGATCGCCCGTATCGGTGCGACTGAGGTGCGCGATCACGCGGACGGAATTGCCGCTCCGACTGAGCGTGCCGTTGACGATGTGTCCCACCTTCAGCGCCTCCCCGATTTCCTGCGCGGAGGCGTGCTTGAGGCGGGCCGAAAACGACGACGTCCGCGCCTTCACGGTGAGGCCGGGCACCTTGGCGAGCACGTTGAGCAATTCTTCGCTGATCCCCTCGCCGAAGTACTCGCTGTCCTTGTCGTCGCCGAGATTGGTGAAAGCGAGGACGGCGACCGACCGCGGATCCGTCTTGGTCGAGGCGGCCGAGTTCGCGTTGCCGGGTGCACCGATCAAGGCCATCAGCTCCGCAAACTCCGGACGACTGCGGAGCGGCGCAAGGGAGGGATCATGGCGCAGCATGATCCGCCAGAAATCGCGCGCCATCGGCGACGTGTTGCGATCCGGGAGCGCCTCGCGCAGCACCGCGATCGCTTCGTCCAGGCGGGCCAGCGAAATCAACACCAGGCTCGCGGCGAACTTGGTTTCTGCGTTCACCTCGGCGAGCTGGCGAAACGCCTCCAACGTGCGCTCCGCCTCGGCCCGCTCCCCGAGATTCGCCAGGAGGCGGGCCTTCCAGTACAGCAGGTCGGGGCGGCCGGCCTCGACCGCGAGACGTTTCTCGATGGCCTGCAAACCGGCGCGCCAATCGACTTGCGCAGCGGCGGCCCGGCCCGCGCTGTGATGCGCCAGTCCGCGAGCAAATTGCCGCAACTCGGACGACACGGCGTTGGCACCGGTGATGCGATTTTGCAGAAAATCTTCCGTCGCGCCGCTCAACGCCGCCACACAGCGATCGTAGTCGCCTCGCCAAAGCCAGATGCGGCTGGCAATGAACGCGCCCTCATCCCTCAACAAATAGAGCGGCGGCACTTTCTCGATCGCTTGACGCCCTTGCTCCAAGTCGTCGTGGAGGTACACTTGATAGTAGGCCTTCATCAGGTACGCAAAGGGACTGGGCCGCTCTCGCAGAATCTGCTCGTTCACTTCGTCCGCCTCGGCGTGACGTCCCGCAAAGAGCAGGATGGCGCTCTTCCCGAACTGCGCCGCCAGCTTGTCGCCGGGCAGGGCGAGCGCCCGATCAATCATCGCGAGCGACTCGTCCCACTTCTCCTGCATGCGCAGCACCGCGGCCATCGTCCGCAGGATGCGCTTGTCGGTCGGCGCGCGCTGCACGAGGTCCCGTAACATTCGCTCACCCTCCGCGCGCGTGGCCACCTTCATCCGTAGGCAATTGGAGAAGGCGAATTGCGCCTCGATGGATTTCGGCGCGAGGGTCATCGCACGCTCCGCGCGTTTCATCCCGTCGTTGTAGTGCGTATCGGTGACGTCGAACCCAGCATACCACGCCGTAATCGTCATCATCGAGTACGCCGCCCACGCATCCGCATTGTTGTTCTCGAGCTTGACTGCCCGCGCGCCCAACTCCTCCGCCAGCGCCCAATCCTCGCGCGAGGCGTCGTTGTTCTTCTCGTAGATCTGCCACATTTGCGCGAGGAGGCCTGAGACTTCCGACGCCGGTGCCGCTGCCGCGATCGGCGACGCCTTCGCGTCGACCGAAGCGGGCTTCGGCATGAATACTCCGAAGCGCCAGAGCGCGAGCGCGACCACGGCCGCGAGCGCCATGGCACTCGGCACGAGCCAGCGCCGCAAAGGCTTTGCCGGGAGCGCCGCCGGCTGGCCGGCATCGCTGGAGGCTGCCGGCCGGGTGCCGCCGGTCCCGTTCAGCAATTGCCTCACTCGCGCGCAGAACCCCGCACCCGCCTCGCCGCCGGCGAGTCGCGTCCACTGCACCGCGCGAAACCGCTCCGGCACGAACGCCTCCGCGTCGCGCGTGCCGTCGATCACGATCGGCACCAGAAATGGCAGGTCGTCGTCCATCTGCTGCATCCGCTCCACCGCGAGCCGCCACTCGAGCCGGAAGTACCCTTCACGCCGCGCCTGGGTGTTCGCCGAAATCACCGGCACGAACAGCGCGCAGTCCTTGATTTGCCGGCGGATTTTCTGATCCCACGCGTCACCGCCCACGAGTTCGCTCTGGTCAAACCACACCTCGACACCGGCGACGCGGAGCGCGTCACAAATGCGTCGCGCCGCCTCGGCGTCCTGCGAGGCGTAACTGAGAAAGACCGCGCGGCTGGGATCGGCGGGCATGGGCTGGGACCGCCAGCGTGCGTCCCATTGGAGGCAGATCAACCCTTCGTTGGCTCACGCCGGCTCATGGGAAATCGCCCCGGCGGCCCGCTGCTCATGCGAGTGAAAGACCCACCCCTAAACGACGGTTAGCTTCGGTAGAACTCCGGTGTTTCACTGGTGGGCGACCGCTGGCTCGGGGCGGCCAGCGAAGAAACACCGAGGATTCTCCGGATTTACACCGAAATTATAGGCTGTTTTGCGGAAAATTGTGGCGCCGGGCGGTGGCGCGTCCTCAGGGCTTGTTTCCCGGAGCCGCGCGCGGGGCGTCGCTCGCCTTCTCGTCCGAAGGCGCGGGCTTCTCTCGCTTCCGCGCGATGAGCGCGAGGGCGTCGGTGATGATTTCCGCCACGCGCGGGTCGCTCCGGATCGGCTCGAACCACGGGTCGAGGCGGAGGAAATTGATGGAGGTGATCGCGACGTCCCGCACCGGGAAAAGTCCGGCGCGCAAAGCCTGGATGGCCGGCTCGCGGTCGCCGAGCGCGAGATGGATTTTCGAGAGAGTCGTGGCGCTGTACAACACGCGCCCGAGCTCCGTCGCCAGTTGCCATGTCTTCAAGGCTTCCTCTTTCCGGCCGAGCTTCGCGAGCAGCAAGGCCTTTTCGACCAGCATCGGAATGTTGGTCGACTCCGCCGCGAGTCGTTTCTCGACGACGCCGAGGGCCTGCTTCCACTGCTCCTGCGCCGCCGCGCTGCGACCACTCAGGCGATAAGCATCCCCCATCAGGCTTCCCTTCGGGAAATAACACCAGCGGTCCTCGATGAAATCCCGCGGCACCCGCGCGAGGGCGGTCAGCGCTTTTTCACCGTCGCCATGGTAGTACCACATCGTGGCGATGAGCGCGGCAAACACGTCCTCCTGCAGGAGGCGGGGCGGCAAGTCGCGTGCGATCTGCATCGCCGACTCCAAATGCCCCTCTGTTGATCCGTTGATGTGATACACCAGGTTCCAGGCGTAGCCCTCCCAGCAGGGAGCCAGCGTATTGGCGCGCGCCATCAGCTCTTCGCTTTCCGCCAGGCGCTTCCGCGTGTCGTACATCGTGCGCGCCTCGTCGAAGAGCGGCCGCGGATCACGCCCGCCAAAGGATGGATGGTGCAGCCGGATTTCGGTGGCCTCGGCGTTCGCCGATTTTCCCGGCGGGGACAGCGTTGTGGCCAACGCGCGGGCCACGCGCGCATCCATGGGCGCGCGGGCGAGCAGATCCCGCAGCCGTTGCGCCGCGTCGGACGACGAGCCGCTTTGCGCGAGCACCAGGGCCATCGCGAGGCCGGCCTCGATCGATTCCGGCGCGAGCTGCATCGCGCGCTCCGCCCGGCTGCGCGCGCCATCGCGACGCTGGCTGGTCGTGTCGTAATCGCGGTTGATCAACATCGCGGAAACGCGCCCCCACGTCGCCCACGCCTCGCCGTCCGTCGGGTCGAGCTTTGTCGCACGCTCGCACAGCTCATCCGCGAGCCGGAAATTCTCGCGCACCGCGAGCCAATCGTCGTCGATCAACGCGCGCGCCTGCAGCACGAGCTTGCGGGCTTCGGTCGGCGCCATCGGCGCCGAGGGAAGTTTGGCGCTTTGGGTTTCCGCTTTCGTCGAGCCGGTGATGGGCGTCGAAGGATTGCGTCCGGCGAAAAACCAAACCGCGATGCCCGCGCCGGCCGCGATCGCGACGG
>JADMIO010001215.1_pt1 | contig 28214 bp, 29 predicted proteins | sample 8958161 | NCBI WGS metagenome assembly JADMIO01 (sample SAMN16585339, study PRJNA669376) | soil metagenome | isolation source: Crop rotation soil | place: USA: Cullars Rotation, Alabama | collected 2011 | reverse complement strand
AGGTGAGCCAGTGTGATTACATTTGCGGCCTAACTGTGGCCAGTCCAGTTACGCTGGAGTCACTAGTATTTAGGTGACACTATAGAAGCGGCCGCGACAACTTGTCCACGTGGAATTCTAAGCTTAGGATCCCAATGTGCTGGAAAGCAGCCGCATGGCATCGCCACCACCACATCCGGGGAGGAGCCCTCGAGCTCAGCCCATTCGGCTGTTCGCGACTTCGTGCCGCCTACGCCGAGCGCGTCCCGACCGCCGGCGATCTCGATCATCTCCGGGACCCAATGACCTCCGATGAACGGCGGGTCCAGCCATTCGAGAGCGAGGACCCGTGGCCGCTCCGCACCCGCGACGGCGTCGCGGACGTCCTCGAGGCGCTGTTCGAGGGTGCCGCGGAGCTCGACGGCCTCCGGCCCCGTGCCGGTCGCCTGGCCCAGCCGGCCGACGTCGGCGATCACCTCGGCGAGGTTCGAGGGGTCGAGCGAGAGCACGCGCGGCCGGCTCGGCAGGCGGGCGGCAACCGCGACCACGTCGTCGTAGGAGACCGCGCAGACTTCGCAGACCGCCTGGGTGACGATCAGGTCGACCTCGAGCTCCGCCAGGGCCGCCTCGTCGAGCTCGTACAGATGACTCCCCTCGCCCCGCAGGCGGCGAACTTCGGCGTCGATCTCGCGGGCCGAGAGGTCTTCCGGCACCAGACTGCGAGTCAGATGGCGCTTTGCGGCCGCCTCCGGCGGGTAGTCGCACTCATGGGTCACCGCGACGACTTGCTCGTCAAGGCCGAGGGCGAATAGCATCTCGGTCGCCGAAGGGACCAGGCTCGCGATTCGCACCCGACGAATATGGCACTTCTGAGCGACGAGGAGATCACGGAGAAGCTGAAGGGCCTCGATGGCTGGCGCCAGCGGGGTGAGTACATCGTGAAGAGCTTCGATCGAGGCGACTTCGTCGGATCAGTGAAGTTCGTGGACTCGATCGTCGAGCCCGCGGAGGAGATGAACCATCACCCCGACATCGCGATCTCCTGGAGCCAGGTCGAGGTGTCGATCTCGACGCACGCCGAGGGCGGCCTCACGGAAAACGACTTCGAGCTGGCGCAGAAGGTCGACGCGCTGGCCTGATCGGCCGCTAGCGGTGCTTCCGGCAGCGCTTCCGGTGATGCCTGCAGTGCTTCCTGTGCTTCGCCTTCTTGCCGGCGAGGGCGCCCAGCTCTTCGCCGCCGCCCGAGAAGGGGCCGCCGGCCGAGGTTGAGTGTGCGTAGACCTGGGCCTGCCCCTCGGGGGTAGCGACCCTCGCGGCGCACATCGGATCGGCCGGCATGCCCGTCACCACATAGGCACCGCCGCCGCCCTGGTCGAAGTAGGGCTGGAACTGCGGCGGGATCGAGCCGGGCGGGAATGACGCGGGCTGTCCGCCGATCCGGAAGTTCGTGATGTTGACGCCGCCGGCGCCGATCGCCTTGTCGAAGAAATACTGGCCGTCCCAATGCCAGAGCTCCGGCTGCTCGCCCTGGACGATCGAGCCGGTCCAGTGGTCGGTCTGGAAGTAGAAGCACTTGTTCACCGCGGCGGCTGTGCGGGCGGGCTCCTTGGAGAGAAAGTCGAAGATGCCGAAGTCTGTGACGTTCTGCTGGGTCTTGTCGAACTCGACGCAGAAGGGGTCTGCTCCCGGATCCTGGAAGTCGGTGCCCGTCCCGACGTCCTGGACCTGGCAGTTGAACGGGTTCGTCCCGTCCCACGGGGCATACGGCCCCACCGGTTGCTCAGCGGCCGCGGGCGCCGCTGAGAGCAGCAGCGCAGCAACCGCGATGGCTGTTGCCGATCTCCACATACCCCTCGGGCGAAAGTACCAAGGACAGACGTTTCCGGCGCCACCCGGCGCAGAAGCGTTTCTCTCTCGGTAACTTCGCGGGTGGGGTATGGACGAGAGGCTGATTCGGGGCGAAGTTGCCGGGGAGCTGTCGCGGCGTCAATTCGTGCAGCGCGCGAGCGTGCTCGGTGCTGGGGCGATCATCGCGAGCGCGCTGCCCGTGGCGGCGAGGATGGTCGTGCCGCCGAAGGCGCATGCCGACGTGACCCTGACCGACGGCACCCTTCAGGCCTACTACGACACGCTGATCCCAGGCAGCCCGGCGAGCACGACGGACCTCGGCAACGAGATCCATCCCAAGGCGATCGCCGGCGTGGACCCGGACCCGGGGGCGGTCCAGGCGGATGCGTTGCTCCTCGGGCAGGACTCACGACTCGGGTTCACGGCCCTCGAGACCCCATTCGTGGCGGAGCTCGAGACTTTCTCCCTGACGCAGGGCGGCGACTTCCTCGACCTCGATTACGACAAGCGGCAGGCCGTCTGCCTCCAGGGGCTCTCCTTCTCGAATCCGACCCGGGCTGTCTGGGAAGCTGCCGCGGCGGTCGCCTTCACCGCCTTCTGCGCCGCCGCCACCCAGGTCAACCCGACCTCGGCCACGGCCTCCGGCTATCGGGTCATGGGCCATCCCGGCACCGCCCCCGAGGGCTACACGGATTTCTCCTACGGGGTTCCCCTCAGCCAGGAGCTGACGGAGAGGGGGTACCTGCCATGACGGAGCGCGTCGACGTCTGCATCGTCGGCTCAGGCTTCGGCGGCTCCATCTCCGCGTACCGGCTCGCGGAGCTCTACCGCGCGGCGGGCCAGGACCCGAGCGTCCTCGTGCTGGAGCGCGGCGTGCGCAAGGGGCACACGGACTTCCGGCAGTCGATGGACATCGCCCATCTCTCCGACTGCTACGGCCTCATCCAGGGCGAGGGTCAGAGCGCGGTCGGCAAGGGGTCGAACGCCCAGGTCGTGGTCGCCAACCTCGTCGGCGGCGGATCGAACCTCTATCTGGCCGCCTCGCTTCGCGCACCGACGGAGATCTTCGAGCGGCGCGACCACCGGCCGGATGACGGCCCCGACCGGCGGATGTGGCCCGCGGAGATCAGCCGCGCCGCGCTCGACCCGTTCTATGCGCGTGCGGAGGCCGGCCTGCGGGTCAACCAGCCCGCCTGGAACCAGATCTCGAAGTCGGGCGGGATCTGGGCGGCCACCCTGAACCGGGCCGGACACACCTGCGACCGGGTACCGGTGGCGATCAACCAGAAGCGGTGCGTCGACGCGAAGTGGTGCCACACGGGCTGCATCTTCGCGGCGAAGAACTCGCTGATCACCAACTACCTCGCCTCGGCCGAGGCGGCCGGGGTGGAGGTGCGCCCGCTGGTCGAGGTCAACGAGATCCGCCAGTCGAGCCTGCGCCCGTATCGCTACCTGGTCAAGGCCAAGCAGGTGGACCCGCAGACGAAGCAGCAGGGCGACTCGATCACCGACATCGAGTGCAAGGTCCTGATCCTCGCCGCCGGGGCGATGGGGACACCGGTGATCCTGATGCGAACCAAGCAGAGCGGGGCGCTGCCCTCGCTCTCCTCGCACCTCGGCAAGCACCTCGGAGTGAACGGCGACCACATCGCCGCCATCGAGTACGACGACGAGTCGAAGGTCCAGGAGCTGCTGGGCCTCCCCGGCTACCACGAGTTCTTCAAGGGCAAGCCGATCACGACGATGAGCTACGACTGGTACGCGGGACGTCCCGGACACGAACACGACGGGACGCGATTCACGCTTCAGGAGATCTACCTCTCCCAGCTCACCAACTTCCTCTACGACGACGGCCGGGACCCGGAGGGCGATCCGAGCTTCTGGGGCCGCCAGAAGAAGCGGTCAATCGCGACCTGGAACCGCCACATCGAGATCCTCGCCATGGTCGAGGACACGAGCGACGGCACCTTCTACCTGCCGCCGCCGCAGGGCGGGGACTTCATTCGGACCAGTCCGGGGCCGGTCGGCGTCGGGCTCTTCGACTACGACCTCTCCGACCAGTCGGTTGCGGTCCGCGAGGCGGCCAACGCCACCATCCAGGACGTCCTCGCGAAGGCGGGGCTCGGCCGCTTCCTGAAGCTGACCGAGACCAGGGGGGCCTACGTGGCGCATCCGCTGGGTGGCTGCCGGATGGCCGACTCGGCGGACCTGGGAGTGGTCGATCACCGCTGTCAGGCGTTCGGGTACGAGGGTCTGTTCTGCATGGACTCCTCGGCGATCCCGACCAGCCTCGGGGTCAACCCGTCGCTGACGATCTCGGCGGTCTGCGAACGAGCCGCCTCGGACCTGGTGGCGCGGTCCGCGGACTTCGGCCTGCCCGCCGCACCGCCCGGCTTCGCGCCGGGCATCCCCGACGAGCTGATCGGCCCGCACTTCGTCGCGCCCGACAACGATCCGGTGACGGGTGCGGTCGCCGCCGCCCATCACAAGCGCAAGAGGCACAAGAAGCGGCACAAGAAGCGTCACAAGAAGGGGCACGGCAAACACCGTCACAGCGTCCGGTAGCCTTGGCCCGTCGCCAGTGAACGACGACGACCCCCCTCGAAGTACGTGCGCCCGACGGGGCGTGACACAGTCCTCTAGGCCGGGGCACCGAGCATGAGTGTCCTGCTCCTCATCCTGCTGTTCCTCCTGATTGCGATCAACGGCGTCTTCGTGGCCGCCGAGTTCGCGCTCGTGCGGTCGCGTCGCTCGAGGATCGAGCAGCTCGCCGGCGAGGGCGCCCGGGGTGCATCGGCGGTGCTCGAGGAGCTCGACCGGATCGACGAGTACCTCTCCACATGCCAGCTCGGAATCACGATGGCCTCGATCGGGATCGGCTTCCTCGGCGAGCCGGCGGTGGCGAAGCTGCTCGAGCCGATCTTCGGCGGCTTCTCGCACGGCGTCGCCGTCGCGATCTCCGTGGCGATCGCGTACACCCTGGTCACCTCGCTCCATGTCGTCGTCGGCGAGCAGGCCCCGAAGCTGTTCGCGATCTCGAGGCCCGAGGGCAGCGCCAGGCGCCTCGCCGAGCCGCTTCGCTGGTTCCGGCGGATCAGCGCCCCATTCACGGTCGCGCTCACCTGGATGTCGAACCGCGTCGCCCGCCTCTTCGGCGTGCGCCCCGAGCAGATCGACGAGCAGGACCCGACCTCGGAGGACCTTCAGGTGCTCATCTCGCAGTCCGCGGTCGGCGGCAAGCTCGATCCGGGCGAGGCGGTGATGCTGCGCGGCGTCTTCCACCTCCACGAGCAGGAGGCCCGCGAGATCATGACCCCGATCCCGGCGGTGGTGACGGTCGACTACTCGGCGACGGTCTCCGACGCCCTGGGGCTCTGCACCTCTTCCGGGCACAACCGGCTGGTGGTGGTGGAGGACGGGAACCAGGACCGCGTCCGCGGGATCGTCCACGCGCTCCGACTGGTGCGGCTGCTGATGAGCGAGGGCCCGGACGCCAGGATCGAGTCCGCTGTCCGCGACGCGCTGATCGTCCCGGAGACCAAGCCCCTGGACGACCTGCTCACCGAGCTCCAGCGGCAGCGCTCTTCGATGGGAGTGGTCGTCGACGAGTACGGGCGGACCGTCGGCATCGTCACCGTGGAGGACATCCTCGAGGAGGTGGTGGGGGAGATCGAGGACGAGACGGATCCACTCGCCGGCTCGCTGCGGCAGCTCTCGAACGGAGACTGGTACGTCCGGGGCCACGTCTCTCTCGGCGACCTCGCCGACCGCGGGATCGAGCTTCCCGTGGACACGGACGCCTACAACTCGGTCGGCGGCTACGTCTTCGGAGAGCTCGGCCGGCTGCCGAAGCGCGGCGACCTGATCAGCGCGGACGGCTACGAGATCCGGGTCGAATCGGTGCGCGAGAACCGCATCGAGGCTGTTCGAATCCACCCGAAAGTCGCGTGAGGCGAGGGTGCGACGCGATGGCGCAACCCCCTTTCGTGTCGGTTGCAGGGGGTTCGTGCTTCCGTCCGTTTAGGGCTCTACGGTGCCGGACATTCACACGGTCACTTAGGAGGCCGCATGTGGGTCATCCGGTTCAGCGATAAGCAGCTCGAGGTGGTCAGGGCGGTGCTCCGCTCCGAGGAGCATCGGGGGCCGGCGCTGGAGGGCGCACTGGAAGCGCTCGACCTGGCCCGATGGGATGATCTCCCAGAGGCCCAGCTCCCCTGGGGCGAGGTGGAGGCGGAGGCCTCCAAGCAGGGCGTATCGGAGGCCGACGTGATCTGGGATCGTTCCGGCCGGCATGACGAGCCGGCGGTCCCACCGATCACCGCACGCTCGCGCGTCAAGCGCAAGGGCAAGCAGGCGGCATAGCGGGCGCGGCCGCCTAGCGGCGGCGGCGGTGCTGCTACTGGGTGTCGTCTCGATCGCCGGCTGCGGTGGCTCGGGTGGCTCGGAACATCCGAACCGGTTCGACGTCAATCGCGCGATGTCGCTCGTCTACAGACAGGTGGGTGTGGGGCAGCGCCCGGCCGGGTCGCCGCAGCTGCGGCATCTGGCCACGAAGCTGCGGCCCCTGCTGCCGCAGGGGCGGTTCGAGCCGTTCGCAAGCCTCGGTCCGCAGCAGGGGCTGCGGAACATCGTCGGGGACCTTCCCGGGCGGACGCCGGCGATCCTGATCGGCGCCCACTACGACACGCAGTACCGGCCGAAGGGGTTCGTCGGCGCCAACGACAGCGCGGCGGGGACTGCCGCGGTGATCGAGCTCTCCCGGGACCTGGCCAGGGACCTTCCCGCCAACCACCGCGAGATCCGCTTCGTACTCTTCGACGGCGAGGAGGCGCCGCCCGGATGCAGCGACAAGTTCTTCGAGTACTGCGCGCTGCGCGGATCGCGCGCCTACGCGGCGGCCCACCCGGGCCAGGTCGGCCAGATGATCCTGCTCGACTATATCGCGAACCGGGGCCTGAGCATCCCGCGCGAGCGAAACTCGACGCCCGCTCTCTGGGAGCGGCTGCGACAAGCCGCCACGGAGGCGGGGACGGCGGGAGTGTTTCCGCCCGGAACGCAGACGCCGATCATCGACGACCACATCCCGTTCCTGGTCCGCCACATCCCGTCGATCGACCTGATCGATTGGTCGTACCCCTACAAGAACGGGACGCAGGACACCGTCGACAAGCTCGACCCCGCCGCCTACGACAAGGTCGGCGAGACGGTGGCGCAGCTCGTGCTCGACCTGAACCAAACCGGGCCCTGAACCCGGCCGGTCAGTCGTACTCGTAGAACCCGGCGCCCGACTTGCGGCCCAGCTTCCCCTGGTCGACGAGTGCGATCAGCCGGCCCGGCGGCCGGTGGTGCTCCTCCCGGCTGTCGGCGTAGAGCGCCTCGCCGATCGCGACGGCGACGTCGTTGCCGATCAGATCGAGGAGGGCAAGCGGCCCCATCGGGTGGTTGGCGCCCAGTGTCATGCAGCGGTCGACCTCCTCCGCCTTCATCCCGGTCTGCTCCATCAGGCGTACCGCGTCGAACAGGTAGGGGAAGAGGAGCCGGTTGACCACGAAGCCCGGCTCGTTGGGGACCTCGACCACTGTCTTGCCGATCGCCTCGCACCAGGCTCGCGCGCGGGGTGCGATCTCATCGCTGGCGGCCTCGGGAATGCAGAGCTCGATCAGATCCATGCGGGCGACAGGGTTGAAGGGGTGCAGCCCGAAGGTGCGCTCGGGGTGTCCACCCAGACGGCCGAGCTCGTCGAGCGAAAGGGAGGAGGTCGTGCTGGCGAGGTCGGCATCGGCCGCGGCGTCTGCCGCCGTCCGGAGGATCTCCACCTTCGGCTCGAGCTCCTCGATCACGGCCTCGATCACCACGTCGCAGGACTCGAGGTCGCCCGGCTGCGTGGTGACCTTGACCCGCTTTGCGTCAGCACCGTCGAGCTTCGCGCAGAGCGAGTGCGCCTGCTCCTCCGCCTTCCATGCCGACGCGTCGGAGCGGGCGAGCAGCAGCACCCTGGAGGCGATGCTCGCGCAGGCCGCGAGCCCGGTCGCGATCGTCCCGCTGCCCGCGATCGCCGGCCGCTCGTATGTGTCGGTGCCAGCCACAGGCTCGGGGTGTCTATCACGGGATGGACTGGCTGACCCGCCAGTCAAGATCTGTATGCTCTAAGGGCAAGACTTGGTTGCTTGAAGAAACCGACTTAGGAGGCCGAGGTGGCTGAGAACGGAAAGTTCGGCGGACGTGAGGTAGTGATCGTGGAGGCCGCCCGGTTGCCGGTCGGACGTGGCCACGAGGAGAAGGGCTACTACAAGGACGTCCACGCCTCGAGCCTCCTCGCCAAGACCTACGACGAGCTGATCAAGCGGGCGGGGATCGACGCCTCGGAGGTCGAGGACGTCGTCTCCGGCTGCGTCCAGCAGTTCGGCGAGCAGGGCATCAACATCGCCCGCAACGCCTGGCTCGAGGCGGGCCTGCCGATGGAGACGCCGGCCACCACCGTCGATCGCCAGTGCGGCTCGGCCCAGCAGGCCGTCAACTTCGCGGCGGCGCTGATCGCCTCCGGGGTTCATGACGTCGCCATCGGCGGCGGCGTCGAGCACATGGGCCATATCTCCTTCGCCGACTCCGCCGAGGTGATGAAGGAGCACGGCTTCGCCTTCTCGCCGGCGCTGATGGAGCGCTACAACCTCGTCCCCCAGGGCATCTCCGCCGAGATGATCGCCGACAAGTGGGAGATCCCGCGCTCCGAGCTCGACGAGATCGGCCTCCGCTCTCACCAGCTCGCCCACCAGGCAACCGAGGAGGGCCGCTTCGAGCGGGAGATCATCCCGTGGCAGAACAATGGCGACACCTACGTCACCGATCAGGGCATCCGCCCGCCCGCCGAGGACTCCCTGGAGAAGCTGGCCTCGCTGAAGCCGGCCTTCAAGGAGGACGGCAAGATCACCGCCGGCAACTCCTCGCAGGTCTCCGATGGCGCGGCCGCGGTGCTGCTGACCACGTCGGAGAAGGCCAAGGAGCTCGGCCTGAAGCCGCGCGCCCGGATCGTCGACCAGACCACAGTCGGCGTCGACCCGGTGATGATGCTGACCGGACCCATTCCGGCGACGAGGAAGATCCTCGATCGCAACGGGATGAAGATGGACGACATCGACCTGATCGAGATCAACGAGGCGTTCGCCTCCGTGGTCGCGGCCTGGCGGCGTGAGCTCGAGCCGGACATGGACCGCGTCAACGTGAACGGCGGCGCGATCGCGATCGGCCATCCGCTCGGCTCGACCGGCGCCCGGCTGATCACCACCCTCCTGCACGAGCTGGAGCGCTCCGACAAGGAGACCGGCCTCGTGACGATGTGCTGCGGCGGCGGTCTCGGGACCGGCACACTGATCCAGCGAGTCTGATCTCACGATCCATAGCCCCCGGGCGTTGATCTGGCGATGGCGCGTTGGAGCGCGGACGACCGCGCGCTGATGAAGGCCGACAGGGTGCTCCGGCGGGTGATGGAGGAGACGGGCCCGATCCATCCCGAGATCGACCGGCGCGGCAGCCGGTCCGATCCATGGGAGGCCCTCGCGCGCGCCATCGTCGGGCAGCAGCTCTCGACGCGTGCGGCGGCTTCGATCTGGACCAAGCTGACGGACCAGTTCGGGGGACGGACACCGACCCCGGAGGAGCTGCTTCGCCAGCGGCCGGCGACACTGCTGAAGGCGGGCCTCTCGAGGGCAAAGGCCAGCTACCTCCGCGACCTCGCGCAGCGGGTGAAGGACGGCCGGCTCGAGCTCGGCCGCTTCAAGGAGATGGCGGACGAGGACGTGATCGCGGAGCTGATCGAGGTCAAGGGGGTCGGACGGTGGACCGCCGAGATGTTCCTGATCTTCCACCTCGGCAGGCCGGACATCGCGGCGGTCGGCGATCTCGGCATTCGCCGGGCCGTTCAGAACGCGTACGGGTTCGACGACCTCCCCGGGCCCGACGAGCTCAACCGCATCGCCGAGAAGTGGCGGCCGCACAGGACGCTCGCGAGCCTCTATCTCTGGCGCTCGCTCGCCAACACGCCTGTTGCAGAGGCTCCCGAATAGGGTCCGGCGATCGCCTCTTTGGACCGCATCTCGATCGCCGCGATCGGCGACACCGCCCAGGACCTCGTCGACCAGGCGGCGGTCGCAGAGGCGGCCGGCATCGACTGCGTCTGGACGCCGGAGCTCTTCCGCAGCTCGGTCACCCAGGCGACCTGGCTCGCGGCGAACACCGAGAGGGTGGGCATCGGCACCGGGATCGCCTGGGCCTTCACCCGAAGCGCCTTCATCCTGGCCGTCACCGCGCTCGACATCGACGAGATGTCCGGAGGGCGCTTCCGTCTCGGCCTGGGCGCCGGTGTGAAGAGGCTGAATCAGACCTGGCACTCGGTTGATTACGGCAAGCCCGCGCCGCATCTGCGCGAGACGATCGAAGCGACCCGTCTGATCATGGAGAAGGCGCCAGCCGGTGAGCCGATTCGCTTCGAGGGTGCCTACCAGGACATCGACATCAAGGGCTGGATCAGACCGCACAAGCCGGTCCGCGACCGGGTTCCGATCTACACCGCCGCCATGCGGGAGGGAATGTGCCGGATGGCGGGCGACGTCGCCGACGGCCTCATCGGGCATCCGATGTGCCCGCCGCGCTGGGTGGAGGAGGTGATGCTCCCGAATGTCGAGGCCGGGCTCTCCCGGTCCGGCCGGCAACGCTCCGAGCTCGACTTCATCCCCACCGTCTGCTGTGCGATCGACGATGACGAGGAGCGGGCCCTCGACGCGGCCCGCAGGACGATCGCCTTCTACGCCACGGTCCGTACGTACAAGCCGCTCTGGGAGATGCACGGATTCGCCGATGCCGCGGCGGCCGCCGGAGACGCCTTCCGGAAGGGCGATCTCGCAGCTGTGCCCGAGCAGATCCCGGACGAGATGGTCGATGCCTACACGGCCGCCGGGCCGCTGGACAAGGTCCGGGCGCGCGTCGAGCAGGCGGCGGCGAACGGTGACGGCCTCTGGCTGACGCCGCCCACCTATTTCATCCCGCCGGAGCAGATCGGCGAGTACCAGACGAAGCTGATCGAGGCGTTCGGCTCAGCCCGGTAGGGCGTTCACGAATTCGACGAACTTCTGGGGGTCTCGCAGCGGTGCGCCGTGCCCGAAGCAGACGAGCTCGGGCGCGAGCGGGGCGAGCTTCTTCGCGGAGCGCCGGTTCTCCACCGGGTCCGGCGTCAGGTTGGCCTTCGGCTCGTGGAGACCGGGGAGACCCGTGTACTGGTCCATGTTCGTCAGCACGTCCCCGAGGATCAGCACCCGGTCGGACTCGCGCCAGAAGGCGACATGTCCGGCGGAGTGGCCGGGAACGTCGATCACCGCGAAATCGCCGACCTGGTCGCCGCCCTTGATCGGCTGGTCGACCTTGCGGCCCGGCCCGTGGAAGATCCTCCAGTAGAAGCGGGCCATGTAGTGGTCGGGCTGGCGTTCGCGAATCACCTCCGGGTCCTCCGCGGCGGGAATGTCCGCCTCCGGGCACCAGTACGGGATGCCCAGCCGCTCGCAGACGTCGCGGCTCGCGCCCTGGTGGTCCGGATGGGCGTGGGTGAGCGCGTGCGTCGTCACCTCGTGTCCCTCCAGCTGGCTCAGGATCCGGCCGGTCGACTGCCTGCACCCGGCGTCGATCAGCACGTCTCCCACCAGGTAGGCATTGACCGCCCAGGGCAGGCCCGGCAGGCACTTGATGTGCCAGACGCCGTCGGCGAGCTCCTTCACGGACGCGACGCTATCCGATCGTCTAGTGCGCCACGCCGGTGCCGCCGCGGGGGTCGCCGCTGTGCTGTGCGAGCTCCTCCAGCCGGGCGATCTGGAGCTCCCCCTCCCGCCTCGCAGGGTCCTCCGGGGGGAGACCCTCGATCAGCCGCCTGATCCGGTTGCGCACCTGAAGCGCGAAGTGGGGAGTGGAGGGCCCGGCGAGCGCGCGGATGTCCTCGACCGTCACCGGGCGCGTCAGCCGGTCCGCTCGCTCGGCCTCGCTCACTTCTTCCCCTTCGGGGGCGCCGGGACGTGTTCGCTCTCCGTCCCGCCGGGCTTGACGGTCCCACCGCCGCCGGTGCCCGATGTCGGGGCCGCGGCGCCGACCGGCGCCAGCTCAGCGAGCTCGTCGATCTCCGCCTGCATCTGCCCGCCGATCGCGGTCGCGTCACCCATCAGCCAGACGTGGTTGTACACGGCCCGCGTCGGATCCGCCTCGTAGCCGGGCTTGATGTCGAGCAGGAAACCCCGCAGCGGCTGCGGCAGGACGTCCGCTGTGTCGGTGATCAGCAGCGGTCCCCACTTCCCGCTGGAGGCGAGCGAGGCGGCGGCCGCGGCATCGAGCGGGCGCCCGGCATTGGCCAGCTCCATCCCGTGCCCCGGGTCGTTGATGTTCCAGCCGAAGGACCCATCCGAGTAGCGGGCGAACAGAACCGAGTTCTGGACGACCCCGCGGGCCCCGACCCGTTGGACGCGGGCCGAGACTCGCGCGACCTGCTGGAGGGCGGATTTCGAGATCACGGACTCCGGGCCGAGCACGTAGACGGTGGCGGTGGCATGCCGGCGCAATGCGGCGAGCGTGGCCGCGGGCACCTGCGTGCGGCCGGTGAAGAGGATCGGATCGCCCGAGCGGGCGGCCCAGGCGGCGGCCGGCATCGCGTAGCCCGGCTGATCGGAGCCCACCAGCATGATGTGCTGCGGCTCCTGCTGGGTGAGGCGCTGGCGCAGCTGGTCGATCGAGTTCGCGATCTGCGCGGGAGAGTCGCCGGGGAGCGCCCCGCCCTTCACGCCGCTCGGTGCGGCGGCGCCGCCGGCGGTGAAGATCGCGGTGTGGCCCGCGGCCGCTGCACCGCGGGGCTTGAGCTGGGACAGCGCCTGCGAGGTGGCGTCCGGCACGGCTCCATGGCCGCTGACGAGCACCGGGATCCGGGTGGGCGGCCCCGCCAGCACCGACGCCGCGATGCCGGCCTGCCAGTTGTCGTCGGGTACGAGGAACGCGGCCTCGAGGGGGGCCGCTTGGGGCGCGGGCGGATGGGTGGCCAGGGCGGCTGCCGCGGCGTCGGCGGTGGGATCCGCCCCGCTGATCCTGGTCGTGTTGCGGGTCGCGACCAAGGGGAATCCGAGGCTTCCGACCGGCGCCTGCTGCGCGTTGTCGGTGGCGACCGCGATCGTCACGATCCTGGTCTCGCCCTTGCCCCCACCGAACGGGTTGACGGCCACCAGCACGATGACGAGCACCACGAGCAGGCCGGCGCCGCCGGCGATCAGCGCCCGCCGGTTCAGCTTCGCCGGCAAATCGAAGCGCAGCCAGTCGACGGCGCCCTCGATTCGGCGCGGCGGCCGGATCCCGGTCAGGCGTGGCCGGGGGAGACGCGGGCGGGGAACTCGCACGGCGGCGAAAGCTACCCCTCGCGCCTGAACGGCCTCTTTGCGCTCACGTGAAGAAATCGCGGCGCGGGGCCAGGTGGGAAGTGGAAGGTTCCACTTCCGGGTGGAGTAGACTGGTTGACTGACCAGTCAATCAGGAGGCCTGACGAATGGACTTCGCGCTCACACCCGAACAGACCGAGCACCGCGACCACGTCCGCCGGTTCTCGCGCGAAGTGATCCGTCCCGTCGCACGCAAGCACGACGAGGAGGAGAGCACTCCCTGGGAGGTCATCAAGGAGGCGCGCAGGTGGGGTCTCCAGGGCCTCGAGCACATGCAGAAGATGGGCACCGATCCCGGCGGCCAGTACGGGATCATCACCGCGGAGGAGCTGCATTGGGGGTGCGCCGGGATCGCGCTGGCGATTCAGGGGTCCGGACTCGCCGCGGCGGGCATCGCCGCTTCGGGCACGCCTGAGCAGATCGCCGAATGGGTCCCGCAGTGCTTCGGCACTGACGACGAGATTCAGCTCGGCGCCTACGCGGTCACCGAGCCGCAGGCCGGCTCCGACGTGAAGAGCCTCCGGACCACCGCCAAGCTCGAGGGGGACGAGTGGGTCCTGAACGGCACCAAGGTCTTCATCACCAACGGCGGAATCGCCGATGTGCATGTCGTCGTTGCCACGGTCGACCCCGATCTCGGGCACCGCGGGCAGGCCTCCTTCGTCGTCGGCAAGGGCACGCCCGGCATCCGGCAGGGCAAGAAGGAGTCGAAGATCGGGATTCGCGCCTCGCATACCGCCGAGGTGATCCTCGAGGACTGCCGGATCCCCGTCGAGAACCTGCTCGGGGGCATGGACAAGCTGAACAAGAAGCTCGAGCGCGCCAGGTCGGGCCAGAAGGCGGGCTCCTCGAACGCGCTCGCGACCTTCGAGATGACCCGGCCCATCGTCGGCGCCTCCGCCCTGGGCATCTCCCAGGCCGCGTACGAGTGGACTCTCGAGTACCTGGGGCACGAGACGGTCGACGGCCGCCCCGCGCTCGAGGAGCAGCGCATCCAGCAGGTCCTGGCGGACGTCGCGACCGAGATCGACGCCGCGCGGCTGTTGGTCCAGCGAGCCGCCTGGATGGGCCGCAACGGCATGCCGATGACGGGCGGCCAGGGCTCGATGTCGAAGCTCAAGGCCGGCGACGTGACGATGTGGGCGACCACCACGCTGATGGAGTTGGTCGGTCCCTATGCCCAGACGACCGACTGCCCGCTGGAGAAGTGGTTCCGCGACGCCAAGATCTACCAGCTGTTCGAGGGGACGGCCCAGGTTCAGAGGCTCGTGATCTCCCGCATGCAGGCGCGGGAGTACCAGGAGCGCTTCGCGCACGCGGCCGAGATCGCGAAGGACGCGGTCAACGGCGCGACACCCGTTCCGGCCGCCGCGTAGAGGCCGCTGCAACGGCGGTTTCAGCCACGCCACCCGGCGGCGTTCAGCATCCCGCCGGTGAAGGGATCCAAGCGGCTCTGGCCGGCGCTCTGCGGCGCGGCGCTCTGCTGTGCCTGCGTTGTGGCGGGCGGTGCCTCCGGAAAGAGCCTCCAGCAGAGGCTCGACCAGACGCAGCAGAAGCTCTCCCATGCGAACGCACAGGAGGGCGTGCTGACGCAGCGGATCAGCAACGAGTCCGCGCAGCTCCAGCGGCTGACCACGCAGGTCGCCGCCCTGCGCAACAAGGAGGCCGCCGTCGCCGCCCAGCTCGCCCAGAAGCAGGCCGAGCTCGACCAGGCTCAGGCCCGCCTGGACTATCTCAAGCAGCGCCTGCACGAGGCGATCCAGCTCCTCGAGCAGCGGCTCGTCGCGATCTACGAGTCGAATGAGCCGGACCTGCTCACCGTGATCCTGCAGTCCCACGGCTTCGACGACCTGATCGCCAGGACCCAGTACATCCAGAGCCTGCAGCAGCAGGACAACGACATCGTCGGCCGCGTCCGGACCCTTCGCAACGAGATGCAGGCGACCGTGAACACGGTACGCGCGGCGCGCGATCAGATCGCCGCGCGGAAGCAGGAGCTGGACGCGACGCGAACGATGCTCAAGCAGCGCACGGACGAGTTGGCCAGCGCCCGCAAGAAGCAGCACGCCACCCTCGTTCGGGTGAGGCAGCAGCAGGACCACCTCGAGGGCGACCTCACGAGCATCTCGGAGAGGATCGCGGAGCAGCTCGGCGCTGGAACCGGCGCCCTGCCGGCAGGCCCGGTGCGCGCCGGGGGCCACGGGCTGATCTGGCCCGTGAACGGGCCGGTCGTCTCCGGGTACGGGCCGCGCCACATCAACGGGCACTACGAGTTTCACCCGGGAATCGACATCGCGGTTCCTACAGGCACGCCGATCAGGGCCGCCGCCTCCGGCACCGTAAGCATCGCTGGGCCCGCCGGCGGCTACGGGAACTACACCTGCATCGATCACGGCGGCGGGCTCTCCACCTGCTACGGCCATCAGGAGCGCATCCTCGTCTCAGTTGGCCAGCAGGTCGCGCAGGCGCAGATCATCGGTCTCAGCGACTGCACCGGCTACTGCCTCGGCCCGCACGTCCACTTCGAGGTGAGGATCAACGGTCAGACGACCGATCCGCTCGGCTACCTCTGAGCCGCGCAGTCCGACTTGAGCTTCCCTCGCGCGGACTAGAACAGATGTCCAATCGACGCCGGTCGGTCAACCGCGTCCCCCTTAAAACCGATGATGTCTATGTGAGTACGCGCGATTGGCGTGCCGTGCGAGAGGGGGAGACTCATACGGCAGTCAGGACATCCCACAACAGAACCCCCGAGAGCTTCATAGTTGGCGTCGGCGCGTCGGGAATCCTCCTGGCCGGCGCCGCGATCACGTTCGTGACCCTGGTCGGCCTGGTCTCCTTCAACGTCTGGCCCGCGCCCCAGGGCGTCACGAGTGACGTCAACATCGAGCTCGGCGCAGCGACCGCCAAGATCGCGGGACCGTCGTCGCTCGCCACGGCGCCACCGGTGGGTGTCCCCGCGCAGATCGCGTCGACCGTGCCGGCAAGCGCCGCCGGCGGCGGGACGGCCGGCACGGCCCCCGGCGTCGGGCCCGGCTCCGCCGGTGGCGGTGTTGGCCACCATGGCGGTACTCCCAGGACGGGAGCCGTTCCCGTGCTCCCGGTGCCGCCGTCGAGCCCGGGCAACTCGAAGGGCAACGCCAACGGCCAGGGCGACTCGAGCGGAAACGGTCAGGGCGGACCGCACAGCAGCCAGGGCACCGGCTCGGGAGGCTCGCCCGGCCAGCAGAAGCAGAAGAGCCACCCGCACCAGGCCGAATCCGCAAGCGCGGGTGGGCACGGCAACGGCCATGGCAGCGCCGGCGAGAGCGGCGATCAAGCCTCGTCAGGGCAGTCCGACAAGCATCAGGCCGGGCCTCCCGGCCAGGTCAAGCATCACGGTGGCGGCTCAGCCGCCCCCGTACATTCGTGGGATTCCTCGGGCCACGGCAGGGGGCATGGCCCGAAGGGACCGAAGCACTAACTAACCCACCATTGAGGATGTCCCGGCAGGGGACCGGGGGGTACCCTCGGCTCCCGCTCAGGGGAACGGGGAACCGGCATGCCCATATTTCGATTCAGAGCGCGGACAGCCGACAGCTGGCTGGCCGGCATAGGCGCGAGCGGCGCGCTGATGGGCGCTGCGTTCGTGACCCTCCTGATCCTGGCCGGGCTCGTGAGCTTCAGCTCCTGGCCCCGGCCGGGGCAGCTGTTCAGCAGCAACGGCGGCAACATCGCCATCGACAACGTCACGGTTCCGGCCCTCACACTGCCCGTCGCGCAGGCCCCGAACCTGGCCGTGATCCTCGGCCCTGGCGCGACGCCGGCGAGCGCGCCGCTCCAGGCGGCGCCCGCCAGGCCGGTGTCTGGCCGGAGTCCGGGAGGCGGCGGCGGATCGGGCGAGCTCTCGCCGCAGGGAAACGGCGGCGGGTCCGGGCCTCCGCCGCGCGAGCCTCAGCCGCCCACCCAGAGCGGTGGCGGTGGCAACGCCGTCACCCGGACCCTGTCCGGTCTCGGAAACAACGTCGAGAGCGACACCAACACCCTCGGCGACAGCCTGGGCGGGAACTCGAGCCCCGGTGCGGGTGGTCTCGTGGGCGGGGTGGGCCGCACCATCAACGACGCCCTGCAGCAGCTCGCGGGCAACCGCTAGTTCAGCGTCCCCGCAGCTCGCGTTCCAGCCAGCGGAGCGCCATACCCTGCAGCTCGGCGTCGTGCTGGACCGAGGTGTGGGCGCCGCCGGGTGCGATCACCAGCTTGCGTGGCTCCCCCGCCTCGTCATAGAGCTCGGCCGAGTGCTCGCTCGGTATCTGCGTGTCGCCCTCGGCGTGCAGCAGGATCAGAGGGCGCCCCGCGATCCTTGACACGGCCTCTTCCAGGTCCTGCGTGGTCAGCCACGCCTCGAGATCGAGGCGATCGCCGACGCGCATCTCGAGCCGGCCGGACCTCACCCCCCTCGCAAGATGGTCTCCCCCGGCCGGGCAGATCGCGATCACCCCGGCGATCTCCGGTGCGGCCGCGGCCGCGCAGATCGCGAGGAAGCCGCCCAAGCTCGACCCCCTGATCGCGACGCGCCGCTCGTCGACGACGGGTTGCACCGCGAGCAGGTCGGCCATCGCAACAACGTCGTCCACCGCGGCGCCCGAGAAGTCGCGCTCCGATTCGCCGTGGCCCGGCAGGTCGAAGGTCAGGGCGGCCCAGCCGCTCGCCGTGGCGAGGCGCGCGAAGTCCGCGTGGTTCTCCTTGCGCGAACCGGCCCCGTGCACGATGACGATCGCCGGCGCGGGGTCCTCGGACGACGCCTCCTCCGGCAGCCAGAGCGCATAGGCGAGTCCGCGATGCTTTTTCGGGGGCGCGGAGCGCTCCATTGCGGGCATTTTCGCCGTTGCCGTCAGAATTGCCTCTCCGATGAGCACGACGGCCGACAAGCCCGACGCGGTTGCCGCGGACCCGATCGCGGCCTCGCCCGTATATCCGGCGGGCTCGCGCGTGAACGAACGAGGGCACCTCGAGATCGCCGGCTGCGACGTGGTGGAGCTGGCGGATCGCTTTGGCACGCCCGCCTACCTCTACGCGGAGGACGACATTCGTGGCAGGGCGCGGGAGTTCGTCCGGGCGTTCGAGCAGCGGACGCAGGACTTCGAGGTGATCTGGGCGAGCAAGTCCTTCCCGGCGACCGCGGCCTATCGGGTCGTGAAGGAGGAGGGCCTCTCGGTGGACGTCGCCTCCGGCGGCGAGCTCCATATGGCGCTGGCGGCCGGCTTCGACCCGTCGCGCGTTCACCTGCACGGCAACGACAAGACCGAGGCGGAGCTGCGCTATGCCTTCGAGGCCGGCGTCGGGCATCTGATCCTCGACTCCTTCGACGAGCTCGAGCTTGCGGACAGCCTGCTGGACCGGCCGCAGCGAGTCCTGATTCGCGTCACCCCGGGCATCAAGCCGTCCACCCACGACTACGTGCAGACGGGACAGCTCGACTCCAAGTTCGGCTTCGGCCTCGCGGACCGGCTCGCCGAGCGCGCGGTTGAGCGCGTCCGCCAGTCGAAGTATCTCGAGCTGGTCGGGCTGCACGCCCACATCGGTTCCCAGATCTTCGAGCTCGAGCCCTACGTGAAGGCGATCGAGGTGATCGCGGAGTTCTGCGACGCGGTCGGGCTCCAGCCCGAGCTGCTCAACGTCGGCGGCGGCCTCGGCATCGCATACGTCGACACGGACGAGCCACCCTCGATCGACGACTACGTCGACGTCAAGGTCGCCGGCGTCCAGCGCGTCTTCGACCCCGCTCCGAAGATCCTGGTCGAGCCGGGTCGCTCGCTGGTCGGCAACGCCGGGGTGACCTGCTACCGGGTGGGGACCGTCAAGGAGATCCCCGGTGTCCGGACCTACGTCGCCGTCGACGGCGGCATGTCGGACAATCTCCGGCCGATGCTCTACGGCGCGCGCTATGAGGCTGTGATCGCCGATCGCGCGTCGGAGCCCCCCGACACCGTCGCGACCATCGCCGGCATGCACTGCGAGTCCGGGGACCTTCTCGTCCGCGACACGGAGCTCGCCTCGCCGCGCGTCGGGGACGTCCTGGTCACCCCGGCGACCGGTGCCTACGGGTATGCGATGGCGAACAACTACAACGGCGTGCCGCGGCCGCCCGTGATCTTCTGCCGCGACGGCGAGGCGCGGGTCGTGGTCCGGCGCGAGACCTGGGACGACCTGCTCGCGCGGGACCAATGAGCGAGGTCGTCAAGGTCGGCATCCTCGGCAGGGGCACGGTCGGCGGTGCCTTCCGCAAGCTGCTCACCGAGCGGGCGGAGATGGTCGAGGAGGTCTCGGGGCGCCGGCCGGAGATCAGCGGCGTGCTGAGCAGCAAGGAAGGCGACTTCGAGGAGATCCTCGCCGACAGCGAGATCGTGGTCGAGCTGATCGGCGGCACCGATCCGGCGCTCGATTACGTGACCCGAGCCCTCCGCGAGGGCCGGCACGTGGTGACCGCAAACAAGCAGCTGCTCGCGCAGCACGGCCCCGAGCTGGTCGCGGCGGCGAGGCAGGGCGGTGCACAGCTTCGTTTCGAGGCCGCAGTAGCCGGTGCTATCCCCGTGATCCGGGTGGTCCAGGAGAGCCTTGGCGCGATCCCGATCGAGAAGGTGTTCGGGATCGTCAACGGGACGACCAACTACATCCTCACCCAGATGGCGCGCAGCGGCCTCTCCTACGAGGAGGCGCTGACGCAGGCACAGGAGCTCGGTTACGCGGAAGCGGACCCCACCGACGACGTCGGCGGCGCCGACGCCGCCGCCAAGATGGCGATCCTGGCCCGCCTCGCGTTCGGCGCTCCCGTAAGGCTCGATGAGGTCCCCTACGAGGGGATCGAGCGGATCAAGCCGGATGACATCGCCTACGCCAAGGAGCTCGGGCTTTCGCTGAAGCTCCTCGGTGTGGCGGAGCGAGTGGGGGGTGGCGAGATCTCGGTGCGGGTCTTCCCGTGCTTCCTCTATCCGGGCCACCCGCTCTCGCCGATCGAGGGGCCGTTCAATGCGGTGATGGTCGAGTCGCCCGCGATCACGGAGATCACGATGTCGGGGCCGGGCGCCGGCGGGCCCGAGACGGCCGCGGCGGTGCTCGGCGACGTCGTCTCGGTGATCGGCGGCGGTTCGCCGCTGTTCGAGGAGAACGCCGGACTCCGCATCGCCGACGACGTGGAGATGGCCTTCTACCTGCACCTCGAGGTCGATGACCGCCCGGGAGTGCTGGCACAGATCGCCGAGGTGCTGGGAGACCACGAGGTCTCCGTGCGCAGTGTCGTCCAGCGCGGGATGGGCGACGAGGCGCAGCTGATCATGGTCATGCACCCGGTGGCCGAGAAGCGCTTCGCCGCGGCCCTCGAGAAGATCGCGAAGCTCGAGTTCCTGCGCTCGCCGCCCCGCTCGATCAGGGTGATCGAGGAGGAGTTCGGATGAGATGCCCACCCCGCTGATCGAGCGCTACCGGGAACGGCTTCCCCTCGAGGAAGGGGACCCCGTCGTGACCCTGAACGAGGGCTCGACTCCGCTGATCCACTCGCCCCGCCTTTCGGATCGCCTCAGCGCGGACGTCTATCTCAAGTTCGAGGGAGCGAACCCGACCGGCAGCTTCAAGGACCGAGGCATGACGGTCGCCGTCTCCCGCGCGAAGGGCTCGGGAGCCGAGGCGATCATCTGCGCGTCCACCGGCAACACGGCGGCGAGCTGCGCCGCCTATGCAGCCCGCGCGGGCATCCGCGGGGCCGTGATCGTGCCGGAGGGGAAGATCGCGATCGGCAAGCTGGCCCAGGCGCTGATGCACGGCGCGCGGGTGATCGCGCTCGAGGGGAACTTCGACCAGGCACTCGAGATCGTCCGCGAGATCGCGAAGAAGCACCCCGTCGAGCTCGTCAACTCGGTCAACCCCTACCGGATAGAGGGTCAGAAGACCGCCGCGTTCGAGACTTGCGATGAGCTCGGACATGCCCCCGACGCCCTGGCGATCCCAGTCGGCAACGCGGGCAACGTCACCTCCTGGTGGGCGGGATTCCAGGAGTACGGGACCTCGCCGATCCTCTACGGCTTCCAGGCCGCGGGGGCGGCCCCCCTGGTCGAGGGCCACCCGATCCCGAACCCGGAGACCGTCGCTTCGGCGATCCGCATCGGCAACCCCGCCCGTTGGGAGGAGGCGATGAACGCGTTCACGGCCTCGCGAGGCCGCGTCGCCGCGGTCAGCGACGAGCAGATCCTCGACGCCTACCACTGGGTTGCCTCGAGCGAGGGGGTCTTCTGCGAGCCCGCCTCGGCGGCCTCCGTTGCGGGGCTGCTCGCCCACGGGCTGCCGGTCGCCGACGGGATGACGAAGCCCGAGTCGGTCGTCTGCGTCCTCACGGGTCACGGGCTCAAGGACCCCGACAGCGCAATCGGCAAGGCGCCGGCGGTGACGGGGTGCAAGGCCGAGCTCGCGGCGGTCGAGAAGGCCGTCTTCGATTGAGCAGCGGTGCCTAGAGCGGCAGACGGTGCGCCCGCTTGCGGCACCTGCGGCGGGCCCGCTTCGAGTGCTTCTTCTTGCACTTCTTCAGCGCTGCCGCCCGCTGGCCGCTCTGACCAGATTGCCCGGTGACTCCGCCGACGCCGCCCGCGCCTGAGCCGCCGCCCGTTCCGCCTCCACCGCCGGCGCCGCCTCCTCCACCATCGCCCGTGGTACCGAGGTCGAAGTCGTGGACGGGCCCCAGGTTGCCGGCGTCGTCGACCGCGCGGATCGCGACGTGGCGCTTCGCTCCGGCCGGGACCGCGAGGATCTGCTGAGTTCCGGCGGCGGCGGGGACCGGCGCACCGGTGAGCGGATCAGCCTGATCGAAGTTGTCGGGGGTGATCGGATCGTTGGAGGTGACGATCTCGTAGTGGTCGGCGGTTCCGCTGTACCAGTCGTCTCCAGGGGCCTCCCAGCTCAGCTGTGTCCCGCTCGCGGATACCGTCGGGCCCCGGAGGATCCCCGGCGGCCGGGTGTCGAGCCCATACTCGCCCGTGTTGCGCTCGTCGTGCCGGGCGTTCCACCACTGGTCGTTGGCGCTCGCCAAGCCGTCCGTCTTCCAGACCATCAGATAGCCCTCGCGCGTCATCGCGGCGACCTCGACCTTGCCGTCGGAGTCGAGATCACCCACGGCGGGCGAATAGATGACCCAGCCCGTTGTGAACTTCGGGAAGCCCGGCGCCTGCGCGCCCGTCCCGACGCTGTAGGCGTGAAGCGCAGAGGAGTCGCCGCCTTCGATGATCTCGGGCTGTCCGTCGCCGGTGACATCGGCGATGACCGGCATGCCGAGGAAGTCGAGGCCTTGCGACTTGGTCGGGAAGCCGGGGATGGGCAGGCCGCTCTGGGCCTCGTACCCGCGCATGTAGTTGTTGACCGGGACGCCGCTGCCCGCGAGCAGGAGGGACCCCCCGACGCTCGCGTCGCCGCTGCCCGGCTCGAAGTAGGAGAGGGTGCCGCCCGGCCCGACCTTGCCGAAGGCGCCCGAGGTGGTGAAGTTGGCGGGGATGTCGGTCGAGGGGTTGCCGTCGGCGAGGTTCGTGATCAGGCTGACGATCGCGCCGGGGTCGAGGTTGCCGTTGAGCAGCTGGGCGAAGGCGTCGAAACTCGGGTTCGGCAATGGCCCATATGGCAGCTCCGGCTTGCCATCCGGGCCGATCTGCCAGGTCGGCGAGAAGATCCCGGCCGCCGCGGCCGTTTCGGTCTTGCCGTCGCCATTGAGATCCGCCGTGACCGGTGCGTTGGAGCCCTCGGTGATGAACTCCTGGGCCGAGCCGTAGTACATGACCAGGGCGTCGATCTTGGAGGGGTCCCAGCCGGGCACGATCGAGCCGTCCGGGTTGAACGCGTACAGGTTGGCGTGCGGGATCGTGGTCGAGCCGGGCGGGTCGGCGCCGACGACGTAGAGGTCCCCCTGCGGCGTTTCGTTGTACTGGGTCTTCAGCACCAGCTCGGGCTGCGGGTCGCCATCGAGTTGGGCGAGCGCCGGCGGCGTGTCCAGTTTCTGGTCGTTGATCACGATCTGGCCGTCGGTCGAGGTCGGCTTCGGCGGCTTGATCGGCCAGCCCGGAAGGTCGCTCCCGTCCGGCCGCCAGACGTGCAGGTAGCCGTCCCAGCCGGACTGGATGATCTCGAGCTTGCCGTCGCCGGTCAGATCGCCAAGGACCGGTGGCGCCGTCGCTCCCATCACCGGAGCGCGCGTGAACGGCTCCGCCGGACGTGGAATCGGCGGCGGTGTGACGCCCGTGTCGAGCGTCTTCGGCCAACCGGGACGGCGGTTTCCATGCGCGTCCCAGACGTAGGTACGGCCGGTGGTAGATGTCCCCACGACCCATTGCCGGCCGTCGTGGTCGAGGTCCCCGACCGCGACCCCGGTGAGGATCGGCTCGTGCCCGGGGTCTATGCCGGGGTGGGATCTGGTGACCCGGGTGGGGTTCGTGGTCACCGGCCAGCCCGGCAGCTCGTGTCCCTGCGGATCGATCGCGTGGACCACGCCGTCGGAGTCGCCGAAGATCATGTCGAGCTCGCCGGTGCCCTGCAGGTCGGCCATAACTGGCTGAGCCTCGCCGCCGGGGCCGATGTGCTTCGGGAAGCCGGGCAGCTCGCTCGAGTCGCAGCGGACCGCGATCGAGCGCCGCTCCTCCCCGACGCGGTTCTGCTGGTCCGTGACGCGGAGCCGGATCGTGACCGTGTAGCGCTCGTTCGTCTCGAGGGTCTTCGTCTGCGACATCTGCATCTGCCTCGAACAGAAGTCCTGGACCTGCGGCAGCGTCGAGAGGTCGATCGATCCGAGGTCGCCGTCGACTGCGCTGCTACCGGTGCTGACGGTCTGCCAAGCCGGGTCGTTCGGGTCATTCGGCGGCTCCGCCCCCTCGGCGACCTGAAGCCTCCAGCTCTTCACTGACGAGCCATCGAGCGAGGGCGCGGGCCCGACGTGCCCGGTGACCGGCACCGTCGAAGTCCGGTTCGGGTCGTACATCGCGTACCAGGGCGGGGAGTCGATCCAGGCGACCGGAGGGATGTCGCCGTCCTGGATCGCCTTCATCGCCTTGTAGACGTTCGGGCGCCCGTAGCCGTACTGGAGGTCCCATCCCGGCTTGCCGGTCCAGCCGGGCAGCGGAGCGCTCGGATTGCCGTCGATGTCCGAGGCGGTCGCGCGGACGACCTGGATCGCCTCCGGCCCCGTCAGCGGATGGTCGATGAGGCCCTGCTTCGCGGCTTCCTTGCCGTAGGCGATCACAAGGGCCATGACGCCGCCGATCGTCGGCGTCGATTCGGAGGTCGTGCCGCCGTCGGTGGCCGCCGTGAACATGTTGTGCGTTCCCCACTCCGGATAGCTCGAGCGGGCGCGGTAGGTCGTGGTCAGGCCGTTCGCCTCCGGGCCCGGCACTCCCTGCGAGTTCGAAACCACGCTGTTGCCTGGGAGCACGTGTGCGTGGAATTCCCCGCCCTGGTGGTCGGTGGAGTTGAAGTCGTTCGACGACTCCGTCATCACCACGCCGTCGTGCCAGAGCTTGTTGACGACCTGATCCATGAAGGTCGAGTAGCCGAGGTCGGCCGTCACCGACTCGACGACGTTCGCGCCGATGTCGTCGGCATACAGCCAGGCTTGGGCGAGGTCGTCTGTGCGGTCGAGGGCCTCGGCCCCCGCCTTGATCGGGACGATCATGCAGCGTGGACAGACGCCCGCCCCGGCGATCCCGTTGTCCGCCTCGGCCCCCGTCTGCCGCATCTGGTTGTCGGAGTGCCCGTATTCCGAGTCGATCGTGGCCGGGTCGTTCTGGTTGTCGTAGAAGTCCCAGCCCGAGATGTCGTTCGGGTAGCCGTTGCCGTCGTTGTCGAAATGACCGTCCGGAGGGCAGCTCTCGATCTGCCCGTTGGTGATCTGACAATGGCCGAACGCGGCGATCAGGTCTTCCGCGTTGAGCACGCCGGTCTCCGGCGCACTGACCAGTGAGACGCGCGAGTCGCAGGCGTAGTCGCGTGCGTTGAAGGTCCCGTCTCCGTTGGCGTCGTAGGCGTCCTGATACGTCGAGCAGTCGACGCCGTCGACGAGGGGTGACGTCCGGTCATGCTTCGGAATCGGCAGCTCGCCCCTGTTGATGAAGATGCGGTCGGTGAGCTCTTTCGCGGCGGTGGCGTTGTGCCAGTTGATGCCGCCCTCGATGTAGGCGATCTTCGTCTCGGGATTGCCGGCTGTGAAGTCGCGCCAGGCGCTGTGCTCTCCGGCGGGGCTGTGGGCGTTCGGGCCGATGAACATGCCCGATGACCCCTCGGGGTCCGTCGCCTGCGGCGTGCACTGAGGCATGTTCGAGTAGAGGTAGTGCTGCTCCGAATTGACGGAGGTGCTCAAACAAGTCCCCTGGCCGCCCTGCTCGGCAGGGTCGTAGTTCGGGTCGTTCGGCGGATCCTGCGGAAATGCGGCCCAGGCTGTGCCCGCGAGCGCGAGGAAAACGAGCAGCGAGAGGAACACCGCGCGTCCGGCCGTCCCCCGACGGTTGCCTCCCGAGGCCCCCAACACGATCGAGACGCTACCGCAGCGAATTCGTCCTCGCGCCGATTCGGGCCACCCCGCCGGATAGCCTGCGCCACGTGACCGCGCGACGAAGGCTGGTCAAGGTGCCGGCCTCATCGGCGAACCTCGGTCCGGGCTACGACGTGCTGGCCGCTGCGCTCGCCATGCACCTCGAGCTTGAGGTCGAGGAATCCGGCTCTTTCTCCGTGGAGGCGGATGGGTTGGGGGTCCCGCTCGACCGCTCGAACCTGTGCGTGCGCGCGTTCGAGACGCTTCGGCCGGCGGACGGGATCTCGTTTCGCATCCGCAGCGAGATCCCGCTCGCGGCGGGCCTCGGCTCGAGCGCAGCCGCCATCGTCGCCGGTCTGCTCGCGGCGGACCATCTATACGAGCTCGCGCAAGAGCCCGAGGACGTCCTCATCAGGGCCGCCGAGATCGAGGGGCATCCGGACAACGTCGCTGCCGCGCTCTACGGAGGGTTCGTCGTCTGCGCCGGGAGGGGGGAGTCGCTGACGGCAACCCACCTGGACCCGCCGCAGGGAGTGGAGGGCGTCGTCGTCATCCCAGGCGAGCAGATGCCAACCGAGGAGGCACGGCGAGCGATCCCCGAGGAGGTCCCGATGGCCGACGCGGTGGCGAACGTCTCCGCCGCGGCCGAGCTGGTCCTGGGCATCGAGCGCTCCGACCTGACGCTGATCGGCCGTGGGCTCGCCGATCGCCTGCACCAGCCGCACCGGACGCCGCTCTATCCGCGCTCGATGGAGATCGTGCAGGAGGCTCCGCGCATGGGCGCGATCGGCGCGACGATCTCGGGCGCCGGTCCGACCGTCCTCGTCTGGTGCTTCTGGCAGTCCACCGGCGACGTCATGAAGGCGCTCAACGACCGGGTGGGAGACTGGGCGGAGGTGAAGCGCGTCCCCTTCTCCCCGATGGGCGCCGACGTGCCGGAGCTGTGAGCGAGGGCGGCCTCCACCTATCGGTCTGGTCGGAGGGATCGTTCCTGTCGATCGCGTCGAAGAACTCGGCGCTCTCGATCGGCTCGGTCGGATCCATCGCCTCGGTCGCTTCGATCGGGTCCGTGGGATCTGCCTTCTCGGTCGGTTCGGCCGGGTCGGTCGGCTCGGTGCTCTCCTATGCCTCGGCGGGATCGGTGCTCTCGGAGCGCGCCCATGACGCGATCCTCGACGAGCCCGGCCGGCGTCACGCGGCGCTGCTCAGCGCCGGGGTCCTGGCGGCGTGTGCCGCCGCGATCGCCGGCTGGGCCCTTCACCGGCGCTAGCTGCGCCGAAACGCTCCCTGAAGATGACTCGGCCCCACGGCTTCCGGAAAGCCGCGGGGCCGGCCAAGCTGCTGAACGCGACCCGCTAGGTCGTGCTGGTGACGGTCGTCGTTTCGGTCGACGTGGTCGACGAGGTCGTGGTGGTGCTCCCGGGCGCGAAGCCGCACTTCTTGCCCTTGTTGTTCTTCTTGCCGTGCTTGTGATGGCGCTTGCCCTTCGCCGGGCAAGGCTTGTTGTTGTGCGGCACCCCGCCCTTGTCGGCGGAGCTCAGGACCGGAAATGCCGCCCCAATGCCGAGGCAGGTCGCGAAGACCGCCAGCTTGCGCGTTCTGAGCTTCACGTGGTTTACCTCCGTGGCCGTTTGGCTTCCCCCACCCGCAAGAAGCGACCAGAGCCGTTGAGGGGATACGCCCAATTTTCGGTCAATCGAGCAGGCCGATCTGGCGGAGGATCGAAACCGAGTCGGAATAAACGTCCTTGCGCTTGATTCGGCCCTCCTCGAAGGGGATCACGTCGACTCCGCGCCACTCGACTCGCTTGCCGGTCGGTTCCGCGACGAGGTCGCCGCGGCGCATAGTGTTGGCATGGGTCGCGCTGGCTGTCCACTCCTGCGTGACGACGCCGTCGCGGACGTACAGCCGCCGCGTGTCGAAGTGGAGGTCCGGCCAGCTCTCGAAGATCCTGCCGATGTGCTCGCGGACATCCTCGCCCTGCGCGGACTCGCCCGCAGTGTGGTTCTCGAAGACCATGTCCGGGGCGTGCATCGACATGATCGCGTCGAGGTCGTGGTCGTTCCAAGCCTGGTTGTAACGAACGATCGCCTTCTCGAGACCCTGGGCCGAGTCCTCTCCCACGCCGAGAGAGGATATGTTCGCCGGCGGCGACGAAACAAGGGGAAGCCGAGCGAGGAGGAGAGATGGCCGAGGGCTACACGATCAAGAACGTCGACGAGTTCGAGGAGATGGAGGGAAGCGGCAGCGCCACCTGGCGGCTCGCCCGCAAGACCCTCGGGGCCGAGGCCTTCGGCTTCAACGTGGTCGACATCGCGCCGGGCGGTCAGATTCCCGAGCACGACCACAGCGGCGACTTTCCAGCACAGTGGGATCCGAAGCTTGGAATTCACGTGACTTGAAGTCGCGGC